>Ga0210387_10001249_pt1 | contig 19067 bp, 18 predicted proteins | sample IncBWC7OmetaG_FD_160108 | JGI IMG/M metagenome (GOLD analysis project Ga0210387, IMG submission 160108) | Forest soil microbial communities from Barre Woods Harvard Forest LTER site, Petersham, Massachusetts, United States - Inc-BW-C-7-O ...
AGGCTTCTAATTCGATGTGAGAAGTCGTGGCGGGATGAATATGGCCGCGAGTGGCCAGAATCTCAGAAGACAGCCGGACTGCCTCGCCGAAATCCTTGGTGATGGCAGTCAGCGCCGCCAGAAAAAGATTGCCGAAGCTGTGGCCTTCGAGGCCCGAGCCTTTCTCGAAGCGGTGCTGGAACAGCTTCGACAGAAGGGGTTCGTCTTCGGAGAGAGCCACGATGCAGTTGCGAATGTCGCCGGGAGGCAACATGTTGAGTTCTTTGCGGAGGCGCCCGCTGGAACCGCCGTCGTCGCTGACCGTCACTACCGCGCAAAGATCGTGGATACGTGGTTCGTCAACCGCTTGCCGCCGCCGTTCCCCTGGTGAAATCACGTAATGCCGGAGGCCCTTCAGTAGCGTAGATAGGCCGGTGCCACCGCCAATAGCGACCACTCGCAAGCTGCCGCGCCTTTCACCGTCGGCACGCTCGGAGGGCTGGCGAGAAGCGCCCATGGGGCAATCTAGCGCTCCTCGGCGGATTCTGCGGAAGAAGGCTCAGCGCCTGGATCGGGATACAACATTTCCGTGAAGCGAGGATCTTCCGCAAGATTCTGGAAATCAGAATCATTGCGCGCTTGGAATCGCAGCGAGGGATTGATGTGGATGGCCTCACCCAGATGGCGCAACGAGTCCTCGACATGGCCGGTGAGGCAGTCCAGTGCAGCCAATCCATAAGCGACGAAGTCGGCTTTGGGCGTTTGCTTGGAAAGCTTGTCCAGATGCTCGCGCGCTCCCACGTAGTCGCCGACGTTCATCAGGGAAACGGCGTAGTCGTAATGCTCTTCCGCATTCTTGAATTGCGTGCCGCCCCGTTCCAACTGCTGATTGCAAGCGCTGAGGTGCACATGGGCGCGATCGGCCAGTTCCTTCATGGGACCGGCGAGTACCTTCTGAAGGAGGCCTTTGGCTTTGTCGAATTTGTGCTCCTGCATGGCGCGCAAACCTGACTCGTAGTTCTGCACAGCCTGTGTAAAACGCGGGTCTTCCGCGACTGTCTTCTTGGGTGGGGTCTTTTGGGCCATGTGTAATACTCTTCCAGTACTCTTCGTAAATACTCCTTTACCTTACACTTAGGTAATAACTTATAAGCCTTCCCTGCGATTCTTCAGGCCATTTGCCGGGGAGAGCCGCCGTAACCTCCGGAAATGCTCTGGCACGGGCTGTGGAAAACCCTTCCCCAGACGTGACCTGAGCAGGTTACCCGCCCCGGCCTGCGGCGTCAAATCGGGCTTCTCCGGCTAGTTCATGGAAGCCGTTGTTTCCAGGTTCACTTGCCGCCAGTTTCCAGCGATGATTCCTTTGCGGATCTGAGTGGCAGTCTTGCCCTTCTGATGTTGCGAGTACGAATAGTACAGCTCTTTCAGGCAAACTTCGCAGCGCGCGCCATGAGCGTTTTCAAAACAACTGTGCAGGCTGTTGTGTCCCATGCGATCGCAATAGCAATAGCAAGGCTGTTGATGCAACGTCGCTGGAATCTTGGCCGCCAGTTCGTAGGCATGAATCTGATAAGGCTCCTGGCTGTCAGCACCCCATAACTGATCTCGTCCCAGGATCGGGGGGAGTTTCGTGTCCTTCGGCGGAGGACCAGCATTATAGGCCGGCACTGTGTCGGCTTGCTGAGACGCCGCCCATGGGGTGGAAGCCACAATGGTCGCCAGAAAAAGAAAAAGTACGCTGAATAAACGCCGCCGCATAGGGTCCTCAGTCTTGGTATTGTACCCGAATTGTAAAGGCGGAGAATTTGATCAGGCAACAGCGGTCCGCACCTGGAAGCTGCGATGAGTATAAAATCTATAGGAGGACAATGTCTCAGCAAAACGGTTCCGTGGATCGAGTCAAGGCGGGCGACGGCGAGGAACACCTAGCCCCTCGCTCGCGAGGGATGGCGATTTCCGTCTGGCTGAGGGACCTGGTCATCTCGCTGGCCATTTCCGGCTTCATCATCATCTTTGTCTACCAGCCGGTGAAAGTCGAAGGCACGAGCATGATGCCGTCCCTCGAAGACCAGGAGCGCATCTTCGTGAACAAGTTCGTCTATCGTCTGGAGCCCATCGAGCGCGGCGACGTGGTGGTGTTCCGCTATCCCCGCGACCCCTCGAAGAGCTTTATCAAACGGGTGATTGGACTTGCTGGCGACCGCATCCGCATAAATGCCGGCCAGGTGTGGGTGAATGGCAGGCAGTTGAACGAGGACTACGTGCCGCACGCCTACGAAGACCTCCGATCGTATGCTGAGACGGTGGTACCGCCGGGAAGCTACTTCGTACTGGGCGACCATCGCAGTCTCTCGAACGACAGCCGCGATTTTGGTGCGGTGGGCGAGAGTTACATCTACGGTAAGGCGGTGTTTGGTTACTGGCCGATGGATAAGATGGGAAGAGTGCGGTAGCTTTTTCGCGCGGGATTCGCCGGTCTTCGCAGCCCTGATTTCCACACGAATTTCTTCGCCGATTCCGAGCATCCCTGCTAAAATCTATAAAATCCACTCTCCCCGGAGACGCAATGCAAGCAATCCTTGCGCTGGAAGACGGCAAAGTCTTCCGCGGCAAAGGCTACGGAGCTAAGGGCGAATGTTACGGCGAAGTAGTTTTTAATACTTCCATCACCGGCTATCAGGAAATTTTCACCGATCCCTCTTACGCCGGCCAGATTGTCGTTCTCACCAATCCCGAAATCGGCAATTACGGCACCAACCCTGACGACAACGAAGCCACACGCCCGTACATCGAAGGCCTGATCGTGCGCGAGTTCTCGCGCGTGAGTTCCAACTGGCGCTCGCAGCAGGTCACCGACGAATTCCTCGAAGGCTTCAAGATTCCGGTGCTCGCCGACATTGACACCCGCGCCCTGGTCCGCCATCTGCGCGACCACGGCGTGATGCGCGGCGTTATTTCGACGCTCGAAACCGATGCGCAGAAGCTGATCGCCAAAGCCCGCTCCATTCCGAAGATGGACGGGACAGATCTAGCCAAGGTCGTGACGACGAAACATCCCTATGTGTGGGAAGTTGGGGAACGTTCCCATGAGCCGGTTGCAGTCGTCGGAGTCAAAGACCAGCCCGAACGATTTCACGTAGTCGCCTACGATTACGGCATCAAGCAAAACATCCTCCGCAAACTGCGCGGCGAAGGCTGCAAGGTGACTGTGGTCCCGGCGCAGACTCCGGCAGAAGATGTGCTAGCCATGAAACCGAACGGCGTGTTTCTCTCAAACGGCCCCGGCGATCCCGAACCATGTACCTACGCGGTGGACAACATTCGCCGGCTCATGGGACGCCTGCCCATCTTTGGGATTTGCCTCGGCCATCAACTCACGGGCATTGCCGTCGGCGGCAAAACCTACAAGCTCAAGTTCGGACACCACGGCGGAAATCATCCGGTGAAGCAGTTGAAGAATGGCAAGATCGAGATTACCGCCCACAACCACAACTTTGCGGTCGATCCTGATTCGCTGCCCATGAGCGAAGTCGAACTCACGCACATGGACTTGAATGACAACACACTGGAAGGCATGCGGCACAAGAACCTGCCGCTGTTCAGCGTGCAATATCACCCCGAGGCCTCGCCCGGCCCGCACGACTCGCATTATCTGTTCAAGGAATTTACCAAGATGATGGAGGAGTGGAAGGGGTGAGGATCCAGTTTGCAATTCTCGCAGTGCTCGCCCTTGCGACAGGAGATCTCGGCGCCAGCACATGTGTCGCTCCGAAGCCGTTAAGAGTTGCTGGGGCAGTCTGCGGGAAGGTGTTCGATGTAACCGGCGCACTGGTTCCGAATGCGGAGCTTTTTATGGTTGACGCAAGTGGTGCAGTGATTTCTCGGGTGCACAGCGACTCGAACGCGGACTTTGCATTCCCGTCACTCGCCAAAGGCACATACAAAGTGACCTCGGACGCTCCGTGGCATATTTCTTTCGGAACCGTCCAAGTGACCAATTCCAAAGAGACGCTGGCATGCAAGCGACCGGTGTATGTGTATTTGGGGGTCGGCGACTGTTCTGGAGGAGTGAGCAAGAGCAAGCCAGGGCGCTGATGCGCGGGCTAAAGAGTTGAAGGACAGGCTAACCGTTGCAGGCTTTGAAAGGGCGGCTTCAAGCCGCGGCGCCAGGAAAGAGGTTTTGAATGATCGGGAATTTGAGACGCGTATTGGAACGCGAACGACCAACGACGAACGACCGACGACGAATTCTCAATGCCCAAACGCACTGACATCTCGAAAATCCTGATTCTCGGCTCTGGCCCCATCATCATTGGCCAGTCGGCGGAGTTCGACTACTCCGGCACCCAGGCTTGCAAAGCTCTCAAGTCCGAGGGCTTCGAAGTGGTGCTCGCCAACTCCAATCCGGCGACTATCATGACCGATCCCGAGTCGGCCGACCGTACCTACATCGAGCCGCTTACGCGCGAGTATTTAGAAGAAATCATCCGTATTGAGCGCCAGATGTCACCCGGCGCTGGTTTCGCCATCCTGCCCACCGTTGGCGGCCAGACCGCGTTGAATCTTGCCATCGAACTTTCCGACAGCGGCGTTCTCGATAAATACAACGTCCAGCTCATCGGCGCCAATGTAACCGCCATCAAAAAGGCTGAAGACCGGTTGGTCTTCAAAGATGCCATGCAGCGCATCGGGCTCGACGTTCCCAAGTCAGCTTTGGTGAATAACATTAAAGACGGCCTGGAGTTCGCCGGCAAGATTGGCTTCCCGGTCATCATTCGACCGTCGTTCACGCTCGGCGGATCCGGCGGCGGCATCGCCTACAACCGCGAAGAGCTGATGGAACTGCTGGCGCGCGGTCTCGACTTCTCTCCTGTGCACGAAGCGCTGATTGAAGAGTCGGTTCTCGGCTGGAAGGAATTCGAGCTGGAAGTGATGCGCGACATGGCGGATAACGTCATCATAATCTGCTCCATCGAAAACTTCGATCCCATGGGCGTGCACACCGGCGACTCCATCACCGTCGCCCCAGCGCAGACTTTGACTGACCGCGAATACCAAGCCATGCGCGACGCAGCCATTGCTGTAATCCGCGAGATCGGCGTCGAGACTGGCGGATCGAACATTCAGTTCGGCATCCATCCCCAGACCGGGCGGATGGTAGTCATCGAAATGAACCCACGCGTGTCACGATCTTCTGCGCTCGCGTCGAAGGCCACCGGTTTCCCGATTGCCAAGATTGCCGCCAAGCTGGCTGTCGGCTACACCCTCGATGAAATACGCAACGACATCACGCGCAAGACTCCCGCCTGTTTCGAACCTACGCTTGATTATGTTGTCGTCAAGATTCCTAAGTGGCAGTTCGAGAAGTTTCCCGGCGCCGACGAGAACCTGGGCCCGCAGATGAAGTCAGTCGGCGAAGTAATGGCCATCGGGCGTACCTTCAAAGAAGCGTTGATGAAGGGCATTCGCTCGCTCGACACCGGCAAGCGCATCGGCGGATCGAAGATCGAGCCCAAAATCATGACCCAGCGCCTGGTTACGCCGCATCCCGAGCGGCTGGCGTACGTGCAATATGCGTTGCGCCAGGGCCACACCGTCAAGCAGCTTTACAAGATGACGTCGATCGATCCCTGGTTCCTCTACCAGCTCAAAGAAATTAATGACATGCAGTTGGAGCTGGAAAAGCATCCCATGGAATCGATTCCGGTCGAGGTCTTGCGCGAGGTGAAGCGCTACGGCTTCTCCGACGGCCGCCTGGCGGGCGCGTGGCGGCTGAACGGACAGGAGAAAGTCCGCCATCTGCGAAAGAAGCACGGCATTAAACCCGTCTACAAACGCGTGGACACCTGCGCCGCGGAATTCGAAAGCTTCACGCCGTACTTGTATTCCACCTACGAAGACGAAGATGAGGCCGCGCCCACCGACAAGAAGAAAGTGATCATTCTGGGCAGCGGACCCAATCGCATCGGGCAGGGAATTGAGTTCGACTATTGCTGCTGCCACGCTTCATTCGCGCTGCGCGACGATGGTTACGAAACCATCATGATCAATTGCAATCCCGAGACGGTCTCGACCGATTACGACACCAGCGACCGCCTCTACTTCGAGCCGCTTACGCTCGAAGACGTACTCGCGATCTGCGAGCATGAAAGCTCGACGGGCGCTCCGGTGGGAGTGATCGTGCAGTTCGGCGGACAGACACCGCTGAATCTTGCGCTGCCTTTGAAAGCGGCAGGTGTGAATATCATCGGAACTTCTCCTGAGTCGATCGATCTGGCAGAGGACCGCAAACGTTTCAACCGGCTGCTCGAAGAACTGCAAATTCCGCAATCTCCGGGCGTTATGGCCGCATCGCTTGAAGAAGCGATTGCAGGCGCCACTAAGGTGGGCTATCCCGTGTTAGTGCGGCCATCCTATGTGCTGGGCGGGCGCGCTATGGTGATCGCCTACGACGAAGAGAGCGTCATCCGATACATGAAGGAAGCAGTCGAATATTCCCACGACCGCCCTATCCTGATCGATCATTTCCTCGAAGACGCTATCGAAGTGGACGTGGACGCGCTTTCCGACGGAGAAGACGTAGTCATCGGCGGCATCATGCAACACATCGAAGAGGCCGGCATCCACTCCGGTGATTCTTCCTGCGTGTTACCCGCAGTCGACATTCCCCAGAAATTGATGGATCAGATGCGCGACTACACCTTCAAATTGGCGCGAGCATTGAAAGTAGTCGGACTGATGAACATTCAGTTTGCCATCCCGCGCGGCAATGGCAATGGGGGGGGCGACAAGGTGTACGTACTTGAAGTAAACCCACGCGCTTCGCGCACCGTGCCGTACGTCTCGAAAGCCACGGGCGTGCCAATGGCTAAGATCGCAGCCCGCCTGATGACTGGCCGCAAATTGCGGGAATTTCTACCGGAATTCATCGAGCGCCGCTCCGACCTCGATACCGGCAACTGCTACTACGTGAAATCCCCCGTGTTCCCCTGGAATAAATTCCCTGGCGTTGACACGGTGCTCGGTCCAGAGATGAAGTCGACCGGGGAAGTCATGGGCGTGGCCGACAACTTCGGCGAAGCCTTCGCCAAAGCGCAGATTGCAGCCGGACAAAAGCTACCCACCAAGGGCACAGTTTTCATCAGCGTCACTGACCATGACAAGCCACAGGTGGCTGACGTTGCGCGCAAATTCGCTGACATGGGTTTCCACATCGTGGCCACAGCCGGAACCGCCGACCTTATCGAACGCGCGGGGATGACGGTCGAGCGCGTCTACAAAGTAAAAGAAGGCAGGCCGAACGTGGTCGATCTGATCAAGGGCGAGCGCATGCAATTGGTCATCAATACACCACACGGGCTCGAGCCCTGGTTTGATGAGCAAGCCATCCGCCGCGCTGCGGTCAATGCCCGCATTCCTACCATCACTACGCTCGCTGCCGCCCGTGCCGCCGCTGAAGGCATCGCCGCTCTGCAACGCGGAGAAGTGAATGTGTTCGCGTTACAAAAACTGCACGCCGAACGACCGGCAAGAGTCCGACGCTGACCATCTTCTGCTAAGCTAAAGGCCGATAGCTAATAGCTGAGAGCTGCTCTTATGCTACTTTCCGGTATCTTTCCTCCCATCACGACCCCGTTCTACCCCCATGGCAACGTGTATTTCAAAAAGCTAGAGGCCAACGTCGAGCGCTACTCGAAGACGCCAGTAACCGGCATCGTGGCTCTGGGATCCACCGGCGAGGCTATCCTGCTGTCCGACATGGAACGCCGCGATGTGTTGCAGTCCGTGCGAGAGGCTTCCACCCCGAGCAAGGTGTTAATCGCTGGCACCGGCATGGAATCCGCCGACGAGACGCTTCAGCTCACCGAGTACGCAGCCAAGGTCGGCTACGACGTTGCTCTGGTCCGCACGCCGCATTTTTATCGCAAGCAAATGGCGCCCGCGAATCTTCTCGCGTTCTACCGTTTTGTTGCCGACCGGTCACCGCTTCCGGTGCTGCTCTACAACGTGCCAGGATTTACCGCTTACGACCTTCCTGTGGAACTGGTAATCGAGTTGGCGGGACATCCCAACATCATCGGCATCAAAGAATCCGGCGGCGATGTCGAAAAAGTCCGTCGCATGGTGGAGGGAACGCGCCACGTGAAGCGCATCGCAACCGTCACCGAGACTTTTGACGCGATCACGCCGCGCATGTTGAGCGCAGCAGCCAAAGGCAACGGGGAACTGGTGTCGATTGCCGCGTTGGCTGGCTCGCGAGAAACGCCAAAACCGTCATCCTCCGCGGTCAGTGTGATCGGCGGCCTGAAGACGCGCCAGAAAGAAGTCGGCTTTCAGGTATTGGTGGGCGCGGCGCAAACGCTGCAACCGTCCTTACAAATCGGCGCGGCGGGAGCGATTCTCGGCTTCGCAGATCCCGCTCCCACCGCCTGCTACGAAATCTATGCCGCCTGGAAAGAAGGCGACGCCGACCTCGCCCGTCTCAAACAGCAGCGTATTATCAAAGCCGCGCAGCGGATCGTGGGCGAATTAGGCATCCCTGCGATCAAGTACGCCATGGATTTCAATGGATACTACGGTGGCCCGGCACGGCTGCCGCTGCTGCCCATCACAGCGGATGTGAAAGAAGAAGTCGAGCGGCTGCTGTCCGATATTCGTAACTAGATCTCCCAGATCGTTGCGCTTCGGCCCATCATGTGCTAAAACTCCCTCGCAATGAGGAAAGGAATCACGCTCGCTGTCTTATTGCTTGTCGCCTGGCCGGCACTCGCGAAAGACAATTCTGTCGTGCTGTTCTGGCCAAGTCAGGATAAACCGGCCTTAAAGCTTACCTTTTCCAAGTTCCAACTGATCGCAACGATCGCGGGGCAGAGTACCTTCGCGACAGACGTTACAGTTGAGAACCTTACCGACAAAGCTGTGCCTCGTATTTATTTTGATGTTTATGTAAAAGACAAAGCCAGCGTTCGAGTCGGGGAGGGGGTGTTGACAGTAAACAATGTGGGACCCTCTCAACAAGTAAGAACACAGTTTCAATTTGTGTGCGTCGGAACACCCGCGGGTCTCGAACTTTCAGCGAGAAAAGACATGCTGGCGCAGCCTGGACCGAAGACGGTTCCGCTGAAAGTGCTTTCCAACCCTTCGGGTGCGAGCCTCAAGGTGGACGGACAGGACGTAGGAGTCACTCCCGTGATGGTCAGACTTACGGTGGGAACACACGCGCTGGTTCTGACCAAAGAAGGGTACGCACCCGGTAATGCACCGGTTGAGATCATGCCAGATGAGCTACCCGGCGGCAGCATCACCATCGACCTTGGCGGTCTTTCGCGCGACACCCTTGAGTTACGGGACGGAACTGTCGTTCTTGGCGATCTTATATCAATGACGCTGAACGCCGTGGTCGTGCGGATCGATGGAAATGACAAGACGTATGATCGCAACCAGGTGAAGAAAATTATTCTGGTAGAACGCGTGACGACGATAGAACAGCCCACAGCGGCGCAACCGGCGACTGCGAAGCCCCACTAAGGAATTCGGACATGATGAGGAAGAGATATTGTCGCGCAGCTTTCTTGAGCATTTGCCTTGCGGTAACTGCCACTGCGAAGGACCAACCCGCGCAGGTTATTGTATGGCCGGAGAGTGGGACGCCGATTGTTCGCATCAGCCTCGGGAAATTCAAGGAGGTCAGCAAGGTCGGCAACCAGCACAACTACGTAATCGAGACCACGGCGGAGAACCTCTGGAACAAAACCATCACGGCAAGCTTCAATTTGTATCTATTCGATAAGAGTAGGGCGCGAATTGGCGAAGGCTGGATCACACTAAACAGTGTGGCGTCAGGAGAATCGGTAAAGTTCCAAACCTTTACTAGCGCTTCAGGAACGCCAGAATCCGTAACTCTGGCGCCGCGTTCTCTCCCGCCGGAGCTCGGCCCGGCAATGCCGCCTCACACGATTTCAATTACGGTTAACTCCGTTCCGCAGGGTGCCGAAGTCAAAGTCGATAGCGTGGACGCCGGAATAACGCCGAAGGTCTTGCAGTTGACGGTCGGTAAGCATCTGCTGGAGTTCAGCAAAGAAGGATTCAACACTGGCCACTTTCCTTTGGAGATTGCACCGAACGATGCTTCGGGAGGCAGCGTGAGCTACGAGCTCGGTGCGTCGGCGCGTGACACTATTGAGCTACGCGATGGTAGCGTGCTCAACGGGGATCTGGAGTCGGTCTCCGCGACCGAAGTGGTGGTGAAAATCGGCGGCAGCCTCCAAACTTTCAATCGCAACCAAGTGAAGCGAATTCTATTCGTGGAGCGCGAGCCTTCCTCGCAGTAGCCTTAGATGAAACGCAAGGCATCTCCACCGTCAGGGAAGCCGAGGCCGCCTGCCCAGACCCGCCCGCGCTTGCCGGCTATATCCGAACAAATGAAGGCGTGGACTGCCGCTCTGGCGGCTGATCTGGAAACATGGCCCCTGGTGAAAACTCGCCCCATGTTCGGTCTCATAGCGTGGTACCGGCGAGACAAGATTTTCGCGGTGCTCCCCAAAACTCGAGGAATGGATTCACCCAGCGCACTCGCTTTCAAACTGCCATCGGCAAGTGCCCGTTTACTGGCTCGCATTCGCAGGGATTCACGCATCGCTTTCACCGAAATGCAGAAAGCCCGTTGGTTCACATTTGAGCTAAGCTGTGACGCCGATCTGCGCGACGCACTTGACTGGCTGGCCCAAGCTTACGAAGCAGCGCGCTGAAAACTGCCTGTGGACAAACGCCGTTGTGACGAACGGGCCGCCTGATATACTATTTGAACGAACGTTCGAACTTTATGGCTTCCCCTGTATCGGTCACGTCCCCGGTCACCACACGCCGCCGCGCGCCAGCAGTCGTGGCTCCGTCTGCGGAGACCCGCTTTGACCGCCGGCTAAGCAAGATTCTGCTTCACGCCGCCGAGGTCTTCTACGAAAAGGGCTACGCCGGCGCATCCATGCGCGATCTTGCACGCGCCAGCGGCATGTCGCTCTCGGGGCTCTACTACTACTTCGAGTCCAAGGAAAAGCTGCTCTACCTGATCCAGAAAGAAACCTTCACCACCATCGTCGAACGGCTTCGAGAGCGCCTGGATGCCGTCTCCGATCCCGAGCAGCGCATTCGCATCTTCATCCTGAATCACCTGGAATATTTCCTCGTCAATCGCAAGGCCATGAAGGTGCTCTCTCACGAAGACAACACGCTGACCGATGGCTTTGGCGCGGAAGTCGCTGCTATCAAGCGCGCCTACTACCGAATCTGCGTAGGCTTGCTCGACGACTTCCGGCGAGAGCGTAAACTGGAAGGATCCAGCCGTCTCGCTGTGCTGACTCTGTTTGGGATGATGAACTGGATTTACACCTGGTACAACCCCCGGGTGGACGCCGACGCCGAAGAGATCGCCGGCAAGATGGGTGACATTTTTCTTTGTGGCGTGGGCACAGCCGCCCCGCGCAGGAAGAATCGCAAAAAGAAATCGGTAAACTGAACTCAAATTCTATAGTTCGCGAAAAGGAGTTTTGACATGGCTACTACAATGTCGCCCGCAACCGGCGAAACCACCAAGCAACTGGTCAACTACCGCACCGACCGCGGCGTGGCGGTCATCGAAATGTTCGACCCGCCTGCCAACACCTACACCTACGAAATGAACCGTCAACTGGATGAGAGCATTCTCAAAGCGCGCATGGATAATGACGTCTACGTGATCGTTCTTACCGGATCGGGAGATAAGTTTTTCTCCGCCGGCGCCAACATTAAGATGCTGTCGAGCGTCGATCCCACCTTTAAGTACTATTTTTGCCTGCACGCCAACGAAATGCTGCTGCGCCTCGAACACACGCCCAAGCTGGTGATCGCGGCCATCAACGGTCACTGCGTCGGCGGAGGACTCGAGATCGCGATGGCTGCCGACATCCGTATTGCCCGCCAGGAAGCGGGAAAGATCGGCTTACCGGAAGTGAACCTCGGCGTGCTTCCCGGAACCGGCGGCACGCAGCGTTTGTCGCGGATGGTTGGGAAGAGCAAAGCCATCGAGTTGATGGTTACCGGCAACACCTTCTCGTTCGAGGAAGCCAAAGAGCTCGGAATCGTCAACGACATCTTCGAGCGCGACGGCTTCATGGACAACGTAATGGAATATGCCCGGCAATTCTGCCCGCCGAACAAAGCGGCCAAGGCCGTCGGTCGAATCAAGCGCGCCGTGCAGACCGGCTGGGAGATTCCGATGGAATCAGCGCTGGCAGTGGAACGTGAGAACCAGCAGATTCTTTTCCAAAGCGAAGACGCCAAAGAAGGCTTGGCGGCTTATGTGGAAAAGCGGCCGGCAGTGTTTAAAGCGAAATAACGGCTCGTGTGGGGACGGCCGCCTCGGGCCGTCCCTTACCGACCTTCGATTGGAAACTAGAATGATTGCAGCCACAAAAACTAAACTCTCTCCCGGCCGCCTGTTAATTGACGGGCAATGGGTGGAAACCGCCAAGAAGTTCAACACCTCGAATCCCGCGACCGGGGAAGTCCTCACTCAGATCGCCTCGGCGTCATCCGAAGACGTCGATCGCGCCGTTGCCGCAGCTCGCAAGGCATTCGAAGACCGCTCCGGCCCCTGGCGCAAAATGTCGGCCAGCGAGCGCGGACGCCTGATCTGGCGCCTCGCCGATCTTCTCGAAAAGAACATCGACGAGTTCGCCGAACTGGAAACGCTCGACAACGGCAAGCCCATCTTCGAATCCCGCTACGTCGATATGCCAATGGTGATCGACGTCCTTCGCTATTACGCGGGTTGGGCGACCAAGATCCACGGAGAAACCGTCAACACTTTCGAGACGGCATTTACCTACACGCTGCGTGAACCGGTGGGTGTGGTCGGCATGATTGTGCCGTGGAACTTTCCGCTGCTGTTGTCTTCGTGGAAGCTGGGTCCGGCATTGGCATGTGGAAATACCGTCGTATGGAAACCCGCCAGCCTAACTCCGTTGACTGCGCTGCGCTTTGGTGAGCTGGCCATGGAAGCGGGAGTTCCTGCGGGCGTGATCAACGTCATTACCGGCAACGCTGAGGTGGGCCGAACCATGGTTCGTCATCCCGGCATCGACAAGATCGCTTTCACCGGATCGACCGAAGTCGGCAAAGAAATCATGCGCGGCGCGGCCGATACCATGAAACGCATCACGCTTGAGCTCGGCGGCAAATCACCCAATATCGTCTTCGCCGACGCCGACATCGATAGCGCTGTGAAGGGCGCCATTACCGGAATCTTCTACGGCAAGGGCGAAGTCTGCAACGCTGGCTCGCGGCTGTTCGTCGAAAGTAAAGTGCAGGATGAATTCCTGGAGAAGCTGGTCGCTCGCGCCAACAAGATGCGCCCTGCCGATCCCCTCGACCCCAAGACCCGCATGGGCGCGATCGTTAGTCAGGAACAGATGCAGACAGTGCTAGGCTACATCGAAGCCGGCAAGAAAGAGGGTGCCAAGCTGATTGCTGGAGGAAACCGAGTTTCGGTCGATGGCAGTAAAGGATACTTTATCGAGCCGACGATCTTCAGTGGCGTCACCAACGACATGAAGATCGCGCAAGAAGAAATCTTCGGGCCGGTGTTGGCGACCATCGGCTTCGATGATATTGATCAAGCCGTCGCGCAGGCCAATCAGAATCCGTACGGTTTGGCATCGGCAGTGTGGACGAAAGACCTGAAGAAAGCGCATCTTGTCTCGCGGCAGCTCAAAGCCGGTACGGTCTGGATCAACACCTACGGCTTGATGGACGCGGCCATGCCCTTCGGCGGGTACAAGAGCTCGGGCCTGGGGCGTGAACTTGGGGAAAAAGCGCTCGAACACTACACGGAAAGCAAAACAGTTTGGATGAACTTAGGATGAATCATCAACCACTGAGGTCAAAGAGCACACACAGGTTGGAATTTATAAAGCTCTCTGTGACCCTCTGTGTCCTCCGTGGTTAAAAGGGAATTCTAATCATGCCCGGAAAAGTAGCAAAAATCGGAACCTTCAGCGATTGGGTCGGCTTGTTTGACGATTGGCGGAAAGACATTGGCGTCAATCACAAGGAAATCGCCGACTTCAAATTCGATACTCTCTACGGCGCCATCGAGACCGACGAAATCCAGTTTGGCGCATTCAAGGGCAACAAGAAGTGGGAAAACCTGCGCCAGGTGCCGACCCAACAGATGCGCGATGCGCTCATCAATCTAATCGTCTATCAAGGAGACACTGAGTTTGCCAGCGTCGAGCAGCAGCGCAATCTGTTCGAAAGCGCGCCGACCGACTGGGACCGTCGCGCCATCACTCGCGTAATGATCGAAGAAATGCGCCATGGCTGGCAAATGTGTGCCTTGCTCATCACTCACTTCGGCTATTCCGGAAAGGTCGAAGCACAAAAGATGCTGGAGCGCCGTGCCTTCGACAACAAGCGTCTGCTCGGTGCCTTCAATGTGGACGTCGACAACTGGATGGACTTCTTTACCTACACCGACTTCGTCGATCGCGACGGCAAGTTCCAGTTGCAGATGCTGAAGTATTCGGCGTTCGCTCCGCTCGGCCGATCGATGTCCTACATGCTGCGCGAAGAAGCTTTCCACATGGGCACAGGCAACGACGGCCTGCGCCGCATTGTGGAAGCCGGCATAATTCCCGCATGGCTGATTCAGCGTTACCTCAACAAATGGATTTCTAGCTCCTACGATTTGTTCGGCACCGACCATTCCTCATCCGCGCATTGGTCTTACGTGTGGGGCATCAAGGGCCGGTACGACGAGCCAAAGAACGAGCAACCGGCCCAAGTCGACGACTTGAACGACTACAACCGCCAGCTCTACCGGGACGAAGTGGCGGGCTTGGTCGAGCGTTTCAATGGCGGATTAAAAGCAGGAGAACCAAGGCTTTACGCGCCACACATCAAGTTTAACCGTAATATTGGCCGATGGGCCGGACAGAAGTTCCACGCGCAAACAGGCGAGCCGTTGGATGATAAAGCCTACGACCAGCACGTGAAAGAGTACATGCCGACTGCAGAGGACAAGAAGCTTCTGCTCGACATCATTGCCAACGAAAAAAGATGGATTGCGCCGAAAGAAGGTGCACGCGATCCGCTCGCCTCGATCGGCGAAGTCAGAAAGTCCGCGATCAATTTGTAGATGAACGTGGGGACAGCCGCTCTCGGCTGTCCCGCTTACCCATGACCACCTCGAGCACCATACCGACTCCAACCTCGCAGGTTTACACCATGGGCGAGCTCATGGTGACGACCGCAGCCCGCGAGATTCAAGATCGCGAGGTGGTGTTCGTCGGCATGCGACTGCCGTTGATTGCCTTCGTGGTCGCAAAGACAACCCATGCACCCAATGCGATTGGCCTTTTTGAAAATGGCGTGATCCGCTCCACGCCTGCACCCGAGTTGATCTACACCATGGCCGATCCCCCGAACATTCTAGGAGCAACGCAGTGCCTGGACATGCTGGGCGTGATGAGCCTGCTGCAATCCGGGCGGGTGCATCTGGGATTCTTGGGCGCGGCGGAAGTCGACCGTTTTGGCAATCTGAACTCGACGGAAGTGCAAGGCCCGAAAGGCAAGGTCCGCCTACCGGGATCGGGCGGCGCTTGCGACATCGCTTCGCTGGCTCAACGTTTCGTCGCTCTGCTGGAGCACAGCAAGCATCGTCTGCCGGAGCGGGTGTCGTTTCTCACCAGCCCGGGGAACGGCGATGGTCATGCGTGGCGCCAGCATGTAGGGCTGCCCCGCGGAGGCCCGTCAGCGGTGATCACGACCAAAGCCGTGCTCCGCTTTGGCGAAGATGGAGAAGCGTTCCTCGCTTCCGTGCATCCCGGTATCGAAGTAGAAGATGTGCTCGACAATACCGGCTGGCCATTGCGCTGCGCCAGGGAAGTACCATCGACGCCAGAGCCGAGTGCCACCGAATTACAAGCCATTCGCGAGTATGACAAAGAAGGGTTTTGGACGAAGTAAGAGCACATGGGCACAGTAACCATCACGAGATCTCGGATAGCGCTGGATACACAGCCGCCCGTCGCCCGTCTGCGTTTGCACAATCCACCCCTCAACGTCATCGACATTCCGATGATGGAAGAACTGGCCGCGGCGTTGACCGAGATTGAGCTCCAGCCGGATATCACTGTGATCATTCTTTCCGGCGCACAGAAAGCCTTCTCGGTTGGCGTGGATGTCGCTGCTCACACCCCCGACAAAGTCGAGGAGATGCTGGGGAAGTTCCACGCCGTCATTCGGGCGCTGGTGGCATCTAGGAAAGTCAGCATCGCCGCGGTCCACGGCCACTGCTTGGGCGGTGGCGCGGAACTGGCCATGGTCTGCGACCTGGTGTACACCTCTGAACTCGCCACTTGGGGATTCCCCGAGATCAAGCTAGGCTGCTATCCGCCGGTTGCCGTCACCGCCTTGGCCGCGCTGGTCGGTCAAAAGCAAGCGGCTGATTTGGTGCTTACCGGACGCAATATCACGGGAAGGGAAGCGGCTGCAATTGGTCTGGCGAACGCCGTTCCCGCCGAAGTTGATCTCGAACACACCGTGCAGGAGGCTGTGCAGCACCTTTCGCAGCTCAGTCCGGCGGCGCTGGCGATCACCAAGAAAGCCATTTACGCATGGGATTCGATTCACTTCGACAAGGGGTTAGCGCGGGCGGAGAAGATTTATTTCGAGGACCTGATGAAGACCTGTGACGCGCAAGAAGGAATTAACGCTTTCCTTGAGAAGCGGCAGCCAAAGTGGGAAGGGAAGTGATGGCAGAGTTAACCCAAGAGCCACGTAAGCACTTGGCTCTCGATACTGACTGGCCGAGTGCGACCCTCGCGGTCTGCGGTTTCTTCCTGTTCGCTTTTCTCGGGGTTGGCATGACATGGATGACGTTACGGGCAAGGTTTGACGTGACGCCCGTTTCGTGGCTGACACCTCTCGTTGCGGCATCCCTCATGTACTTAGGGGCGCATTCGGAGAGGTGGCTCAGAGTTGGCACCTTTGTTTTGGCAATTGGGCCGGTATCGCGAATCATCTTGTGGTTAGCAAGAGCTTCGCATGAAACGCAGTTCATCAACGAAGAATTTGTTCGATGGATAGAGTCCGCGTTGTTTTTCGCTGGTTCTATCTATGTCATCTACTGGTTCAAGACAAAGATTCGCTATGTCTAAGCTCCTAACCATGCGCGAAGCCATTGCCGACCTGGTGCCCGACGGCGCTTCCGTCGCGCTTGGCCTGCAGATGGAGCAGATGATCCCCTTCGCCGCCGGTCACGAGATCATTCGTCAGAAGAAGCGCGGCCTCACGCTCATCGGCCCGATCTCGGACATTCTCTTCGACCAACTCATTGGCGCGGGATGCGCGGAGAAAGTCATCGCTGCCTGGGCAGGCAACGTGATGATGGGTTCGGCCTACAACTTCCGCCGCGCGGTAGAAGACGACGGCATGAAGGTTTTCAATATGACCAACTTCACCGTGGCTCTTGCGCTGCAAGCGGGCGCGATGGGTGTACCGTTCTTGCCAACGCGAACGGCCCTGGGCAGCGACACCACGAAAGGCAATCATTTCTTCTATCAGATATTTTCTCCCTTTGAGGGAAAAGAGTCTCTGTGGGCTGTTCGTGCCCTGACTCCCGATGTCACTATCGTCCACGTTCAGCGGGCCGACCGCGAAGGGAACGCGCACGCTTGGGGCAACTTCGGTGTGATGATCGAAGGCGTTCGTGCCGCCAAGCGCGTCATCGTTGCGGCGGAAGAAATCGTCGAACCGGAAGTTATCGCCAGCGATCCTAACCGCACCGTGATTCCCGGGTTCCTGGTGAATGCCGTTGTCGAGTGCCAATACGGCGCTCATCCTTCGCCGGTGCAGGGATACTACAAACGCGATGATGCCTTCTTCCGCCAATATCACGAACAAACGAAAACCAAACAGGACACCGAGGCCTGGCTCGCGCGCTGGGTGCACGGCGTAGCCGATCACCGGGCCTACATGAATCAATTGGGAGCTTGCCGAGTAGACGATCTGGGAGTAAAGCAGCACGCGTACGCCGCGCAGGCGGATTTTGGATATTAAACCGCTACTAGCTCCTGGCTCCTAGCTAGAGTTTCGCTAGCAGCTAGGGGCCAGAAGCTAGAAGCTGCACTATGAAAAAAGAACTCATCGAACTTCGCGTCAACGGCCGCTCGCACGAGACCGCCATCGAGCCCAGCAAACTGCTGCTCGACGTGCTACGCCAGGACCTCGACCTCACTGGCTCGAAGCGCGGCTGTGACGATTCTTCCTGCGGCGCTTGCACCGTGCAGGTGGATGGAATCCCCATGCTTTCCTGCACCATGCTAGCGGCCAGTTGTGAAGGCCAGGAGATCACTACGGTCGAAGGAGTGAGCGAACACGGCAGCCTGGCGGCAATCCAGAAGGCCTATGGCGACTGGGGCGGATCACAATGCGGCTATTGCACTCCAGGCTTCATGATGACGGTGAGGCACCTGCTGGCGCAGAATCCAAATCCGACGGAAGCAGAAATTCGCAATGGTCTGAGCAGCAATCTGTGCCGCTGCACCGGATATAGCCAGATGTACCAGGCGATCAAAGCAGCAATCGATGCAGAGCAGAAGGGAATGGTGCTAGCGAAATGATCGACTTCTCCATCATCGGTAAATCCATCGCCATGGTCGATGCCGCGGGTAAGACGACCGGCTCCGGCAAATACGCGGACGACCTCACCGCGCCCGGAATGTTGATCGGCAAGATTCTGCATTCGCCATACCCCCATGCCCGCATCAAGCGCATCGACACCAGCCGCGCCGAGAAGCTAGCCGGTGTGGTCACGGTCGTCGTCGGTACCGATGCTCCCAATCCGTATGGCATTCTTCCCGTCGGCCATGACGAGTATGCGCTGGCGCTCGACAAAGTCCGCTACGTCGGCGACAACGTGGCCTGCGTCGCCGCCGTTGACGAGTTTACAGCCGAGAAGGCGCTTGAATTAATCGATGTCGAATATGAAGTTCTGCCGGCTTACTTCGATCCCGAAGACTCGATGAAGGCGGAGACCAACCTCATCCACG
>Ga0210387_10001250_pt1 | contig 19067 bp, 16 predicted proteins | sample IncBWC7OmetaG_FD_160108 | JGI IMG/M metagenome (GOLD analysis project Ga0210387, IMG submission 160108) | Forest soil microbial communities from Barre Woods Harvard Forest LTER site, Petersham, Massachusetts, United States - Inc-BW-C-7-O ...
AGGAGATCCTTGCGATGGCTGGAGGGGAAGGCTCCAAACCGCCGGAGATCCTGGTCAATGGTTTCTCCAATGGACGCTTTCCACCGAAGAATACGATCGCTCAGATTCGGATCAATCAAAACCCTTACTCGGCACAGTATGACCGGCTCGGCTTTGGCCGCGTGGAGATCTCCACAAAGCCGGGAACGACGCAGTTGCATGGCGAGTTCGACAGCTCGGGCACAGACGATGTCTTCAATGCTAGGAACCCGTACGCGACCGTCGAACCGCCCTACTACACGCTCAACCTCAACGGAAATGTAAGCGGGTCATTCAACCCGAGGACATCTTTCTTCGTGAGCGGGCTGCTCAATGATTTGCAGAACAACGCGATCGTCGTTGCGATTGATCCAACATTATTGACGCCGCAGAATGTAGCGGTGCCGGCACCGCAGGTTACGCAGAACTACAGTGGGCGTCTGGATCGCCAGGTCACACGGACGAATACGTTCATGGGCAGGTATGAGTACAACGAAGTTACGTTTAAGAACAGTGGTGTGGGTCTGCTTGTGCTGCCAAGCGAAGGCCTGAATACCACGACCACTATGAATACGCTTCAGATGTCGGATACGCAGGTCATCGGCGCGAAGGTTATCTCGGACACACACTTCCAATACATTCGGACGCGGCTGGATCAAAGCCCGGTGAGCACCGCGGCGACCATCGTGGTGCAGGGGGCATTCAACGGAGGCGGCGGCCCCGCGCAGTCGCAGAGAGACCATCAGGACGACTACGAGTTTCAGGAGCTTCTGACGATAGAGCATGGGCCACATTTTGTGCGGATCGGCGGTCGTTACCGCGGGTTGCGCGACGCGAATCAGACGCTCGCCGCCTACAACGGGCAGTTCACGTTTCCTGACCTCGCGACCTACCAGCTGGCGCAGCAGGGGGAAACACCGGCGCAGATCTTTGCCAGTACCGGCCAGACCACTCAATATAACCTCACGGCCGGCCAGCCCAACGCGGTGGTCTTCACCAGTGATGTAGGCGTGTTTGGCGAAGACGAGTGGAAGATAAGGAGCAACTTTACGCTCGATTATGGATTTCGTTACGAGAGCCAGTCGGGTATCGCCGATCACGTAAACCCTGCGCCACGCGTGGGGTTTGCCTGGGCGGTGGGGAAGACTCCCAAGCGCAGGGCATACTTCGTGATGCGCGGCGGCGGGGGCATCTTCTACGACCGCTTTGCCTCCTCCAACATCCTCACCGCCGTTCACCGGCAGAGCGGCACCGAGCAGGCAGCGTACTTCGTCACCAATCCTGACTTCTATCTCCATTATCTCTACACACCGCCACCGGTGTCGGCGCTCGGCGTTCCGCCTACGCCTTACAACATCGATCCGAACCTGCGGACGCAGTACGACACCATCGCTGGCGTCACGGTCGAGCGTCGCATCGGCAAGATGGGTAGCGCGAGCGTGAACTACATCTTCTTTCGCACCAACCATCAATATCTGTCGCGCAACATCAATGCGCCGCTGCCCGGCACGTACAACCCCGCCGATCCCAGCAGCGGTGTCCGTCCCATGGGTGGCGATCAGAATATCTACCAGTTCAGCTCCGGCGGCATGGCCCTGGACAACTTCATCAACGCCAGCACCAACCTGCAGGTGAGCAAGCGTGTGTCGTTCTTTGCGACGGGGTTCTTCGCGGTGACGCAAAAAAATGACGCGCCCTGCGACACCTGTTTCCCGAGCAACCAGTATGATCCGCACGTTGACTACGCGCGCGAGGCAAGTCCCCGCGTCCAGATTTTTGCCGGAACCACGCTGAAGCTGCCATATGGTTTTACTGGCAGCCTGTGGGGATCCATCCAGACGGGCTCGCCCTTCAACATCACCACGGGCACGGATTTGAACGGTGACACCATCTATAACGATCGTCCGGCGTTTGCCACGAATCCAAATGGCAACTCGCAGATCTACAAGACGCGTTTCGGAACCTTCGATGCGAACCCGCAGCCGGGAGAGCCGATCATCCCCTTCAATTACGGCGACTCGCCGTCGTTTTATTTTCTGCTCGTGCACCTCGAGCGGGCGTTTCAGATTGGTCCTCGGCCGCCGGCCCCAGCGCCGGCCCCAGGTGCTCCGGCAGCCAGGGGTCCTGTCCCCCAACCGGATCGCCCGTACACGCTCACGCTTGGGGTGGAGGCAAACAACGTCCTCAACCACGTTAATCCCGGTGTGCCCGTCGGTGTGCTGACCTCGCCATTATTCGGCCAGTCCATCTCGCTCAACTCGCCTTTCTCCCTCGGCGGCATCAGCACGTCGTCGAACCGAACGGTGACGCTGCACTGTGACTTCAGTTTCTAGCGCCGCGACGCCTCTCCATTCTTCAAAAATTTTTGTCGGAACGCGATGACATTTTCATCGCAGTACCGTCCTATCTCGAACACGTATCGGTAACGTGATTTCTCCCTGGGTGGTCCCTGCATGTTGAGCCTCCACCGGACCAGTTGTGTCTTTGCGCTGTGCTGTGTCGAGGCGCTGTTGCTCTGCCAACCTATTGCGGCGAAAGTCCGCGCGCCAGCTCCGGCCGCTCAGGCAACCCAGGCAGCGCCGCCGCATGCGGTACTCTCCCAACCTCTCACCGATGCGCAGCCCGTCGCGAACAATAGTGTCCTGAGCGGTACAGTCGTCGACCCCTCCGGCGCGAGCGTGACGAATGCCCAGGTCCATGTGGAGGGTACAACGCTGCGGCGCGATACCGTCACCGACGACAGCGGCCGATTCAGTCTTCCTCTGCCGGCCGGCGTCTATAACGTGCTGATTGTTTCCCAGGGGTTCGAGGCCTACACCACGACCGTGAAGCTGACGGGCGATGCGGCCGCGGCCAGCGTCCACGCCCGGCTCGTGATTGCCACGCAGTCTGAAGAGCTTACGGTGGGTGGAGGCGGCGAAAGCACCGCAGCAGCCGATAACAAGAGCGCCCTCGTCCTGAAAGGCGATGATCTCAAGACGCTCTCCGACGACGACGACACCTTCCAGAAGCAGATTCAAGCGCTTGCCGGCAACGGCGATGGCCAGAATGGACCAACGTTGTACGTCGACGGTTTTAGTGGAGGCAGATTCCCGCCCAAGAACACGATTCGCGAGATTCGCATCAACCAGAACCCCTATTCGGCGGAGTATTCGGAGCTGGGATACGGACGCATCGAGATCTTCACCAAGCCGGGCACGGACAAATTTCACGGCCAGATCTTCGCTTCCGGCAACGACAGCTCCTTCAACACCTCAAACCCCTATGTCGGCGTGCAGCCACCGTATCATTCCTTTTTTGTCTTCGGCGATGTGAGCGGCCCCATCAATAAGAAGACGTCAATCTTCCTCAACACTCAATACAACAATCAGCAGACCAACGCGATTGTTGTCGCGACCACGCTCGACGCAAACTTTCAGCCCATCGCATTCAACCAGGCCATCCCGAATCCCACTGTGACGGCAGACTATTCCGGGCGCATGGACCGCCAGGTTACGCCCAACAACACACTCATCGCGAAGTATGACTACAACAACGTGCAGGTAAGCAACGGCGGCGTTGGGCTTCTGGTACTGCCTTCGCAAGGGTTCAACAGCACCACCACCACGCAGACCTTGCAGATCCAGGACACGCAGGTCATTGGCGCGACGATGGTTTCGGATGCGCACTTCCAATACCTGCGCACGCGCCTAACGCAATCTCCCGTAAGCGACGCTGCGGCACTCAATGTTCAGGGTGCGTTCAACGGCGGTGGCAGTCCCAGCCAGGTGACGAGCGATCACCAGGACCGCTACGAGTTCCAGGAGATTTTCACCCGTCAACAGGGCACCAAGAACTTCATGCGTTTCGGTGGGCGTTATCGCCTGCTCCGTGATGCCAACCTGGCGACAGCGAACTACAACGGCCAGTTCACCTTCCCCTCGATCACGGCGTACCAGATCACCGAGCAAGGGCTCGCCAACAATGAGACGGACGCCGAGATTCGCGCCACCTGCGTGACCACGCCGCAGGGCCAGGTGTGCGGTGGGCCGACGCAGTTCAACATCACCGCCGGAGATCCCAGTGCCGTAGTGCTGACCGGCGATCTCGGCGTCTTCGCAGAGGACGAGTGGAAGATCACCAACAACTTCACGCTCGATTTTGGACTGCGCATCGAGTCGCAGACCGGGATTCCCGACCACTTCGATCCGGCGCCGCGCGCGGGCTTTGCCTGGGCGATCGGACAGAAGGCGAAGAAGCCGCCGATCTTTACGCTGCGCGGTGGCGGGGGCGTCTTCTACGACCGTTTTGTGTCGACCAATATGCTCACCTCCATTCGCCAGAACGGCGTTACGCAGGTGTCGTATTACGTCCCCAACCCTGACTTCTATCCTGCCGTTCCACCCACCGACACTCTGACCGCCGAGCCGCCGACGACCTACCAGATCAGCCCGAAGCTTCGCTCTGAATACGAGATCGATGAGGGCGTGTCGCTGGAGCGGAACCTGTGGAACAAGGGGAGCGTCAGCTTCAACTTCCTTTTCGGTCAGGGCGAGCATCAGTGGAACTCGATTAATACGAACGCGCCGCTGCCCGGGACCTACAACCCCGGCAACGCCACCACGCCGCCCTCCGGCACGTACCCGCTGGGCACCACGCAGGCGGTATACCAGTTCCAGTCTGGGGGCACGATGCGACGGGAGCGCTTCTTCGTGCGCCTCAATGCGAATCCCAGCAAGAAGCTGTTTCTCTTTGCGTTCTATTCGGTCCGCAAGTTGTATGAGGACAGCACCGGCGCCACCAACTTTCCGTCCAACAGCTACAACATTCGCGAGGATTACGGCACTGCGCCCTATCCCAATCAGCGACTGTATGTGGGCACCTTCTACAACCTGCCGTTTGGCCTGAACGTCAATGCGTTTCTCTCCGCGACGGCGAAGACGCCCTTCAACATCACCACGGGAACGGACCTCAACGGCGATACGATTTACAACGACCGGCCAGCGTTTGCGACCAATCCCACGAGCGACTCGATTATCTACAACACGAAGTACGGAACCTTCGACGCCAACCCGCAACCCGGCGAGAAGACTATTCCCTTCGACTACGCCAAGGGGCCAGCCTTTTTCGAGCTTGACCTTGGGTTAGGCAGAACCTTCAAGTTCGGCCCGCGGGATCCCGTGCCTCCGCCTCCGCCGGGAGCTCCCGCGCCGAAGGGTCCAGCACCGAAGCCGGAGCCGCGCTACAGCTGGACCATCGGTCTCGACGCGCAGAACGTCTTCAACGTTGTCAACGCAGGGCCACCTGTAGGCGTTCTCTCCTCGCCGCAATTCGGCCAATCGATCTCGCTGAACAATCCCTACGGTGGGTCCAGCAACGCCAACCGGGTCATCCAGCTGAGGACGTACTTCAACTTCTAGCCGTCAGTTCAGAATCTGAAAGTTTACGGCGACGTAGAGGTCAACTGTTACCGGCTTGCCGTCCTTGGTAGCCGGCTTGAACCTATATTTCGAGACGGCGTGAAGCGCCTGCTCATCGAGTCCCAGACCGGCTGGTTTGACGATGCTGAATTGAGATGGAGTGCCATCTGGCAAAACCCACAGGTAAACCTCGACAATTCCAGAGTATTTCAACAAGCGTGCGGCATCGCTGAATTCCGGCTCTTGCTGATGGGTGACGGTTGGCCTCTTTATTCCGCTTCCCACGTGGGACGGTGCGGTATTGCCCGTTGCAACGGCACCGGTAGGGTTCGCGGCTGCAGCCGCCGTCTCGCTGGGCTTGGTTTGCCCTTTTGACGCCACGAGGTAATTGCGGGCGTAGTACTGCCAGTAGAAGGGCATGGCTGGCGCCAGACTCACGAGATCTGGTGCAAAGATCTTCGTGAGGGCCTTGCCAAAGTCTCCGTCTGCTGGCGGTTGGACTTCGATGCTGATCTCACCGGTGTAGTTCTTCCCGCTGAGCCTAACCCGTTTCGGGGAGAGATTTTCAAAGATCAGCCCGATCCTCTGGCCCTTGATCTGGAGCTTGCTTTTAGCCAGACTAACTTGGCCGACGTCGATTCCTGCCTCGGTAAAGATGCCCCCGTGGTATGTCGTCTCCGGCTCACCGTCGGCGTCGAAGTGGAGATCGTTTTCGGCCCACGAACCACGAAGGTACAGTGGGTGGCCGACAAGGCGGGCCTTGATGGCATCGACGGTAGTCTGAGAGCAGGCAGGCACCGAACGGAGGACGAGCAGTAGGGCTGGAGCGGCCAATCTGCGGACGAGCATGTGGAGGGACACCGCCCAATTATGCCCGAAACATGCCTCGAGCAGGGGGTTAGGCCCTCAGTTCCGGAGTAAACTTGGCCTTGACTCCCATCCCAGCCTGTCTTATCCTGATAACTCGCGCAGTCTCGCGCCTGTACCTCCGTGTGCCCGTATTCCGGGCGGCAACGAGGAGAGCGGGTGCCAGACATCGAGGTGAGTACCCTCGAGGCAGGGCAAGTTCCTCAACATCTGGAGCTGGCCGGCCTTCGAAGCACCCACTCCCCAGTCGCTTGCAGTCTGATCCAGCTTCCGATCCAGCGGCTAGATCCAGACATTAGGGCTCTGTGCGCTCAACCGCAACTCCGGCTTTGGCCTCCGTGGACACCGTGTCCGCGTTCGTCTCGCCGCCTAACGTACGACTGCAGACAATCTTCGCGCTTCAAGCCGCGCAGTTGCTTCACGAAGACGGCAGAACCAGGGAGTAACCCAGATGAACCTCAATCAGACGACAACGATCCCCAGCGGCAAAGACATTCAGCGCAAGTGGTTCGTGTTGGACGCCTCCGGCCAGACGCTCGGACGCCTTGCCTCGCACGCCGCCAGCGTTCTCGCGGGCAAATTGAACCCGCTCTACACCCCCTATATCGATATGGGTGATCACGTCATCGTCATCAATGCCGAGAAGATCGAAGTCACCGGCATGAAGGCTGGCCAGAAGCTGTATCGCCGCTACACCGGCTTCCCCGGCGGCCTGCGCGAGGAAGAGTACAGCAAGCTGCTCGTTCGCCGCCCCGAGAAGATTCTCGAGGAGGCCATCAAGGGCATGCTGCCCAAGAGCAAGCTCGGCCGCCAGATGGCCACCAAGCTCAAGGTCTACAAGGGTGCCGAGCATCCGCACCACGCCCAGCAGCCCACCACCATGGAGATGCACCGCTCCGGTACGCCGCTGGTACTGCACAAGAAGCAAGAGCACGCCAAGCAGTCGGCCTAAGGATTCAGCTTCTAGCGACTAGCTAGAAGCCAGCAGCTTACGCGGCACAAAATTTCATGGGCCTCAGGCCCCGGCACTCAGAGGATTCAATATGGCAGATTTGATTCAGTACTACGGCACCGGACGTCGCAAGAGCGCAATCGCCCGCGTCTTCCTGCGCCCCGGTTCAGGCAAGTTCACCGTCAATGGCAAGCAGTTTGAGGAATACTTCGTAACTCCGGCGCAGCGCGTCGCGGCCAAGCTTCCCCTCGGCATCGCCGACATCAACGAGACCTTCGACGTGCTCTCCACCGTAAAGGGTGGCGGCGTCAACGGCCAGGCCGATGCAGTCAAGCTCGGCATCGCCCGCGCGCTGATGGAGTTCAACGTCGAGCTGCGCAAGACGCTCAAGGCCGGCGGTATGGTCACGCGTGATTCGCGCGGCAAGGAACGCAAGAAGTACGGTCAGAAGGGCGCTCGCGCTCGCTTCCAGTTCAGCAAGCGGTAAACCGCTTGTGTTGTCAGTTCTCAGTTGTCAGTTCTTAGCGTTGCTTGCTGGTCCTGATAACTGAGAACGAACAACTGAGAACCAGCTTCATCCGCTTCACCCACCGGCATCGCGCCGATGGCAAGGAACTCAATCTCCCTTCGGGGATCTCAATCGCTTCGATAAGAAGACAGCCAAACCTGTCTTTGGAAACTTGATGCGATGCGTTTATAAGGAGCCTCTATGGCCAGCATTACGATGAAGGAACTGCTCGAAGCCGGTGTCCACTTCGGTCACCAAACCAAGCGCTGGAACCCCAAGATGAAGGAATACATCTTCGGCGAGCGCAATGGAATTTACATCATCGACCTGCAGAAGACGCTGAAGATGTTCAAAGAAGCGTCCAAGTTCGTCACCGACCTGACCTCGACCGGCAAGCTGGTTCTGTTCGTCGGCACCAAGCGCCAGGCGCAGGATGCGGTGGCCGAAGAGGCCAAGCGCGCCGGCATGCCCTACATCAACAGCCGCTGGCTGGGCGGGTTGCTGACCAACTGGGTCACGGTGCAGAAGTCGGTCAAGCGTCTCCAGGAGCTGGACGACATGTCCACCGACGGTCGCTATGAGCTGCTCACCAAGAAGGAAGTCATCAAGCTTGAGCGCGAGCGCAAGAGCCTGTCGACCAACCTCTCGGGCATCAAGAACATGAAGCGCCTCCCGGACGCGCTCTTCGTCATCGACTCCAACAACGAGGCGATCGCGGTAGCCGAGGCTCGCAAGCTGGGCATCCCGGTCGTCGCGGTAGTCGACACCAACTGCGATCCGACCGTGGTCGATTACGTGATCCCCGGCAACGACGACGCTCTCCGCGCCATTCGCCTCTTCACCACGAAGATCGCGGACTCGGCCTACGAGGGTACGCAGATGATCTCCGACAAGGCCTTCGCCAATGAGCTGGAAGAGGTTCGCCCGCTCGAGACCGAGTCGCACTTCCTCGGTGAGGAAGGTGATGACGCGATCGCCGAAGTCCACGAGTCGGCCGGTGCGGCTGAGGCGTCGGTTGAGGACATCGAGGACGAGACCATTGATCTCAACGCCGCTCTCGGCGGCGGTATCCGCAAGGCTCCGGCCGCGGCGGACGCTGAGCCCGAGGTTGAGGCTGCAGAGGTTAGCGCCTAGATCGTTGGCCGCGCGGTCACGGCGTTCGCCGTGCCGTAATGGCCAAGCCCTAGAATCATGGCGCGGGCTCAGGCCCGCGCCATTTTCGCAAATTGCATGCGCCCCGTGCGCTGCCCCAGAGTAGAAGGAAAATTATGTCCACCACTGAAGCCGTAAAGATCGACGCCAAGCTCGTCAAGGAACTCCGCGAAAAGTCCGGCGCCCCCATGGGCGACTGTCTCAAGGCCCTGCAGGAAGCCAAGGGCGACATGGAAAACGCCTTCGTTGTGCTGCGTAAGCGCGGCATGGCGTCGGCTGCCAAGAAGGCCAGCCGCTCCACCAACGAGGGCGCAGTCGGCACCTACATCCACGCCGGCGGCAAGATCGGTGTGCTGCTCGAGCTCAACTGCGAGTCCGACTTCGTGGCCCGCACTGAAGACTTCCAGGAGCTGCTCAAGGACATCGCCATGCACATCGCCGCGGTTGATCCGCGCTACGTTGGCAAGGACGAAGTCACGCCCGCAGACATCGAGAAGGAAAAGGAAATCTATCGCGCGCAGGCTGCCGCCACCGGCAAGCCCGCCAACATCATCGAGAAGATGCTCGAGGGCAAGATGGGCAAGTTCTACGAGGAGGTCTGCCTGCTGGAGCAGCCCTTCATCAAGGAGCAGACCCTGACCATCGGGCAGCTGATCGCGCAGAAGGTCGCCAAGCTGGGCGAGAACATCAGCGTCCGCCGCTTCGCTCGCTTCAAGATCGGCGAGCCGAGCTTCACGGTAGCCTCAGCGAAGATTGCGGTTGCAGAAGAGCCCGCAGCCTAAACACCCTCAACCGCACGCAACAAGCAAAGAGCCCGGGAGATCTTCCCGGGCTCTTTTGCGTTTTCAATGCGCTCGTGCTCAACCTCGCTTGCAGCGGCGTCTTATAAACTTCTTCCATCGGGGGCTCAAAACCGCAAGCCGCTGACCCCCATCTACACCGCGCTCACCGTACGCCGCCCAGCAACTTTACGAGTCTCTGAAATCCCTGCGTGCGCGCCGCGGAATCCGCAGCCGTCGCATCAGGAGCCTCTCCGGCACGCATGAATCCATGCCCCGCGCCGTCATAGGTCACCGGCTCGTAGATCTTGCCTGCGGCTTTCATGTCCGCTACGGTCTGCGGGATCGTCGCGCTGATGCGCGCATCGTTGCCGGCATAAAACCCATAGACCGGGGCAGTAATGGTCTTCATCGCGTCGGCCGGCGGGGGCGGTCCATAGAAGACGAACGCGGCGCTGAGGTCGCTGCGATGCGTGGCAAACAGGAAGGACTTGCCTCCGCCCCAGCAGAAGCCCGCGACATAAATCTTGCCGTCGGCCGACGGAAGTTTCTTGCCGTAATCGGCCGCGGCATCGAGGTCGGCGAGCACCTGCGCATCGGGCAGGGAAGAGACAGCGCGTACCACGGCGTTGCGGTCGGGAAACGCGCTCGTGCCGCCGGGCTCAGCGGGCACGTACGCCGCGCCAGCCCCACCCTGTCCCATCTTGTCATGATCCATCGGCGCACCAGGAGATGCAGGCGCAGCCATGGCCGCAGCAGTCGGTCCCAACCCGCTCAGCAGGTCCGGCTCCACCACGATATAGCCAGCGCCCGCGAGCTCATCGGCCATCTCCTGGGCCCAGTCGCTCAACCCGAAGATCTCGTGGATCATCACCACGACCGGCGCCTTGGTCTTTACCTCCGGATACACCACCCACACCTGGAGCTTGCGCCCGTTAGCTTCCGGAACGGTGACAAACTCGCCGTGGCGGGGACTCTTCGCCAGCGTTGCTTTGGCCCAATCCTGCGCGGAGCCCGAAATAGCGCACGACCCCATCAGGGCCGCCATGATCACGATCGAAGACAGCTTCATCACTCGCATCCTGTTCGCGAGTCTACGACGTAACCGTCGATCCCTGCAACGCCCAGCTTCTCGTTCGCCCGTACCTAGATTCGATACCCAGACTGCTGTGCCGCAAAGTCGCCAATCACCGGAAGCTTGAACACGCTGCCCTGCGACGCTTAGACAATGCAAAGGATCCATACCACCAGCAGGGCGACCTCGCAGATACCGCCGATCACCCAGCCGAAGAACGGTACGACCCAGAACATGCGCAGGATAATTCCCACGAGGGTCAGGCCGAGTTCCTGGATTGCGTGGAACTTGATGACCGGTTTTTGGTTGTACGGCGCCAGCACCAGGAAGATGACGGCTGGAATGAAGGTGACATAGGCCAGCGCGCTGGCGGCATTGTCGCTCAGCCCGGCAGCCGTAGCGGGCGGCACATAACCCGGCGGTGGCGGTGGAGGGTACGCGGTCTGTGTGTAGCCGGGCGGAGGTGGCGGAGGCGGATCGCCTGCCTGGGTGAAGTTCGGCTGCGGTGCTCCCCAGGCCGGCTCAGCGGCTGGTTGCTGGTTGCTCTCGGGGCCCGGAGGTGGAGTGGTGAAATTCTCGTCGCTCATCGTGTAACTCCCGTGGGGAGATTGGCTTGCCAATGCGTGAGCGAAAGGCTAGCACAGCCATCGAGAGGTTTCCATGACAATCGGTGACAGGGGCTGAAATCCGCCTCAGCGGTTCTCGAACATGCTGCCAACGATCCCGCCCAGCACCGCCGCCGTGCCGACATTTCTTGCCTCGCCGCCTCCCGACGAGAGGTACGGCTGCAACGCGTGCGCAAGGTTAGCGAGCGGCAGCGTCTGCAGCCAGATGCGGCCAGGCCCGGTCAGCGCCGCCAGGAAGATGCCGTCCCCGCCGAAAAACATGTTTCGAATCCCCTGGATGCGGGTGATCTGGAAACTCACGCTGGCCTGGAACGCGCCGACGTGGCCGGGATGCACACGCAGCGTCTCGCCGGGCTGCAGATCGCGCACCACCACTTCGCCGCCCAGCTCAAGCCATGCCGTACCCAGGCCGGTGATCTTCTGCAGCAGGAAGCCGTCGCCCCCGAAGATGCCCGCGCCCAGCGACTGCTGAAAGCCCACGCCCAGCTGGATCTGTGGCGTCGCGCAAAGGAAACCGTGGCGATGGATGAGGAACTCGTGGCCGGGGCCGACCTCGATGGGCAGAATGTGGCCCGGCACCTTGGCCGCGAACGCCACCTCGCCGGGATAGCCCTGGGCCGTGTACTCGGTCATGAACAGCGTGCCGCCGCCGGCCACGCGCTTGATCGCGCCAAAGATGCCGCCGCCGCCCGCCATCTGCGTGTGCGTGGTCATGGCGATGGTCTGGGTCATCCAGCTGAGCTCGCCAGCCTCCGAGATCAGGCTCTCCCCCGGCTGCAGCAGGGCCTCCAAAACGGGCATCGTGGTTCCAACAATTCGGCTCTGCATGGTTCAGAAATCCTTTCGCCGCGTCCCGATCGACTGCCGGACACGCAGCTTTGCAAAATATCCTACGCTTGCAAGGCTTGTGGAGTTCCATCGGCATCCGCTTTCACAGCGACGGCCACTCATAGGGAAACAAGGTTCCCGCGGTCGCCGCGTCCATGCTTCCTCCCGCCATTGCGATCGCCCGCGCCAGCACAGGATCCGTGCCTGCCGCCATCTCGGCCGCCGTGGGCAGAACAAGAACGTCGGGAATGACGCCAACCCTCTCCAGACTCTTGCCGTCGCTCATCAGCAGGTTCGCCGACGTGACCGATAGGGCATATGGCACCAGCGTGTCATTCCCGACGGTTTCGGGATAGAGGCGAGCCTCCATGACAGCGCCGGCCGATCGGTCACCGATCACCAGGCCGCGATGCTCCAGCTGCAGGACCCGTGCAAATAATTCAGCAGCCGAGCCTGACTTGCCGTCCATCAGCACGATGATCTTGCCGTTATAGCCGCCCCAGGTACTGGCCTTGACCATCTCCGGCTTGGTATCTTTGCGCGAGACACGATCCGCCAGCTTGATCTCGCGATTGAACACGTGGGTCAGCATCAGCTTCAGGATGTCGATCCTTCCACCGGGATTTCCGCGCAGATCGAGGACCAGTGTCCCGTGTTTTTTCGCATAGCCGAAGCTCGCATTGATCGCATCGTCGCTGGTATCGAAGTCCGGCATCTTCCAGATCAGGATGTCCCCGCTGTCCACCAGTCGCTCGCGGTTGCGATGGGTCTCGTTCTCTTCGTCAATGGTCAGCCGATGGTTGTCCTCGGAGCTCTCTTCGCCACTGAGGTCTACCAAATCCTTTCCTGCGCGAAAGCTGGCCTTCACGACCTCGGTTCGCTGCACCCCCTTTGGATCGACGAGCACCATGGTCAACGTCGGTGTAGGTGCCAGGGTCTGAAATAGATAATCCAGCGCCTGATAGCTCCTTCGTTCGGCCGCATATCCATTGATGGAAACAATGCGGTCTCCTGGATGCAACTTCAACGCGGCGTCCGTCTTCGGTCTCACCCGCGTCACAAAGCAGGCGTCTCCAATCGGCTCCATCTGGAAGCCGCGATCCATCCGGCGGATATGTTCGGGAGGCACAAAGAAAGTGTGCGAGTCCTGCAGCGAGGAGACGAACGTCGCAATCAGAAAGAAGGCATCCGTGTTGGTCGCACTGTTGTCCAGCGCCTGATCCACTCTCGCGTACGTGCTCTCCAGGGCGACGCCATGGAACGCGGGATCGTAATAATTCTTCCTGATCTCGTCGTATATCGTGCGCAGCATCATGTGAGCGCGCGCGAGCTGAAAGCTATCCAGCCTCTTGGGTTGCTGCCCGGCCACGTTCCCGCCGCCGCTGGCCATGGACGAACTCAACAGCAACAATAGAACAGCCAGCCGACAGCCCCGCATCTTTGTACCTTCAGCTTTGTAGAGTTCCGCCAGTTTACTTGTTCCAACGCTCTCGCGCAGCGCAGAGGGTGGAACCGCGAACCTCCTGACAATCCTTTCATTTTGGAACGACCCACGCACCGAATCCGATACACTGCTCGAAGCAACGGCATCCCGGGGAGATTTCATGGCAACAGGCAAGTCGAGAAGCAGATCAAGCGCGGGTTCTGGAGGGTTCTTAAAGTTTTTCCTTGGCTTCGTCTTCGCCTTCCTCGTTCTCTTCGTTGGCGCGGGGGTTTACCTCAAGTTCGGCAATCCGCCCGTCGCTACCGCCGACAAGCCCTTCCCCTTTGAGTCACAGATTGTCCAGATGCCGCTTGGCGCTCGCATCGATCGCCAGATGCAGCAGCCGCCCTTCGCCATCAGCGAAGACGTCTACGAGACCGGAGCCATGGCCTACAAGCTGCAATGCGCCAGCTGCCACGGCGTTCCCGGCAAGGACGTCGCCTTCGCCAAAAATATGTACCCGGACGCCCCGCAGCTATGGAAAAAGCACAGCCGCGGCGACGTGGTCGGCGTCAGCGACGACGAGGCTGGTGAGACCTACTGGAAGATCAAGAACGGCATCCGCCTCACCGGCATGCCCTCTTTCAAGGGCGTGCTGAGCGAGGACCAGATGTGGGACGTCGCGCTGCTGCTCAAGCACGCCAACGAGCAACTGCCCGACCCGGTCACCGGCATGCTGAAGGGACAGTAGCGCCGGGATTTTTACGCCGGGCCGAACATTCCTTTGCACGATCCTTCGCCGTGCAGCAGGCCGCCAACCGCACCCTGTACACTGGTTCTTAGCATGTATAAACGCGTCCTCCTCAAGCTTTCCGGAGAAGCCCTGGCTGCTGGCCGTGGCTTCGGTGTCGACGCTTTGTTCGTCAGTGCAGTCGCCAATGAAATCGCCGAAGCGGCGCGTTCCGGCTGCCAGATCGGCATTGTCGTGGGCGGCGGCAACTTCTTCCGCGGCGTCGCCGAGCAGGCCATCCACATGGATCGCGTCGCAGCCGATCACATGGGCATGCTGTCCACCGTGATTAATGCAATCGCGTTGCAGGATGCCATCGAAAAGACCGGCATCCATGTGCGCGTGATGAGCGCCATCCAGATGCACCAGGTCGCTGAGCCCTACATCCGCCGCCGCGCCATTCGCCACCTGGAAAAAGGTCGCGTCGTCATCTTCGCCGCCGGCACCGGCAACCCCTACTTCTCCACCGACACCGCCGCCAGCCTGCGCGCCATGGAGATTGGCGCCGAGGTGCTGCTAAAAGCCACCAGCGTGGACGGCATCTACAACGCCGACCCCAAAAAAGTTGCCGACGCCGTGAAGTTCGAAGAGATCACCTACATGGACATCCTCAAACTTGGTCTGCAGGTGATGGACACCACTGCCGTCTCGCTCTGCAAGGACAACAGCCTGCCGATGATCATCTTCTCCATGCGCGAGAAGGGCAACATCCTCCGCGTCATCGAAGGCCAGAAGCTCGGCTCCCTGGTTACCGCATAGCCACCGAAACCTGGTTCTGAGCCTGAATAAAAATCAGTCGACAGCGATCGCCGCGCTCCCCACCTTGGCCGCCTGCCGCCGCTTCCACCACCGGCCAATCGCCTGTTGTGCCGGGTGCTCCACCCACTTGCGCACCGCAACCGCCAGCAGAATCACAAACACGTACGAGATCCACGGATCGAAGCGCGCCAGGTGCAGCTTGTCCAGCACGTGATAGTTATGCAGCAGCAGATACACGTTGAAGTGCAGCAAATAGAGCGCGTACGTCGATGCGCCCACGGCCACCAGCGGCTCCCACGAGAAGAGGCTCGCCAGCACGCTCGGCCCCGAAAGCCCCAGGATGATGGCCGCAAACAGCGGCGTCAGTAACCCGCCATGCACCATGATGTAGGGCATCGTATCGGCCAGGTGATAGGCGGCAAACCACACGCCCGCAAAGCCTACCACGCCAATGATCACGCGAGCCCGTGCGGTCAATCGCGCTGCGGCATGCAGCTGGCCCAGCGTGAGTCCCGCGAGAAACGTGCACAAATACGGCAGCGGCGTGTACTTCAGCGTATTGATCCAGAGGCCATCATTGTAACGATCCGCGGCGTGGCGAAAGTGGTCAGGATCGCGCAGCACGTAGATCGAATGCGGGATCAATCCCACCACCCAGAAGAAAATTCCCAGCCCGAGCAGCTTGCCCGTACTGCGCGGCCAGGGCAGTTTCAGCAGCCACGGAAACGCGATGTACAGCATCACCTCGCAGGACAGCGTCCAGGTAACCGTCATCCAGAACGTTGCAAGATGCGGGAAGAATCCCTGCACCAGCAGCGGCGTCGCAATGACGCCCATCCAGAACTCTGTGCGCGAGCGAATGGCCCACTCCGCCATCAGCATGGGAATCGAGATCACCATGGTGAGCGCATACACAGGGTAGAGCCGCGAAAACCGCGCCACCCAGAAGTCCACCGCGTTCATCGGCTCCGGCCGTCCCGCGTAGTTATACGCAAGAATGAACCCGGAGATCAAAAAGAAAAAACTGACGAACACGTAGCCGATATTAATCAGTGGATACAGCGTGATCGACGGATGCCGGCTCCACGTCAGCCCCGACGGCGTGAAGTGAAACAGAATAATCGTGATCGCCAGCAGCGTGCGCAAGCCGGTGATGGCCGGCAGCGCTGGCTTCCGCATATACGTCTGCGGCTGCAGCTCGCCGGCCGGCTCTCCCGTGGATGTCGGCGCCGTCGGTGCCGTTGGTGCCGTTGGTGCGGTTGCGATCACTGCTTGCATCTCCCATCATAGGACGCCCGCGAATCGATGGAAGTTCCCATTTTCTTGAGGAATCTATCGGATTTCGACATGCTCGAATCCCAATCCTCCGAGCATCGCCGTCACCGTCGCTCTTGCATTTTTCGTGGCCGCATCCAGGATCCCATCGCTCAGCGCTGCCTGTTGCAACTGCGCCTGCGCATTCTTCAGCACCTGCGTCTCCAGATTAGGATCGGCCTTCACCAGCAATCCCGTATCGCGCGCATACACCCGTGTCTTGTTCACATCGATCGACGTGAGAAACACCTGCGACGGCGGCAGCGTTAAACGAATCGACCGTCCCCGCGAGCCTTCCGTAATCTGCACGCTGTCGGCCTGCAGCTTGCTCATATCGATGCCCGCAATCGTCTGTCCGTGCACGATCATCAGCAGCTTGTCGCCGGCTAGCGCGTCAGGCAACACGGGATTCGACTCGTTGCCCTCCACCACCGTATCGAGCGAATACACCACCGTCTCCAGCCGATTGAGCTGCTGCACCTTCTCCACCACATCCGGCGCGGACACGATCGTCAAGGGGCGCCCGGTGATCATGCCAGCCAGTTTGCCAGCCAGGCCGGACCGCGCGTGATGCACAAACATTCCCAGCGCAACCGCGCCCAGGATCAGCGCAATCAACACGCCAAGGAACGCTCCCGATCCGCGTTGCCGCCCGTAGCTGTATTGCATCGTCATCGCGCTCTCATCACCTGCTGCATGCGGTGCTCCTACGCCTTGATCTCCGAGCGCACCATCGTCTCAGCCTTTACCAGGCCGCGATTGGCGTAGCTCGCCTTCACAAACTCTCTGAACAGTGGATGCGGCTCCAGAGGCTTCGACTTGAACTCCGGATGAAACTGGCAGCCGAGGAAGAAGGGATGATCCGGAATCTCGACGATCTCGACGTACGTAGCATCCGGCGTTGTTCCAGTTAGACGCAATCCGCCGCCCGTAAGGACAGCTTCATACTCGCGATTAAACTCATAACGGTGGCGATGGCGCTCGCTGATGTTGGTCTTGCCATAGGCCCTGGCGGCGAGCGAATCCGCCTCCATCACACACTCCCAGGCGCCCAGACGCATCGTCCCGCCCATCTCTTCCACGCCAATCAACTCGCGTAACTTGTAGATGATGCGATGCGGCGTCGCGGGATCGAACTCGCCCGAATTCGCCTTCGCCAGCCCGCAAACATTGCGTGCATATTCGATGCAGGCCGTCTGCATTCCAAGGCAGATCCCGAAGTAAGGTACCTTCTTCTCGCGCGCATACTTGATGGCGTTCAGCATGCCCTCGATACCGCGCTTGCCGAAGCCGCCCGGCACAAGAATGCCATCGAACCCGGCCAGTTGCGACTCGTAGCCTTCGACCTCCAGGCCCTCAGCCTCAACCCACGTCACCTTCAACTTCAAATTCGCGTCCAGCGCGCCGTGCACCAGCGCCTCCTTCAACGACTTGTAGCTGTCCTCATACTCCACGTATTTCCCGACGATCCCAATCTCCACCTCGTCCTTCGGGTTGTAAGCGCGGCGCACAATGTCCTCCCACTTGGACATGTCCGGCTCCTTGGTCTCGAGCCGCAGATACTTCATCGCCAGCGCGTCCACACCCTCCTTGTAGAAGTTCAGCGGCACCTCATAAATCGAAGGCACATCGCGCGCGACCACCGCCGCCGCCTCTTCCACGTTGCAGAACGCAGCAATTTTTTGCCGCATCTCGCGCGGCACGGCGCGGTCCGCACGGCACAACAAAATGTCCGGCTGGATACCGATGCTCAACATCTCTTTCACCGAGTGCTGCGTCGGCTTGGTCTTCAGCTCCTGCGCGGCGGCGATCCACGGAATCAGCGTCACGTGTACGAAGCAGGTGTTGTCGCGGCCCATCTCCTGGCGCATCTGGCGAATCGCTTCGAGGAAGGGAAGCGACTCGATATCGCCGACGGTCCCACCAATCTCGACGATCACCACATCGCAGTCGCCGGCCACCTTGCGCATCGCATTCTTGATCTCGTTGGTGACGTGCGGAATTACCTGCACCGTCTTGCCAAGATAGTCGCCGCGCCGCTCCTTGGTGATGATCTGCTCGTAGATGCGGCCCGTGGTCAGGTTGTTATCGCGCGACAACTTCGCATGCGTGAACCGCTCGTAGTGCCCAAGGTCGAGATCGGTCTCGGCGCCGTCGTCGGTGACAAACACCTCGCCATGCTGAAACGGGCTCATCGTTCCCGGATCGACGTTCAGGTACGGATCGAACTTCATCAGGTTGACGCGCAGGCCGCGCGCCTCCAGCAGGCAGCCAATCGACGCTGCCGCCAAACCTTTGCCTAACGACGACACAACTCCGCCGGTCACAAAGATGTACTTTGCTGACATAGCCGCTACCTCTTTTGGTGGGTGGTTTTGGTTGTGCTCGGTGTGCACGATCAAGTATATCGCGTGCGCTGTGGAGATGTCGCCTATAGGGGACTATCCTTTTGCTATGAGGCTGAATTCGCTCGCCGTCGCCTTTGAAAGCCGCGCGTACGCCGCGTTGCGCTCCTTTGCCGCCCGCAAAAGCCTCAAACCAGCCCACCTGCTCACCGGCGAGCGCGGAGAAGATGCC
>Ga0210387_10001251_pt1 | contig 19056 bp, 18 predicted proteins | sample IncBWC7OmetaG_FD_160108 | JGI IMG/M metagenome (GOLD analysis project Ga0210387, IMG submission 160108) | Forest soil microbial communities from Barre Woods Harvard Forest LTER site, Petersham, Massachusetts, United States - Inc-BW-C-7-O ...
TCGTCACGCCGCCCACGAACTCGCGCTCAACACTCCCGACGCCAGCGACCGCTACGACGCCGCCCTCACGCACTTTGAGTCGATCGGCGCGTCCACCTTTGACGCGCGTGCCGAGACGGTCCTCGCTGAGCTGGGCGTGGCCCAGGTGATTGACGCTCCGACATCGAGTTTGTCGGGCGGACAGGAAGCCAAGGTGGCCTTGGCCGCGGTAGAGCTGTCGCGCTTCGATGTCGTGCTGCTCGACGAACCGACTAACGACCTTGACTTCGAGGGTCTCGCGCGCCTCGAAGTGTGGATCCACCATCGAGAGGGTGGACTCGTCGTGGTCTCGCACGATCGCGAGTTCCTTGAACGCACGGTGACTTCGGTCCTTGAGATCGACGAACATTCGCGCACGGGCGCCGAGTACGCCGGGGGCTGGTCGGGCTACGTGAATGAGCGGGCGAACGCTCTGCGCCTGGCCAAAGAGGCGTACGAACGCTTCGTTGATCAACGTCAGGAGTTGCGCGCACGCGCAGAGCGCCAGCGTCAGTGGGCCGTCGTCGGGGTGAAGAAGGAGAAGACCAAGCCGAAGGATCACGACACCGCCCAGCGCGACTTTCGCATCAACCGCACCGAGAAACTGGCCGCGAAGGCGCGCCAGAGCGAGCGGGCCCTCGAGCGCCTCGAGGACGTCGAGAAGCCCTTCGAGGGTTGGGACCTGAAGTTTCACATCGACGAGGTCCATCGCGCGGGGGACGTCATCGCTCGCCTGGACGACGTGTTCGTCGAGCGCGGGACGTTTCGTCTCGGTCCGCTCACCCTCGAGATCAACTGGGCCGACCGGGTGTCACTCACTGGTGCAAACGGCTCGGGTAAGTCGACGCTGCTCGACGTCGTGCTCGGTCACCTAGAGCCCACATCGGGTACGCGGGTCATCGGCCCCGGGGTGATCGTGGGAACGTTGGGCCAAGATCGTCGCGCGCTGAGCGAGGACCGCGACGTCGTGCGCTACGTGAGCGACCGCTGCGCGCTGACGCTCTCAGTGACGCGCTCGTTGCTGGCCAAGTTCGGCCTGGGCCCGTTGGAGGTGACGCGTAGCGCACGGACTCTCTCTCCGGGGCAGCGAACCCGCGTGGAGCTCGCGATCTTCCAGGCGCTGGGTGTCAACTTTTTGGTGCTCGATGAACCGACCAATCACCTCGATCTGGTCGCCATCGAGCAACTGGAGCGCGCCCTGGCGACCTTCGGCGGGACGTTGCTCGTCACGAGCCATGACCGCCGGTTACTCGATGGACTTCATTTCACAAGAGCCTTCGCCATGGATGGTGGGCAACTGGAAGAGCGAAAGGTCGAAAGTTCGCAGATTCGGTAGGATTGATGGACTTGGAGAGGTGGGTGAGTTCGGTTTAAACCACATTCCTGCTAAGAATGCGGCCTGCGAAAGTGGGCCCGAGGGTTCAAATCCCTCCCTCTCCGCCAAGTGACACCGAGCGCCCCGCGCTCGGTGTTGCACTGTGAAGGGAATCGTGGTGCAGTACTGGATCGAGACGCTCGGCTGTCCCAAGAATCACGTGGACTCTGACAAGCTGTCGGGGCTCCTGGAGTCCCAGGGCTACGTCGCGGCCGCGGGTCCGGGCAGCGCCGATCTGGTCGTCGCCAACACGTGTGCGTTCATCGAGGCGGCCCGCGAAGAGTCGATCGAGACGGTGCTCGAGTTGGCGGACGTGAAGACCAAGGGCGCGCGCCTGGTGGTGACGGGCTGCATGGCCGAGCGCTACGGCGACGAGCTCGCCGCCGCCCTACCCGAAGTTGACCTCGTGGCGGGCTTTGGCGCGAGCCTGATCGAGTCCACGCCGGTGACCCTGCGCACGCTGACGCGTCCCTCCTTTGACCTCTTGAACTTGCCGCGCCCCGCGGCGAAGGCCCCCTGGGCGTACGTGAAGATCGCCGAGGGATGTGACCGGCGCTGTGGCTTCTGTGCGATCCCGACCTTTCGCGGCGACCAGCGATCTCGTTCGACGCTCGACATCGTCGCCGAGACGCGTGACCTCGTCAAAGGCGGCGTCAAGGAGATTGTGCTCATCGCCCAGGACCTCGCGAGTTGGGGACACGATCGTCGTCGCGTGGGACGCGGCGGGGCGCTCGAGGTGCTCGACGAGGGCGGCACCCAACCGTTGATCGAACTCACTCGCGCCCTCACGGGCGAAGTCGAGCGCGTGCGCCTTCTGTACCTGTACCCGTCGGGACTCACCGAGGGTCTCATCGAGACGATTCTTGCGACCAAGGTGCCGTACTTCGACCTCTCGTTGCAACACGCGTCGCCTCCCTTGCTGCGCGGCATGCGTCGGTGGGGGGATGGCGCGCGCTTCCTTGAGCGAATCGCCGCCATCCGCGCGGTCGAGCCCGAGGCCACGTTTCGTTCGTCGTTCATCCTGGGCTACCCCGGCGAGACGGAGGACGATCAGCGCGCGCTACTCGACTTTGTGGAAGCAGCCCAGTTGGACTGGGCCGGATTCTTTACGTTCTCTTCCGAAGAGGGCACCTACGCGAACGATCTCGACGCGCCCGTGTCCCACGAGCTAGCCCTGGAGCGCCTGCGCGAGGTCTCTGAACTTCAAGACACCATCACCGCGCGAAAGCGCGACGCGTTGGTGGGAACGATGGCCGAGCTGCTCATCGACGCGCCGGGCGTGGCGCGCAGCGTGCGCGAGTGTCCTGAGATCGATGGTGTCATCCACGTAGCACCGAGCCTTAGGGTGGGTTCCGTGGTCAAGGGGGAGATCGTGGCGAGCCGGGGCATCGACCTCGAGGCGGTGGTGACGTGAGTAGCGAGCGCACCTACGGGCCGACCGCTCTCCTGACGCCGGCCAACATGATGACCGCGTTTCGCCTCTGCGTGGCGCCCTATTTCATCTACCTGATCGTCTTTGATCGCATCTCGTGGTGGACGACGGTGGTGGGCCTGTCGGTCGCCGCCTCGGACTACTTCGACGGCATCGTGGCGCGCCGACACGGCCCGACCACCTCGGGTGCCTTCCTCGATCCCCTGGCCGACAAGGTGATCGTCTTGGGCGGACTGTACGCGATCATCATCTCGCGCCCGCACGGCATTCACTTCTTCGTGATTCCGGCGATCATCATTACGGTGCGCGAAGTGTGGATGAGTGCCTTTCGCAGCCGCGCTGCACGACACGGCGTCTCGATTCCGGCCAGTCGACTGGCCAAGTGGAAGACGTTCGCCCAGGACTGGGGAATTGGCTTTTGCGTCCTGCCCCTCACGGGACATCACTTGGTCTTCGCGTTCGTGACGATCTGGATCGCGGTCGCCCTCACGATCTATACCGGATGGCAGTACTACGAGGGGGGCAAGAGAGTCGTGGCCGGTGCGCGTTGAGATCGTCGCGGTCGGCACGGAACTGCTGCTCGGCCAGATTCCCGATACCAACTCCCAGTGGCTCGGCGAGCAACTCGCGGCCCACGGCATTGCGTCGCACTTTCATCAACACGTCGGTGACAACCACGAGCGCATCGTGCTCGCCTTTCGCACGGCCCTCGCGCGTAGCGACGCGGTCATCGTCTGCGGCGGGCTAGGGCCGACCCAAGACGACATCACCCGCGCCGCGCTGGCCGAGGTGATGAACGTTCCCCTCGAGCGCCACGAGGAGATCGTGGCGGTCATTCAGCGCGCGTTTCGCTCGCGAGGGCGTGAGATGCCCGAGAACAATCTGCTCCAGGCCGACGTGCCAAAGGGCGCGACGATCATCCCCCAAACGCGGGGCACGGCTCCGGGACTCATCTGCCCCCTGGGACTCAAGGTGATGTACGCGGTACCCGGCGTGCCCTACGAGATGTCCGACATGTTCGAGCGAGCCATCCTGCCCGACCTCCTGGAGCGTCAACGCGAGGCGGGTGAGTCCGGGGTGATCAAGAGCACGGTGATTCGCACGTGGGGCGCGAGTGAGTCCGGACTCGCCGAAGCAGTGAGCGACCGATTCGACGTGCTCGCTCTCGGCGGGCGAGTCACCATCGCGTTTTTGGCCTCGGGCATCGAGGGCATCAAGGTACGAATCACGGCCAAGGGCAGCGACGACGACGAGGCCACGGCGCTGCTCGCCGAGGAGGAGCGCGCGGTGACGACCCTCATCGAAGACAAGCTCGGCGACATTATCTTCAGCGTGAAGGACGAGACGATGGAAGCGGTCGTGGCGGCCAAATTGGTCGAACGATCGTTGACTCTCGCGGTCGCCGAGTCGCTAACCGGGGGTCTGATCGCGAGCCGGCTGGTCAATGTCGTGGGCGCCTCGAGTTGGTTTCGCGGTGGCGTCGTTAGTTATGCCTCCGATGTCAAGTACGACGTCTTGGGCGTACCCGAGGGGCCCGTCGTGAGTGGGCCGGCCGCCGAGGCGATGGCCGAGGGTGTGCGGCGACTCCTCAAGAGCGACGTGGGACTGAGCGTGACCGGCGTGGCGGGACCCGAAGAGCAGGACGGACAACCTGCGGGCACGGTGTTCGTGGGGCTCTCCCTGGGTGAGCACGTCACGCACGCGGCCCTGCACCTGCCGGGCGATCGGCCACGGGTGCGCGCGTACTCGGCCATCAGCGCGCTCGACGTTCTTCGTCGCGTTCTCTAGGACCGACGATGCGTTTCGTCTCCTCTAACCTCACGTGAGGAGGTCGTATGTCAGATCTAATCGTCGAGGTTGATCCGCGCGAGTGGGGTTTCTCCCCGGATCGCCTCACGCGCATCGCTACCTACTTTGATCGCTACGTCAAAGATGCGCGCCTCGCCGGGTGGCTCGCCACCGTGCGACGCGGGGGTCAATTGGTGTGGAGCGCGAAGGGTGGCTACCGAGACCGCGAACGCGACCTGCCGGTCACCGACGACACGATCTGGCGCATCTACTCAATGACCAAGCCGATCGTGGCGGTCGCCACGATGATGCTGTACGAAGAGGGCCGCTTCGATCTCAACAGTGAGGTCGGTCGATGGATCGACGAGCTTCGCGAGCCCCGCGTCTGGTCGGGGGGAACGCCCGAGAGCCCCGAGACGGTCGCGGCCGAGACGCCCCTACTCGTCCATCACCTCCTCACTCACACCAGCGGTCTCACCTACGGGTTTCAGTACAACCATCCGGTCGACCAGATCTATCGCGACAAGGGGTACGACTTTCTCTTCAAGCACGGCGCCACCCTGGAAGAAGCGGTCCACGACTGGTGCACGAGTCCTTTGGTCTTTCAACCCGGGTCGCGGTGGAACTACTCGGTCGCCTTTGACGTACTGGGTCGACTCATTGAGATCTGGAGTGGACAACCACTGGACGTGTTCTTGAAGGAGCGGATCTTCGATCCACTGGGCATGAGCGACACGGAGTGGTGGTGCCCACCAGAAAAGGCCGAACGAATGGCCATGCTGTACTTCCCCCTGGCCGGAGGATCGGCGCCCCAAGAGAGTTGGGCCAAGTACTCGATGCACCCGCCGCGAATACTGGGTGGCGGCGGTGGACTGCTTTCGACCGCGCGAGACTATGACCGATTCACGGCCATGTTGCTCGGTGGTGTTCAACTGGACGGGGAGCGAGTGATCTCGAGTCGCACGGTCGACCTCATTACCTCGAATCATCTGCCCGGAGACGCTGATCTCACCGAGTACGCCGCCGACTCGTACTCCGAAGTTGAGTACGCCGGTCTGGGTTTCGGTCTCGGGGGTTCGGTCTTGAATGACCGACGCACGAACAAGTCGCTGGTCTCCGAGGGCACGTATTCGTGGGGCGGAGCCGCTTCGACGACGTTTTGGGTCGACCCCGCCGAAGATCTGACGGCGAGTTTTTACACCCAACTCCTGCCGAGCGGAACCTATCCGATCAAGCGTCGGCTTCAGGCCCTGGTCTACCAAGCCCTCAGCGACTAAGAGCCGGTCTCTGGATCCTCGGTGCTCTCGTTGGGCTCGTCCACGCCGCCCTCCACGCCGGGGTCGCTGACGATGTCGGGCTCTTCTTTTGATTCCCGGTGATCGTCATCGGTGGCGTCTAAGACCTCTTTGATGGCGCCCTCCGGGTCCAGCTCAGGGCTGAAAACTTCGTCGATATCGGGCTTTTTGCCATCACCCGGTGCCACGAAAATCACTCTAATCGCGAGTATTTTTCATGTTCAAGCATGTATCTGTAGTGGCCCCATCAAGTACTGCGCACTGTCTTCGCAAAAAAACATCCGGACCCTTACCGGAACGAGCGTTCCGTTAAAACATTTGAATTACATGCAAGTCATTAGCTGCGTGTGTATGATAGTTCGCCTGCGTTTGACATGCAGCATGTGGTGCCTGTACAATGGATGAATGGATACCACCGGCGAGTTGATCAACACTCTGGACATGTATCGGCGTCATCGCGCCGCATTGCAAAAGCAGATAGATCGGTACGACAAACTAATTACCCTGACCACCCAACTGATCGACTCCCCGATTGCCAACGTATCGACAGAGGATTGGCGCCCCCCCGTTACCGGGCCAAAGAGTGTGTTCACGAAGGTCGTTGGACTCATGGAAGAGGCCAACCGAACCTTTACGGTGGCGGAAATCTTGGACGAGTGGGTGCGGAGAGGCGACCCGATTCAAGGTGCTAAACCCGGCGCCGCGGTTAGGACTGCAATTTCCGAAGCTATGAAGAAAAAGCGGCTCAGGAGAGTGCGAGAGGGCGTTTATGTGGCCGAAATTTGGAACGGTCTGGTCGAGTTCGATGACGAACCGGGCGGTCTTCCAGAAGGGTTGAGTTTTTTGGCGAAGTAGCCACCAAGACGTGAGGCACTCTGCAGAATGCCTCACCACTGTGGGACGGTGGGCCGGACTGTTCATCCGGTACCCCGAGGACAACCCACCGGCAACGGGCTGGAGAATCCTTCCAGCCCGTTGTTCACGTCTCGAACAACTCTACCAGGGCGGTCCCCGATAGACATGAAGTCTGGATAGACCGGGGTCTAGATGCTGTGCGTTTGGGATCAATTAAGGGTCGAATGTCACACCTATGGGAGACAATTGAACTATGAAGACAGCGGTTTCCCGCATAAGCCGCGAGATTGTTCCTGAAGCCGACGCATACCTACGCATGTGGCTCGCCCTACGGTCATTCAGTGGGTGGACTCGGCTTCCCTCGGTCAGATCATGCGCGAGAACGAGGATTTGGTTACCTCGGCCCTTCACATTGACTCGCTGGCCGCCTACGGGCCCGTTGGGCGCAAGATAGCTGGTCGCCAGACCGTGATTCACTTCGCTGGCGAATACGCCGGCGAGAAGTCGCGCGGCACGCAGATCTGAGAGCCCAGGTGAAGCGTGGACTCAAAGGGACGCAAGTCAGATTCACCGATGCGCGGGTGAGGTCGACTACAGCTGCAGCACGTGCGACATGAACGACACAGAGCGTTTGAGAGCCTCGGCATTGTGGGCTCAGTGGGCGTTTGCCGTACGCAAAGTTGAGTGCGTAGGTTCATACCCGCGTAGCGATTCGCTGCTTGATTAACTTCTGAACGTCTCTAACCTTTGGGCGTCCAACGACTTCTACCGTCGCGAAACCAGTATCGCGATCACCCGGGACCACGTTTCTCCAACCAGATACTTTCACCGTGACCGCATCCAAGAATTTGCCGTTCCACGTAACCGCCAGGGTGGCGAGGTACTCATCCCTATCGGTTAGGCCGCGATGTTGTGAACTCCCGATGTTGTCTTCATTGATGATGTTCCGCTCTAGTTCGGCAAAATTGTGCCCCCCAGGTGAGATGTCAGCAAATTCTTGAAGGCCGTCTTTGCTGTACCAATTGAGGTACTCAATACCCTCATGTGAGGGCTGCTGCGGCTCAGTGGCTATCACTTCCACCCTCACACGGTCAGCCCAGCGCATCCTCTGTTCAACGACACGAATAAGAGTTAGTCGGACTCCTATCCTTGACTTGTCATAGTGGCCTGAGAGTTCAAGTTCCGTGTCATTTGGATGCATGTTCATGCGATACGGCTTGGCGTTTCCCACAAGGATTCTTAATTCGGGTTGTTGGAACGACGGAAGAGTTGACCCCAAAATGAATACCGAGATTAAGACAATCGCGATACCGACCCAAAACCCCACGGTGTGAAGTAATTCAGTTGGGTGGCGTCGGCTCGACCAATAGGTGAGAAGCGATACAGACGAAATAGTAAGCATCGCAAGCCCGACCGCGAGGCGAGTTGCTCGGTCTCCCCGCGCGCGTCTAGTGCCTGCCATCTGTGGCTACGTTTCGTCCCCGTCCATCTCGAGTTCGTCAGCCGCGATGCCGTCCAGAATCTGCCTGATGGCGCCCTCGGGATCGATGTTGAGGCTGAAAACTTCGTCGATGTTGTCCTCGTCAACCACGAAAACCACCTTAACCGTGGGTACTTATTAGAGTGGCCTGTCTCTTTGCGGGCACAACGCCACATACCGGGGCCGTGTGCGCTGACAAAAGGGTCACTTCTTCCTCCAGTCCATGATCGAGTCCTCATTCGTCCATTGCCTCTTGCTCCAGCCTTTGGGAAACAGGTCTGGATGGAAGGGTGCGCCTCTCGCCACAACGTCGCGGTTGAGGCTTGTATCGGTTGCGAGAATCCTCACCGTGCCCCCATCTGGGAGCCTGATCGAATGCGGGTGGTCATCCAGGACGAGATCGTGCGTCTCCGGTGAATCTCGACCATATCGGCCTCCCGTGGGGACTGTCACGACCGCCGGACCAGCACCAGTCGCCATTGAGAATATGTCTCCGGGATTGAGCGTCACCGTGGTGCCCACGCCTCGAGCGGCGTCCAAGCCTTTTCTCTCAATTTCTGTGGGTGCCGGGGTCGGGATGAGAAATTCATGGACATCGCGTATCATCTTGTCGCGTTCGGCGTCCTCTATGTCCTTCGTTACCCCGCGACTCCACCAGGCAATCAGAGCTGCCACGAAGACAATCAGACACACGACTGGAGTAACGAATAAATGACGGCCTGAATGTTCCGTCGTGGCCCATCCGATATACGTGCCAACGGCAGCCCCGGCAATCATCGGCGGTATCCCGTCAAGTAGCGATTCGGGCACGTGGCCTGCCATTCAGGCGAGCCTAAACCAGCCCCACCCTGGCGCTTGGGGTGTTACACCCCAGTACGAAAGTATGAGCGAAACAAAAGGCACGACCGTAGCGAAACTGAGTTGGGGCGTAGTTCCGAGGCTGACGCCTACTCCTACTTCGAGCGTTCGCGGAGCGGGACGCCCAAGTGCGCCCACGGTGACAGCGTGAACTTTTACTTCATTGAGCCCAAGAACGGAGTCAGTGGTGCGACCGTACAGGCACGCAGAGCCAGCGACGTGTCTGGCGTTGCCGTGATTGCAAGAATCAGTTCAGTGTCATTACGAACAGCTTCATGCACGGCACCAAGATTCCGGTGCGCATGTGGCTTATGGTCATTTTTGAGTTCTGCTCGTCCAAGAACTGAGTCATCGCGCGTGAGATCGAGCGCAAGTACGGCAACGCTGGCTGCAGCGCGTGGTTCATGTTGCGTCGCATCCGCGAGGCCATGAGCGACAACGCCCTCGTTTTGTTCACCGGCGACGTGTCGGCTGGTGAGTTCTACATCGGCGGCGACCCCAATGACAAGTAGGCCAATCGCTCGTCCAATTCAGGTTTTGAATGGCGGGCCACCGACATCGTTCTAAGCTCAAGCACTTGCGAATCAGCCGGTGTATGGTCCGACCAAAGGCTTGACGAACGGGAGAGGTATGGCGCTTGAAGATGCGATTGACAAGTTGTGGGAAGGCAGCGTCATGACTGAGGAATGGCATCGAGATTTCAACAACAGCGCCGCGATGACCAAACTTGCGGCAACCACATTGGCGAGTCTTAAAGTCATCGCTGCGCACGTGGATCGACTTAGCGAGGAGATACCGCCGGAGGGCAACTAGCCAGTCGTTTATCGGGTCAGAATCCGCCATTTTCGGGCTGGCTTCCGATAGGTTCCCTTTTTTGTCAGCGTACACAGCGCCAAATACCGACTACGAACACTTGTTCGTAGTACGTTGGTTCCAACGGTGACCAACCGATGTGACAGCAGGTTCGTAGCGTGCCTGTGATGACGGCAAAGAAGGAGACATCAATGGCATCCGACGATCGCACCAAGGCGCTTGACGCCGCGCTCGGCCAGATCGAAAAGCAGTTCGGCAAAGGGTCGATCATGCGCATGGGCGAAGCGACGAACTTTGCCATTGAGTCCATTCCTACCGGAGCCCTCGCCCTCGACATGGCTCTAGGAATCGGCGGTCTGCCGCGGGGACGCATCGTCGAGGTGTACGGTCCCGAGTCCTCGGGTAAGTCGACCCTCGCCATGCACGTGGTCGCCGAAGCCCAGCGCAACGGTGGCGTGTGCGCCTACATCGATGCCGAGCACGCCATGGACCCGGTCTACGCGCGCGCCATTGGTGTGAACGTCGACGACCTTCGCATTAGCCAACCCGACACCGGTGAGCAGGCGCTCGAGATCGTCGACATGCTGATTCGCTCGGGTGCCCTCGACGTCGTGGTCATTGACTCGGTGGCAGCCCTCACACCGCGGGCAGAGATCGAAGGCGACATGGGCGACACCCACGTCGGTCTCCAGGCTCGCCTGATGAGTCAGGCGCTGCGCAAGTTGACGGGTGGTCTTTCCAAGTCCAACACGGTCGCCATCTTCATTAACCAACTTCGCGAAAAGATCGGAGTCATCTACGGATGCTTCCAATACAACGCACGTGTGGTTCTCGCTGACGGCACAACCGAGAAGATCGGAAAGATTGTCAACCAAAAGCTTCCCGTAGAAGTGCTGTCGTACGACGCCAAGACCGGTGCCATGGTCCCCAAGCGAGTCGTGAACTGGTTCAATAACGGCACGACTGACGAGTTTCTGCAAATCACTGTGGCAAAACCCATGAAGAACGGTCGTGCGCAACTTGCATGCACGCCGAATCACTTAATTCGCACGCCGACCGGCTGGGTCGAAGCGGGCAAGCTCAAGGTGGGCGATCGGGTATTGGAAGCTTTACCCCACTATCTTTCGGACTTTCAGTGGACGGCGTTGCGGGGGACACTGATGGGCGACGGTGCACTTTCTCCGACAAGGAGCGAGCTGGGAGCTCGCTTTCGGTACTCACACTGCGGTGCCCAGACGGAATACGCCGACTGGAAGGCTTCGCTCTTTTCGAATCTCGAATCCAGTCGGTTTGTTCGAGATGACGGAGTCGTCACATTTGACTTCCACCCGCTGCCTGAGCTCAGCGAAATGCGCCAGAGCGTTTACATCAACGGAAAGAAGTCCTTGGACGATGACTACCTCAAGTCGCTGACACCACTTTCCCTCGCTCTGTGGTACATGGACGATGGGAGCTTCCAAATCCGATCCAAAGGCGCACAGGAGCGCACAAAGGACCTGTCAGGTCGTGCCGAGATCTGTGTGGAGGCAATGGAGCCAACTACACGTTCGCGATTAGTGACGTACCTCGCCGACACTTGGGGCATCAATGTAAGGCTCCGGGAAAGCGGCGCGATGAAGAAGGCCGTTCTAGTGTTCAACAACGCCGAGACGGCCAAGTTGCACGCGTTGATTGCTCCGTACGTGCATCCGAGCATGGACTACAAGCTTCTTCCTCGATTCCGGGGTCAATTCGCCGTTCAGGCCGAGTTCGTTTCGATGAGTTATCAACTCGTCGCAATGCCAATTGTGGATGTGTACGTCAAGCCAAAGACACGTTCGATGAGTCGATTTGACATCGAAGTTGAGGACAGCCACAACTACTTGGTCGACGGCGTCGTCGTACACAACTCACCTGAGGTAACCCCTGGTGGTCGTGCGCTGAAGTTCTATTCCTCGGTTCGTCTCGACATTCGACGCATCGAGTCGATCAAGGATGGCACCGAGGTGGTGGGCAACCGTACCCGGGTGAAGGTCGTGAAGAACAAGTGTGCGGCGCCCTTCCGCCAGGCCGAGTTCGACATCATGTACGGCCAGGGCATCAGTCGCGAGGGTTCGATCCTCGATGTCGCCGTGGAGCTGGGCTTCGTGAAGAAAGCTGGTGCCTGGTTCACCTACGAAGGTGAGCAGATGGGCCAGGGGCGGGAGAACGTCAAGACGTTCTTACGCGAGAACCCCCAGACAATGGCCGAGATCGACGAGCGCGTCCGCACGCACCTCGCTGAGTCGTTGATCCCCGATGTGGTCGGGGCGGCCGACGACATCGATATCGACGCGCCACTCAGTCTCGATTAGCGACCGGCGCCGCTTGGACGAGGTGATCCCGTCTCGCAAAGCGACGCGTGGCTAGTCGAAACGTGAACGTGAAGTCGGGCCAGATCACGGTATTGCGTCCCTCGGAGTTCATGTACCAACTGGAGCACCCGGTGCCCCACACTGTGGAGGGCAACTTCGTCTGCACGTCGCGCGTCCAACGGCGCGCCACGTGACGTTTGGGTTCAATCAGCGTGCCGGTGGCGAGGGCGCCTTTAATCGCGCGAACCACGTAGTTGAGTTGCGCTTCCATCATGAAGATGACCGAGGTGTGACCGAGACCCGTGTTGGGACCACCCAACATATAGAGGTTGGGAAAACCCGGGAATGACGTGCCCTTGTAGTGCGGGAGGTCGCGTCGAAACGTGTCGGCCAGAGAGACGCCGGCGACACCGTGAACTTTCTGGGCCATGGGGTTATCGGTGACGTAGAAGCCGGTCGCCGAGATGAGGACGTCGAGTTCGTGCAGGCGCCCATCGGTGGTGCGAATGCCACGACGCTCGATGCGCTCAATGGGCTCCGTGACCAGTTCGACGTTGTCGCGTTCGAACGTGGGGTAGTACGCGTTGCTAATGAGCACGCGTTTGCAGCCCATGCGATACGAGGGAGTCAGTCGCTCACGCAGGGCGGGATCAGCGACCTGGCGCGCGAGATGCTCGCGCGAGATGGTCTCGGCCACCGCCATGCGTCGCGGGTCCTTTACGAATCCGAGCACCGACTTTTCGTTGCGCCAGTATCGCCACCAGCGCATCGCGCGCTGGACGAGCGGGACGTCGGCGAAGAGACGCTTGGTGCGATCCATGACGGCGTGACCTTGATGCGGCAACACCCAGGACGGAGTTCGTTGAAAGACGCGCAGCGACTCCACGACCGGAGCAATCTCGGGGATGACCTGTACTGCGCTGGCTCCGGTGCCGATGACACCCACGCGCGTGTTGGCGAGATCGACTCGGTCGTCCCAGCGCGCCGTGTGCATGATCGGACCGCCAAAGTCGATGAGCCCGGGAATGTCGGGCAACTTGAGTTCGGCCAGCGATCCGGTGGCCAGGATCACGCAGGTGGCGAGGAACTCACCGTGGTTGGTGGCGAGGCGCCACTGGCCGATGGACTCATCGAAGGACACGTCGGCGACGTCGTGATCGAACTCAATGAGCTCGCGCAGCTCGTACCCGTCGGCGACGTCCTCTAAGTACTGACGAATCTCGGGCTGGTAGCTGTACGTATTCGTCCAGGCGGGGTTGGGGGCGAAGGAGAAGGAGTATAGGTCGCTCGCCACGTCGCAGCGGCAACCCGGATAGACGTTGTCGCGCCACGTGCCACCGAGAGTTCCCGCCCGCTCGAAGATCACAATGTCGTGCACGCCCTGTTGGCGGAGCCGAACGGCAGCACCCAGCCCCCCGAATCCCGATCCGACGATTGCGACGTCCACCATGACGTCTCTAACTTAGGTCCTCGAAAATCGGGCACAGTAGCGTGACTCACGTGAGTCGGCGCCTGACCTTTCGTAAGTATCTCGGTGAGAGCATTCGACGGTGGCGCCGCTACGCCAACGAAGTCGCAACCGTAGGCCCCGACGACGACTACGCGCAGGCCTTCTTTTACTTTGGTCAGCGCGCGGCCCTTATGGCGCCCCAGGGCGTCATCTACAACGAGCTCTACCTTTCGATCGGTGATGAGACGCTGATCGGACCCAACGTGTGCCTCACGGCTGGCATCAACGGTGATCAGATCATGTTGGCCACCCCCACCGTGACGATCGGGCGGCGCTGCGTGATTGGTCGCGGGTCCCACATCGTGGGTCACTGGTCGATCGAGCTCGGCGACGAGATCCAAACCGGTCCCTACGTCTACATCACCGATCAAAACCACGCGTACGAGGACCTCGACGTGCCGGTGGGCTGGCAGACGCCCACCGAAGGGGCCGTCAAGATCGGCTCGGGCAGTTGGCTGGGGGCCAACGTCGTGATCCTTCCCGGCACCACGCTCGGTCGGAACACGACCGTGGCGGCAGGGGCCGTAGTGCGAGGATCATTCCCCGACCACGTGGTCTTAGGGGGAGTGCCCGCCAAGGTGCTGCGCCACTACGACGAGTCGGAAGGCTGGGTGGCGGGTCCCGCGTGAGCCAAGGATTCTTCGGGCTCGATCTCGCGCCCCTGCGCAACTCGCAACAGTTTCGACGCCTCTACGTCGCGGGGTTCATCTCGATGCTGGGCTCCCAAGCCACCTACGTGGCGGTTCCTTTCCAACTACGCAAGCTCACCCACTCGACTCTCGCCGTGGGATCCATTGGCCTGGTCGAGCTCGCGCCGCTGGTCATCTTCGGTCTCTACGGCGGGGTGCTGGCCGACCGCATCAGCCGTCGCCGGCTCATCATTGCTATGGAGTTCGTCGTGATGGTCTCCACGGCCCTGCTGTTCGCGAACGCGCTCTTCGCACACCCCGTCACGTGGATTCTCTACCTGGACGCCGCGATCGTGGCAGGCGCCTCCAGCCTGCAGACTCCCAGTATCTCGGCGATGAATCAGGTACTCGTCGCCCCGAGCCTTCAGCGTTCGGCCTCGATCCTGGGCAACGTGAGTTCGACGACCGCCTCCATTGTCGGTCCCGCGCTGGGCGGACTCGCCGCGGTCGCGTTCGGTCCGGGCTCGGTGTACTTGGCGAACCTCGTCACCTTTGCGATCTCGCTGTACCTGCTCTCGCGACTTCACGCGTCGCCCGAGCGAACCGACGTGACCGAGAGCGTGATGGAGTCGATGAGCGAGGGCGTGCGATACGCCAAGAGTCGCCCGGACATCGTCGGGACCTACATCATCGACCTGTTGGCCATGATCCTCGCCTTTCCCGTGGTGATGCTGCCCTTCGTCGCGGTGCGCTTTCACGAGTCGTACGCGCTGTCGCTGCTGTACTGCGGGCTGCCCTTTGGCGCGCTGGTGGCGACGCTGACGTCACGCTGGACGCGCCATGTTCATCGCTACGGTCGGGCCATTGTTGTCGCCGCGGCGCTGTGGGGACTGGGCATTGCGGCCTTTGGGGCATCGTCATTGCTCTGGCTGGTCCTCGCGGGCCTCGTGATCGCGGGCGGGGCGGACGCGATTAGCGGCGTCTTTCGCAACACGATGTGGAACGAGTCCATCCCGCCCGATGTTCGCGGCCGCATGGCCGGCATCGAGATGATCTCGTACTCGCTTGGACCCACGGCCGGCCAGTTCCGCGCGGGCGTGATGGCGGCGTGGACGTCGCTGCGGTTCTCACTGACTTTCGGGGGTCTCGCCTGCACCGGTTCGGTCGCCGTGGTGGGCGCCGCGCTGCCCTCTCTCTGGCGCTTCGATGCGCGCAGTGACGCGCACGTGGCGGAGGTACGCGCATTACGCGAGGCCGAGGGAACCTAGGGCCCGTCGCGTACCCCGTACGCTTTGAGTCATGTTTCGCACGACCTACCTCGTCACGGTTAGCGGACCCGACCGACCCGGTGTGGGGGCTGAGCTCTTCGGGGCGCTCCACGCGCTCGAGGGGGACGACGTTCATCTGATGGACGTCGCCCAGATCACCATTCGAGGGACCCTGGTGCTCTGTGCGGAAGTCTCCAGCGAGGCCGCGACGACGCGCGACGACCTGCTCGCGGCGTTGGCGAAGCGACCAATTGAGGTCGAGGGCATCACGTCGTCGGTGGAGGTCGTCACTCCCAGTGACGAACGCCGTGGTCGTCGCTTGTTGGTGACGTTGCTCGCGCCGAACATCTCCGCAGGCCAACTCGAAGAGATCTTTCACGCCATCGCTCTGTCCGACGCGACGTGCGAACGAATCGTTCATCTCGCGAACTATCCCGTTGACTGTTACGAACTGATCGTGATGGGTCCTGATCACGCCGCCCTGCGCGAGAACCTGACGACGGTCGCCGAGGGGAGCGGACTCGACCTCGCGGTCCAGCGCGCCGGGCTGCATCGACGGGCCAAGCACCTGGTGGTGATGGACGCCGATTCGACATTGCTCCAAGACGAGGTGATTGATCTTCTCGGCGCCGCGTCGGGGCGCGCCGAAGAGGTGAGTGCGATCACGCACGCCTCGATGAGCGGCGAGATCGACTTCGCCGATGCGCTGCGACAGCGCGTCGCGCTCCTCGAAGGTCTGCCGGTCACGGTGCTCGACGAAATTCGCGACTCCCTTCGCCTCGCCCCGGGCGCACGGACACTGCTGCGCACACTGCTGCGCCTTGGGTACGTACCCGCCGTGGTGTCGGGTGGATTTCTCGAGGTACTCGAACCATTGCTCAAGGAACTCGACGTGACCCACGTCGCGGCCAACCGTTTGGAAGTCATCGACGGTGTGCTCACCGGTCGCGTCGTGGGCGAGATCTTGGACCGCGCCGGCAAGGCGGAGGCGCTCAAGCGCTTCGCGTCCGAGGTGGGCGTGCCCCTCGACCAGACCGTCGCCGTGGGCGACGGGGCCAACGACATCGACATGATCTCACTGGCCGGTCTGGGTATCGCGTTCAACGCCAAGGCCGTCGTGCAAGCCCACGCCGATACCGCGCTGTCGGTGCCCTACCTGGATGCCGTGCTCTACTTCTTGGGGATCAGTCGTGAAGAAATTGAGGACGTCTAAGTCAGATTTCTGAGTGTTCCGCACTCGTTACCAAGTAGTAATGTCAGGCGAGAAGCGACGCGCGACGGGGGGAACCGTGAGAGTGGTGATCGACGGAGAACTCTGCCAGGGACAAGGGCGGTGCTTTTCGATGGCCCCGCGCCTGTTTGGATTCGACGAGTTGGGTAACGGCGTCGTGCTCGGTGACGGGACCCTTGATGCCGAGACCCTGCCGCTCGCGCGACTGGCCCAAGCGAACTGCCCCGAGCACGCGATCTTCATCGAGGGGGACGAATGAGTGAGAAGCCTCCCGTCGTCGATTTCGCCACGGACTTCGACCACACCGACCCGGCCTGGGTGAAGGACCCCTACCCCATCTGGGAAGACCTGCGCCAGCGCTGCCCGGTCGCTCACACTGATCGCTTCGGCGGCGCGTGGTTCCCGGCCACCCACGCGGGCGTCTCGACGATCGCCAAGGACACCGAGCACTTCACCAGTCGCGCGGTGATCATGGAAGAGGGACGTCCCGGTGAAGAGGCGCTGCCCGCGCCGATCGGTGTGGCTCCGCCCATCACCTCGGACCCCCCGTTTCATCAGATGGCGCGCAAGCTCATCCTGCCGGCCTTCGCGCCCGGGGTCATCAACAAGCTCGAACCTCAGATCCGCCAACTCTGTCGTGACCTGCTGCAGCGCTTCGGCGGCGACGAAGAGGTGAACGCTTCGTGGGACTACGCGCGACTCATTCCGCCCAACGTGATCCGCGAGATGCTGGGTTTCCCGGAAGAGGACACGGACCGCTTCATCGACATCGTGCACATGATCACCGAAGCGGTCGATGAATCAGAAGAGAAGCGACTCGAGGATTTTGCGCCGATCGAGGAGTACTTCATCGCCCAGATGGAGGACCACCAAGAGCACCCGCGTGACGACCTCACCTCGTACTTGTTGAACGTGGAGCTGGACGGCAACAAGCTCGCGCCCGAGCACGTCTTTGGCACGATGGTGCTCATCCTGGTCGCGGGCATCGACACGACGTGGGGAGCGATCGGGGCGTCGCTGTGGCACTTGGCCCATCATCCCGAGGATCTCGAGCGACTAGTGAATGAGCCCGACCTCATGCCCGTAGCGGTGGAGGAGTTCTTGCGCTTCTACGCGCCCGTCACCATGGCGCGGCTCGTCAAGGAAGACATGGAGTACCTGGGCTGCCCGATGAAGGAGTATGACTGGATCCTGCTCGGCTTTCCCGCGGCCAACCGCGATCCGGTCGCCTTTAAGGACGCCGATCAGTTCATCATCGATCGCGCGGAGAATCGCCACGTTGCCTTTGGGCTCGGCATTCATCGCTGCATCGGCTCGAACCTCGCGCGCCTCGAGCTGCGCGTGGCGATCGAGGAGTTCATCGCGCACTACCCAAGGTTTGAGTTGGCCGACCCCACCGCGGTCACCTGGGCGCCGGGCCAGATTCGCGGACCTCGCCAGTTGCCCATTCGGATCCTCGAGTGACCACCGACTTCGAGGCGAAGCGACCCGTCGAGGACTTCGCCACGGACTGGGATCATACCGATCCTCAGTGGGCGAATGATCCCTACCCCATCTGGGAGGACCTGCGTCAACACTGCCCGGTCGCCCACACGGATCGCTACGACGGGGGCTGGTTTCCCACGAAGCACGAGATGGTGTCCGCGATCGCGAACGACACCGAGCACTTCTCGTCTCGCGTGGTGGTGGTGACCAACAACAAGTTCCCGCCCAACGCCGTCGCTCCCATTGGCGGCGCGCCACCCATCACGTCGGACCCGCCCTTTCACCAGATCGCCCGCCGTTTGATTTTGCCCGCCTTCGCCCCCGGCCCGGTCAACGCGCGCGAGCCCCAGGTGCGAGCACTCTGCCAGAAGCACCTCGACTCGCTCGCGGGTCGCGAGACCTTCGACGCGGGCAGCGAGTACGCCCAGTTCATCTCACCGGGCGTCATCGCCACGATGTTGGGCTTCCCCGAAGAAGACGAGGACCTCTTTCGCGACTTCGTGCACCTCGTACTCGACCTCGTGGACCTGCCGGTCGAAGAACGCGGGCCGATGTTCGGACCCTTCGCCGACTACTTCGACGCCCAGATCGAAGATCACCTGCGCAATCCGCGCGATGACTTTACGACGTACCTGCTCAACGTTGAGGTAAACGGGCAGAAGTTGGCCCACGAGCACGTTCGCGGC
>Ga0210387_10001252_pt1 | contig 19044 bp, 16 predicted proteins | sample IncBWC7OmetaG_FD_160108 | JGI IMG/M metagenome (GOLD analysis project Ga0210387, IMG submission 160108) | Forest soil microbial communities from Barre Woods Harvard Forest LTER site, Petersham, Massachusetts, United States - Inc-BW-C-7-O ...
GGGAAGGTCATTGTTGACGACCAGCAGCAGCGGAATGCGCGCCACGCCCGCGACCGGTGCGATGCCCTTGGCGAAGTCGAACGGCAGGGTCGGATCGAACGAGGCGTTGATCGCATTCGCGGTCGAGGTGAGCAGCAGCGTGTAGCCATCGGGCGCCGAGGTGATGACGAACTGCGTGCCGAGATTGCTGCCGGCACCGGGCTTGTTCTCGACCAGGAAGGGCTGGCCGAGCTTGTCGCTGAGCCGCTGGCAGATCAGACGCGACAGCACGTCGGTCGCACCGCCCGCGGCGTAGGGTACCACCCACTTCACGGCATGGGTCGGATAGGACACAGCGGCCTGTGCCGGTGTGAGACGCCCGCTACAGAACAGGGTTAACCCGGTGCCAACAGCGGATTGGAGGAATACTCGTTTGCTGATCATGCCGGCCTCTGGATTGGTCAGGGGCGGTATTGCAGGAATCGGGCCAACGCGCATAGCGTTCCCGTGAACGTGGTAAAGTTCGCCCTGCTGGAACGTTACTCGGCAGCGTCCTTCAGCTCATCGTGGGTTGCCGCCGGCGGCTCGCCGCGCTTCTTCTTGTTGCTGGTCCAGCGCGACAGCGCATTGGAGAATGTATCTAGATTGAGGTAGACCACCGGCGTGGTGAACAGTGTCAGCGCCTGGCTGACCAGAAGACCGCCGACCATGGCATAGCCAAGCGGCTGACGGATTTCCGATCCGGTGCCGGTGCCGAGCATCAGCGGCACGCCACCGAGCAGCGCTGCCATCGTCGTCATCATGATCGGGCGGAAGCGCAGGATCGCAGCCTTCCGGATCGATTGCTCCGGTGTCAGATGCTCGTCGCGTTCGGCCACGATCGCGAAGTCGACCATCATAATGCCGTTCTTCTTGACGATACCGATCAGGAGGATGACGCCGATCAGCGCGATCAGGCTGAAGTCGAAGCCGAACAACATCAGGATCGCGAGCGCACCGACGCCGGCCGACGGCAGCGTCGAGAGGATTGTCAGCGGATGGATGTAGCTCTCGTAGAGGATGCCGAGGATCAGATAGACCACGACCAGCGCGGCGAGGATCAGCAGCGGCACCGTGCCGAGTGATTGCTGGAACGCCTGCGCCGTGCCCTGGAAGCTCGAGCTCAGCGTCGCCGGTGCGCCCATCGTTGCCATCGCGGCCTGCACGGCGCCGGTCGCCTGTCCGAGCGCCACGCCCTGGGCGAGATTGAAGCTGATGGTGACCGCGGGGAACTGCCCTTGATGGGCGATCGAAAGCGGCCGCACCGGCACGTTGGTCCATTTGCAGAAGACCGATAGCGGCACCTGCTGGCCGGTGATCGGCGAGCGGATGTAGAGCTTGTCGAGAGAGCCGATCTTGCCCTGCAGCTCGGGCAGGATCTCCAGGATCACGTGATAGGAGTTGAGCTGGGTGAAATATTGCGTGACCTGGCGCTGGCCGAACGCATCATAGAGCGTGTCGTCGATCAGCTGCGGCTGAATGCCGTAACGAGACGCAGTATCGCGGTCGATCGTCAGCCCGAGCGTCGTTCCCTCGGTCTGCTGGTCGGTGGCGACGTCGCGCAACTCTGGCAGGGTCTGCATCTTGGCCAAAATCTTCGGCGCCCATTCATTCAGTTCGGCGAGGTTGGCGTCCTGCAGCGTGAATTCGAACTGCGTGCGCGTAGCGCGCCCGCCGAGCCGCACGTCCTGCGAAGCCTGCAAATAGAGCTTTGCGCCCTCGACCTTCTCGAGCTTTGGCCGCAGCCGCGCGATGATCTGCTGCGCGTCGACGTCGCGCTCATCGTGCGGCTTCAGCGTGATATACATGCGCCCCGAATTGAGCGCGGTGCCGCCGCCGCCGATAAACATGGCAATGCTCTCCACCGCCGGATCGGCTTGGACGATGTGGCTGAGCTCCTCCTGTTTGCGCTTCATTTCGGCAAAGGAGATGTCCTGCGACGCTTCGGATACGCCGGTCAGGAAGCCGTTGTCCTGCTGCGGGAAGAAGCCCTTCGGGATGATCATGAAGAGTTGGACCGAGAGCGCGATGGTCGCAAAGAAGATCAGAAGCGTGGTCAGCTTCCAGCGCAGCGCAAGGTCGAGGCCGCGTTCATAAGCGTGCAGCATGCGCTCGAACAGGCGCTCGCTCCATTGATAGAAGCGCCCGTGCTTGGTCTCGCTGTGCGCGCGCAGGAAGCGCGAAGCCATCATCGGCGTCAGCGTCAGCGACACGCACATTGAGACGAAGATCGTCATCGCCAGCACCACGGCGAATTCGCGGAACAGGCGGCCGATCACGCCGCCCATCAGCAAGAGCGGGATCAGCACTGCGACCAGCGAGATGCTGATAGAGAGGATGGTGAAGCCGATTTCGGCGGCGCCCTTGAAGGCGGCGGCGAGCGGCCGCTCGCCCTGTTCGACATAGCGCGTGATGTTCTCCAGCATCACAATGGCGTCGTCGACCACGAAGCCAACCGCGATCGTCAGCGCCATCAGCGAGAGATTGTCGAGCGTATAGCCGAACGCCCACATCAGCGCGCAGGCCCCGAGCAGCGCCAGCGGCACGGTGATCGCCGGAATCACGGTAGCCCAGAAGCTGCGCAGGAAGACGAAGATCACCATGATCACCAGGAAGATCGTGATCAAAAGCGTGATCTGGACGTCTTCCACCGCAGCGCGGATGGTCAGCGTGCGGTCGGAGATGATCTTGATGTTGATCGACGGCGGAATCCCGGCGATCAGGCGCGGCAGCGCTGACTTGATCTTGTTGACGGTGTCGATGACGTTGGCGCCGGGCTGCTTGAAGATGACAAGGAACACGCCGCGTTTGCCGTCGGCCCAGGCCGCCTGCTTCATGTCCTCCGGCCCCGCGACGGCCTCGCCGATATCGCGAACCCGCAAGGGCGCGCCGTTACGGTAGGCGATGATGACGTCGTTCCATTTGTCGGCGTCGATCAGCTGGTCGTTGGCGTAGATGGTGTAGGCACGCTTGGCGCCGTCGATATTGCCCTTCGGGCTGTCGACGGTCGTGATCGCGATCTGGCTGCGGACGTCTTCCAGCGACAGGCCTTTGGCCACGAGTTTCGCGGGATCGATCTGCACCCGGATCGACGGTTTCTGCTGGCCGCCGATGAACACCTGCGCCACGCCGGAAATCTGGCTGATCTGCTGGCCGAGCTGCACGTCGATGGCGTCGCTCAGCTGGATCAGCGGTACCGTTTCCGACGTCGCGGACAAGAGCATGATCGGCGAGTCCGCCGGATTCACTTTGCGATAGGTCGGTGGCGAGGGCAGGTTTTTCGGCAGCTGGCCGCTTGCCGCATTGATCGCGCCCTGGATGTCGTTGGCGGCGCCGTCGATGCTGCGATTGAGGTCGAACTGGATGGTGACCGCGGTCGAGCCGAGCGAGCTGGTCGAGGTCATCTGCGCGATGCCGGGAATCTGCGCGAGCTGCCGCTCCAGCGGCTGCGCTACCGAGGCGGCCATGGTTTCCGGGCTCGCGCCGGGCAAGCTGGCGGAAACCTGGATGGTCGGGAAATCGACTTGCGGCAACGGCGCGACCGGCAACAGCGGGTAGGAGACCAGGCCGATGAACAGGATACCAGCCATCAGCAGCGATGTGCCGATAGGAAAGCGGATAAAGGGTGAGGAAATGCTCTCGTTCATGCCCAGACCTCTTGGAGGCTGGCGCATCTTGGCCCGCGCCGCAAAAAGCGAGCGCGAACGTGCGTTTCCTTCTCCTCGTCAGGCGGTTCGCCGGACAAGGATATCCGGGCCCGCTTGTTGGCACGCAGGATACTGATTCCGGCTGTGGTTGCGATCAGAAACGCCGGTGTCGGTATTCGACCTTCGTCCTTCGACCTTCGTTCTATCGCCGGCTTGTATGCGACGCCGAGATAGCGGTGCAGAATCCTGCGCCGTGCCTTGATTTCCTGCGCCGGTCCCTCAACGTCGCGCCGCAACGCGAAAGGGATCGGGAATGCCATCTGCGAGTGGAGACAAGCGTCGTCCGAAGAAGGCAGCGTCGGCCACGCCGGCAAAGCGCGGCAAGGCAGTGGACTATGAGACGCTCGCCCAGTTTCGCTACGAGCTCCGCCGGTTCCAGGCCTTCAGCGAGGCGGCCGCCAACCGATCGGGGCTGACGGCCCAGCAGCACCAGGCGCTGCTCGCGATCCGGGGGTTTTCCAGCCGCGAGCCGATATCGGTCGGCGACCTCGCGCGATATCTCCTGATCCGACATCACACCGCGGTCGAACTCGTCGACCGCATGGTGAAGCTGAAAATCCTGAGCCGCAGCGTCGACGCCCGCGATGGCCGACGCGTCCTGGTGCAGCTCACCAGGGAAGGGGAGCGGCGCTTGCAACGGCTTTCCCGGATTCATCTGGAGGAGCTTCGGGCGATCGGGCCGACGTTAACAAAGATATTGAAGCTGTTCGGGCGGCCGTAGCGCATGATCCGGACCCGAAGGGCCGCGTTAGCGCAAAGTGTGCAGCGAATTTCCGAAGAGATCATGCACACACAAATATTCGCCGGGCGGGCTTTTAACTGTGCGGGTTAACACCTGAGCAGGCATGGCGGTTTATAGAGGGGCTAGAAACAACGCACAGCCAGCCATGAAAACCGGTGTGATCGACAAGCCGACCGTATCAGCGCCGCGCGCAAAGCCGTCGGCTGCGAAAGCCTGGTTGAAGGCCATCGAGCTCACCTCGCGTATCGAGCCCAATCCACAGCGCCTGTTCGCCGATATCGTGGACGACTGGGCGGCACGGCAGGGCGACCGTCCGGCACTGATGTCGGATGGCGAGACGCTTACTTACCGTGCGCTGGCCGAGCGCATCAACCGTTATGCCCGCTGGGCGCTCGCGACCGGGATCAAGCGCGGCGATACCGTCGCCCTTATCATGCCGACACGGGCGGACTATATCGCGGCCTGGCTCGGCATCAGCCGGATCGGCGGCGTGGTGGCGCTGATCAACACCAAGCTGGTCGGGCAGTCGCTCGCGCATTGCATCGACGTCGCGAAGGCGGACCACATTGTCCTCGCCGACGAACTGGCCGATACATTCGAGACCGCGCGTCCGCATCTCGCGCGCGTGCCGAAGATCTGGCCTGATGCGAGCCTTGCCGAGACGCTCGCGCAGCTCGACGGCGGCTCGCTGTCGCCGGCCGAGCGGCGTGACGTCACGATCAACGACCGCGCACTGTTGATCTATACGTCCGGCACGACCGGTCTGCCGAAGGCCGCGAGCATCAGCCATCGCCGCATCTTGAACTGGGGCGGTTGGTTCGCCGGCCTCACCGACGCCGCGCCCGACGATCGCCTCTACAATTGCCTGCCGGTCTATCATTCCGTCGGCGGCATTGTTGCGCCCTGCAGCATGCTGTTTGCCGGCGGCTCGGTGGCATCAGCCGGAAAGTTCTCGGCAACTAATTTCTGGAGCGATCTCGTCCGCTTCGATTGCACGTTGTTCCAATATATCGGCGAGCTCTGCCGCTATCTGTTGAAGGCGCCGGTCTCTGAATTCGAGAACCAGCATCGCCTGCGTCTCGCCTGCGGCAACGGCCTGCGCGGCGACATCTGGGAGGGGTTCCAATCGCGCTTTGCGATCCCGCGCATCCTCGAATTCTATGCCGCGACCGAAGGCAACTTCTCGCTCTACAATGTCGAGGGCAAGGCCGGCGCGATCGGCCGGATTCCGCCGCTGCTCGCCCATCGCTTTCCGGCCGCGATCGTCAAAGTCGATGCCGAGAATGGCGCGCCGCTGCGTGACGAGAACGGGCTTTGTGTCGCTTGCGGGCGCAACGAGACCGGCGAAGCCGTCGGCCGCATCGGCACCGCGGACGAAGGCGGCGGCCGCTTCGAAGGCTATACCGACAGGAGCGAGACCGAAAAGAAGGTGCTGCGCGACGTCTTCGCCAAGGGCGATGCCTGGTTCCGTACCGGCGATCTGATGCGGCTCGACGAGCAGGGTTTTTTCCATTTCGTCGACCGCGTCGGCGATACGTTTCGCTGGAAGGGCGAGAATGTCGCGACCAGCGAGGTCAACGAAGCGATCCGCGAATGCGATGGCGTGCTCGATGCCACGACCTATGGCGTCGAGATTCCAGGCCATGACGGTCGCGCCGGCATGGCCGCGATCGTGGTTGGCGAAAATTTTGATTTCAAACATCTCACCGGTCATCTCACGCATCGGCTGCCGACTTACGCGCATCCGCTGTTCCTTCGCATCACCGCCTCGCTCGATTCCACCGAGACCTTCAAGCAGAAGAAGCAGGTCCTGATGCGCGAGGGATTCGATTCAGCCGCCGTCAGCGAGCCGCTGCATTACCGCGAGCCGAAATCGGGCGACTATCTTCCGCTCGATGCACAAGTCCATGCGAACATCGCGAGCGGCGCGATCCGTTTCTAAAGTTTTACAAAAACGTTCTGCAATCCTCGAATTTTCGAGGGTTCGGAAAGCAGGGTGTTTACCAAGCGCCGCAAAAGCGCTGCACTGCGGCTGAGCAAATTCACACTTCAGCATTATGATGCGGTCGAAGCATTTAACGAAAAAGCGAGGCGTTCCATGTCGGTCAGGTTAAGGATCATTGCGGCGATGAAGCAGGTGGCCGAAGAGCAGCAGGTGAAGCTGCCGCCGCTCACCGACGAGCTTTCCCTGCACGAGACCGGGTTCGACTCGCTGGCCTTCGCGATCCTGGTCGCGCGGCTGGAGGACGACCTCGGTATCGATCCGTTTACCATCTCGGAGGATGCGGCGTTTCCGCTGACGGTCGGCGATTTCGTCCGGGCCTACGAAAATGTCCCCGCGTGAGGTCTTCGCACTTCGTGATTATCTCGGCCCGCAGCTGAAGGGTCGCACGATTTCCGACGCGCGGCACCTCGTGTCGCTGACCGACATCTTGTCGCAGACCTGCCTTGACGGCCGCCTTGGCGAGCTTTCGGGGCGATCCGTGCTGGTGTCGATGAGTGGCCAGTTGATGGCCGCGCTCGCGATGATCGAGCTCGACGGCATCGCTCGGCGCATGCTGCTGTGTCCGCCCGATCTCAATCCCGATCACGTTTCGGCTCTGATCGACGATGCCGAAATCGATGCCATCGTCACCGATGAACCGCTTCGATGGAGCGATGCTGGCATCTATCTGATCGTTGGCGCCCGGTTGCGGGAGCGGCCTGTCAAGGTTCCCAAAACCGAGCGCGCCACCGAATGGCTGATGCTGACCTCGGGTACGTCGGGCGTTCCCAAGATCGTCAGCCATACGCTGGAAGGCCTGAGCGGCGCGATCGTTGCCGATGGTCCGGCGCGCGACACGTCGCCGGTGTGGGCGACCTTCTACGACATTCGCCGCTACGGCGGCTTGCAGATTTTTCTTCGCGCCATCATCGGCGGCGGTTCGATGGTGTTGTCGCAGTCGTGCGAGGCGCTCGCCGACCACGTGGCGCGGCTCGCTACACGTGGCGTCACCCACATCTCCGGCACGCCCTCGCATTGGCGCAAACTCTTGATGAGCGGTTCGGCCGCCGGCTTCGTCCCGCGTTATGTGCGCCTCTCCGGCGAGATCGCAGATCAGGCGGTGCTCGATGGGCTGGCGCAGGCATTTCCGGATGCTTCGGTCGGCCATGCCTATGCGTCGACGGAGGCCGGTGTCGGCTTTGCCGTCAATGACGGCCGCGAAGGTTTTCCGGCAAGCCTGATCGGGCCGAACAAGGACGGCGTCGAAATGAAGGTGGTCGACGGCTCGCTCCGTATCCGCTCCAAACGCGCCGCGCATTCCTATGTCGGCAAGCAAGCCGCCGCACTCACGGATGCCGAAGGCTTCGTCGACACGGGCGACATGGTCGAGCTTCGCGATGATCGCTATTACTTCGTCGGTCGCCGCGGCGGCATCATCAATATCGGGGGGCTCAAGGTCCATCCCGAGGAGATCGAGGCCGTCATCAATCGCCACGCCGAGGTGCGGATGTCGCGCGCCAAATCGCGCCGCAGTCCGATCACGGGTTCGATCGTCGTCGCCGATGTGATCCTGACCGCAGGCAGTGCGGAACGGGCCAAGGAAATCCGCGAGGAGATCCTGAGTTCTTGCCGCGCCTCGCTGGCCTCGCACAAGGTGCCCGCGGTGATCCGCTTCGTGGAGACGCTGGACGTGACGCCGGCCGGAAAGTTGGCGCGCTCCGATGCGTAACGTTCTCGTCACCGGCGGCAGCCGCGGCATCGGGCTTGCGATTGCCGAGAGGCTCGCGGCCGCTGGTTTCAACGTCATCGCGGTGGCGCGGCGTGAGAGCGATGAATTGCGTGCGGCGATCGGCGCCGCGAAGCAGGGCAATCTGCATTTCCGCCCCTCCGACCTCAGCGCGATCGACGAGATTCCGGCCTTCGTGAAGTCGTCGCGCGACGAGTTCGGCCCGATCTATGGCCTCGTCAACAATGCCGGCATCGGCACCGAAGGCCTGCTGGCGACCATGCACAATTCCGACATCGAGGCGCTGGTGCGCCTCAATGTGCTCTCGCCCGTCATCCTCACCAAATACATCGTTCGCCACATGATGGCCGACGGCGAGGGACGGATCGTCAACATCTCCTCGATCATCGCTTCCACCGGTTATAACGGCCTGTCCGTCTATGGCGCGACCAAGGCGGCGGCGACAGGCTTCACGCGCTCGCTGGCGCGCGAGGTCGGCAAGGTAGGCATCACCGTGAATGCGATTGCGCCGGGCTTCATCGACACCGAGCTGACGCAAGGCCTCGGCGGCGAGGGGCGGGACAAGATCGCCAAGCGCAGTGCGCTACGCCGGTTGCCTGAAGTGGACGACGTCGCGCGCATGGTGGAATATCTGTTCAGTGATGGGGGCCGCAACATCACCGGCAGCGTGCTCACCATCGACGCCGGCAATACCGCCTGAGTGCGTAGGCGCCCGTAAGCCAGCCTTCATAAAGCGATCTTGTTCATGGGCGATATTGAGCGCACTATTCCCTGCGACTCGATTGGGGCCTGCCTGTGCAATTCATCCAGACATTCCAGCTCCATGATTTCCTCGATACTCTCGTCAGCCTGTTCGCTGCCTTTGTGTTGGGCACACTGATCGGTGCCGAGCGCCAATACCGCCAGCGCAGCGCAGGCTTGCGCACCAATGTGCTGGTGTGCGTCGGCGCGGCCGCCTTTGTCGATCTCGCCAATCGCCTTGATGGTGCCGAGGGCGCTGTGCGCGTAATCGCCTATGTCGTGTCCGGCATCGGCTTTCTCGGCGCCGGCGCGATCATGAAGGAGGGCCTCAACGTTCGCGGGCTCAACACTGCGGCGACGCTGTGGGCTTCGGCGGCGGTCGGGGCCTGTGCCGGCGCAGACATGGCCGCGCAGTCGGTCGCGCTGACGATATTCGTGCTGGCCGGCAACACGCTGCTGCGGCCGCTGGTCAATGCCATCGATCGCATTCCACTCAATGAACGCACATCGGAAGCGACCTATGAGATCAGCGTCACCACCGATTCGAAGCGCGCCGGTGAAGCGCGCGATCTCATGAATGAGCGGCTGGAGGCGGCAAGCTATCCCGTGCGAGAGACGAAAATCGTGTTTCACTCCAATGACAATGTCGAGGTTTCCGCCGTATTGGTGCCGCTTGCGGTCGAGCCCGACGACCTCGATTCGGTCGTGGCTGATCTGTCGAAAATGCCGGGTGTCAGCCATGCGACCTGGCACGTTAGCGCGCTAGAATGACGGCCGAACCGCGCCATTGAAGCGCGGAGGCGACAGGGAGGATCACATGGCAACGCGACGCGACTTCATGATCGGCGCGGCGGCGGCCACAATGCCGCGTTTGATCGCCACCGGCATCGGCGGTCCAGCGGCGGCCGCGGAAAATCCAGCGTCGCGCGAAAGGGAGTGGGACCAGGGCGGCGTGCAGCATCTGATCCCGACCGCAAGCCACGATCGTTTCCTGATCAAGGCATCCTTCACGGAAGCCCAGCCCGCGCCGCCGGAGCTTGCCGTCGGCGACACCAAGGTGCGCGGCCAATCCAATACCTCAGCCGGCGATTTCTGGCAGTTCGACGTCACCGGCCTTTCGTCTGCCACTCCCTACACGCTGTCGCTCAGAGGCGCGAGCGGACGGCCGTTATGCGAGCCTTGGCAGCTTGCGACATTCCCCGCGCCGGATGCGATGCCAGAGCGGCTGCGCGTGATGATCTATACCTGCGGCGGCGGCCACGACTGGCTCAACCAGGGCCTGGCCGCCGGCAAGATCAACTGGCTGCCGTCGGCATTGCGCCGCCGGCTATTGGCACGCGGGCTGTCGTTCAAGCCGGATGCGCTGATCGCCAATGGCGACCAGATCTATTGGGACCTGCGTGCGCCGCAGGCTTCCAAAGGCAGCGGCGCCTCGGCGCTCGGCAAGGAACTTGCCGGTGTCTTCGATCGTGCGCAGCCGGTGTTCGGTGCGGCCAACGAGACCGTGTTCCGCCGCGCCACCGCAGCCCAGATCATTCCGCAATACGGCGCGCTGTTGCGCTCGACGCCGGTCTTCTTCATGCAGGACGACCACGATTATTTCGACAATGACGAGGCGACCGACGACATCATCACTTTCCCGCCGGATCATTTCATGCTCGAGCTCGCCCGCGCCACGCGCCAGCTCTATTATCCGGAGTATCTGCCCGACCGGAATCGTCCGCTCGGCCTTCCCGGCGCATCGGCGCCGGATCGCGCGCCCGGCGTTGCTGAGGCCTTCGGCACGTTGCGTTACGGCAAGCTCGCCGAAATCCTGCTCTACGACGTGCGCCGCACGGTAACGCTCGCTGGCCCCAGCGCGGTGTTCCTCGACGGCACGGTCGAGGCCTGGCTCAAATCGCGGATGACCGATCGCGAGATGATCCATGTCGTCAACATCCCATCCAACCCGCCGGGCTGGAGCGCCGGCAAATGGGGCGAGTGGTATCCGGACATCTTGGGCAAAGACGGCAAGCTGACGGCCGATGTGCCAAAACCCTATTGGCAGAGCGGCTGGCTGAAGCAGCACGACCGCCTGATGGCCGAGGTCGCGGCGATGCCGGGACGGATTCCGCTGGCCGTCTCCGGCGATCTGCACGCAATCGCGGAAGGCCGCATGCAGCGCAGCGGCGCGCTGGATTTCGGCAAGAACCCGGTCGTCGTGATCCTGTCCGGGCCGCTCGGTACCGGCGATCGCGGCTGGCCGTCGGCGTTCCGCGGCATCGGCGCCACGCCCTCGACACATCTGACCATGGTGGAGGATCTGAAACCGATCGAGGAAAATGGCTTCATCCTTGCCGACTTCACCAGGGACGGCATCACGGTGCGCTATTTCCGCTTCAGCTATCACACCCAGTCGCCTGACGTGATCGATACGCTGGAGCCGTTCCGGGTAACGGAGCTGAAGCGGCCGTGAGGTTGCGTGTTGCCTTACGTGATCAGCGTCTTGCTGTCGCCCGCCAGGAGCATTTGAGGCATCTGCGAGAATTTCCATGTCTCGCCGATGTGGTCGAGAACCCAGACGATATCGAAGCGTTCCTTGGGCCAGTCGGGGACGGCAGGCGAATTGGGAATCTGTTTAATCAGTTTCGGGATGAGGGTGTGTTCCCATGAAACCAACACCTTGCCGCTGCGGCCCAGCACGTCTGTCATCAGCGGCTTTATGTCGTTCTTTGGATGGACCTCGTCGATTTTGATGCCAAGCCATTCCGCGAGCGGCATCACCGTCTGCTTCGGGCGGTGGCTGGGGCTGTCGTCGCCGATACCGGCGGCAAAGATCACGTCCGGGGAGCGATCCGGATCCGAGGTTAAGAAGTGCACCAGCGCACCGGCGCGCTGCCAGCCGCGCACCGCGAGACTCTCCTTGTCCTTTTCGCCGCTCCGCTTCACCCCGTCGTCGTTCTGGCAAGGCGGCTCGCCGGGCTTCTCGGCATGGCGGATGAACATGATGCGTTTGGGCGCCATGGGCTTGCTCCCATCGGTTGCGGGTCAGTGTTATTTGACGCAGCGGCCGGCGTCGCCCGGAGCAGTCGGGATTTCATAAGCTCCGGGTGATTGGGGCTGGCCGTCAAAGAAGATAGCGAGCTGATTGGCGATGCCGTAATCGGTGGCGCCGCGGCGGCGCGCGTTGATCAAGCGCGCGATGTTCCATTCGTCGTGCGATCCGTAGCTGTAGGCCACGGAGGCGCGCAGGCCATAATAATTCCGGAAGGCGATTTTGGTCCCGGCAGCGCCGTTCTGATCGATGGATTTCTTGAGATCCCCGTCCGAGGCGGCGTTGGTGTCGAACCAGGCGTCTAATGCCTCGAGATCGCCCTGGCCGGTCAGGTGGAAATATTTCCCGAAATCGGTGGGACCGGCGAAATAGAAGAAATCGAAATCTTCGCCAAGGCCTGTCGGGCCTTCAAGGATTTGTGTCCACATGTACATGAAGTCGGCGCCGCTTGCGCCTCCCATCCTGTCGCCGGCCTGGGTGCCAGGATTGAGCAGGAACATCGATCTCGCGCCGAACCGTGCGATGACGTCCTGCGCGACTTGCGCGGAAATCCTGGAATTGAGGGTAAACGATCCGCCGCCGGCGGGCGAAAGCGGAATGCTGAGATAGCCGATCGACTTGCCTTGCGTCCTGGCGTCGGCGAGCAATTTGCGCACGCGTGTCACGTTGTCATTGATGGCGTCGCGATAATCGCTGTTCACGCAGTAGCAGAGGTCGAGTCGGGTGCAGGCCGTAACAAGGCCGGCTGCGCCTGCCGCTTGGGGTGAATGCAGCGCGGCCGCTGTCAGGGCGATGGCCAGCATGCCGTGGCAAATTTTCGTCCCGAACGATGGCAACCGGCGTAGGTCTGAAACGGTGCAAATGCGTTGCATCCTTCACCTGTCGTTGGGCATGCTGCCGCAGGGCATGCGGATCGTTGCAGCGGGCAGACGTCAGCGAGGCATCATACGTGTTCGTGTCTAAAATACAATCTTAGATTATTCAGCATCAATGCCCACTGCGCGTGAAAATTTCATAGCCGGTGACGATGATCTCGAACGCGATCAGGAAGATCACGATCAATTCCAGCCGCAGCGAGCGCTTGGCGTCGATGATGTCGGCGAGCGTGGTTGCGGTGTCGGAGATCACCTCGAGCTTGTGCTCGAGGATCTCGACGCGTTCGCTCAGCTCATATTCGTCCTCGAGCCGGGAATAGAGCCGCTCCAGGTCGGGCCGGTCCCACAGCACATCGGGCTTCTCGTCGACAGCGACGCGGCCCGACACGCGATGCTGGACGAGGAGCGAGTTGCCGAGCAGTTTTAACAGATCAGTGCGGCTCCTCGAGGTTTGGCCGAACCTCGCGAGCTCGCGCGCGAACGGCTCGATGGTGTCGAAGACGTTGGCGACCTCGCGCTCGTCGCGCCCAAGCACGACGCTCTTCGCCAGCGCGTCGGCCACGACCAGGAGCCGCTCCAGCGACATCTCCCGGACCTGGATTGGCCCGCCGACCGGGATCGGCTCCTCGGATTCCTTCGCCGTGCGGACCTTCGCCCATTCCTCCTCGTGCGGGCTGATCTTGCCGAAGGTGCGGTTGTTCAACCGCTCGAGGAATTCGGCTTCCTGGTCGGCCGTGAGGCCCAGAAACACCACGACGCCATAGCGAAACACCATGGCCATGCCGTGCTCGCCGACGCGCACCGCCAGCGGCGTGCTTGACAGGATCTCTCCCTCGAAGCCGGCCGTGTTGATGCGGTCGCCGATCTGCAGCGCATGGACATTGATTTGCGTCGGGGTTTGGTCGGGAGTTGTCATGGCCCGACGCTAGCAGAGAGCAATCGGCTTTTCGATGACAAGGAATCGTCTTGTGCCGTGCGTCATCCCGTCGCCAGTAGGGACACCGTTGAATGCGTCTTGCTTTTTGCATTCGGTGCCTGGCTCCGATAGTTTGCTTGAACCCGGGCACCAGCATTGATCGTATCTCCACGCAGCAAACCGGACGACTCCACCCATGATCACCCCCGGCGGCAGCGACACCTTCTACGGCTCCATCCCCGTCTTCCGCGGCTTCACCCGCCTGATGGAGCCGCAGCTCTATTCGCCGTTGCCGGATGACTGGAGCGTCGGCGTGGCCGACATCGTGGATTCGACCAAGGCGATTGCGGTGCGGCGCTACAAGGCGGTCAATATGGCCGGGGCGGCCGTCATTGCCGCGGTGACGAATGCGCTGGGGGGACGTGAATTTCCCTTCGTGTTCGGTGGCGATGGTGCGAGCTTTGCGGTCGCGCCGGCGGACCTCGACGCGGTACGCGAGGCGCTTTCGGCGACTGCGATCTGGGTCAAGGAAGACCTCGACCTCGTCATGCGGGTGGCGCTGGTGCCGATGGGTGCGATCCGCGCGCAGGGGGCGGACGTGCGCGTCGCGCGCTTTGGTCCTTCGGCAAATCTCTCTTATGCGATGTTCTCCGGCGGCGGGTTGGGATGGGCGGAAGCGGCGATGAAGCGCGGCGAGTTTGCGCTGGAGGCCGCGGCGCCAGGCACCCAGCCCGATCTGTCCGGGCTCTCCTGCCGCTTCGAGGAAATTCCCGCCGCGCGCGGCCTGATCCTCTCGGTGCTGGTGGTGCCGACAAAAGCCGCCGACCCGCTCGCCTTTCGCAAGGTGATCGAGGACGTCATTCAACTCGTCGAGCGCAGCCCGGATGCCGGCCGGCCCGTGCCGGCAAATGGCCCGCCGCTGAAATGGCCGCCACAGGGCGTTGACTATGAGGCGCGCGCGGCGCGTGGCGGCTCACTCGCCAAGCGCCGCGTGTTCGTGCTTGGCCTGACCTTATGGGCCTATGTCGTCATGCGCTTCGGCATCAAGGTTGGCAATTTCGTGCCGAAGAATTATCTGCGGCAGGTGGTCGAGAACTCCGACTTCCGCAAATATGACGACGGCCTGCGCATGATCCTCGATTGCACCGAGGAGCTCGCGGGGGCGCTCGGTGAACGCCTCGCCAAGGCGGCCGCGAGTGGCATCGTTCGTTACGGGCTGCATCGCCAGGATGCGGCGATGATGACCTGCTTCACGCCCTCGGTGATGCGCGCCGACCATGTGCATTTCATCGACGGCGCCCGCGGCGGCTACGCCTCGGCCGCAACCGCGCTGAAGGCGATGGCGGCGTAACGCCGGTCACGACCCGCGCCTGATATCACCAGGGCAGGCCCTTCAGATCCATCACGCCGTGACGCGGCCCGCTGCGGATGTCGAACACGAACGGCGCCATCGCCTCGAAACGGATGCGGCCATCAGGCTGTTCGCAATAGACCTCGCCCTCGAAGGGATGCCAGTTGCGGGCCTGGTAGAAGGCGACATTGTGCGGCTCGCAGAACAGCACCGCAAAGCGCGCCGCCTCATTGGCGCGGATGGTCTGGATTGCCGCATCGAGTGCAATGCTGGCATAGCCGCGACGACGGCAATCCTCGCGGGTCATGACGCCGCCGATGCCGCCGATATGGATGTCATGGCTGTTCCAGTTGATGGTGCGGAAATAGATGCCGACATGGCAGGCCAACCCGCCCTCGGGGGCGTCAATCAGGACGCGGAGATCGGCATTTGCCCAGACGATATGGCCCCAGGGCAGTTTCTCGACGATCTGCCGGCCGAAGATGGCGGTATGCAGGGGTTCGACCTGCTTCCAGGAGGCGTCGCCATTGAGGATGTCGATCTCGATGCTCATCGGTTCAAATTTTCCGCCGCCCTAGTGATCGACCGCACAGAACGACGGCCCGCCTTGCTGTCATATCGCCAAGTGATATGATTTCGCGACAGAAATCCGGGATTTCAATGCACCGGCTCGCCGCTTTTTTCGCTATCGCATTTGCTAGCTGTTTTGCCAATGGGCCGGCTTTTGCCGGCAAGCGCGTCGCGCTGATCATCGGCAACTCGGCCTATCAGAACGTGGCGCAGCTTCCCAACCCCGCCAATGACGCCGCCGCCATCGCCGATCTCTTCGCCAAAGCGAATTTCGACGTGGTGATGTCGCGGCGCGATCTGAAGTCGCTCGACATGCGCCGGGCGCTCCGCGAGTTCACGGACCAGGCGCGCGGCGCCGATATCGCCGTGGTCTATTTCGCCGGGCATGGTCTCGAGGTCGACGGCACCAACTATGTGGTGCCGATCGATGCGGTGCTGGAGCGTGACGCCGACGTTGATGACGAGGCGGTCTCGCTCAACCGGATCCTGATGGCGACGGAAGCTGCGACCAAGCTCCGGCTCGTCATCCTGGATGCGTGCCGCGACAATCCGTTCGCGAAGCGGATGAAGCGGACATTGGCGACGCGCGCGATCAGCCGCGGGCTTGTCGGCGTCGAAGCCAACCGGCCGAACACCTTCATCGCCTTTGCCGCCAAGGAAGGCGCCACCGCCTCGGATGGCGACGGCGGCCACAGCCCGTTCACGACGGCGCTCTTGAACCATCTGACTCAGCCCGGCCTGGATATCCGAAAAGCGTTCGGCTACGTCCGTGACGACGTGATGAGCGAGACCGGCAATCAGCAGGAGCCCTATACGACCAACTCGCTCGGCGGCAGTGACGTGTCGCTGGTGCCTGCGCCGGCCACGCCGCCACCTCCGCCGGCGATCGCGAGCGATCCCAATGCCGCGATGCGCCGGGATTACGAAATGGCCGAGCGGGTCGGCACCACGGAGGCCTGGGATTCCTTTGTCGCGGCCCATCCGGCCGGTTTCTATGCCGATCTCGCCAGAGCACAGCGCAACAAGCTGAGTGCGGAGGCCGAACGCGTCGCGGCCGCTGCGAAAGCGCGCGCGGCTAATGAGGAAAGCGCAAGGCTCGCTGCCGAGGGTGCAAAGGCCGCGGAGCAGGCCCGCGCAGCCGAGCAGGCGAGGGCGGCGGAAACCGCTCGCCTCGCGGCGGAGGACAAGAAGCGCGCCGAGGAGCAGCGCGTTGCGGCGGCCGAAGCGGTGAAGCAGGCCGAACAAGCGAAGCTCGCCGAGCAGCAGCGGATTGCCGCCGAGAACGCGAAGCGGCAACAGCAGGTGAATGTTGCAGCGGCCGAGCCGCCGAAGCCGGCCGTCGATGCCGCCCCGACCGCAAAGCGGGCCGAGACCGCCGTCGCTATTGCCACGCCGACCGACACCGCGCAGGCGCGGCAGATCCCGCCGGACCTGCCGCGCCTGTTGCAAACCGAATTGAAAAGGGTTGGCTGCAAGGCCGGCGATGTCGATAGCGAATGGAACGCCGCCGACCGCAAGGCACTCTCGCAGTTCAATGACAATGCCGGCACCAAGCTGGATGTGAAAACCGCAAGCCTCGATGCGCTGGATGCGGTCCGCGCCAAGCAGGCGCGCGTGTGTCCGCTCGACTGCGACCGCGGCTATCGCGCCAGCGGCGACAAATGCGTCAAGGTGACCTGCGACGACGGTTACGTGCTGGGCGCGAACGGAAGCTGCCAGAAGCGTCCCGACCGCGAACAACCTCGGGAGCGCCGCGCGCCCACGACCGCCCGGCACGGCGGCGGCAAATGCTTCGTCTACAACGGCTCGTCATTCTGCGAGTAGCGCATGATCCGGACCCGAAGGGCCGCGTCAGCGCAAAACGTGTAGCGGTTTTTCAAATGGATAGGCGCAAAACAAAGGTCCGCCGCATCAGTACGGCGTGCATTCGGCGTGGGTGAGGCGCGGCTTGGAGCAATGGGCGACGCCGCCATTGCCGAGGAAAGTGTATTCCCGCTTGCCCGGCTTCAACCGATTTTCGATGCTCAAGCGACAGGAATTGCCGATCACGGTCATCGTGGCGATGATGAGGTTGTTCGGATACTCCCGCACTGCGCGAAGCGTGTGCCGGCTGACGACGCGCAGTGACGCTGAGCCGCCGAGCGCTTCGGTTGGCCGCCCGCCCAGCTTTGCTGTGTAGGTTTCCTTGCCCTGGATATTGGACGACATATCGAGCGTGGCGGTACGGTCGGTCGAGAGCGTGCCAGAGCCCCCGGCATGGACCGGGTAGTTTTGCACGGCCGGCTGCGTGCAGGTAGCGAGTGCATCGAACGAGAATCGGGCACGCACCATGGTGCCGGCTGCGTTGCCGGAAACCGGCAGTGTCATGATCAGGAAAGCAAGTGCTGCAAGAGCACGGGCCGTGTAGGTTGCCATGATTTCCCCCAAATGACTGCAGTAACGAGTTGTTTTACCCCCGATTTAATTCCAGCAGATGGCGGTTTGCAAACATCCCCGCATGTCCGAAGCGCCGCGCCATTTCGCGCGACGCTCACTGCGTCGATGGCAGAGCTAGAAGCTGCTGCACTCGGTCCGGGTGATCCGCGGTGCCGAGCAATAGGCAAAGCCGCCGCCACCGGTATAGAAGGTGTATTCGCGCTTGCCCGGCTTCAGCACGTTCACGACTTTCATGCTGCAGGAATTGCCCACGACCGTGAGGTCGATGATGATGCTGTTGTTCGGATAGTTGCGCACCGCGCGCAGCGTATGGCGTCCCGCAACACGCAGTGACGCCGAGCCTCCGGGCGCGTCCGAGGCCTTGGCGCCGAGTTTGGCGTTGATCGTGACCGGGCCCTCGATGTTGGAATTCAAGTCGAGCTTGGCGCTCCGATCGGTGGAAAGCACGCCAGTGCCTTCACCGTGGATGGGAAAACCGGAGATCGCCGGGTTGGTACAATTGGCGGTCCCTTCGAAGGAAAATTTCGCGCGAAGCGATTGAGCGGAAGCGTCGCCGGCCATCGCGAGCCAGCAAGCTGCCATTGCGGCGATTGCAAGAAAGGTTCTGTTTTTCATGTTTTTTGTCCCTTTAAGCAGTTCATCTTGAACAATAATTTCGGGTTCAAATCGGTCGGATCACGACCCCGCAATTGATAGGTCTTGTGATCCGCACTTTGGTTCGAAAAGGCAGTGTCTTCGGATGTTGGAACCTTCTATAAGGGGGGTCCGTTAAGTAACGTCTCCCACAGTTGCGGATCAAATCCCATGACCTTTACGCTTCCCCCCCTGCCTTACGCCTATGACGCCCTCGGGTCGTACATGTCGAAGGAAACGCTGGAATTTCACCACGACAAGCACCACCAGGCTTATGTCACCAACGGCAA
>Ga0210387_10001254_pt1 | contig 19032 bp, 12 predicted proteins | sample IncBWC7OmetaG_FD_160108 | JGI IMG/M metagenome (GOLD analysis project Ga0210387, IMG submission 160108) | Forest soil microbial communities from Barre Woods Harvard Forest LTER site, Petersham, Massachusetts, United States - Inc-BW-C-7-O ...
CCGCACTTCCCTGTGTCAGCCATGGGCACACAGGTTCTGCATGCAACGCGCTGGTGAAGAGAACGGACGATAGGAGAAACAAGAGACGGAGCTTCATTTTTGTGATGCCTCTATGCCTTCGTTTTTTGCTGATTTAGGTGGACCGAACTTGAGGATCTTTCCACCCTCCTGAATGACATAGAGCTGGTTCACATCGAGATCCTTGAGTTGGTCCACCTGGCCGCTCAGCCACCTTATCTCCAGCATGTCTACCTTCTTTGCCTGGTCAAGACCGAAGTGCATTCGCAGATCGTTCTGCGAAAAATAGCTACCCCCGCTTCGCAATTCATCAAGTTGCACGGAAGGCTTCGTTTCGCCGGGGGTCGTTTTCGCGGTGATGATGACTCGGCTACCGATCCCAGAGCGGTTCGACTTTACTCCGACGAGCTTTATCTTTATCCAGTTGCGATTCAGGGTGGAGTTGCAACGCAGGAGCTGTGGAACAGAGTTGATGCAGTTGACGACGATATCCATGTTGCCGTCGTTGTTGTAGTCGCCGAAAGCGCACCCGCGAGCGGGGACGTCTTCAAGAATTCCTGGGCCGCCTTTGGTCGTGACGTCCTCGAAGCGGCCGTTTCGCAGGTTGCGATAGAGGTATTTGTGTTCTGCGTACTTCAGATCAGCCTTCGACTTGTCGACCTCCGGGTAGACGTGGCCATTCGACATGAGGATGTCGAGCCAGCCGTCGTTGTCCATGTCGAAGAAGCCGACACCCCAGCCGAGCAGTCTTGTATTCTCGCCCAATCCGCTGGGATAGGTGTGGTCTTCAAAGACCGCATCACCCATGTTGGTGTAGAGCGAATCTGTATCACCCGCAAAGTTAGTTTTCACTATATCGAGGTTGCCGCTGTGGCTGTAGTCTCCGATGGAGACGCCCATGCCAGCCTGTGGCTTGGCTTCTGCGGACAGGGCAGCTCCCGCTTCGATCGCAATATCGCGAAAGGTGCCGTCCTTCTGGTTCAGATAGAGCGTGGCTGGGGCTGAATCGTTTGCAACATAGATATCGGGCCAACCATCGTTGTCCAGGTCCGAGGCAGCAACGCTGAGACCATAGGTGCCTACCGCGGTCCACATGCCGGACTTCTCGCTGACGTCGCTGAAGGTCCCGTCGCCGTTGTTGTGATACAAAACATTTCTGCCGCCGGGCAGTCCCGGTGGACCACAAGCCACGAGCATTCCCTTATACGTGCAGGGGCCATCCTCGGGGAGTGGCGCGGTCCTTAGATCGAAGTCAACGTAGTTTGCGACGAAGAGATCAAGGTGTCCGTCACGGTCATAGTCGACGAAGGTGCAGCCGGTGTTCCAACGAACCTTTGGACCGGGTTGGATGAGACCCGCCTGTTGCGTTACATCGGAAAAGGTCCCATTGCCGTTGTTGCGATAGAGCGCGTTCTGGCCGTAGTACGTTACAAAGAGATCATCGTTGCCGTCGTTGTTGTAGTCGCCGACGCAGCAGGCCTGACCCCAACCCGTCTTGTGTTCCAGACCTGTTCCAGAGGTCACATCGGTAAATGTGCCATCGCGGTTGTTCTTAAATAAATGACAACGTGGCTCCTGTCCCTTGGCAAATCCTTCCAGACGCCATCCGTTAACCATAAAGAGGTCGAGCCAGCCGTCGTTATCGTAGTCGTAAAATGCCAGTCCGCAGCCTGTGGTTTCGAGGAGATACTTATTCCTGCCTTGCGCACCATAGGTCGTTGGAGTGGTAAGGCCCGCCTCCCTGGCGACGTCGACGAAGCTTACGCCCAGTGGAGTACCTTCGATCGGAGACTTCGGCCCAGCGGGAGGTGGTGCGGGCTTGGCCTCGTAACTTCGCTCCTGCGGGCCTATACCCTTCTGCGGAGGCGCTGTCTGCTGCAACGGTGAAGCCAGCGAGAGAATGTCTGCAAAGGGCAGCACTAATGCCGTACGGCTGAGCGATCGAATAAATTTGCGGCGATTCAATTGGATGACATTTCTCTTCAAGGTTGCCCAGCTCCAAGACTGGCGGCGTGCATCAGCTCAGTATGTATATGCCAAGGCACGCTTTCGTTTGAAATCTCCGGGTGATTTCTCAGGTAGCTCAATGAATAGGTCGGCGCACCGGGATCAATTCTCTTTATTGCGTACTGAGCTGACTCCTGAGCGGCCTGCTGCTTCTTTCCTATTCGACGGTAAAGAATGGCCAGGTTATAGTGGGCCGCCAGGTCATCTGGATCAATGGACTGAAGGGCGACGAACTGTTGTATCGCCTCCGGGACATGGTGTTGCTGATAGTAAGAGATGCCAAGCTCTCGCCGCGCATCGCGGGATTGAGGATACTGTGCAACTACTTCCTTCAGGTCTGCGATCTCTGCGTCAGAGTGCCTCTGCCGGCGTTCGACCAAAGCCAGATAATACAACGTTCGCGCATCGTGCGGACTTAGCGCAAGGGCTTTCTCCAGCGGCGCACGGGCCTCGCCGTACTTCTCCCACTCAATGTAGTTCACACCGAGATTGACGTACCCGTCCTTGTAGTCTGGTCGCAGGCGCACGACCTGTTGGAAGGCGTGCATCGCATCATCGTATTGCAGCTGGTCGAGCATACTGATACCCAGGTTATTCCAACGCATCCATTCAGGATTGTCAGCTGCAAGCGGAGCTGAAGGCTGGTTGTCGCCTATGTTCAGCGTTCGGCTTCGCGAGGCCAGTTCTACGACCGGATAGGCAGGATGGTCTTTGCCGAGGACGTTATTCAAATAACTCTGCCGCAGGTGACGATAGTTCACAGTGGCCGCAATGGTGAAGGGGCCCGTCGTCTTTGCGGGAAGATGAAACTCATAACGCACCAGCGTCGAGCGGCCTGCCTGAATTGTGTTGTCGTAGGCCATCGAATGAATGAGAAAGACCTTGTGGTTGTCCACAAATTCTCCCGATGCGTCCACCGGTCTGTTGGTAAAGCTGTGGGCCCCTGAGTCGAGAGACCCGTCAGGTTTCAGATAACCGCTCTTGTAGATTTCAGCACCAGATGCGTCCTTGACCGTGAACGCGACCCAGGCTTCGTATAGGTCACGGACCTCCGGAATCAGCGAGTGGCCGATGTTCTTGTTCTGAACAACGACGTAAGCCTCGATGGCGTCCGCGGGGTTGAGGGTGAAAGGGACCGAGCCAAGAGGGGCAATCAACGCGTCTCGCCCACCAATCTTGAGCGCAAAAATATCGACATTGAGGTAGTTGCCGGTCTTCAGGAATTCGACCGTCTTGCCGAGCTGCTCATCAAAGCCGTAGTAAAAAGGGACTGCAGTATTACCTGCGGGCCAACGGTGCGACGCCAGCATGCCGTTCTTAGCTCCGGGATCAGGTAGGGTGACTGCTGCACGCTTCATGTGACAACCCTGACAGGTGGTGAAGTCCGCCGAATAGAAAGTGAGCGGATTGCGCTGCGAGAACTTGGAGTTCTGCCACTCGTCGTATGCGGTAAACGCGCGAATCCATTTGTAATCGTTTAACAGAGGGGGCAGGTTTGCCTTGTGGCAGGCCGAGCAAAATTCGGGTGTATGGTAAATGTCCTGCATTACCGCCTTAGAGTGGCGATCAAGATGCGCCAGAATCTCAGAGTCCGGAACGATGCCTGGGATACGCTTGCCTTGCTCGTCAACCATCACTGCCGGCACGCCCATCACAAAGCTTCCGTTCCCGAGCTTCGTGTCAACGCTCTGAATCGAATGGCATGTCATGCACGTCAAACCATCTCGATCAAAAGAGCGGTCGCCCTGCGCGTTCGGATTAAGTGCACCCGTGAGTACACTGATGGGGTTATGGCAGCTATCGCAATGCCGCGCGAACTCGATGCCCCTGGTCTGCATGAGGATGTTGACACTGGTGCGGTAGAACGGTGTTCGAAACGAATTCGAGTGCAAGGCCTGGCGCCACTCGTGGTACGCCTCCTGATGACAGTGCCCGCAATAGGCCGCGTCGGGAAAAGCGTTCGGCTCGATAAAGATGCTTCCTTCGACCGCCGCATTTCCTGGAAGTGAAATCCTACCGGACGCTGAGTCGCCGTAGTCTTTGGAGATACGGGCGGCAAACGGGAACGAATAAGTCTGGCTGATCTTGTCCGCGTATGCCTTCCGAGTCATCGCTGCCTGTAATTGCGGATCGTCCGCAGCATGGATCGTCGACCAGAGACAGACGCAGAGTCCCGTACAAATTAGGAGCAGAAGGCCCGCGCGCCGACCGAAGACATTCATAAGCTTCACAGGTAGAAGCTGAGAAACAGAGTCCCTATTGACCCGACCAACCGTGTGTCAGCTTGGAAAGGCTAACCCTCTGACAACTTTGCCTTTAATCAAGCTCTACGCTTCGGTTACGCGACGAATTATAGCGAATGGAAGATACGCTGTATATCTCGCAGGGCCATCAGAAACTAACTGTCTTCGCTGCACTAACTTTCACAAAAACGGGCTACGGAGTTGCTCCTGTCTTTGCGGCCTCGGCCTTCTGGCGTTCTGCGGCTGCCTCTGCCGTCTTGCCCTGCCGATCCAAGGCATTCGCGAGCCCAAGATGGGCCTCAGCGTAGTTTGCTTCATAACCTAAAGCATCTCGAAACTGCACAATTGAGCCCTCCAGGTCGCCGTTCCGCAAAAGAGAGTTCCCGGCATTCGTTGCGACTTCTGCACGCTGATGGTTCATATTTGTGCGCATAAGGTTGGCCGCTTTTCTGCGCTCGGCCGCAGCTTCAACAGGTTGATTCTGCTTGACCAGAACGGCCGCGAGAGTCAAGTGGGGATCGGGCTGATTGGGGAGTTGGCGGATCGCCTCATGCAGCGCCGACGTAGCCTCGGAAAGCTTGTTCAACTTGTCGTACACGCTGCCCAACGTCGCCCATCCGTCGCCATTCTCCGGGCGAAGCTTCAAAGAGATGTTCATTTCACGGGCCGAATCGTCATAGCGGCCCGTCTGCATGTAAAGGATGCCGAGAAGGTAAGGGGCCTCCGGTGCGGAAGGGTCGAGCCTTTCAGCGGTCTCCAACTCGGGGATTGCATCTGCGGCATCGTCCTGCATTTTGAGCGCAAGGCCGAGATTGTAGTGCAACTGTGGCAGGTCTGGTGCGAGCTTCAGCGCAGCGCGCAACTCGTTCACGGCGTCGCCAAACTGGCTCAACTGCACGTACGCTGCGGCCAGGTCTTGACGGGCAGTTACGTCCTGCGGAGCCAGCGACACCGAAAGCTGCAAGACAGGGACCGCGTCCTTCGCAAGTTGCGCTTGCGTGAGTGCCATCCCAAGATTGGTCAAGGCGGCGGAGTTATCCGGCTCGATCGCGACTACTTCACGCAGCAGCGCGATTGCTTCCTGGACCCTGTTAGATCGCTGCAGCGCCAGAGCGAGTTGATACATCGCCACGACAGACTTCGGATCGCGGTCGAGCACCTGCTGGAAGAGCGGCATCGCGTCGGCATCCTGCCCTGCCTCTGCAAGGGCCTTTCCGAGTTCGATGGCAATGATGGCACTATCGGGCGCAAGCCGCCGCGCCTCTGACAATTCCTTCAATCCATCCGGCTCTCCCTGGGCCTGCATCGCAAGTCCAAGATGCAGATGCGCAACCGGCATTTCGGGATTAAGTTGGATCGCGACGGCAAACTCTTGTTGTGCAGCGCTCCATTCCTTCTGCTGAGCGTAGATCGAGCCAAGCTCGTCATGTAACTCAGCATTGCGCGGGTCAGATTGAAGCGCCGCCTTCATCTTGATCGCCGCTTGAGGGAGCTTTCCTGTTGCCACCAGGGCGCGAGCGTAGGCAGAGAGAACAGGCACGGACAGCGCTTGCTTCTGTGGCCGGGCGTTCTCTTCGAGTTCCTCAAAGAGTGGGATGGCCTTAGCTGAAGACCCAATCTGCTGATATGCGATGGCGAGATTCATTCGAGCATTGGTGTCTGTTGGCTTGATCGCGAGCGCGGTCTCAAGCTCTCGAATGCCCTCTTTCGTGCGTCCTCGGTAGATCAGCACTGTACCCAGAGCGCTGTGTCCCTCTTCGGCGTGCGGCGCCAACCGGACTACCTGTTCGAAGTCAGTCTGAGCTGTGACCAGGTCTTGCCGAGCCAATGCGGCCAACCCTGCACGATAAGCCGCATCTGCCTGCTTCACAGCCTCGGTGGTGGATTGACTATAGCCGAGATGAGACACACTCATCAAAGCAAAGCAAATCGACTTCACTAAGATGTGTCCGCATTGGATCTGCCGTAACATGCTTCGCCAACGAGTTCTCCATTACAGGCAGCCATTCTACTCGCATGTTCAAGGGACAGACTTTGCCCATCACCTTAAGGTGAGCGCCTAGTCAAGCGAAACGGTCAATCAACAGGGAATCGAGAGTGGACATGTTCAACGATCCCAAGAAAACAGCAATGAACCGCATTGGCCGGTGCGGGCCAACATTCTCCAACGATCTAGACCGCCAGTTTTCGTTTTGGTGGTATTACTTCGGACCCGTAAGAATGCTCTACAACATTTAGACGGCCTTCACCGTTTTCGAGCCGCGAATATACGAGGGTTGAGTGCCCGACTCCTCGGCGCAATTTCAGAACCAGTCTGCCCGAGCAGTTGGAGTACGGGTTACTAACGACGTCTGTACCAAGCTGAATGAAGAGTTGTGGGGCGGTTAACCAGGCGCTCCTGCGACAAATCGCGCCGATGGCTTCTACGGTTGCGGTTTCGGGAGACTAGAACTCGAACCACAACATCGGTGTCATCGTTCAGTCTCATTAGTAGAGGCATCGGTGTGCTTCTGTTTTGGGCGACCCCTCTGCGGACGAAGGCAATTGGATCTTCAGCGAGCTTCCCGAGCACCTGCTCAGGCGTCATTGAATTGCACGCCACCCACATGCGGACATCGATATCAGGGTCCTGGGACAATTTCTCCAATAAGTCCTGGTCATCGATGCTGGCCGCCATCCACCGCAACCAATCGATCTCCTCCGCGCGCAACTCGCCAAAGGTGCGAGGTTTTTCCCGGAGCCATACGAGAGCGTCCTCTGTGAAATAGTGGCCTTCGTAAATAGCTATCAATTCGTTGCTGATCACATCGCCCAGCCAATCCGACATCTGATCTCCTCGCACCTCAGTTTCCCTTTTGCTGTCTCAAATAAGCGATCACGTCCCGCCGCTCCTCGGCTTTGGGAACACTAAAGCTCATGTTGTTATCCGGCACCACCATATCCGGATCGCTCAGCCATCTCTCCAGCGTCGCGTCGTTCCACGTCAGCCCCAGGTTCTTTACTCCGGCCGAATACGTAAACCCCGACACGCTCCCGGCTTTCCTGCCAAACACCCCGGCCAACCTCGGCCCCTCGCGGTCCGCTTCCATCGCATGACAGCCCGTGCAGCGCTTCTCAAAGACCGCTTTGCCGCGCACAGCATCGCCGTCGCCAACCAACGTTGCCTCACTTCCGCCCGAACTCTTGCCCAGCATCGCGAGCGCCTCTACATCGGCTTTGGAAAGCTGCGCGTCCCGGTGCAGTAATCGATACTGCAGGGGAGGCATGTCCCCACTCTTTGCCTCTTGAATAATCTTAGCCACCAGCACGTCTTGTTTATCCGCCGGCAGTTTTTCCCACTGCGACAGATCCATCTTCTTCCGTGCCTCGACAATGTCTCGCTCGATCAGCCATGATCCCGGAGCGATCCTCGCATACACCGGCCACCGCGTCTCGCTCGAATGGCAGTCCGCACACTTCGTTAGCAGCACCGCCTTCGCGTCCGCCGGCATGTTCGCGCCCTGCAGCAGCGTGCCGGGCCCCTCCGCAGGCTCGACACGCGGATTTCCAAAAGGATGCACATACCCCAGCCCCATGACTGCGGCTACGGTCAATGCTGCTGCAGTCCACGGACGCATCAAGCACTCTCCACCAGCGTCGAATCGACGACCGCCAGATGATTGTGTCCGTGAACCACCTTCACCTTAGTCACGCCCAACACGCTCTCCAGCTTGCCTGCCGCTACCATCATCGGCCCTGGGTTCGGCGCAGCTCCAGGTGCAGGCTGCGGGAACGCCGTCGCCATCGCCGTGTGGAAGGCCACATTGCCTTCGACCTTCTGGACGACCTGATGAATGTGGCCGTTCAACACCGTCACCGAACCAAACGGTTTCAGCATCGCCAACGCCTGCTCGCCATCCTTCGTGCCCCAACCCCACTTCTCATAGACCATCCACAGCGGGATATGCGCAAACACCACGATCGGCGTCGAATGACTCATCCCGGCCAGGTCAGACTTCAGCCACGCCAGTTGGTCGTTGCCCATGTTGCCCATTGCATCCACCTGCACGCAATTGTTCAGGCCTATGAAGTGAACACCCTTATGGTTGTAGCTGTACCAGCCATTGCCTACGGTGCCTTTGCCGAAACGCTGCTTGTACTGCTCGCCATCGTCGATAAAATCGTGCTCGCCCGGAACGTAGAACACCTCGCTCTTGAAGCCCTTGATTATCTGCGAAGCCGTGTCAAACTCCGCTGCCTTCGAATTCTGAGTGATGTCGCCCGTGTGGATCATGAAATCCGGTACCTTCATGCCCGCAGGAACCATGTTGGCCCTGTCGATCGCTTTCTTCAGCGTCCCCGTCACGTCCGGATTGGCGCCTTTGTTGAATCCGATGTGGCAATCGCTGATCTGCACAAAGGAGAAGTCCTCGACCTTTCCTGCAGTAGGAGCAGCACCCTTCATCGTCTGTGCCAACAGCTTCGAAGTCGGCACGCCGCCGACCATTGACCAGAGCAACCCCGTCCCCGCCCACGCCATGCACCCAAGAAAATTGCGCCGGTCGATGCCATCGCCCGCCGATTGCGCGGCGCCGTCGTTCTGCTGCACTACTTCGTCTTCCTTAAACCGATTCATATCAACTCCGTCTGTTTTGATTGCCTGCATAGTCTAAAACTGGAGATGCACCTGTTTATTCCCACGCGCACGAAATAATTAATGGAATAATTTGTCTGCGATCCGGTTTAAGGTGGAGATGCTCAACAGCCAATGCCTGCCCATCTACGCCTTGTCGCTGCTTCCCCGCAACCTTAGACACACCGAGGCGTTCCGCACTATGTCGTCCGTCACTACCCGCGGCGCAGACTTCGAGCACCTCGCGCTCCCGCTCTTTGACTCACTCTATAACCACGCCTTCTGGCTCACCCGCAATCAAGTCGAGGCCGAAGATCTGGTACAGGAGACCTTCTCGAAGGCACTCCGCGCCTTCGACACCTTTCAGTCCGGCACCAACTTCAAAGCCTGGATCTTCCGCATCCTCCGCAACACCTTCCTCACTACCCGCACCGGCATCGCGGCCTCCCGCACCGTCTTCCTCGAAGACCGTCCTGACGCTCTCGACACCCCCGCCGCCGGGCCCACTCCCGAAGACACTCTCATCCGCCTCGACAATCAGGCCGCACTTCACGCTGCGCTCGAGCAACTTCAGCCGTCGCTTCGCGAAGCTCTTCTCCTCTGCGACGTGGAAGAGATCAAGTACAAAGACATCGCCACCATCCTCGATGTTCCCATTGGCACCGTTATGTCGCGCATCTCTCGCGCCCGCCGCACCCTCCGCCAACTCCTGCAGCCGCACCTCGGGGAATCCATATGAATCCAACGCCGCATACCGCTCAGGCAACCGAACATCTCGGTCCCGACAAGCTCAGCGCCTTCATCGACGGCGAACTCCCATCCGTCGAGCAGCTGGGAATCGAACGGCATCTCACCACCTGCCACGCCTGTACCCTGCGCGTCCTCTCCGCCGTGCAACTCAAAGCCGCCACCGCCCGCGCCGGGCACCGCTTCGCCCCGCCACCCGACGCCCTCGCCCGCCTCACCGCCCGGCTCCATTCGGAGCACGCGCAGACAAAAGTAAAGCCGCAGGTCGAGACGAAAAAAAACGCACGCATTTACTCCATCCACCCTGCAATCTGGGCGGCGCTCGCCGCTACCATCGTCCTCACGATCTCTCTCCTCGGTTGGCGCCAACTTCACCAAACCAACACCTTAGCCGCCGAGCTCCTCGACCAGCACCTCGCCACTCTCTCGAGCGGAGCAACCCCGCAGGTCATCTCGACCGACCGCCACACCGTCAAACCCTGGTTCCAGGGCCGTCTCCCCTTCAGCTTCAACCTTCCCGACGCCACGGCCCTTCCCCCCGACACCACCCTCAAAGGCGCAGACCTCACCTACCTTAGCGGCCAGCCCGCGGCCTTGCTCCTCTTCACCATCCACAAACACGAGGTCTCCGTCTTCCTCACACAACGGGCTACCGGCCCCGCCCTCACCACGCTGCCCGGCAACCGCGCAGGCTTCACCCTACAGACCGCCACGACACCAGACCTCCGCATCATCGCCGTCAGCGACGTCAACCCGGCCGACCTAGATCTCCTCGTAGCCTCCATGGTTCACGCACAATCGCCCACGTGAGCCAACGGCTGATCGTGGCCCGGTGATTGATCCACCTTGAACGGATAGATAGGTTCTTCAACTCCTTCCGTAGACGCTTGTCGCCTCCGGTCAATTCATTAGCTTGTAGCTCCCACTACAGGGAGAAATATGTCCTTCACTCCTCTCGGAGCAGCATCAACGGGTCGGCTGCTAATGCACGTTGCGCTGGGATCCAGCTGGCCAGCAGGCCTAACAGCAGCATGGCCAGAACAACACCGCCCAGTACCAGTGGATCGCGGGGAGTAGCCTGATAGACGATGAAAGACAGCACCCTGGAGGCTGCAACCCCCAGAAGCAGGCCCATCGCTGAGCCGAAGGCTAGCAGGCGCCAGGCCCTTCCCAGGGCCGCACCCAGCACTTCCCTGCGCTGCGCGCCCAGGGCGATGCGAATTCCCAACTCGCGCAGGCGTTTGCTAACCGAGTAGGAGGCCATGCCGAAGATCCCGGTGATTGCGAGCATCGCACCCAGACCGCCGAGCACTCCAAGGGAGATCGTCGCCACACGAGAGGCAAACAGGGCGCTGTTTAGCTCTGTGTCCCACGTCTTAATCGTAAAAGGCAGCCCCGCGTCCAGAGCGCGCAGCTTGCCATCGATGTCCACCGCCAGCTCATGAGGATCGCGGTTGGAGCGTATCACCAGGAACGTCGCGCTCGTCGGCGACTGCAGGATGGGCAAAAACACCGCCGGTTGCGGATCTTCCGTGAGGGTCTTGTATTTTCCGTCTTCCACCAGACCCACCACTTGTATGCGCGTACCGTCCATCTTCTTGTAGTAGCGGCCCACTGCGTCTTTCTCGGAGCCGAAGGCTTTGCGGGCAAACTCCCGATTCACCACGGCCACGCGCGGTGAATGGTCATCGTCATGCCAGGTTGAGCTTCTCCCCGCTAACATGGCCGTGCCCGCGGCGTTAAAGTATCCGGGAGATATGTTGTACACGATGGCTTGGGTAACGGCGTTTGGCATGCTCAGGTCCGTCGTATTGTCCGCAAAGATACTTGTACTGTTCCAGCCCAGGCCCAGCGGCAACCGGTCGGTCAGTCCCACGGCTGTCGCCCCCGGAACCGTCTCCACCGTATCGAGCATGCGCCGCTGCATCGTGGCCACGCGATCGCCTGAGTACCCTCCCATGTCCAGATCGGTTTCCACCAGCATCGCGCTTTGCGGCAGGAAGCCGAAGTTGCTATGCAGCGAGCGCACGAGCCCGCGCACGGCTACCAGCGAGGAGGTGACCAGCACGGCGCAGACTACGATCTGGATGACGAGCAGCAGGTCGCGCGCCGTATACCGCCGTCCGATCGCGCTGAGTGAGCCCGATTTGACGACCTGCCAGGGATCGGCCCGGAACACCTGCCGCACCGGAACTATGCCAAAGAGAAGTCCGCTGGCCAACGCGAGCAGCAGAGCAACTGCATAAACGGACGCGTCCGGGTTTACCGGCACATTGACGGGCATATTGGGTACTGGTTGCCACGCACTCAGCCAGTGCAACAACCCGATGCCGCCCAGCAGACCGGCGACGCCCCCGATCAACGAGACCAGGACTGCCTCTGTGAGCAGTTGACGCAGAATGCGTTTGCGACTAGATCCCAGAGCGAGCCGCAGAGCGATCTCCCTGGCACGGTCTGCTGCGCGGGCGGCAAAGAGGCTGCCCAGGTTAGCGCAGGCGGCCAGGAGAATCAATCCTGTGAGCAACATCAGCACGCTAACGAACGCTCGTACAGGCTGACCGAGCATATTGCCGACCAGCCCCGGGCGCGACAGGGAAAAGCTTATTTTTCCGTCTTCCTTTGGATAGCTCTTGTCCAGGTATGCGGCGACGGAGGCCAGATCGCCCGTAGCCTGCGCAGGGGTCACACCGGGTTTCAGATGTCCCACCAGCGATATGCCGGTGGAGTATCGAGCATTCAGACTGTTCCAACCCTGCACCTGTTCGGTATTCATGATGGGCACCCAGAAATCGGGTGCGAAGAACAGTTCTGTTCCGCGGAACTCTGGCGGCGCCACTCCGAGAATCGTAAAGGGATGCTGATTCAGTTGGACCATGCGCCCGACCACTCCGTGATCGCCCTGAAAACGACTCTGCCAGTATCCATAGCTGAGCACGATGTAAGGGCTGCCGTTCGGTCCGTGTTCATCGGAGCGATGGAAGAAGCGGCCAAGATATGGCTGAATGTTCAATATGTCGAAGTAGTTTCCGCTCGTCTCATAGAGCCAGACAGGGGACGGTTTGCCGCCAGCGTCGAGGCCTGCGGGGGCCATATCGTACGCGGCCATGCCGTCAAAGCTGCGGTTCCGGTCACTCAGATCGACGTAATCGGGGTAGGACTGCATCGGGGAGCTGTTCTGGCCGCGCTCGATCATGAAGAGGGTCTGCGACTGCGGGACGTTGAGCGGCCGAAGAATGAGCGCATTCAGTACGCTGAAGACAACTGCGTTCGCGCCGATTCCAAAGGCCAGCGTCAGAACGGCGACGGCGGTGAAGCCTGAGTTCTTGCGCAACATGCGGAGGGCGAAGCGCACGTCTTGCCAGAGAGTTTCGAAGAACTGTCCGCCGAGAGCTTCGTGGCCTTCCTGCTTGTATCGCTCGTAGCCGCCGAACTCGATGCGGGCGCGGCGCTCAGCTTCTGCGCGATCCATGCCAGCAGAGCGTTCGAGGTCGTCGGCGCGGTGCTGGATGTGCGAGCGAAGCTCTTCCTCCATTTCGGCATCAACCTGCGAACGACGAAAGAGAGTAGAGACGAGGGAGCGAAGAGAGGTGAAGGGGCTCATATTTCCTCCGGTTGTGCGGCGAGGGCACAGGTCATGGCCGCGGCGAGACGATTCCAGCCTTGCGTCTCCTCGCGGAAGCGCTTGCGGCCTGCGGTGGTGAGTTCGTAGAACTTCGCGCGGCGATTGTTCTCCGATGTGCCCCAGCTCGCGGTGAGAAGCCCCTGACGCACGAGGCGAAACAAGGCGGGATAGAGGGCCCCCTGCTCGATGAGGAGCGCCTGGTCGGAGATTTGGCCGATCCGCAGAAGAACGCCATAGCCGTGGAGCGGGCCGAGAGAGACCGCCTTCAGAATAAGCAGATCGAGAGTTCCGGGGAGAAGCTGGGCCTGGCCCGTCATGCGCGCACTCCTAAATTGATTAGGAGATTAGAACACTCTCTCCTAAGTTGTCAAGGAGAGCAGATCGAGCTTGCACCCACACCTGGGACGTGTGGGCGTCGAACAGAAGGCTCTGTCACTCCTAATCGGCATCCTATGGCGACCCCAGAGGATGGTTTCGGTGAAGAACATTTAGGCGCACCTGCGGCAGGCCAAGTTCGACACGACGGCCAACGAGTACATGCAGCAGCTGCCCCTGAGCAGTGTCCAGAGGTGGTCGGCTCGGTGTAAGCGACGCCTAAATGAGGCGATATCTTCCACCGCCGGCTGCTGCGCTAGATCCTGGTAGCCTCCAAGCGTTCGATTTCGCTATATTTCTGTTTGTCTAGAGCGATTTGTGCCTCTAATTCCTTATTTCTTGGTGGCCTCTCACCTGTCGTTTTCTCCTTTTACCAATAGCTGCGGGGACCTTTAGGGCGGACGGCTTCGAAGACTGGGAAGTCCTGTGAAAGAAGCACTCACAACCGCTTCGGCTTTCTTAGAGCATCACATCAGAAGGGCGAAAGGAAATCTATTGAACTTTATATATTGATAGACACCTAGGTATCGGTCAACACCATCGCTACCGCACTCATGGCTTAATCAGATTCTGGTTACGCTGGCATAATCTGCCAAAGCAACGCTACGCGGCCAGACCAGCGAGGAGTAGTCAAATGTCGACAGTATCAGCCCGAGCGCTTAACGCTAAAACTGAAACATATCCTCTGTTGACCGTCGCCCAGATTGATCCCCTACGGACCGTTCGCACAGGCCGAGAAGCGTTGAGAGGGAGAAGTCTTGTATCGCCTGGGAGATGTCGCGGCGCCGGTGTATCTCTTGCTATCGGCGTGCTTGGAGATTGAGGAATAGAACATGAAGACCGGGAACCCATATCCAATAGGTGCGAGTGTTACAGCGACGGGCGTGAACTTCAGCGTGTTCTCTTACCATGCAACTCGTGCCGAATTGCTACTCTTCGACGCGGAGGAAGCTACCCAGCCAAGCCGCATCATCGATCTCGTTCCCGGGGCAAGTCGCACCTCGCACTACTGGCATGTTCACCTGTCAGGGATAAAAGCGGGCCAGTTGTATGGCTACAAGATAAGTGGGCCGTACGCTCCCGATCTGGGGCACCGATTCGACCCTGAGAAGCTACTTCTCGATCCATATGCCAAGGCGATCTCCTCGAGCAAGTATCAACGTAGTGTTGCCGCTAGATCCGGGAACAACGCGGGAGCCGCCGCGAAAAGCGTCGTCGCAGATCTCAGCGGTTATGACTGGGAGGGCGATCGCCCCCTCGATCATCCGTTCTCCAGCACTGTTCTCTATGAAGTGCACGTTGGCGGATTCACGCGGAACCCAAACTCCGGCATTGCCGAGGAGAAGAGAGGCACGTATGCGGGGCTGATCGAGAAGATTCCGTACCTGAAGGATCTGGGCATCACCGCAGTCGAGCTGATGCCTGTCTTCCAGTTCGACACTCAGGATGCGCCAGCGGGTCTGGAGAACTACTGGGGCTATAGTCCGATGTCCTTCTTTGCGCCCCATGGCGGTTACTCCTCCCGACGTGACCCGTTGGGATGCCTGGACGAGTTCCGTGACATGGTGAAGGCCCTTCACAAGGCCGGCATCGAGGTAATTCTCGATGTGGTGTATAACCACACTGCTGAAGGTGGTGGTGCGGGACCTACGTTTTCCTTTAGAGGACTGGATAATCGGTTCTATTACCTTCTATCTGATGATCTCTCGCAATACGCAAACTATACCGGCACAGGCAATACGCTCAACAGCAACTTTGCGGTCGTCCGCCGGATGATCGGCGACAGTCTTCGATACTGGGTTTCCGAAATGCATGTGGACGGCTTCCGATTCGATCTTGCTGCGGTGCTAACCCGGGACGAACATGGTAGGTCAGTCCATGACGCTCCTATCCTTTGGGACATTGATTCCGATCCTGTGCTTGCGGGCAGGAAGCTGATTGCAGAGGCGTGGGATGCGGGCGGCCTCTACCTGGTGGGGTCGTTCGGCGGAGATCGCTGGAAGGAGTGGAACGGACGTTTTCGTGATGATGTTCGACGCTTTCTCAAGTCCGAGCGAGACACCGTGCTCAATCTGAGACAGAGACTCCTCGGGAGTCCCGATATTTATACGAAACGACGCCATCCGCCGGAGCAAAGCATCAATTTCGTGACCTGCCACGACGGTTTCACTCTCAATGACCTGTTCTCGTTCAATGAAAAGCACAATGAACCGAATGGGGAAAACAACCGCGATGGAGCCTCAGAAAACTACTCGTGGAACTGCGGAGTGGAAGGCCTCACCGACGATCTGGAAGTCGAGCGCCTACGTGCACGCCAGATCCGCAACGTCCTAACGCTCAACCTGCTCTCCGTTGGCACTCCTCTGTTGATGATGGGAGACGAAGTCAGGAGGACGCAGCTTGGCAATAACAACGCGTATTGCCAGAATAATGAGGTGAGCTGGTTCGACTGGAGCCTCTGCCAGAGGCATGCCGATCTTCACAGGTTCGTTCAGTTCCTGATCCAATTGCGGCTGCGTTTTGCTGCAAATCCAAGAGGGAACTTTCTGTCGCTCGCCGAATTCATCGAGCGAGCAAAGATCCAGTGGCACGGGGTGCACCTGTGGGCGCCCGATCTATCGGTAGACTCCCACAGCCTCGCCGCGACTGGCTACCTTGAGAACGAAGGCGGGTTCCACTTGATGGTCAATGCATATTGGGAGTCTCTGTGCTTCTCTTTGCCTGCTGTTCCAGACGGATGTGGACCATGGCGCCGGCTCATCGACACGTTTCAGGACGCACCATCGAACCTTGTGGAGCAAGAAGCTGAGACGCAGCACCCCACTACATACACCGTTCAATCTCGGTCGATCGTTTTGATGGCGACAGGTAGATGCGCGATTGAAATTTCTCATAAGTGAGAATTAAAATGTGACGATGGGGCAGCAGCGTGCTCTCTCCCCACGGTCATCCCCTTCGACCTTTGCCGTGGACTTTGAAAAAGCAACCTCTGGAAGGCAAGCCTAACAACTTCTTATCTCGTTAAGGGGCCGCTAACGAACGGACTGCCCGCCTCAAAGAAACGCAGCAGCAGCCGGCCCACCTCACGCGTGATGCCGATGCCCACAGTTGTGCTAATGTGCGCAGTCTCTCGAACAGCCGTCCTAGCCAAAGCGGGCCATTGGCACACAGGTCAACTCCAGCCAAGCGTTGGTCGATTTCCAATGCAGCCGCAAGCCGTCCCGGATCTCTAGCCAAATCTGTGAGTTTGTCGGTTTTGCGAAGCCGCCGTTTCATTAAGTTGATTCCATCAAGAGGCTCAATCGCGCGCAACAGCACTCCCGCGCCAACACCCGGTTCTTCAGCCGCCACGTTGAGGATGTATGACGTCCCATAGATGAAGTACACATAAGCGAACCCCCTGCCCAGGAACAGCGATTGGTTTCTGGCCGTTCGTCCATGATAAACATGACCACTCGGGTCCCCCGGCGGGTAAGCCTCTGTCTCGACAATTCGACCGCTAATCCTGTTTCGCCCGGACAATGCCAGCGAATTTCCCCCTGAGACCGCTCCAGATTACCCGATGACGGTCTGCTGTTGCTTGGTACTCAATAGGTAAGTCAATGCCCCTTCCTAACCGCTCGCAAAGTCGGCTTATAGGCAATTACGAGTACATGCTGGCCGAAGATTTCGAGAAGCCCGTTCACATCAACATCGCTGCTTGGTTCACAATACTCTGTTTACTTTAAGTAACTCCGCACTGGAGCCATCAGCCACAGTTGCCTACTGTACCGAACGCTACTGGGCTACCGCGTAACTGTGAAGTTGTGGGCCGACTACGTCTGAGTAGTTGTAGTTGCCACGGCTGTCGGCGTCGATAGTCCAAAACATGGCGCCGATCATATCGGGGTAGCCGGTGGGTTTGCGCAGCTTATATTTGGCTCCAGCGGGGGCTTTGCCGGAGATAATGTAGCCCATCGCCTGACTGACGATGGCAGGCGATGTATATCCCGTGAGAAAGCCGACGGCAATCTTACTGGCCGGCAAGGGTGGGAAGAACTGCTTCGAATCTCCTCCAACATTGAAGCCATGCAACAGGAGTTCAGTCATGGCGGCGTGATAGTCGACCGAGCTTGACTGGTAGATCTCGCCATCGAGACCTTCCAGGGGCGGCGTGTTGTAATCCTGCGCGTCGATGAAGGAGAAGATGTCGCGGATAGCGTAAGTGATGGCCAGGTAGGAGCCGAATTGGCCGCCATAGCTCGGGTAGCCGCCGGGGCCCTGTGTACCCTCGGGCACTAGGCTGATCATGAAGCCAGGGCCGAAGTGATCGTGCAACTGGCGGAGAGCCGAGACGAGGTTCACGATGGAGGGCGTGGTGGGATGCTTGAAATCCGCGTCTCCGGGATCGATGTTGAGTGAGGGGGTCTCGAAGTCCAGATCGATCCCATCGAAACCATATTCGGTGACGATTTGTGTCACCGACGAAATGAAGGTCGGGATACTCGCAGGATCGTCAAGAGTGAAATACTTGCCACCGCCGCCAAGGGAGATCATGACCTTTTTACCCTCGCTCTTCAAGTAGGCGATGTCGGCCTTGAACTGTTCGGGATTGAGTCCAGGACGCAGGTGGAACTGCATGGTCCCCTGCGGTGCATTCCTGTCCGGTTCAGCGAAGGCGACAAGGATGACGTCCCACTGCGGCGAGACCTCGCGGAGCGGGAACGTGCCGGTCCAGTAGCCAATCAGCTGATGTCCGTTGGGCGATCCGCTGAACGGGGCGGTCGCGACTGTGGGTTTGGGCGGTGGAGAGACGGCACCGAGTGGCGTGCATGGCTTGGCAGGCGCAGTTAGCGCCTGAGGGTCTGGAAAGCTGTACGCTCTGCCAACAACTTTCGAGCTGCCGATGTACCAGGGGAACAAGGCTACGTTCTGCAGGTGGTACGTGGCTCCTTCTGCATGAGCGACAAAGCCCTTCGACGCAGGAAAATTGTTCTTGGGGTTCGTATCGGTGGGTTCGAGCAAAAAGTAAGCGGTGGCGATGTGTGTGCCACCGCAACCGCCCGGGTCGCCCTGGTCCCCGGACACAGGACGCAGCCAACCGTCGAAGGTGTTTCCGGAATCCGCGGCGTTGTGACCGTGGAACAGAGGGTCGTGGAGGGGATCGTTGATGAACTCTGCGAGTTGCTGGGTGAGTGGCTGCACGTCGCTGTCTTCCACCACTGCCGGGGCGGCATGGAGATACGAGCCGAGTACGAAGGAGTTTCCGGTGGCGGAGTCGATTCCGTGCGTTCCCCAAGAGCAACAGAGCGTTGCGTCGCCCTCGGTGTAATAAGTGGTGTTATGTGTCACGGCAACGACGAGCTTGCCATCCTGTTTGGGAAGCTGCTTGAAAAGCTCTCGCTGCAGAAACTCGATGTCGACAACCG
>Ga0210387_10001255_pt1 | contig 19022 bp, 13 predicted proteins | sample IncBWC7OmetaG_FD_160108 | JGI IMG/M metagenome (GOLD analysis project Ga0210387, IMG submission 160108) | Forest soil microbial communities from Barre Woods Harvard Forest LTER site, Petersham, Massachusetts, United States - Inc-BW-C-7-O ...
GGAACCTTCAAAACAGTGGCAATTTCGCGGTAGTCCATATCTTGTAAGTCCCTTAGAATCACTGCTTCACGAAGCTCTGGCGAAAGCTTGGCCAAGGCTGCGTGCACGGTCTCACCGACCTCCCGGCTGCGTACGCGGGCATCCGGGGGGGGGGATTGGTCAGGAATTTGCTCACTGAGCGGCTGCGCGTCCTCATGTTCGGAGGCGGCCGTATCGATGGAATCGGTCATCCGGTCCTGTTTGGTCTTGCGGAAGTGGTCCACCAGCAGGTTGCGGGTGATGGTCGTGACCCACGTCACGAACGCGCCCTTAGTGTGGTCATAGCTCGGAAGGGTGCGGTACATCTTGATGAAGACTTCCTGGGTGAGGTCTTCGGCGTCGTCGCCAGACCCGGCGAAGCGATAGCAAATGTTGTAGATACGGCGATTATAGGTATGCACGATTTCCTCCCAGGCGGCGGAGTCGCCAGCGATACAACGCCGGACCAGCATCGCGACGACCTGGACGTCTTCCACTTGCACTCCCCGGAAATCTTGCCTGCCACACTGAGACTGGGACTTGGGCTTGACTCAGAACCACCGCAACTCTTGAGACTTCTCCCAAGCCTGCCCACTAGACGATACGTGCTTGTGGGCCTTGAAGTTCGCGACGAAAGAAGTTCGCGGCCAAATCAGTGCATGAGCTTGAAACACGGCATTGTAACAAGTGCAGACTCGCTCGGACGGAAGACCTTTCGCCACTAAGGACACGAAGTTACACGAAGGTTTTTCATGCCCAGGTTCCTTCGTGATACTTCATGCCCTTCGTGGTCATGGTTCTTCTTCCCGGTAGATAGGCCCGGGCTCGTCCCGATGCAACGTCGCTGGAGCCTACTTCACTATCGAATAAGCTGGTATCCTTACCCAATTATGGGACCGGGAATGATTGGCAAACTACTGTCACATTACCGTGTCGTGGAGCAGATCGGCGCTGGCGGGATGGGTGTGGTTTACCGGGCGCATGACGAGCAACTGGACCGCGATGTTGCGATCAAAGTGCTGCGGCCGGGCTCACTGGCTGACGAATCGGCCCACAAGCGTTTTCGCAAGGAAGCGCTGTCCCTCGCGCGCCTGAATCATCCCAACATTGCAACCGTGCATGAATTCGGCAGCCAGGACGGCACCGACTTTCTGGTGATCGAATACATCGCGGGTGTGACGCTGGACACGAAGCTGGCGCGCGGACCGCTGTCGCCGGCGGAAGTGACGCGCCTGGGAATACAACTCGCCGCCGGACTCGCGGCGGCACACCAGCAGGGAGTGGTGCATCGCGACTTGAAACCGGGGAACCTGCGGCTGACCACGGACGGGCGGCTCAAGATTCTGGATTTCGGTTTGGCGCAGTTCACTCCGCAAGCCAGCGATCTCGGAATGACGCTGACCATGACGCAGTCGCAGGAAGCCAGCGGGACCGTCCCCTACATGGCTCCAGAGCAGCTGAGCGGCGAAGCAGCGGATGCACGCAGCGATATCTGGGCAGCCGGAGCCGTGCTTTTCGAAATGTCGACGGGGAAACGGCCATTCCGCCAGACCGTGCCCGCGCTGCTGATCAATGCGATTTTGAATGAGAGTCCCGAGGCGCCGAGCAAACACAATCCTGAAGTGCCAGCGGCGCTCGACGAAGTAATTCTCAAAGCGCTAGCGCGTGACCGCACGCAGCGCTACCAGGCGGCCACTGAGTTGGCCATCGATCTGGAGCGGCAGCAGGTGACCAAACCAGTGACCGGTTCAGCCCGGACCCGGATCACTCCCAAGCGCAGGACGAACTGGATGATTCCCGCCTCAGCCGCGCTGGTGCTGGTGCTCGCGGCTGGCGCGTATTTTTTCTTCACCCACCGCAACCGGCAAACCACTTCCGTGCCTGCGGTGAACCTGCGGCGCTCCGTAGCGGTGTTGGGGTTTAAAAATCTGTCGGCGAATCCGCAGAAGGCATGGCTCTCCACTGCGCTTTCAGAAATGCTGACCACCGAACTTGGCCAGGGCGATCAGTTGCGCACGATTCCGGGCGAGAGCGTGGCCCAGATGAAGATGAGCCTGGCATTGCCCGACGCAGAGAGCTTCAGCAAGGAGACGCTGAAACGCATCCGGCAGAACCTGGGAAGCGACAGCGTGGTGATGGGCTCTTATCTCGAACTTGGCAACGGAGTGCTTCGCCTGGATGTGCGCCTGCAGGATGCGGTTGCGGGCGAGACGCTGGCGTCGGTTTCGGAAAAAGGCAACGAGACGGAAATTGACAGCCTCGTCGGCCGGGCGGGCGCCGAGTTGCGCGAGAAGCTGGGTGTAGGCGCACTCTCGGACGCACAGTCGGCCTCGGTTCGGGCTTCGCTGCCCTCGAATCCAGAGGCTGCGCGGTTGTATTCGCAGGGTCTGCAGGACTTGCACCTGCTCGACGCGCTGGCAGCGCGTGATTCGCTGGAGAAAGCTGCCGCGCTCGATCCCGATCATGCCCCGACGCATTCGGCATTGGCCGAAGCGTGGTCAGTATTGGGTTATGAAGCGAAAGCGAAGGATCAGGCGAAGCAGGCGCTGAGCCTTTCGCCGCGATTTTCGCGCGAAGAGCGCTTGCTCATCGAGGGCCGTGCGCACGAGTTGCTGGGGGAAAATCCGCAGGCGGTCGAGAGCTATAAAGCGCTCTGGGAGTTTTTCCCTGACAACATCGATTATGGACTGTTCCTGATTCGCGCGCAGATTGCCGGTGGACACGCCAACGAAGCGGAAAGCACTCTGGCCGATTTGCGCAAGCTCCCGGTTTCGGAAGCCGACGCGGTGCGCATTGACCTTGCCGATTCGAGCATCGCCATGGCGCTCAGTGACTTCAAGCGTGAGGAACCGCTGGCGGAGAAGGCAGCCGCGCGGGCCCGCGCCGTAGGAGCGAACCTGCTGGTCGCCCAGGCTCTGCAACTCGACGCCGAAGCACTGGAACGCATGGGGCAATCGAAGAAGACGATCGAACTGATTAACCAGGCCCGCGATCTTTACATTGCGGCGGGCGACCGTCGCGGCGCTGCGCGGGCATTGCTGATGGTGGGAGACCTGCTGTTCGATGAAGGCGATTTCGAAGGCGCCAAAAAGCAATTCGAAGATGCGGTTCCGGTATTTAAGGAAATCGGCGCCCAGAAGAGCAGCCGCGCCACGCTCGAACGCATCGGCAACGTTTTCTATGCCGAGGGAAAGCTGCGGGAGTCGGAAAAATATTATGACCAGGCGCTGCGCTATGACAAGGAAATGAACGATCCCTTCGGCCTGGCCAGCGACTACGGAAACATCGCCAACGCTCTCGACGGCCTGGGCGACCTGACCGGCGCGCTGAAAATGCAGCAGGACTCGCTGACCTCGTTCAACGAGATCGGCGACCGGCGTGGATCTTCCGCCACGCTGAACAATCTGGGAATTCTGTTCGTCGAGATGGGAAACCTGGCGGAGGCCAAAAAGTACTACGACCAGTCGCTGGTCATGACGCGGGAGATTGCGTACCGCCGCGGCGAACCGTATCCGATTGCCGGAATCGGCGACACGCTTCTCGCCCAGGGAGATCTGGCGGCCGCACGAACCCAATACGAGCAGGCGCTAGCCTTGTGCAAGGAAATGAATGACGAGGACTTTACCGCGCAGCTCAAGGTAGGCCTGGCGACGATCGCGCTGGCCGAGAAAAAATACTCCGATGGAGCGGCCCTGGCGCAAGGTGCAGCCGTGGGATATCAAAAATCCAATTCCCAGGGCAACTGGGCTTGGGCAGAGGCTGTACTGGCGCGAAATCTTCTAGCGGATGGGAATTTGAAGGAAGCGCAGACAGCGGCGGATAAAGCGATGACTCTGGTCAAACAGACGACCGGACAGACTCCCCGCTATGAAGCGGTGCTGGCAGATGCGCGCGTCAAGGCGAAGTCGGGAAAGACCGCGGAAGGACTGACAGAACTGGAGACTACCCTGGCTTCCACTCGCAAGTATGGTTACCGGATATACGAATATCAAACGCGGCTCGCGATCGGCGAAATTGAGTTGTGGTCGGGTGCGGCATCGGCGCGCGCCCACTTGAGCGCGCTCGACAAAGATGCGCGTGCGCAAGGGGCGTTGTTTGTCGCCAACCGGGCGCGAGAACTGATGGCGGCGAACTAGCTGGGTAGTGGCTCTTGAATTTCTCTACGAAATCAGCCCGACTCCTTCGCGTACTCGGCGGTTAGAGTTTTTTGATTTTCGGCGATACAGGCAAGATCCTTCCGCCGCGAAGTGCGCACTTTAACACCGTTTTAATACTCTCCTGCTAGCATGAAATCGGATCGAGATGCCTTTCAGGAGGTGTTTATGATTCCTCTTCCTTCCGCGATTTCCAGCGGGCTCACCTGGTCCTCCACAACGCGCAGTAGAAGCTACGAACTCAAGCTGAATGCGGAGGTTGTCGGTACGCTGCAGCGTCCCAACTTCTGGTCGACGGAATATCTGGCCGAGAGTCTGGCAGGCCGCTGGACGTTTCGCCACAGCGGTTTCTTATGCAGCGGAGCGGAAATTGTGGACACAAGCTCAAAGCAGGTCATGGCCACATTCAAATCGGAATGGGGTAACGGCGGCACTCTGACCTTTGCCGACGGACAGACTTTCGAACTGCGGCGTGCGGGGTGGTGGCGTCCCGTTTGGAGCGCGATTGCTGGCGGCGGTCAACCTGTAATGCTGCTGCACCGTCGGGAGAAAACTGTTGAACTGCCGGCTGGAACCGGCGAGGCGCGGTTGACGCTGTTACTCTTGTTCACCTGGTATCGCGTACTGCAGGCGGAAGAGGACGCGGCATCCGCCGCGATGGTCGCGGTGATTGCATCCTAGACGTCAGGCATCGTCTGCGTTCGCGCTTACTTGCCGACTTCCGGCGCCGGATATTCCGGAAGCTTTTCCTTGTTCTGATTGGCGCGCTTTACTTCGAGTTCGTCGAATAGGATAGCGGGCGCGACAATGCTGTGTGGAATATTAAGCGCGCGGTTGTCGACGTGGGCTTCACTTCCGGCAGCGATCAGGTTGCTGCGCATGGCGCGCGTATCAAGGTCGCCAAACTCGGCACCACGGACCAGTTCCTCGTGTCCATCTTTGGTCCAGACTTTGTAGATCAGCCGCGGAGCAAGCCGCTGGCCAAGGGTCTCCACAAAATAACAGTAGGCCAGATCGCGCTGCTGGCACAGGTCGATGAGCTTCTTCTTCAGATCGTCTTTCGAGACCGGCTGCGAAGACGTAACGATCAGATTGCTGTTGTGCGGGGCAGGATTGCCGGCGGGAATCTGGGCGCGCGCGTGGCCGTTGGAAGCGGGAAAATCGCGAATCGGCTCGCGGCCAATCAGATAGTTCGCCAGCGTGCCGTTTTCAATTACCGAGACACGCTGAGCCGGTACACCTTCGTCGTCAATTTCGTAGTGGCCCAGAAGTGAAAAGCCACCGTAGGTTGAAATCGTAGGATCGGAGATCACGGAAATAAAGTCGGGCAGTACGCGGCTCTTATAGCTGGCAGCGAAGACTCCGGTGGTCCGCGAGTTCTTTCCCAGTTCTGGCTTGTGGCCGAGGACATGGTCGCCGACCAGACTGCTGAAGATGGTGGTCGCGGCGCGCGATGAGAACAGAACCGGGCCGCGGTATTCCTCATCCGCAACCGGCGCTTCGCGTAACTCCTTCAAGCCGGCAGCCAGCTTCGCCGCGCGCGCCACGAAGTCGGCGGCGGAGGGAAGTTCTTTCATTCTGGCGACGGTGAATCCCGCTTCGCGGTCGAGGCTCATGGCATCGGCAGCCTGCGTGCTCGCGGCGATGGACATCTCATACAGGCTCTGGCCGCTGCGCACGACGGTGCCTTCGGAGTTCACGTAATAACGGTTCGCAGTCTGGAAACTCAATTTCGAATCGAACGATTCGATCCCGGGATCGGTCTTGTACAGATCGGAAGCGTCCTGCAGCATTTTCTTCCAGGGCTGCGGATCGAAGTCGAGAGTGACCAACGCTCCGATTGATTGCACGGGCTCGGCGTGAGCAAAATCGTCGACCGGCTGATCGACGGTGAGCTGCTTCAGTTGCGCCTGCTTGGCGGTGAGCGACTCGGCCGCGGACTTGTAAGCGCGATCGGTGGCCAGCCACAACTCGTGACGCATGGCCTGCATGTCGTTGTCGAGGGGCATGAAGTCGACCGTGCCCTGGCCCTGGCCAAAGTAGCTGTCCTGTTTGTAATCGCCAATGCGAACGACGACGCGGAGGAAGCGCATGCGGGTGCGAACGTCGCTGCGCAGCGCGCCGAACGACGCCTCGGCGGAATATTGGTCGACATCGAAGACGCGGTATTCGATGTAGTAGGGCGCGGCCACTTGATCCATTTTCAATTCGGATTTAGATCGGTCCAACTCGGCGCGCATGGCGGAGAGGACGACGTCGGCCTCGGCCAGCTTCTGCCAGTCCTTTTGGGCCGAGCTTGGCGATTGAGCGAGCGCCGCGGGCAGGAGCAGAGTGAACCCAAGCAGCGCAGGTAGAACGCGACGGACGATAGTGTTGATCACGAGCCTGATCATTGTTTTGTCCCCGCATTCTTTCCGGTTTGGCCTTCCGACGGAGACGGCAGGATGGGCGGTCGAGTCAGCGAGTGCGCTCGTTTCTGCACTTCGATTTCGGAAAACAACATGGCAGGCGCAGCGGCTGACACTGGCACCTGGCCGGACTCTGCTCCACAGATTCCGTTGAATACAGCAGTCTTGTCGCCGGTGAGCAGAATGCGATTGAGCGCGGCCAGCGGTGTGCCCACAATATCGATGCCGCGCACCAGTTCGTCCGGCCGGCCGTCGGCGTACACCCGCCACACCAGAACCGGCAGAACCTGGAATGCTTGCGGCATGGAACGCTGCGTGAGCGTGAAACCTCCCTGGATGTCTTCGAAGTAGAGACCGTAGGGCTTGCCTTGTTTTTTGACTTCGTCGATAAGCTTCTGCCGCAGTTCGGAATCTTTGACGGTGCGGGTCGAGGACACGATCAGATTGCCCTGGCGGCCGGTGGCCATCAGGCCAGGCTGGGAGCGGCCGTGTCCGTTGGAGTTGCCGAAATTCTTGATCGGCATACGCGACATGAGAAAGTTTTTCAGGATTCCGTCCTTGATAACTTCCACGCGGGTCGCCGGCATGCCCTCATCGTCGTACTCGTACCATCCACCGAGATCGGTTCCGTTGAGCGTGCGCAGCGTGGGATCGTCAACCACGGTCAGGAAGTCGGGCAGAACCGACTGCCCCACTTTCTTGGTGAAGGTCTGTCCCTCTTGCTCGCCGCGCTGGCGATGGCCTTCCAATCGGTGACCCAGAACTTCGTGGAAAAACACGCCGGCGGCGCGGCCGGAAAGCAGGGCTGGTCCATCGAACGGCTCGGCCACTGGAGCCTCGCGTAGAGCCTTCAAGTCCGCCGCCATTTTCTCGACCTTGGCCACGACTTCGGCTTCCGCGGGAAGATGATCGAGGCTCTCCGCCTGAAAGGTCTCGACGCGAATGAGTTCCATGCCGTCGGTAGCGCGCGTTTCCGCCTCAATGGCGACGCGAATAAAGGCCTCGGGCGCGACCACGTGATTACCTTCGGTCGAAAGGAAGTGAAGGCGCGTCTTCTGCGCGTTGATGGCGACGGCCGAGGAATAAATGTAAGGGTACTTGGAGAAATAGCCGGAGTAGTCGCGGGCCATCTTTTCCATGGCACGCTGATCCGGGTCGGGTGCGACGTTCTTGTAGTCAACGTGGGTCGGCGGTTTCTCTTCGGAAAAATCTGGCGACGTATCTTCCTCCGCAGCGTGTACCTGCGTGTTCGTTTTAACGTTCGCGTATGCCTTGGAAGCTTTTCGATATTCTTCGTAGGTAAGCCGCCACAGTTCGTGAGCGACGGCGTCGCGATCGTCTTCGAGCGGGAGAGCTCCTGAGCTGATACCGGAAGACCGGCTCTGGCCATGTGCATTGTCGAGCGCGGGAGTACCGATGCGCATGGAGACGTTTGCCGTCCGCCGGCGCGCCCGGATCGAATTTACCAGCCCACCCTGGCTGCCGAGCACGAGCGCGATGTTCTGGTCGTAAACGGAATAGCTGAGGAAGTAAGGCGCGGGATCCAGTTTGCTGAGACTGGTCTGGGCTCGTTGCAACTCCGCTTGCATGGTCGCAAGCAGCGGGTCGCTCTTATCGGATGTGCCGCTCTTTTCCTTCTTGTCGTTCTTGTCAGTCTTGTCGTTCTTATCGTTCTTGTCGTTGGAGCCGGGAGGCGACGCCCAGATTTGGACGCTGGCGGACAGGGTAACGGCAAGTACGCATCCCAGCATGCGTTGGCCAGATCGATTCTTCATGAGGGCGATGTCTCCCCGCACGCGAAGTAACCCGTAAGCTTAGCAGATTGATCGCGGTCCGCTACGTTGTATCGCCCGAGGGGAGATAGGGCACCAAAACCTGAAGTACAAGATTCTTTAGAAGCGCGCAGGCGCGACTTGTCGGATCGGCCGGCCTACTCGCTGGTGAAGTAATCCACCGTGACCGGATTTTCAAAGAGCGAGTAATCGCGCGTCACTACGGTGATACCGCTTTCGGTGACGAAGTATCGCTGGCGATCCGCCTCGGCGTCGTAGCCAATGGTGGTGCCTTCGGGAATGTGCACGTCGCGATCGAGAATCGCCTTGCGGATGCGGCAGCGACGGCCGACGCTAACGTGAGAAAACAAAATGCAGTCATCCACTTCAGAGTACGAGTTGACCCGCACGTCGGGCGACAGCACGGAATTCTTCACCTGTCCGCCGGAGACAATGCAACCGTTCGAAACGATGGAATCGAGCGCTGTGCCGGTGCGGCCGGCCTCGGCGAAAACAAATTTTGCCGGCGGGTACTGGCGCTGGTGCGTGCGGATCGGCCACTCTTCGTCATAGAGATTGAAGATGGGCGAGACCGAGACGATATCCATGTTGGCTTCGTAGTAGGCCTCGAGCGTGCCTACGTCGCGCCAGTAGAGAGCTTCTTTCTTGTTTTCGTCGACGAAGTCGTAGGCGAAGACGCGGTAATCCTCGACCATCTTGGGCAGAATGTCTTTGCCGAAGTCGTGGCTGGACTGCGGATTCTCAGCGTCTTTGAGCAGCGCGGGAATCAGCACGTCGGCGTTGAATAGATATACGCCCATGGATCCCGAGACTTTCTCCGGGTTCAACGGCGAACGCAGCGCGGTGGTCTTGGGCTTTTCTTCGAACCCGTTGATGCGGCCGTCTTTGTCAACGTCGACAACTCCGAACTGGTAGGTCTGCGAAGGATCGATCTGAATCGTGGCCAGGGTGATATCGGCTGACGAGTCGAGGTGCTGCTTCATCATCTTCCCGTAGTCCATCTTGTAGATGTGGTCGCCGGAAAGGATGAGCACGTGCTTCGGCTGCTCCGAGCCAATGGAATAAATGTTCTGGTAAACGGCGTCGGCGGTGCCTTGATACCACTGGTCGCTGACGCGCTTCATCGGCGGCAGCACTTCAACGAACTCGCCGACCTCGCGGCCCAGAATGTTCCAGCCTTCGCGGATGTGGCGGTTGAGCGAGAGCGCCTTGTATTGCGTCAGGATATAAACCCGGCGCAGGTCGGAGTTAAGACAGTTGGATAGAGTGATGTCGATGATGCGGTAGATCCCGCCGAAGGTGACCGCAGGTTTGGCGCGATCCCGAGTGAGAGGATAGAGGCGCTCTCCCGCGCCACCTGCCAAAAGAACCCCGAGAGTATCTTTCATGACGTCCCCTCAGATTCCATCTCTTTGTTGCCACTTTCCCGGCTGCAGGTTTGCTCTCCGCACGGCAGAGGCGAAAAGAAAACAGTAGATGGTAGCACAGGACGGGGGGCCAGAATGCTCGGGGGTTGCCTCGCCGGGCCCGTCGTCCGCATTGCCCCGCCCAAGCCTTTCGATGCTTATAATGCGTGGCATGAATCGCGACATTACGCGGCGAGACTTCCTGAACGGGACATTGCTGGGCTCCGGTGCCCTGTTGCTCGGATCGGCCTCGCCTTCGCAATTATTCGCACAAGCGGTGACTACACCTTCAGGCGATGACTGGACCGGCTATGGAGGTGTCGGCGACTACGCGAACTCGAACGGCAACACCAACGCGGTTCTTGAGGCCGGCCACCAGATTCGCGATGGATTGTTCGAAAGCCTGCCGGCAACCGCAATCGACACCGGAGAAACTTACGATTGTGTCGTGGTGGGAGGCGGCATCAGCGGACTGGCAGCTGCGCTCATTTTTCGACGCAAGGCCGGCGAAGGCAAGACGTGCCTCGTACTCGACAATCACCCCATCTTCGGCGGCGAAGCCAAACGTAACGAGTTTCTGGTGGACGGCCAGCGGCTCATTGGGCATCAGGGTTCGGCACTTTTCTGGCCGCCCTATCCGCACAGCTTTATCGCGCGCTTCTACGAGTCGATCGGACTGAAGGTGCCGCGCCTGGAATATCAGAAGTGGGCAGGCCCGGCGCCGGAGATACCGCTTACGCGAACGCCCTATCTCGGGTCAGCGCCCTACGGTTTGTATTTCGGGAAAAAATTCGGCCAGCCGCAGGGAGTGTGGGTTACTGATCTCAAGAAGTTGGAAGGCGCGCCGATTTCGGCAAAAACCCGCGAGGAACTTGTACGGTCTCAATCGGATCAGGCCGCGCAAAAGCCGTTGTACCGCGGCGACGCCATCTCGCGCCGGCTCGACACCATCACACTCGAAGAACATCTGATGGAAAAATATGGCATCAGCCGCGAGACCGTCCGAACCTTTCTGTCCGACGAAGGCGGAGGCTTCGGTCTCGGCCCGGATGCACTTTCCGGCTATACCGGATACGCCTTTGACGGGCTCGGGCCCATCCCGGATGAAGGAACGGAAATGTTCCCCGACGGCAATAGCGGCATCGCGCGGCTCATCGCCAAGACTCTGATTCCGGAATCGATTGCTGGCTCACCTTCGCTCGAAGATGTTTGTCGTAACCACGTGAATTTTGCCGCGCTTGATCGTGCGGGAGCCGCGGCGCGCATTCGCCTGGATTCAACCGCCGTATGGGTAAAGCACGATGGTGATCCGGCGAAATCGGAATCGGTGACCATCGCCTACACTCGTGGCGGGAAGACATATCGGGTGAAAGCACGTTCTGTTGTCATGGCAGGTGGAAGCTGGACAACCCGGCATGTTGTCCGCGATCTGCCTGACGATCGCAAAGAGGCTTACTCGCAGTTCTACCGCTCTCCCGCCATGGTGGCCAACGTGGCAGTGCGCAACTGGAGATTTCTTTACAAGATGGGAATCTCCGGGTGCCAGTGGTTTGAAGGCGTGGGAAGTTACCTGCAGGTTCGCAAACTGGCGCTTTGCGGAGCGGATTCGCCGACGATTGGGCCCGACTCACCGGTCGTGCTTGCGATCAAAGTTCTGTATCCGTATCCGGGCAAAACTGCCGAGCAGCAGGGCCACATGGGCCGCGGCGAAATGATTTCAACTCCATTTCGCGAGTACGAGCGGCAAATTCGTCAGCAGTTTACCGAGATGTTCGGCCGCTCCGGTTTCGATGCGGCGCGCGATATCGCCGGCATTATCCTGAACCGCTGGGGACACGCCTACGCGAGCCCCGCCCCTGGTTTCTACTTTGGCAAGGATGGCAAGCCTGCGCCGGGCGAACTGCTGCGGGCTGCCCCATTTGGCAGGATTGCTTTCGCGAATACCGATCTTTCCGGCATGCCCGATCACAAGTCGTCGATTATCGAGGCGGATCGCGCAGTGGAACAACTGCTCAATCTGGTGCTGGCGGACTAAGCTCTCTGGCGGGCAGGACGAACCCAGGGCGAACTATTTGTCCCGATCGTGACTGTCGTGTTTGTCTTTCTCTTGTTTCTCTTCTTCGATCTTAATGCGGAGCGACTTCAGGAATTTCAGGTCCTGGTCGTTGACTTTGAACTCGGGATTGGTGGAGAGCGTAGTAACCAGAGAAGTCTTGTCGGACGATTTTTCGCCCTGCTTGCTGACACCGATAGTGGCTTCGAGGACCAGGAAGATGTCGTATCCACCTTCCTTGATGCGGGAGACAACTTCAGAGATCTGCTCGGAGTCGGACAGAGATTCGTTGATGGCGTCGCCGAGTTCCTTCATGAGTTGTTTGAGTTGCTGATCCACTGGGTCCCCCTGTCCGAAATCAAACTTAACACGTTGGTACTTCACGATCGTACTTCACGCGCGGATGGCGCGTACTTCCAGGTATTCGCCCTCTACCGCGGTCGTGCCGTCGGTGGCCTTGTTGTGCTCCATCCACAAGGCTTCAAGCTGTGAGGCGAGAGATTCTTGCCCGGCGGCGTCGAGCCTTGAAAAAGCCATTTTCGTCGGGCCGAAGTAGCGGCGAAAAAAATCCACCATCTCCTGCGGCGGGAACGGATAGGCCATGGTTATTTTCCGAATCGTGCAACTGACTTGAGCGCAGCCCGGGCCCAGCCGTTGTTTGACGGTAGATTCGTCTCCCCAAAGATTCGGGGGCGGAACTCCAGGCGGAGGCGGCACCAGCTTCGCGGTGACTTGATTTGTCTTGCTGACAAAACCCTGCGCGGTCCAGTTCGCCATCGCAATGACCCCACCTGGCTTGCAGACGCGAAGGAATTCAGAGGCAACGCGTTCGGGGCGGGGAGCAAACATGGCTCCGAACATGCTCACGACCATATCAAAGGAACGGTCGGCGGAAGGAAGCTCTTCGGCGTCGCCTTCCTTAAACTCGATCTCCAGCTTTTCGGCAGCCGCGCGCTTCCGGGCTTGCTCCAGCAGATTTGTAGCGATGTCGACTCCGGTAACTTTGGCGCCCGCCCTCGCGGCGGGAATCGCACTGTTACCGGTGCCGCAAGCCACATCGAGCACGTGCGCGCCGGGCTTTACCTCGAGGCGCGCGACGAAACGTTCGGCTTCTGGAGAGATGAAATTGGCGATCTGGCCGAAATCGCCGGCCATCCAGGTCGCTTTCATCCCGGACTTGAGCTGCGCGAAATCGGGTGTGAGCGTCTGCATGGCGACTAATTCCTTAGATGCCAACGGCGAGGGAAGGGTTCTGTCCCGGTCGAGGCCATCTCAGGTTGCGTCATTGTAGCGCCGGAGGCTGTTAAAATCGAGGCCGTGAACAAGGTTTCTGCCTTACGAAAGTTGGGGGCGGCGGCGCGAGTCGCCGGCGAACAGGCCGGGCGCAACCGCACCATGGGCGCGGTCATGGGCGCGGTCCGCACCACGGCTCGATCCTTCGGGCGCGCCATGCGCCAGTTGTGGCTCGAAGTCACCGGCACCGTCTTCCTGTCGATGGCGGTGTTTGGCGCCGCAGCATTGGTTCGCGAGTACTTGAAATATTCGTCGGGGCAGGCCACCCCGGGCCGCGTCGCGGTTGCCCTGGCTTTTACGCTGGCCTTTGGATGGTTCGGTTTGAGTTCATTCTGGAGAGTGCGCAGGAAGAGCTGACGACCAAGCCCTTCTCGCTTTGCGCTTCGCGCGCGTTACGACTCCTGGGGAAGTTGTGGTTCAAGTGGAAACTCGATGACGGAAAAGCTGAAGACCCCGCCCGATTCATCCGCCAGCCAGGAAACATCTTCCCATATTCCCGTAAATCCACTTTACACGCCGGCCGATCTCAAAGATTCCGACTACGAAAGCGAAGTTGGATATCCCGGCGAATATCCCTTCACTCGCGGCGTCCAGGCCACGATGTATCGTGGGCGGCTCTGGACCATGCGCCAGTATGCGGGCATGGGCGATGCCGAGGAATCGAACAAACGCTACAAGTATCTACTGGCGAATGGAACCACCGGGCTTTCAGTCGCATTCGATTTGCCGACGCAGATCGGGATGGATTCAGATCATGCGCTGGCCGCCGGCGAAGTCGGCAAAGTCGGCGTCGCCATCGACTCGATCGAAGACATGCAGCGTCTGTTCGACGGCATCGACCTGACCAAGATTTCAACTTCGATGACCATCAACGCGACCGGCTCGATTCTGCTGGCGCTCTACGTGGCGGTGGCGCGGCGCCAGGGCGCTGACATCCGCAAACTCTCCGGAACCGTGCAGAACGACGTGCTCAAGGAGTACATCGCGCGCGGGACCTACATTTATCCGCCGCAGCAGGCCATGCGCGTGATCACCGACATGTTTGCCTGGACGAACGAAAACGTGCCCGAGTGGAATACGATTTCGATTTCCGGCTACCACATGCGCGAGGCGGGATCGACCGCAGTACAGGAAGTGGCGTTCACGCTGGGCAATGGCATGGCCTACGTGGAAGCGGCGATCAAGGCCGGATTGGATGTAGACAAGTTCGCGCCGCGTCTTTCCTTCTTCTTCAACGCGCACAGCAATTTCCTGGAAGAAGTGGCCAAGTTCCGCGCCGCGCGCCGCATGTGGGCGCGCATTATGCGTGAGCATTTCAAGGCGAGGAATCCGCGCTCGTGGATGTTACGCTTTCATACCCAGACCGCCGGATCGACTTTGACCGCGCAGCAGCCGGAAAACAACATTGTCCGCACTGCGATTCAGGCCATGGCGGCGGTGCTCGGCGGCACGCAGTCTCTGCATACGAATTCCTACGACGAAGCGCTCGCTCTGCCCACCGAGCAGGCAGCGCGGATCGCGCTGCGCACGCAGCAGATCATCGCCTTCGAGTCCGGCGCTCCGCAGACCATCGATCCGCTGGCGGGGTCGTACTACATCGAGTCGCTGACCAATGAAATTGAAAAGCGGGCAGCAGAATATCTGGGAAAAATTGAAGTAATGGGCGGGATGCTGCGGGCGATCGAGCGCGGCTTCGTACAGCAGGAAATTCAGAATGCCGCGTATGAGTATCAGCAGCAGGTCGACAGCGAGGAAGCGGTCGTGGTCGGGGTGAATCGCTTCGAAGTGGAAGAAGAGAAGCCGATTCCGATTCAGCGAATTGATCCGGATCTCGAGGCGAAGCAGATCGAACGCGTGCGGGCGCTGCGGGCCAAGCGGGACGCGGTTCCGTGGAAGGCTGCGCTGGCCGCCGTGGAAGAAGCGGCACGGTCGGGGGCAAATCTCATGCCGCGGATCGTGGCCGCGGTTGACGCGTCTGCAACCGTAGGCGAAATTGCGGACGCCATGCGGCGGGTGTTCGGGGAATATCGGGAAGCCGTGGTGATTTAACAGTTGGATGATACCTGACTTGTCCGGAGCCGAACTATGACTGGTTTGGCTTTGGACCCTAATCCCTGTCTCTGTGATTGCTGTATGCGCCACGCGTCTTCGGCCCCTCGCATTCTGATGTCAACCTTGCCAAACTTGTGGTATCTTCCGTGCCTTGCCACTAGCCCCAGTGGCGCATTGTGTGCGGATGGACTTTTTAGTGAGAGGCGATTGCGTCTTATGAGCAGACTAAGTGGGTTCGTACTTTTGGTCTTACTCATCCTGCTAACATTGAGTTGTGGTGGTTCTCAGTCCTCCGGTTCGACGCCACCGCCTCCTCCACCGCCTTCTTATAGCTTCACATCGGTTCATTCCTTCACAGGAGGAACCGACGGATGCTGCCCATCGCAAGGTCTTCTGCTCGACTCTACTGGCAATCTATATGGGACCGGTGTAGGGGGCAACGGGGCTGGATCGGGCACTGTTTTCAAGGTAAACTCCAGCGGCGATGAGACGATACTCCTGAACTTCACCGGTAATGGACAACCAGACGGACTCACGCCAGTCGGAAGTCTGGTATCGGACCCGGATGGCAATCTTTACGGGACCACACTTAATGGCGGTTCCTATTCATATGGAACCGTCTTCCAACTCCTTTCTAACGGCCAAGCGAGCGACCTCCATTCTTTTGGCGGTTGGGTAACTGGAGACGGCGCAAGCCCGTTTTCAGGATTAGTTCGCGACGGAGAGGGCAACCTATACGGTGTGACGAACAACGGTGGCACTGGCACCGTTTGTGTCACCACGGGTGGTGGCTGTGGCACGTTATACGAGATTCAGGCGGATGGCGAGGAGACTCTTCTCTACCAGTTCGGTACGATTGCGGGCGATGCAGCAAGTCCAATGTCAGGGTTGTTGCTGGTCGGCACGACGTTGTATGGGACCGCCGGCGGGGGCGCTTCTGGCTATGGTGTCGTTTTCAGCTTTGATCTGGCATCCGGCACTGAGACTGTGATCTACAACTTCGTCGGAGGTACGGACGGCAAGTATCCTGCTGGAATCTTGGTGCACGACGGGGAGGGAAACCTTTACGGCGTAACCCAGAGCGGCGGTAGTCAATTTGACGCGGGCACAGTTTTTAAGCTCAATCCCTCGACCGGTGCCGAGAGTGTGCTTTATTCCTTTCAACTTTCGGCTACTGACGGCGGGGGACCCACCGCCGGGCCGGTGATGGATTCGGGCGGGAATCTCTACGGGACCACACAACACGCAGGTGCTCATGACTGCGGAACAGCATACAAGCTTTCACCGACCGGGTCGATCACGACACTCTATGCATTCAACTGCAGTACGGATGGTTTCGTTTCAAATGGAAGCTTGGTAATGGATGCGAAGGGCAACCTCTATGGAACCACTTCGTCAGGCGGTGCTAACGGTTTTGGAAATGTATTCAAACTATCGCCGCCTTGACCGATCCTTAGCCGGGCCAATGGCAGTCCGATTGGCTGTTACGCCGGCTGAGCTTGCATTTCAGCGACTGCGGCGTCCAGATGCGCCAGCGTCTCTTCAATCGTCAGGGAGTACATTTCGCGGCCGAGGCCTTCGCCGGCTTCGAGAGCGGATTTCAGGTAGTGTCCGGCAATTTCCAGCGCCAGCGAATCGGTGATCGCCTTACCGGTGCGTTTCTTGTACTCCACCCACGCCGGATGCGGCAGTGCCACCCATACTTTTCGGCCGTCCACTAAGAACTTGATGTCGACTGCGTCGGCATGGCGCGTCGCGATGGCCACGATCATGGCCTGGTAGACGCAATGGACGGGCTTCTTGGTCCAGCGGTCGGCGGCGGTGAAGTTCTCAAACATGGCTCTCCCAAACTATAGCGGAGCAGGCATCGACCGGGCAAACGAGCAGGCCGGGATCGGCCCAGAACAAAAGCATACGCTTCTCCCGCGCTAGAACGCCTCAGCCTAGCCGGCTGAGGGCGGGTGATCCACAATCTTTTCCGTCGCCGTGTCCCAATACAATTTCTTGCCCGAGAAATAGGACTGGGCGGCCATCATGCATGCCACGGAATGCGCGAAGCCGTCGTGCACAGTCGCATGGGGCTGCTGCCGCGAGCGCATGCATTCGAACCAGTTCGCCATGTGCTCCAGCGAAAGATCGTCGATGCCCATCGGTGGCAGCTTGTCCTCACCCGGCAACGAAATGAATTTCGACTTCCTCTTCTCGTCGATCTCGGAGTCGTCCTCGTGCGTCCCCTTCTCTTCCACCAACTGGTAACGCGGGCTGCCCTCGCCGCCGATGTTGATCAACGTGGCCTTCTTGCCCATGTAGCGAGTGAAGCTGGGCGCATCGTTGCCGAAACTGGTGGCGTAGCTGACCAGAAAACCTTTCGGATATTCCAGCAGCGCCTGGAATGTGTCGGCGGTCTCGCGGCCGTCGTGCCAGGCAAAAATTCCTCCGTGAGCCAACACCGACTTGGGGAAATGATCGTCCATAAACCAGTGCACCACGTCGATGGCGTGGCTCATCCACTGGTCGGGAATTCCGCTGGAAAATTCCTTGTACAGGCGAAACTCGAAATACATCTGCGGATCGAACGGCCGCGCCGGCTTGGTTAGCAGCCACTTGCTCCAATCGGTGTCCTGCTCCCGTATCTGCTTCACCTCAGGCCGCCCACGCCACCGCGGACCGTGGTAGTTCCACACCACTTCGATCTTGCTAACGTCTCCAAGAGCGCCGCGGCGCACGACGTCCTGCGCCGCCCGCTGGTAAGGCTCGCTGCGATGCTGCGTCCCCACCTGGACGATGGTCTTGGCCTGAATCACCGCGGCGCGCGCTGCCTGTACTTCAGACAGGACGTTGCCCATCGGCTTCTCGCAGTAGGCATCTTTCCCCGCCTCCGCCGCCATCTTCAGGATCGGCGAATGGGAGTGTTCCGGCGTCGAGATCATCACGCCATCTATATCTTTCATGGCCAGCAGTTCTTCCAGATGCTGCACTGCGCGCGGAGCCCGGCCGTAGTAGCCCGTGTTCGTCGCCACTGCCTTCTCCCGGTTTATCTTCCACAGATCGCAAACCGCAGTCATCTCCACGTGATGACTAGACTTCAGCTTGGACGCAATCAAATCAAGATCCCCGCCCCGGCTTCCATTGCCAATATGCCCAAGAGAAATGCGGTCGTTGGCGCCCAGAGTATTGGTGTACGACAATGCCGTGCGCGGCAGCACTGCTCCGGTTGCGATGACTGCAGCAGATTTGCTCAGGAAGGTTCGACGATTCATTGTCTCGGGAGAATCACTCATGAATGGCTCCGGTACGGAAGGGGGTTTGGCAGCGCAACGCGCACTGCACGCGATTCGAGCGCCATGCTAAGGGTGCGGTAGATGCAAGTCAAGGATTGAAGCTCTAAGAAGCCGGCGGCAGGCCCGATCTTCCACCCTACAAGTATATTTAGAAAAGCATCTCTCCAATTCCTATGCTGGACGCTGATTTCGCTGTGCGAAAACAACGTATAGAAACAGAAAGGGACGACGGATGAATCGCTGGTTAATACGATGGGGAGTGGCGGGCGGGATCCTGGCCGGGACGGCGCTGTTGGGTCAGGTTGCAGCGCCGCTAGAGATCCGCGTGGTCGTCGTAACCACCTTCGAAGTCGGAAACGATACTGGCGACGCGGCGGGCGAGTTCCAGAACTGGGCCGAGCGTTATCCCCTGCCTGACGTTCTGCCGTTTCCACAGGGCTATCGCGCGCTGCGATACAACGCCAAGGACCGCGTGCTGGGCATCGTGACCGGTGCGGGCAAAGCGAGTGCGGCGGCCTCCATCATGGCGCTCGGCCTCGACCCGCGCTTTGACCTCAGCAAGGC
>Ga0210387_10001256_pt1 | contig 19018 bp, 15 predicted proteins | sample IncBWC7OmetaG_FD_160108 | JGI IMG/M metagenome (GOLD analysis project Ga0210387, IMG submission 160108) | Forest soil microbial communities from Barre Woods Harvard Forest LTER site, Petersham, Massachusetts, United States - Inc-BW-C-7-O ...
CCGCCGCACCAACAGGTGCCATCGCGTTGCACACGATCGATCACCTCACGTGTGCGCTCTGCGCTTCCGAACGACACCAAGACCTGGTTGAGCGCGACGTCGTTTAGCACGCGGTGGCCTGCAGCATGCAACCCTTCGGCAAATTGGCTGGCGTATCGGCACGTGCGTTCAATCAGATCGGCAAGCCCTAGGCGGCCGAGCTGGCGCAGCGCGGCCCAAACTTCGATTCCGCGCGCGCGGCGCGAGAAGTCAGGCGTATATTGGTATGGGACACGGTCCTCTTCCTGTGCGAGGTATGCGCCGCCAACGGACATCGCCTTCCGCAAAGCGTCCGCGTCGCGCGTGAACACTAGGCCGCTGTCGTAAGGTACGTTGAGCCACTTGTGAGCGTCCGTGGCCCAGGAGTCGGCGTCTTCGACGCCCTGGACCAAATGCGCTCGCGCGGGCGCGGCCGCAGCCCACATGCCAAAAGCGCCGTCGACATGTACCCAGGCACCATGCGAGCGAGCGCGCGCACAGATCTCCGCGATGGGATCGAAGGCGCCACTGTTTACATTACCCGCCTGCACGCACACTATCGTGCGATCGTCGACGTCTGGAAAAGCGTCAAAGCGCATCCGCCCTTGTGCGTCGACGGGAACACGCACAACGCGGTCGCGCCCGAATCCCACGAGTGAAATTGCCTTCAGCATGCTCGCATGCACCTCATCGCCAACGACGACGGTGAGCGGCGGTGCACCAAACAATCCGTGGGCTTCGACATCCCAGTTCGCGCGTGCCAACAGCGCGTGCCGTGCGGCTGCGAGCGCTGAAAAGTTAGCCGCCGTTGCAGAGGTGACAAACCCGCCCGCGCTTTGCAACGGCAGATGGAAAATAGCCCTTAGCCACCGCAACGAGACGTTCTCCAGCGCAGCATTGGCGGGCGAACTAACCACAAGACCGGCGTTTTGATCCCAGGTGGTCGCGAGCCAATTGGCGGCCACTGTCACTGGAAGCGCCCCACCAATCACGAATCCAAAGAATCGTCCGCCGGCCGACGCCATTGTGGCAGGCGAACCGATTTCATCGAGTTCGGCGAGCACCGACTCGGCGCTAGAGGGATGGTCTGGAAAGGCCTGATCGAACCTCGCAAGTGCTGCGATCGCCTCCCTCTCAGGTGCGACGGAGCGAGTGCTGAGAGTTTCAAGATAGCGGCTTGCACGCCTCGCCGCGTCGTTCAGGAGGTTGCTCATAGTAGGATGAAGTATAGACGCCCTTCGCCCTCGGTGAGTGAACCGAAGATCACGGGCTTGCGCGCAGCGCGGACTGCGCAGTGCATTGGATTTACGGCGGCGAGGAACGTGATTGCCAGGTCCGGGCACCTGTTCTCGCCCCACAATGCGGACACATCCACTCGCCCTTAAAGCTGGGCGACTGAAAGATTGGAACCCGCCGCAGCGACATCGGAGTCTCGCAGTTCGAACACTGTCCGGGATTTTGCTTGATCGTGGGCGCCCGCCGCCGAACATCGGCCAGCAAGACACCGAGCGCGAACAACGCAACGATGAGTGCTAGAAAAAGCCAAATAGTGCCTTCCATGACTTTAAGCCCACCTCCCTGTCAATCGGTCGTGCAGTGTAGCGAAGAGACCGCCGCAAAGATGCCGCAGATAACAATAATCGTCGTAGAGCCAAAGACATGCAAAGCTCATCGGGATCAATCCGGGGCTTTCTCCTCGCCTGTTCGTAGTACTTAAGTCTCGGCCATATAAAGGAAAACGGCACTTTCGGATCGTGCAGTAGATCGGCCCGGTCTCGTAGGGCATGGCGTAGGGGCTGTTGATCTGACCGGCGACCTCGACCAGGCGGTACGCTGGAAGAAGCTATGCGAGCGGACCCGCAAATTTCACCATCATGACCTCGTCGACATACGCGGACTCTGCCGCGCGCTTGTACGCTCTGCGCTGAACCCCTTCGCGCTCGAATCCGAGCTTGCGGTAGAAGGCTATTCCGCGCGGATTGTCCGCCTCCACTTGGAGCTCGAATCGCAGCACACCGCTGTGCTCGAGGCGGGTGAGCACATCTTGGAGCATTGCCGCGGCATATCCGCGCCCGTAAAATTGTGGCGACACCGCGAGCGGTCCTAGTTGCACAACATGGCTCGATCTGCCGGGCAAGCGCGTGGCCTTGCAAAATCCAATGACTGTGCCGTCGACCTCATAGACGAAGAAATCGCCGCTCTCGAGCAGACTCCGGAATATGCCGCTGAAGCGATGCGCATCGACGCCATCGAACGTCAGGAATCTCTCGACGAGGTCGTGGGTGTAAATGGGAAAGAGTTCCGACTCATCAGCGGCGCGAGCGATCCTCAACATGGGCAATCCCTTTGTAGTTTCCTATTCGAAGCCTTCGCAGCCTATCGGCGGAACGGGCCCGCCGCAATGCTACAAATCGTTGCCCCCTAACCGCAATGGATTCACAGCGATCCGGAAAAAGAGATCCACGCTCCCGTCATTTGCTTTCTTTGATCGTCACCCACGACATGATCAGACCCCTATCCTTTAGATCCTGGCTGACACTGCCGCGCACAGTTACGAACTGATCGGCCGATATTGGGACCGCATCGCCGAGGCCGGAAGAGACATATTTCGAGTCAAAAGTACGCATCGTGTAGGTTTTATCTTTCCCGCTAATCCACGCCACGGCAGCATTGGGCCGTCTCCCAAATAATGCGATCGAGGTATCGGCAAGCACATATCCGCAGCCGCCCAAGACATCAAAGTTTGTGATCTCTCTCGGCGGCCGAGCATCCTGCAGGCGCTCATCGAGCGTATAAAGCTTCGCTCTGCCCGCGCTGTAAATTATGGCCGATGTTTGGCTGGATTCCACCATCGGGCGCAACTGCACAATGAATTCGCCCGCAATCACCCTCTTCGCAATTGTCTCGCCTTTTTCATTGGCTCTAATTATCCGAAAGTTGTCCTGCGAGTCCCAGGCGGTAAAAACAAAACCGGGTTCGGCAACGGCAACGCCCGATACATTGTCTACGAAGCTCTGCCGTTTCTTTGCTCCATTGCCATCGAGTTCCACCAACCATATGTAACCATGCGTGCCGTCGTTCGTATTTCCGAGCAGCAGTATTCCGTCCTGCCAACGAAAGCACTGATAAACGTTTGAATAAATAAAACGAGAATCATCGTTCGGAAATTCGACGCGCTTTTCAATGAGGCGGCCATTACCATCGAGTATCGCCAATAGGTTTTCCGTCTGTCCGCCTTTGTATTTGCCGCCGCACAGTAGGGTATTCCCATTCGCCAGCGACACCGCTCCGTGAAACTCGGACTGTGGAACCGACTCGCTACCGGTATCGATTTTGCTGTCAATCGGATCGATAAACTTCCAGAGAAGAGTTCCGTGACTGTCCGTGGCGAGCACCCACGCGGTAAGCCCAGTGCCTGTTATCACAAAGCCGCCATCGCGTGTTCGCGCAATCGCGTTCACTCGGGGCTCGACGTCAGGAATCAATATTTCCCGATCCACGGTGATAGATCTGCCGTGGCTGCCGCATGCCACCAAGAACCCTGCAACAGCAGCGGCACATATGCGCGAGATTATCCTGCACCCCGTCATGCTTTGCCAAACCTTCGATGCGGATCCCGCTGGCCGTTTGCCATTGCGTCGTGTCGTGGCGTTCGCCGGCATGCGTGTTCAGTCCAACTCGTCTGCTTTCTCACTTTGAACGCGCTCGAAAATCTCCTCCCGATGTATCGCCACATCTTTCGGCGCACCTACTGCGATCCGCACCTGATTACCATTCACAGCCACTACCGTCACCGTGACGTCATTCCCGATCATCAAGCTTTCGCCCACCCGCCTCGTCAGAATCAGCATCAATTGCTCCAGGGTTCGTCCGTTTCACCAGCGAATATTAAAATGTAACACGGCTTTTGCGCCCTCCCTTCACAAGTTTTTTCATTCACATTACGTAACTCTTGGGGTTGACACCGCTTGCGTACTGCCACGTGCTGCGCCGTATACTCGCCTGGCAACCGCAAAGGACAAAGAGGTTCGATGATAAAACCGCAAATATCTGACATCGCGATCTACTGGTGAAGGAGCCGGTGATGCAAATTCACACGGTTCCAACACCAGCCGCTTTGATCGAAATCGACAAGCTGCGCGATAACTGCGATCAGATGCTGGAGCACGTGCATGCGCTGGGTTCCCGTTTGCGACCGCACATGAAGACTTTGAAATCGATTGAGGCGGCACGGCTTGCGGTCGACCCGCGCCACGGCGGAATCGCCGTGGCGACACTGAACGAGGCGCGGCATTTCTTCGAAGGCGGCTTCAAGGACATCTGCTGCGCAGTCTGCCTGGCACCGGAGAAGTTTGAGATGGCCGCGCGACTTGCTGAGGCGGGCGCGCAGCTGAGCTTCTTCGTCGACAGCGTAGCGCTTGCCAAGGCGGTTGTCGCACTCGGCGCGCGGCTTTCCCTATGGATCGAGATTGATTGCGGTGAGCACCGCACTGGGGTCGAGGCCGATGATCCGGCGCTGCTGGAAATCGCCGGCGTCCTTCGCGAAGGCGGCCAGACGCTGATGGGCGTGGCGACGCACGCCGGCCACTCCTATGCGTGCCGCTCGATCGAAGATATCCGGTCCGTTGCGGAGCGGGAGCGTTTGCTTGCGGTGCGGGCCGCAAATCGGCTGCGCGGAGGCGGCTTTTCGATTCCGCATGTAAGCGTCGGCTCGACACCTACGACTGTGCACGCCGTTTGCGCCGATGGCGTCACTGAGTTTCGAGCAGGCGTTTACATGGCGGGCGACTTGGTACAGTCCGTACTCGGCTCTCTTGACCTGAACCGCGTCGCGTTTTCAGTACTCGCCTCGATCATCAGCATGCAACGGGAGCGACATCAAATCGTGGTTGACGCTGGCGGTCTCGCGCTATCAAAGGATCGTGGCACAATGGCGACCGCACACGATTACGGCTACGGCCTGGTCACCGATCTCGGGGGCCAAGCCGCGTTCGGCGACTTGATCATTGCGGACGTGCACCAGGAGCACGGCGAGATTCGCAATGTACCCACCCATGTCTTCGATCAGATGGAGATTGGCGGCAAAGTACGTATCCTGCCCAATCATGTGTGCATGACCGCTGCCATGTACGACCGGCTGCATGTCGTGAACACCGCAACGCAGTCGGTCGTGGACATCTGGCAGAAGACGAATGGCTGGTCTTAGGGATGTTCTTCGTGTATTGACGTCGGAGCAATGCGCCTAGGTCTATACTTGGCGGGTTCATTCGCACGCTCGCGGTACTTTCCATGGAAAAATCAAAAGTCGCACTCGCGTTTTGCTCCCTACTATTAGCCCTTCCCGGCTCTGCTCAGGTGGCACTGAAATCCGATACACCCAGCCTCTTGTTCTGGACGCAGGAACAGCAGCGCACCGGATATCGCAGCATCGAAAATATCTACAAGGTCGCCACAGTTAAGCGCGGCTCTAACGTGCACCCATTGCCCAAGGCCCCCAAGCAATTGTCGCCGACTTGGGACTATGGCGATCGTCAATGGACGGTCGTCGACTATATGAATGCGAATCGAACCTCCGGTGTCCTCGTCTTGAAGGACGGCAAAATCGTGCTGGAGCGCTATGGCCTGGGTCGAACGCCAAAAGACCGCTGGACTTCCTTCTCCGTGGCTAAATCCCTGACCTCAACTCTGGTCGGCGCTGCCATTCAGGATGGCAAGATCAAGGGGCCGGATGCCATGGTCACTGACTACGTGCCTGAGCTCAAGGGCTCAGCGTACGACGGTGTCACGGTGAGGCAGCTGCTCATGATGAGTTCGGGGGTGAAGTGGAATGAGGATTACACTGATCCCAAGTCGGACGTGGCCCAGGCAGGCTTTACCGGCAGCGAACCGGGCATGGATCCTTTGGTAAGTTACATGCGTCATTTGCCGCGCGCCGCGGAGCCGGGCACGAAGTGGCATTACGATACAGGCGAGACGGACATGGTAGGCATCATGGTCTCCAATGCCGTCGGCGAACCACTCTCGCAGTATCTTTCCGAGAAGGTCTGGACCACCTACGGCATGGAGCAGGATGCAGTGTGGATGGTGGATGCATCGGGCAAGCAGGAACGCGGCGGCTGCTGCATTTCGATGACGCTGCGCGACTATGGGCGCGTTGGGCAATTTATTTTGGATGGCGGCAAGGCTCAAGGTCGACAGGTAGTTCCTTCCTGGTGGGTGGCGCAGGCCACCGCCAAGGAGATCGACAACGGCGCGGGCGGCTACGGCTATTTCTGGTGGATCCGTGAAAATGGCAGCTACGAAGCGGTGGGCATCTTTGGCCAATCCATCACTACGTTCAAAGACGACCGATTGATCATTGTCATCAATTCGGCATGGCCGGCCGCCACCAGCAAGGACTACAGCGCAGCCAGAAATGCGTTCGTCAACGCATTGCGCGAGGCGGCCAAATCAATCTGAACTTCTTCGCCGCGCTTGACATGATTGGCGCCGTTAATCATGTAGCCCCCTTTTTCGCTCGAAGCTGCGCGCGGCAAATCTCAGTGATGCGGCGTCGATTTCGAGGACTTGAGTAACCTGCGCCGCCGTGAGTCCGCAATTCCTCGCGTAAGTCTCGCGGTCTTGCAAGAATTGCTCGACCTCATTCGGGCTGGCGAATAATTGAGCCAACAGAATCTCCATGGGATTGGTATTCATGCAACCTGCCGCAATTCGATCTCCCGTCGTCTCGCTCGTCCTGTGGCCAGCGCGACGCGCGCCCTGGCGATCTGCTCGAGCAAAGCTGCGAAATCCGGGTAGTGACCGTCGCGCTCGATGATGACTGTAAGAGGTTGCGGTGCCTTGAACGCAAGCACTTCCAGCAGTTCGTAGACGGGTACGGGCGGATCGTGGATATGGTCGTCAATCAGTCTAGAACAACCGCCGGGATCGTTCTCCCACTGCCCTCCCGACAGATGTACGCTCGCGACTCGCTCGAGCGGCAGTGAATCGAGGAGCGCGAATGGGTCCTGGTTAAAGTTGCAGGCATTGGCGTAAAGATTATGCAGATCCAACAACATCGCTGCACCGGCTCCGCACACCACCTTGCCGATGAATTCGGATTCCGTCCAGCAACTGCCGGGCGGTGTCAGCAGCGTCGCAATATTCTCGAGTTGTGGCATCGCGCCGACAACCTGGTGCGCCCGTTCGAGGTTGCGTAACGCGCCGGCAAGCGTTTGTGGCGCGTACGGCGCAGCTGCGAGGTGCCCGATCTCGAATCCGCCGGCTCGCACGAACGACAGATGCTCCGACCAATGATCCGGTTTGACGCGCCCGACCAGCCTGGCGATTCGTTCCAACCGCCCCTCTGAAACACTGCCCGAGGATGCAAGTCCCAGCGATACACCATGCAGGCTCACCGAAACCTGGCATGCCAGATCGCGAAGCGCGTCGAGACGGCGGCGTGATGCCGACCATTCGCGTTCCGCAATGATCTCGAGGTGATCGATAAAATCGAGATGCAGCATGATTTGCGCGGCCAGTTCGTCGCGCCACGCGAGTCCCACACGATCCCTGCCGCTCATCCGCCGCACCCTCCTCCACAGCCCCCGCCGCAGCCGCCACCTCCGCCGCAACCGCTCGACCCGCACCCACCGCTCTTATCGGCCGGTGGCCTCAATAATCGCAAAGTCCCGGCGAACGCGGACGGCAGTGCGCTGAACCCGAATACCGCAGCGAGGAGGGCCACTTCCTGGCCTTGAGCACCGCGCCCGATGCGGGGTGCGCGCGCTTTCAAGCGCGCGAATAGCTCCCGCAACTGGTTGAGTAAGCGTGCCCCGCGCCCGGTCATTCCTTGGCGGCTAACCCATGCGGCCACAAATATCAGACCCACGGTTTCAAACACCAGAAACAGGAATGGTGGGCCGGAAAGTGCGATGCGCAGTGCAGCCACCGCCCCGAAAACACCGATGCCCAACAAGCATTCGTTCAAGCGCTGCGTGCGCCTAACGCGTAAGCCGAGACTCTCCAGTGCCTCTTCCACCGCGTACCCTGCAATGCACACCGCCGAGTCTTGGAAGACTCCCGAGGGGTGCCTACCACTCTTGAAATAGCCGAATACTGCGATTTCGAGTTTGTCCTTAAGAAACCCTGCATCCTCCTCTACCGCCGTGAGGTATTTTCCATTCTGCTCAACAAGTCGACGGTCAACCAAAGTGACAACCAACATACGCACCGCTTCCTTGTAGCCCCCGCGCAGCGTCGCAATCTGAATCGGATCGGTGATGCGCGGCAGAGGATCAAGCGCGTTAGCTGCCTGCATACGACGGCGAATCAGCGGAAAAATGGCAACGCAAAACCCGAACACCGCAAAGAACCACAGAAACTGAGGACCGGTCAGATTGAACGGGAAAGGCCTCATCAGCTTAGGCTCGCAGCCTGCTGCCTCAGCGACTCCGATAATTCGGCCAGCCTCAGGATCAGTTTGGCGGCGGTCCCTGGATCCAAGTGCAGATCCTCCCGCGCCTTGGAGAGATTCTGAAGATCGTTGGTCCATTCTCCGCCTAAGTCTGCCGCAAGAGACTCGAGCGCCGCTTTAGGCGAGGACGGGCGATCACCGCGCAACTCCAGAATCGCGTACGCACTGCGACGCAATGGAGCGGCTGTATCCGCGATGTGCGCGGCCAAGCTTTCCTCACGCGCACGGCCAACGGCGTAGAGCGTGCGCAGACGCAGCGTCAGATTGAAAAGGACCTGTTGCAGACGCTTCACCAACAGCGGGCGTGGGATCGTCAGTCCTTCGAAGGAATCCGTTCCGTACAGAACAACATGTCGATGGGCAATATCGTCAAATTTAACGGAGAAGGACTCCGCGGCGAGCGACAATTCGCCCGCGAGCAAAAACATCGGGTGCAATTCAACCGCAGCAGCCGCGTTCTGCAAAACCGCACTTGCCCTGTCGATGCGTTCTGGTTCGAACCGGCGTAGTACGACCAGTAAGTTCACGTCGGAACTCGCACGCATAAGCCCTTCGGCGGCCGAACCGAATAAGATCAGCGCTTCGAGTTCCTCGCCAAGGGAATCGATCAGAATTTGCGAAGACTGAGACAGCCACGCCCGCACCACTGCCGGTAGAGCCTCAGGGATTTTGTTGTCGATCGCACTCTCCATAGCGTCGGACCCCGGCGTTTTGCGGTTACTTTGGATGTACATGAGGCGCCGACGCCGTACTTCCAGCAGATCCTGCAGTCGCCGGAACATATTCCGTTCCGTCTGACCACCGTTGCACGACCACCACGAATTGCGTCAGGTGCTCCACGGGGTCGTTCAGACCAACCACGGGGGAACCCGGCAGATTCGCTCCCCAGCTGGCCAGGTCGGCATCCGTATAGAAAAACATGAGGTGGGACGGCCAGTGGGGGCTGCTGTCACCGCCGTATCCTTCTTTGGACATCATGTAGCACATAGCCCCAGGCTCCATCGGCGGCAGTTCTTTCCTGGCGATGGCAGCCGAGATGGCCTCATTCATCTGTGCCGGCGTGCGTCCCGCGAGCCCCATATCCGTCAATTTGCTGAAGTGCAGGAGGTAGGAACGCGCGGCTGCCGCGTTAACACACATGGGAACCCGCACTTTCGGATTCCAAAAGTCAGCATCCGCAGCGGATGTCCACGAGCGTCCCACGATACATACGAAGCCGTTCGTGCCTTTGACCGCCGTTTCGAAACCATGACGTCCAAGAACCAAGACCTCTGCATCGCGTGAAATGGACTCCGGTGCCGCACTTCGCGCCAAAGCTATTTCCGCACGCTGATCCGTCATAAGATATTGGTTGATCGGAGCCATCTTCGGATAGGGTGTCGTGGCTTCCTGAGCCATCGCCAGGTGCGCCGTACCGAGCACAACAAGCAGTACGAAGCTTTTGATTGCGATTGCGCCGACCTTCTTTTTCCCCATTGTCTTCTCCTGTAGTGGTCTTCAGGCGGACTGATTTCCCGCCCTTACTACAACCACGAACGGCCACGTCAGAATTCGACAACTATCCAGGAAATTTCTTGCAAGCACCAAATATGAGCATCACGATCAGCTTTTGAACAAGGTTATCCCGTTTCCGGAAGAATTTTTTCTTCATCTTTGCGACCCCGCGGGACGGCAATGCAAGCGCTGACAAAGGCTATCGCTGCGGCTACCGAGAGCCATGCCCCCGGCATGGCACGATTGCCCGTCTCGTGAATCAGATAGGTCACGATCACCGGGGTCGAGCCGCCGATCGTCGTCGCCAAGCTGTAAGCCAGGGAGAAGCCGGCGGTACGGACCGCGACCGGCACTATTTCGGTCAAGTGCACGACCATTGCACCGTTGTACGCGGCGTAGATGAAGGATAGCCACAGCTCAACGATCAACAACTTGGCGAACGTCGGATGGTCCACCAGCCAGGCCATCGCGGGATAAGCCGTGAGAATCGCGGTCCCTGCGGAGAACAACAACAGGGGACGCCGGCCGACCCGATCCGAGAGAGACCCCATGAGCGGCAGCCAGACGAAATTGGACACGCCGACGCACAGGGTGACCAGCAGCGCATCACTCTGCGATAGCTTGAGTATGTTCTTGGCGAACGTGGGGGTGTAGGCCGTGATGGTATAAAAGGACACCGTGGTCATGAGTACCATCGCGACGCCGGTGCATATGATTCTCCAATGGACCAGCATGCTGGCGTAGATCTCGGCGGGGCGCGGATGATGTTTGCGCCCGGCGAATTCTTCGGTTTCCTGGAGACTGCGCCGGATCATGTAAATGAAGGGAATGATGAGGCAGCCGACAATCAACGGGAGTCGCCACCCCCAGGCCTGCAGTGCCTCGGGCGGCATCCAACTGGACAGCGCATAACCGAGTACGCCGGCGAAAGCCACTGCCACCTGCTGGCTGGCGGATTGCCAGGAGACGTAAAACCCCTTGTGTCCCGGCGTTGCGATTTCGGCGAGGTACACAGAGACACCGCCGAGCTCAACGCCGGCCGAGAAACCCTGGCACAGTCGACCCAGCACCACGACGATGGGCGCGAATAGCCCGATGGTCTCGTAGCCGGGAACCAAGGCAATCGTCAGCGTGCCGACCGACATGAGGGCCAGGGTCGCGAGCAGTCCTTTGCGACGCCCGACGTGGTCGATGTAGGCGCCGAGGAATATCGCGCCCAGCGGGCGCATCATGAAGCCCACCGCAAACGTGGTCATCGAAAACATCAGCGAAGCGAACTCGCTGCTGGCGGGGAAATAAGCGCGGCCGATGGCGGCACTGAAATATCCGAACACCATGAAATCGTACATTTCGAGGAAATTTCCGCTCGCGACGCGGATGATCGAGTGCAGCTTCTCCTTTCGTTGTGGGGGCGTCAGCATCCGCGTTCATTTCCTCGCGCCTCGCGGCGCGAGGAAATAGGACTCTTTAGAATTTTGCCTTGATGCCGGCGTAATACGTCCTGCCCACTACATCGTAAGTCGCCGCATCGGTACGCATTGGCGCACTCTCTACGACGGGCGGTTGCTTGTCGAACAGATTGGTCAGCCCGGCTGTCAGATCGATCTTGTCCAGCAGGTGCCAGTGTGCCTCCAAATCGAAATAATTGTAGGCCGGTACCGACGGTTGACCCAAGGTCGACAAATCGTTCATGGCCCCGATGTATCGCCAGTGTAGCGCTCCGGAGAACGGCCCTATTGCGTAGCCGAACGCCGTGTTCCCCTTCCATCTTGGATGAGCCAGATCCGAAATGGTCGTGCCGTCCGCGGCAGCGACTGTGCCGGTATCGCCGAGGCCGCCGGCGAAGTTGATTCCCTCGATTCCGGGCACTCCGGCCACCGTCAAGCGATGCAGGTAGGAAATGTAGGACTGGATCTTGAACTGGCCTGAGTTCTCCGGCAGTCCCAGATCGTCGAGGCCGAAGCCCCAGTGCCATTCAATGTCCGCTCCGTCGGTCGTATAGGACCCGACGTTCAGCGAGAACTCCTTGCCCAGCGAGATGAAGCCATTGGCGTCGCGCTGAATCTGCTGGCAGTAAAAATTGCTCTGGGTGTAGGTGGGATTGGCTCCGTTGAGGTTGTAGCAGCGCGAGAGTATCGCGTCGAGTCCGACGTTGCCGATCGCGCCGTCGATCTTGATGTGGTAGTAGTCGACCGATACGCCGAGGTCGCGCGCCAGCGGCGCGTCGAATTTGGGGCTGAACACGACGCCGAACGAGTAGGTGTTGGCCGTTTCGGGCTTCAAGTCCGGGTTGCCTTGAATGATGCCGGGCGCCGAACTGACGCCATATGTGAACGTCGGCAGAGCCGACGCCGGTATCCCCTGAGCACGGCAAAGCGCCGCCACCTGCGTTGCATTCGGCCCCGTGCGATAGGGGCTGTTGTACTCGCAGGGATCCACCGAGATGGCGTCCTGCGCTTGCACGGTGGGGTTGTACAGCTCCTGCAGGCTCGGCGCCCGAATGGCGTGCTCGAAACTGCCCCGGAACGTGACGGCATCGATCGTCTGCCAGTGGAAGTCGGCCTTGTAGGCGTTGACGCCGCCGAACAGATCGTACTGCGAATGGCGCACGCCCAGATCGACGGCGACGTTCTTGGCGAACGGTGCATCCTTCAGCACCGGCACCTGCAACTCGCCGTATACCTCACGCACATTCTGCGTTCCTCCCGTGGAACCGATCAGATCGTAGGACGGCGAGATGATGCCCGGGGGCATGGTCGAGGGCAGCACGTTGAACGCCGGGTTCAGGTTCGGATCGGCGTTATAGGTAAAGCTGTCGCCGCGATAATCGACGCCGAGCGCGAACTTGAGCTTGCCCTCCGGGAGCGTCCAGAGCGTGCCGCTCAAGTCCCCTTCGATCAGCTTCTGGCTGATCACGTCGGTGTTGTGCGCCGTGCCCGTGGCGTAGGCCAGGCATCCGGCGCTCATCGGTTGCGCACCGAGCGGATTCCACGCGTAGCCCGTGCAATTCTGGCCATTGGCGCCATGATAGTTGGCGAGACCGAACAGGATGTTCTCGACCGCCGGCGTATTGATGTTGTTCGCCTGATCGTTGTCAAAGCGCGTCTGGCCGTAGGAACCGTACACGTTCCATTTCAGATCCGTCGATCCGATCGAGCCCTTCAGTCCGCCGCTGATTTGATAATCGTTGTAATTGAATGTCTCGAGCCGGTTACCCATCGGCGTCACCCAGTCCTCCATTTCCAGGGGTGCTGCGCTCGGCGCGGTGCGCGCGGCCAAAATGGTCTGCAACGCGGCATTGCCCGTGACGTAAGGATTGTTCTGCGGAATGTAGAAGTACTTGCCCGGACCGATGTACGAGGCCCCCTGCAGGTCTTGCGCGTTCGAGTGCATGAAATTGACCTGGCCGTACGCCTGGATGTTGTCGGTGACATCGTAGGTCGTGCGCGAGAACACATTGTACCGCTCTGACGGCACCTGGATCGCAAAGTACGGCCCGAGATACGACTCGATCGTGCTGCAGTCCGGGGTGTAGTGCAGCCCGAGCGTCTTATTGACCGGTCCCTGGTAGTTCTGCGCGCAGTTGCCGGGGCTACGCGTGGTGAAAAGAGTCCCGTTGTTGTTGAAACCGACATAGCCGCCGTAATTGCCGGTGCCCGACAGCGGCGTCGTACCCGGATAGCCGGCAAGCACCCCGTTGACCGCGGAGGTCGGGAAGGCTCCGCCCAGCTCACCGGCGTTGAAAATGCCCTCGGGCGGCCGCGGCACGCCGCGGTCGAAGGTCGAGATGTTCGAGAAGAACGGCCGGTCGGCGCCGGTGATTCTGCCGCGTTGGTTGTACTCCAGATCGAAGATCGTGTTGCCGCGATGGTCGGCGAAATTGCCGCCCATCAAAATGCTCACCGAGTCTTCCGGTCCGTCGCCGTGCGTGGTGGCGCCGTGCTGGTAGGCGACCTGAATGCCGCTGAAATCCTTGCGCAGCCGGAAATTGACCACGCCCGCCATGGCGTCGGAACCGTACACCGCCGACGCGCCGCCGGTGATGATGTCGACGCCTTCGATCAGCGCCATCGGGATCACGTTCAGGTCCACCGCCCCGTTGGGATTGGTCGGCACCAGACGCTGGCCATCGAGCAGCACGAGCGTGCGCTGCGGACCTAAGCCGCGCAGATCGGAATAGGACTGGCCGCCCTCGAAGCCGGTCGAGCCCTGCACGTCGCCGACCTCGGTCAAGCCCTGGGAGGCGGAGAATTGCGGCATCTGACCGAGAGCGGTGTCCAGCGATATCTGCCCCGTGGCGGCGATCTGCCCCGCGCCCACCGAGACGAGCGGACTGTCCGACGTATAGCTCGAGTTCGCGATACGGCTGCCCGTCACGACCACCTCCTCTATCACCGGATTGGCGGTCGATGCCGCCGGCGTCGGCCCCGATTGGGCGCCCGCCATTCCCGCCATGCTCAGCAGCAGGATTGCAGTCGCGTACAGCGGCAGCACGGAGCGGCGCGGCGATATGTAGGTGGTTTCACCATCCAGGCGTTGTGTGTCCATGATCCCCCCCGTCGTAGTTATTGATCGTCTGGCGCTCGGGATATGCTCCCTCCCGGCTGCCCCGATCATGAGCGGGGGCAGCTTTCAAGAAGCTGTCAGCGCGAGCGAAACATGCCGTCTTGAGCTAAGACGGCGGCATCAGGCCCAGGAGAGCCGGATCCGCAAACCATGACCCATGGCCCCGGCGCCCATGTCGATCTCGGCATTGAGCGTCGCCGCCAGCGATTGGACGATGGCCAGCCCCAACCCGCTTCCGACGCGGCTCTGATCGCGGCTCAATCGATAGAACCGCGTGAACACTTTGTCTTTTTCCGCATCCGGTATGCCCGGGCCGTCGTCTTCGACTTCGACCACATGTTTGCCGCGTTCATCGAAGAGTCTGATCACGACTCGGCCGCCCGAATTGTTGTAGCGGATCGCATTGTCGATCAGGTTCGCGAAGATCTCATGGATCATGATCGGATTGACGCGCGCCGGGAACGGCCGCTGTTCCGCCTCGAAATGCAGCTCGACCCCGGCCTCGAGTCCTTGCGGAACGTGACTCGCCGCGATGTCTTGAATGACCTCCCGTAGGTCGATGCTCTCCGCCTCCTGGTCCAGCGCCCGTCCGCCGTCGGCCCGCGCGAGCTTCAGCAGCTGAATGAGCAGCCGTTGCAGCCGATCGGCCGCCTCCTGAATATCCTGGAATGAGGAACGGGTCTCGCTGTCCTCCGCAATCAGGCCGCCGAGTACGGAAATATGCGTGCGTAGGATGGTCAGCGGGGTGCGCATCTGGTGCGACGCGTCCGCCGTGAAGCGGCTCATCGCCTGTTGCAGGCGCTCGGCCTCGAGTGCACTGGTGCGCAAGGTCTCGAGGGCCTGGGCCATGCTGCCGAGCTCATCGGGACTCATCGTCGAGGGCACCGCCTCCTCGAAGTCCCGGCGGCTCAGGCGCGCGATCGCCGCGGTCAAGATCTTCATCGGGCGCGCCAACCGCCGTTGCACATTCGTGACCGCAAAGGCCCCGAAAGCAATCACGCAGGTGAGGCCAATTCCGGCGACCAGCAAGATCCGGAATGACGAAGCGCGAATGGCTTCCGCGTGCCGGTCGGCTTCATCCTGCGCCTCTTGAGCAATGGCGAGAATCGAATCGAAGGGACCGTCGCACAGCGTGGTCCACTGCGCGCTGGCGACCGCAGGCTTGCCGGAGCCATCGAACCGGCTGACGACGGCGTCCACACGGGTCTGTGCCTCGCGGGTGTTTCGCTCGGCCTGCATCGCGCGGTCCCGCACGGCTGCGGACACGCCGGGCCGCAGCAGGAATTCATCCAGCGAGTGCCAGGCAAAGGTGTACACCGCGCGGTCTCCGCGCCAACTGTCGAGCTGGGCGGGATTGAGCGGCTGGCTGGTGTCCACATTGGGACGCAGCATCGAGCATTGCAGGCCATAACGATCGCGGATCGTCCAGGCGGTGCGCCGGATCTGCACCATCTCGGCGATCAGCGGGTCGCCTATTCTCACCGTATTGCCGACCGTCACCGAGGCGATGCTGAGAGCCTCCAGCATTTCATGAATCGCCGTGCGCCAATCATCGATGGCGTGCAGATTTCGCTCGCCCCGGGCGCGGGAAGCTTGGACATCGACGTTGGATTGCAGCGCCTTCACTACCTGCCAGGCGCTGCGAATGGCAGCCGCGAGTTGCACGTGACCTTCAATATCGGTGGACTCGAGCGCATCCAGCGCGATCGCCACCGCCATGGACGCTTCCTGGTGGCTGGAGCTGATCACCGGCCGCGGATCGTCCTGCGTGATCAGCGCCGTGCTGTCCTTGGGCACTTGGGCGCGAACGGTGATCAGGGCGTTGAACAGAGTCTTGTCGGTGCTGGTGAGGCGGGCAATGCGGCCGGCCAGCGCATGATTGGTCCAGGCCTGGACGGCAAGAATCAGCGCCGTCACGAAGAGGGCCGCCATCAGCATGCCCAACGAGGCAATCAGGAATTTCGTGATCGAGGACTTGAACATCTCTTGCGTTCAGGGCGCCTTCAGCATGTATCCCAGTCCCCGCATGGTGCGGATCGTCGGCCCGTCCGGCTCGAGCTTCCTGCGCAGCCGCGCGATATGCACTTCGAGGGCATTGGGGGCCACCGCATCGTCGAAGCTGAAGACCTCGGCGATCAGTCTCTCCTTCGAGACGACTTCACCGGCCTTGGCGATCAGCCGATCGAGAACCGCCCACTCGCGGCGCCGCAGTTGCAATGGCCGGCCACTTACCTCGGCGGTGGCATGAGTCCGGTCGATCGTCAGATTGCCGATGACCACCACCGGGCTGGGGTCGCCATGGTCGCGCCGCAACAGGGCGCGGACACGCGCGCTCAATTCACTGGCGTCGAATGGCTTCAGCAAGTAGTCGTCCGCACCGAGATCGAGTCCCTTGACCCGGTCGCTCACATGATCCCGGGCGGTCAATACCAGAATGGGCGTCTTGCAGCCCCGCGCGCGCAGCTTGTTGATCACCTCGAATCCCGACATGCGGGGCAATCCGATGTCCAAGATGATCAGACTGCAGGGTTCCGATTCGGCCAGGAAAAGCGCGGTCTCGCCGTCCTTCGCACAGTCGGCTGCGTGGCCTGCGGCCTTGAGAAGCGCGATGATGCCGCGAGAAATCGCGGGATCATCCTCGACAAGCAGGATTCGAGCCGTGGAAGTACTCCCCTTTATTCGGCCGCGGCTTCGATTTTTTAATCGAAGGATCCAGGAGACCGCGCGTCGAAGCGAAACCCATCATAGAGCGTTACTATTCGTTTTCGCCACCCTTCGATCATGCGGCGCGGATTCGTAGTTGAGCGATACACCGCCGATGAATGACGAAATATCCTTAGAAATCAATAAGCGCCGCGCCTTCGCCATCATCATCTCGCATCCCCGCTTTGCTGCGCAAAGGACAAGCCACGCGAGAATTGCCGGCGCGGCAAATTGCCGAGCAGCACGCAGTTAGCTAAGAAGCGCCGACGATGACAACATAGACCTACCAACATGGACGTCCCTTGAAGTACCTTCCGCTAGTTTGGAATGGCTTGTGGCGCAGACCCGCCCGAACCATCTTTACGCTGCTATCAATTGCCGTCGCATATGTCTTGTTCGGCATCCTGTCTGGCATTGATGCAGGGTTCGCACACACCCTAGAAGTGTCGCGACTGGACCGTCTGTTCACTGATTCGCGTTTTGGGGCCCCGATGCCGCTCTCTTACGCACAACAAATCACGAGCGTGCCAGGGGTCGTCGTTGTGGCTCCCCGATCCGGGCTGTACGGCTACTTTCAGGATCCCAAGAACTTTGTTTATGTACTCTGCACGGACCGCCGGTTCTTTTCGCTGCGGCCCGAGATCACGATTTCGCCGCAGGAAGTTGAGACACTGCTGCAGACGCGAACCGGCGCAGCCGTCAGTGCGGAGCAGGCGCGCAAGTACGGCTGGAAAATCGGCGACAAAGTACCGATTCAAACCCAAACGGCGCAAGCAGACGGCAATCCGGTCTGGACCTTCGATATCGTGGCGATCGTGGACGACCTCAACCACCCTGGTGGGGGCGGATGGTTCATCGCCAACTACTCATACCTGGACGAGGGCCGAGTCACCGAAAAAGGCACCATCACCCGATTCTTGGTCCGCATCAAGGATCCCGAACGCGGTGGCCAGATCGGCCGTCAGATCGACAAGCTGTTCGCCAACTCCAGCGTAGCGACGCGGACCGGTTCAGAGAGGTCTGGGGCGCAGTCCGGTCTGCAGTTCTTTGGCGACGTGAATTTTCTAACCAGCGCGGTATTGGGCGCGGTATTTTTCATGCTGCTCTTCCTAAGCGGCAATACGATGTTGCAGTCAGTCCGTGAACGAATTCCTGAGTTCGCCGTGCTAAAGGCGCTGGGATTCTCGGACAAAAGTGTCTTGTGCTTAGTTGTAGCCGAATCGGTGCTGCTGTGTTTACTGGCCGCAGCCGCCGGGCTGCTCGTATCGAAACTGATCATCCCGATTGCACGCGGCCCGCTGTCCGATTTCCTCTTGCTACTGCAAATGCCCTGGGCCGCTTTGCTGCGCGGCTTTGGTCTGGCGCTGGTCGTCGCGCTCCTCAGCAGCTTACTACCCGCTTTGCGGGTTAAGCAGCTCAACGTGGTCGACGCATTGTCAAAACGCCAATAGGTAGGACCGATGTGTTAGCGAGAATTCGTCAGATCGTAGCGGTGACGGTGATGGGATTACGCGCAATCCCAGACCGCCTGGGCGCCTCCCTAGTGATCGTCATTGGAATGGCTCTGGTCGTCGCGGTGACGATCTCGATTCTTTCGATGTCGGCGGGATTCATGCGCACCGTTTACAACACCGGCCGCGCTGACCGAGCTATCGTACTCAGCCACGGCTCGCAGTACGAATTCGCGAGTGCGATCTCGCGCGACAACGTGCTCACGATGGCCGATGCGCCGGGTATAAAGATCGCCGGCGACGGTAAGCCTATTGTCTCCGCCGAATATTT
>Ga0210387_10001257_pt1 | contig 19016 bp, 21 predicted proteins | sample IncBWC7OmetaG_FD_160108 | JGI IMG/M metagenome (GOLD analysis project Ga0210387, IMG submission 160108) | Forest soil microbial communities from Barre Woods Harvard Forest LTER site, Petersham, Massachusetts, United States - Inc-BW-C-7-O ...
TCTCCAGCGCTTTCAGGATCAGGTGGAGGTGCGCACGACCGCTGGGCTCACCGGATGGGTTCAGGAACGCGAACTTCTTTCGGGAGACGTCTGGCAACAAGCAGCTGACCTCGAGAAGAGAACTGCTTCGCTACCGATCCAAGCGCGAGGACATACCAAGGTCCTCACCAATCTGCACATCGACGCAGGGCGAGTGACCACTCGACTGCGGCAATTGAATAAAGGAGTTCTGCTCGATATTTACGAGCGGCGCCCCGTGGAGGTTCCTACCACGGCGCCAGCCTCGGCAGAATATTCGGCAGCGGAACCGGCGCAAACGAAGAAGGAAGATTGGTGGCTTGTGCGGGCCCACGTTTCAGACAAGGATACGGTTTCCGGTTGGATGCTCGGCCGTTTTATCGAGCTGGATGTGCCGCAGCCGCTTCCCGATTATGCGAGTTCGGCAGGAATGCGGATCGTGGCATGGTTTGAACTGAATAGAGTTGCCGACTCCAGCGGAAAACTGAAGCCACAATATCTTTTGGCGGGCGTGCATGGGCCCGAAGGGCAGCCGTGCGATTTCAATATCCTGCGCGCGTACACCTGGGGGAAACAGCGCGAGCGATATGAAACGGCGTTCGTGGAGAGCGGCGATTGCGGCAGGTTGCCGGTGACCATCGCGCAACCCAGCGCGACTGGCGGCGATACCAGGTTTTCATACACGGATATCGGCACCGGCAAAGCGGAAGAACGCAACTACGTGATGCATCAGACGATCATCCGGCGCATCAAGCAGCCTGGCGAAGCGAAGCCTCGAAAGCGCAGCCGTTAGTCAGCCGTTAAACATCGGTTGCATCTCCGGTAATTCCGTCTCATCCCGGCGCAGAGATGAGATAAATTAATTTTGCATGCCCCGTCGCGCATCGTTCATTCTTGCCGCCACTCTACTCGCCGGTGTCGCATTTATTTCTGGCTGCTCGCAAGCTCCCGTCGCAGCTGAATCGCAAAAGCCCGCGGTCGCCCGATTGGAATTTATCGGCCAGTGGGGCACGAAAGGCGATGGGCCGGGGCATTTGCGCGAGCCAGTGAGCATTGCGGCTGATGTGTTGGGGAATGCGTACATCGCAGACGCCGGTAGCCTGTTCATTCATAAATTCGATCCGCAGGGAACGCCGCTGCTTTCATTCCAGGAAGATCCGCTGAAGTATCCGCAATGGATAGCCGTGGACCCGGATGGAGACGTTTACGTTACTGATGCTGTGCGAGGAAGCGTATTCGTCTTCTATCCGAGCGGCGAGAAAGACGTGCACCGGGAACTGCATTTAAAGACGCACCCGGGGAAGGAAGGATTCGTCAGCGTCGCGGTTGGCTCGGACGAAATGATCCACGTGCTCGATTCGAACTCCGGGAAAGTAGATACCTACACTCCGAGATTTCATTTGTCAAAAACATGGATTCCTTCGTCCAGCGCGCCAGGTGGAGGGACTCGTCCCGGGCCGATTGTGATGGGCCCGGACGGATTTCTCTATATTGGGGACGAACGCGGAAATCGAATCCTGCGATTTACAGGTGATGGACAATTTGTTTCTGAGATCAACAAGAGCGCGACCGGATTATCCGTGAAGCTGAGCGATCAATTCGCAGTGTCCAGGGCGAATGTTTTTGCGATGGATGCAGATGGACGCATGTTGCACGTCTGGACAATCGACGGCAGTCCGAAGCTGGATGTCGATCTCGCACCGCAGCTGGGGCAAGCCGCGCGACCAGCCCCTGGATTGGCAGTGAGCCCGCGCGATGAGCTATTCGTGCTCGACCAGCTGGGGGCGCGGGTGTTGCGATATCGGATCAATTTTTAGGCGAGGCGTTTGGGCGGGATGCGATCGAGTTCGTCCGCGAAAATATGTTGCGAAGCTCCACCCGCTGCGCGATAGGGCACGGCCCTCCTACGGCGGGCAAGCTTGCCGTGCCCCTACCGATCTAAAGATGGTAACGCTCGGTCAAGACTGATGCTTACTTTCGAGCCATCTTTTCGACGAGGAACAAAAGCAGCTGACGATCGCGGGGATCCATGCGTCCGCACAAATCCTGTACTCGCAGCATGAACCGCGACCACTTGCCGGAGCTTGCCCAATCTTTGGGAAGCGGCTTGTTCTTCGAGGACTGGTTTGGAAGCGCGGGCGGTTTTTCTCCGTCGTAGAAAAGTTGATATAGCGGAATGTCGAGCGCTCGTGCCATTTTCTCGAGAGTTTCGATCGCTGGAACGGTGTGGCCATTCTCCACGCGCGAGATATAACACCGGAGCAAACCTGTGCGTTCTTCAATATCGCCCTGGGAAAGGTTCTTCTGCTCCCGAATTGCCCGCAACCTATTTCCGATCATCATCGTTGTTATCCCCCGATATATTTGTAAAGGTTATTGGTGTTTCCGTCAATCGCGAACCACTCGCCATTTTTGAGCTTCCTGCAGTTCCTGCTCAAGCTGCTTTCTTTCAGTGATATCGCTGGCAAGGCCGGCAATACGGCAAATCTCGCCGTTCTCGTTACGAATGAAGAAGCCGCGGTCCCAGATGTACCGAATTGAACCATCGGGACGAATAATTCTGAATTCTGCGTCAAAGCGGCTTTCAGTGTTTGTACCCCGAGCGAAGAATACAAGCGCGCGTTCGTGATCGTCCGGGTGAACGGAATTTATCCAGGAGTGGGGATCGGCGTAGAGTTTTGAGCACGGCAATCCCCAAATGGTTTCATACGCAGGGCTGACGTAGAGCAAGCGGTCCTCGGTCGTGTCCATTAACCAGAAGACGTCACAAATATTCTCAGCCAGTTGCTTGAATCGGGAGTTGCTCTCTCTGAGATCTTTCTCGATGACCATACGTTCGAAAACTTCGGACTGAAGGGCTTCGATCGTGGACGTAAGGTCGTTGGTTTTACCGCGGACCGTTTCCTGCAAGAGACTTTGCAAGCCGAGCAAGCCCTCTTCGATGCGGCGCCGCTCGGAAAGCGTGGCAGCGATGGCGAGGGTGGCGGTGCCGGTGACGCCAACGAATGCAGCGAGAACCATGAGGGAGACGTTGAAGTCGGAGCTAACGAACGGACCATACCCGTGCAAAGTACCCCAAATTGCAAAACCGAATAGCAACAGAGTGGTCCCGGCGGCTTCCAGCTGGCAAAAGCGAAAACCTGCCCAAATCAAGAACGGAATGCACATCCACGCCTGCAGCAACTGTTTCTGTTCGAAGAACGCGGAGAGCGGACCAAAAACAGTGAGGCAAACGCCGATCAGGCTGATGAGAAGCACGGATAGTTCCAAGAGCTCACGTTTGGCCAGGCGATGATGAGGCGTGCTGAACGCTAAGATTAGAAAGGGGGCGAACAGCAATCCGCCTATTGAATCTCCCACCCACCAAGTGAGCCACATAACCGCCTTATCCGGCCCTTGCGGGAATCCGGCCGGATAGAGGTAGCCAATACAAATCGTCGCGCTGATCGCCGGCGTTAGAACTGAAGCGAACAATACGAATTTCGTGACGTCCCACGCAGTTTCGAAGGTTTTGATTCCACGCGCGAAGCGGTTAATCAGATAGGCTGCGGCGAGAACTTCCAAAGTATTTGCTAGCGAAATTACCAACGAAGCGCTAACGGGCGTTGATACGGACCGGCAAATCAGGAAGCTGGCGATATAAACCACCGGCCAGACGCGATAGCCGAGAAGGAGCATGCCGGCGATCGCTACTCCGATAGGTGGCCACACTGGAGAAACGGGAGGGTGGAGAACAGTGATCTTGAGTCCGAGCTGTCCCGCGAGGAAGCAGCCGGCTCCGATCAGTGCGTATCGCTTGAGATCCTTACCCGCATGAGGGAAAGCCGCGATCGATTTCAAGCGGCTTGCCACTCCTTCCCAAGGGGTCATTGATCCGCCTCCGCGAATCATACAGCCGTCTCGCGATTAGGATGAATCGGGACAGGCGAAGCCCCGAACCGAAATAGCGCAGAGCGAGACAGCTGAATTAGCACGACACCGTAGCGTGCATGGGTCGCAGTGTCAAGTGCGCACTGGCAATTTGATTGGGAAAAGAGTCCAAAATCGAACCGATTCGTGTCCTACGAACCCTTCTGTAAAGGCTTTACAGTGGGATACCATTCCATCGAGGTGAAAATTCGATGGCAGTTTTACTGACGGAAGCGGACGTGAAGTCGATTCTGACGATGCCGCTAGCGCTCGAGGCTGTGGAGAACTCGTTCCGGCGGCTCGCGAATGAGAGCGCAATCATGCATCCGCGCCAACGTTTGCATATTCCCGGCAAGAGCTACCTGCATTATATGGCAGCCGCGGATTCCACGAGTGGCTACATGGGAATGAAGATTTACTCGAGTGCGAAGGAAGGACTGCGATTCCTGGTGCCGTTGTTTCATGTGGATTCCGGGGATTTATTGGCGCTGGTAGAGGCCGACTATTTGGGGCAGGTGCGCACCGGCGCGGCAAGTGGAGTAGCGACGCGGATTCTCTCGCGTCCGGATTCGCATGTGGTGGGAATTATTGGGACAGGCTTACAGGCCCGGACGCAACTTGAAGCAATTTCGCAGGTCCGCAAGATCACGGAAGTACGCGCATACGGCCGTGACGAGAAACGCCGAACGGAGTTTGCCGCGGCGATGACGGCACGGTTGAGCATACCGGTGCGGGCGGTTGCGTCGGCGGAAGAAGCGGTGCGGGACGCCGACATCGTAATCACATCGACGACTTCGACGAATCCAGTGCTCGAAGGGCGATGGCTGAGGACCGGGACGCACATCAATGCGATCGGAGCCAATTTTCCGCAGAAGCGGGAGCTCGATGCCGAAGCGGTGAAGCGCTGCGACGTGATCGCCGTCGATTCGAGGGAGCAGTCGAAGCTGGAAGCAGGCGATCTGATTCAAGTGTTTGGCGACGATGCAGCGCAATGGAGCGGCGTGCAGGAACTCGCGGGCATCGTAGCGGGAAAAGTCCCCGGGCGATTGAACCCCCAGCAGATAACGCTATTTAAATCGAACGGAATTGCAATCGAAGACGTAGTGGTGGCTGGAAGAATCTATGAGATTGCATGCGAGCGCGGAGTGGGAAGAGAGATTCCGATGTGGGAGAAGGACGCGCGAGCCGGGGAAGGGCGAAGCGCGTAATTGTAAGCTACTAGACTCGCACGCCGCGGAGACGTTTCTTGAGAGCGTCGCGCAGCCGCAAGCGAGTCTCTTCGGGCAGAGGCGCCGGTTCGGAATTGCAATAGATCTGAATCGTCTGCTTGGTGGTATCGACTACGACTTTACAATCTTCGCAATGCTCGAGATGCTTTTCGATCGATGCCTTCAACGTAGAGTCGAGCGCTTCGTCCAAATAATTCGAAAGTTCTTTTACGATGTTCCTGCAGTTCACGAATTTTCACTCCGTCGAAAGTAACGATTCAATTTCTGTCGCAATTTCAGGCGCGCCCTCAGCAGCCTTGATTTCACTGCCGGCACCGAAAGGCCGAGCGCTTCCGCCGTCTCCTCGGTGGACAATTCTTCGATGTCGCGAAGTTGAAAAACGACTCTAAAAGATGGGTCCAATTCTGAAATTGTTGTGTTCAAAATGGTGGAAAGCTCGGTCTGTTCGTAGCGGTCTTCGGGAGATGGACCCCAGTCTTCGATTTCGCGGGTCATCAGATCTTCGCCCGTATCGATTTCCTCGTCGAGCGAAACCTGATTGGGGCGGCGCTTGCGGAGTTTCATCAGCGCCTGGTTTACCGCGATGCGAACCAGCCACGTATAAAAGCGGGAATTGCCCTGAAACTCGCCGAGATGCTCATAGGCTTTCAGGAAGGCTTCCTGCATGGAATCTTCGGCGTCTTCGCGATTCTGAGTGATGTTCTGCGCGAGACGGAAGATTTTGCGTTCGTAGCGGCCCACGAGGGTTTCGAACGCGGAGATATCCCCGGCTTTCGCAGCTGCGACGAGAACCGGCTCGTCGTCCTTGACGACCTGCGAAGGCAGCGTATGCGCCGGCGGCTCGACGGGGTTCATTTTCGGTGCGCTCATCTAGTCATCCGATCCGAAGGGGCAGGCTCGAGTAAAAGGGTAGCACAGGTTTTGAGCGGGAACGCTGTCTACACAATCACATGTGGTTAGACGACTCGAACCAGCCCCAGGATGCAGGAAATCTGCGCTCCGCCGAGGCTCTATGTGAGAGGTTGGCGGCCCGTTCGATGATGCTTGACAGGGCTGCGGCTGGTACGTATCCTATTATTGTCGAACGAACGTTCGACAAGTATTTCGACGATTCCCGATGCCGAAATCAATCTCTCAACCACGCGTTTCGCCCTCCAAACAGCAACTCATTTTGCGTCATGCAGCCCAGGTATTCGGTGAAAAGGGCTACGAAGGCGCTTCGATCCGCGACATCAGCCGATCGAGCGGCGTCTCGCTCGCAGGAATGTATTACTACATCAAGAGCAAGCAGGAATTGCTCTACCTGATCCAGTTGGTGACGTTTAAAACGATTTTGGCGCGACTTGAAAAGCGGCTGAAGGGCGTGACCGATCCGGTGGAGAAGCTTCGAGTGCTGGTTTTGAATCACCTGGATTATTTTCTACGCCATCCGGTAGAGATGAAAGTGCTGACGCACGAAGCCGATGCCCTCGAAGGGGAGTATCGTAAGGAAGTGCTGGAAGTGAAGCGGCGGTATTACGAGCTCGCTCTTGGAGTTTTCGAGGAGATGCGCAAGTCGGGGACGGCCCGCAGAGTAAATTCACGAGTCGCGGTGCTCTCACTTTTTGGCATGATGAACTGGGTCCACACGTGGCACCGCCCGCAGGTGGATCCGCAGGCTGAAACCCTCGCGGAGACGATGGCGGGAATGTTTTTGAGCGGGGTGCTGGCCGATGCGGACGCGGCGCCTGCCCTCAAACCGGCGAGGGTGAGCCGCGGCGGGATTGCGGTAGCAGGTCGGGCGGCGGGATAATTTCAGGAGTTACGTGCATTTTCGAAGAGAATTGCGCTCTCGGAGTTCACTGAGAATGATCGCGAAACGGAGAAAATAGCTAATGGCGACAACGACAGTGGTGGAACAGAAGCAACTAATTCGGTATGACGTCGATGGCGGACTCGCGATCATCCAGTTGGATGATGCGCCTGCAAACACGTATTCCTACGAAATGATGCAGCAGCTCGATACAGCGATATTGCGGGCGAGGATGGACGAGAAGGTTCACGTGATCCTGCTTCGCGGCGCAGGCGATAAGTTTTTCTCAGCTGGCGCGAGCATTCCGATGCTCACGAAGGCCGATCCTACGTTCAAATATTATTTCTGCCTGCACGCCAATGAGACGCTTTCGCGCCTAGAGCAGACGCCAAAGCTCGTAATCGCGGCTTTGAACGGCCACACCGTGGGCGGTGGCCTGGAAATCGCGATGGCGTGCGACATTCGCATCGCGAAGAAAGAAGGCGGCAAGATCGGGTTGCCGGAAGTAAACCTCGGCGTGCTGCCTGGGACCGGCGGAACGCAGCGGATTTCGCGGATCATCGGGCGCGCCCGGTCGATTGAGTTGATGGCTACGGGCCGCACTTTCAGTTTCGAAGAGGCGCTCGAGTACGGCTTGATTCACTACATCTACGAGCGCGACACATTCTGGGAGGACGTTCTCGCGTACGCGCGTCAGTTCTGTCCGCCGAATAAAGCGTCGAAAGCGGTTGGTAGAATCAAGCGCGCCGTAGTGACGGGGTCGGAGGTTGGCTTCGCTGAAGCACTCGGAATCGAACGGGAATTGCAGCAACTGCTCTTCACGAGCGAGGACGCGAAAGAAGGTCTCGCGGCATACGTCGAAAAACGGCAGCCCGAGTTTAAAGGCAAGTAGCCAGCGCCGAAGCAGCCTGTTCGGTACTGGGAGAAGAGTTCGCGTAAATTGGCAGGGAAGTACGCCGAAACCAAATATTGAAGGGCAACGCCTTTCCACGGGTATAAAATTGCAGCGGGCGTTTGCGAGTTATGACGAGAACGCTCGGACTTAACGCAAGAAACATTCTAAGAGCGAATCTTAAGGATTGAATGCGGACACTACCCGATTATCTTCGCAAGGGAATGAAAATGATCCTCGTGGGCGCGAATCCCGGGGATCGTTCTGCGCGAGTGGGTCACTACTACGCGGGGCGCACCAATCAATTCTGGCCGATGATGTATGAATCAGGCGTGATTCCGGAACCGCTGGGATACGAGGACGACCGGCGCTGCCTCGAATTCGGTATCGGCATGACGGACCTGGTAAAGCGTCCGACGCGCGGGATCGAGGAAATCGAAAGGCAGGAGTACGCCGAAGGACGCGTCCTACTTGCGCAGAAGCTCGAAGAAATGCGGCCGCGCGTAATCGCGTTCAACGGGAAAACCGTGTACGAAAAATTTACCGGGCGACCGTGCAAGCTCGGCCTGCAAAAAGAGAAACTGTATGACGCGCAGGTTTTCGTGCTGCCGTCAACGAGCGGGCAAAATGCAGGAACCGACCGCGCCGTGAAGACGCGATATTTTAAGCAACTGGCGGCGCTGCTGAAGAGTCTGAAGGATTAGAGGCGAATCACGATGGCGGAAGCTACTAAACAGGCAACCAGCGGGCAGCCGGCAATTCCCGCACAGCAAGTAGTGCTCGAAGAGCGAAGCGGCAGCATCGCAACCATCCGGTTGAACCGCCCAGACAAGCTGAACGCGCTGAATGTGGAACTCGCGCGAGCGTTGGTGCATGCGTTGCTCCACGCATCGCAGGATACTGCCGTGCGAGCTGTCGTTTTGACGGGTGCAGGTCGAGCGTTTTGCGCGGGTGGCGACATCGATCTTTTGCTCGATATGCGGAAGCGCAATGCAAAAGACGAGCTTGAAGGGTTGTTGACAGCGGGCAAGGAAATCTGCCTTGCAATATCGACGATGACGAAGCCCGTGATTGCAGCCGTGAATGGACCTGCGGCCGGCGGGGGCATGAATCTTGCGCTTGCCGCGGATATGCGAATTGCATCGGACCAGGCGAAGTTTGCCGAATCGTTTGCGAAGATTGGGCTGTATCCGGATTTTGGCGGGACCTACTTTTTGCCACGCATTGTGGGGTCAGCGCTCGCAGCGGAATTGTTCTACACGGCGGAAACAATTTCTGCCGAGGATGCGCTGAGGCTTGGGATTGTGAACCGCGTATTTCCAAAGGACCAATTCGAAGAGGAAAAGAAGAAGATCGTTGACGCCCTAGCCGGGGCGGCTCCCGTTGCCCTGCGTGACGTGAAGCGCACGATTCTCGCGGATGACAGAAAGGCGCTCGAAGCGAAGCTGGACGAGGAAATTCGGCTTCAGATTCACTGCTTTCAATCCGAGGATTGCCTGGAAGGCTTAAACGCCTTCATGGAAAAACGGCAGCCGAATTTCAAAGGGCATTAGTCAAAACGATTTGCGTGGTTGTCAATTTTCAGAGTGACCCCGGTCAGGAGACTTCTAAATGCAAGCAGCACATATCGGCACTTTTGATGATTGGGTTGATTTGTTCCGTGTGTGGCGAAACGATATCGGCGTAAATTATCCCGAGATTGAAAATTATCAATTCGAAGCGAAGTTCGGCCCTACACGTTCGAACGAAATCGAGTTCGGCGCATTCAAAGGGCGCCCGAAATGGCAGCGAGTGCTGCAAATTCCAGACCAGCGGATTCGCGACGGCCTGATGAACCTGATCGTCTACCAGGGGGATACGGAATTTGCCTCGGTCGAGCAGCAGCGGCGCCTTTTCGCGCACTCGCCGAGCGAGCACGACCGGAAATCCCTATGCCGCGTGGTGACGGAAGAAATGCGCCACGGCTGGCAGATGTGCCACCTTTTGATCAATCATTTTGGGTACAGCGGAAAAGTGGAAGCGCAGAAGATGCTGGAGCGGCGCGCGTTCGAACAAAAACGCTTGCTGGGCGCATTTAATCAAATTGTCGACAACTGGCTCGACTTTTTTACGTACACCGATTTCGTGGATCGCGACGGAAAGTTCCAGCTCACCATGCTGAGTTATTCCGGATTTGAGCCTCTCGCGCAATCGATGAATCCGATGCTGCGCGAAGAATCATTTCACCTCGGAACGGGACACGACGGACTGAAGCGAATTGTCAAAGCCGGCGTAGTGCCGCTGAACATCGTTCAGAAGTACATCAACAAGTGGATTCCAGTTAGCTACGATTTGTTTGGCGTAGATTCATCCAGCTCAGCGCACTGGTTTTACGTTTGGGGCTTGAAAGGCCGCTACGATGAAGCCCAAACGCATCACGAGGCTGATCTCGGCCACATGAACGAGCACAATCGCGAGCTGTTCCATCTGGAGTGCGAGAAATTAATCGATCAGATCAACAAACACCTTCCTGCGGGTCAGGCGAAGCTGTACGTTCCGAACTTGAAGTTCAACCGGCACATCGGCGAATTTGCGGACCAGCCGTACAGCGTGACGGGCGAGCTCTTGAGTCCCGCGAAATATGCGGAGCACACGAAAGAGACGCTCCCGCAACCGGAAGACATCAAGCTCATGAATGAAATTCAGATGGTCGAGCCCAAGTGGGTTTCGCATAAGGGAAGCATGGAGTAATCGTGCCCTCTCGCACTGAGGCGGAAAACGCCGCGCGCGGTTACAGCTTCAGCGAGTTAATGGTGGCTGCTGCCGCGCGCGAGATCCGGGACGGCGAGCTCGTATTTGTCGGCATGCGTTTGCCGATGCTGGCTTTCCTGGTGGCGCGACGCACGCATGCTCCGCGCGCGATTGGCCTATTTGAAAACGGAATTATCCGCGAAACTCCTTCCATTGAACTACTCTACACGATGGGTGATCCTCCGAATGTGCGCGGAGCAACAGAGTGCGGGCAGATGCTCGACGTGATGGGACTGCTGCAGCAGGGGCGCGTGAACGCGGGTTTTCTGGGTGCGGCGGAGGTTGACCGGTTCGGCAATCTCAATACGACTTGGGGTCATCGCAATCGCGAAATGCAACGGTTGCCCGGTTCTGGCGGCGCGTGCGATATTGCGTGTCTAGCGAAGCGCACGATTGTGCTGCTCGTGCATGACCGCGGGCGATTGACGGAACGCGTGAGCCACATTACATCACCTGGTTACGGCACAGGTAACGGCTGGCGGCATTCGCAGGGGCTTCCGGCTGCTTCGGGGCCATCGGCTGTGATCACAACGATGGGGATACTTCGATTCGGCGCGGACGGCGAAGCTTTTCTCGCTTCGGTGCATCCAGGAATCAGCGTGGAAGAAGTGCTCGCGAATACCGGCTGGACTTTGCGCGTGGCTGAAGAGTTGATCGAAACGCAACCGCCAAGCGATTCGGAATTGCGCGTGATGCGAGAGATCGATCCGAATCATTTTTGGACTCGATGAAAGGTTTTAGAACTTGGGGCGAAGGTATTGCCCGGTGACTCGACAGGACGGTTCGACTCGATAAAATGACCGGCGTATCCAAATTGATGACGATGCGCGAGGCGATCGCGCAGCACGTTCCGTCGGGGTCGATGGTATTGATGGGCGCGCAGCTCGAGCAAATGATCCCGTTTTCCGCGGGGCATGAGCTAGTCCGTCAGGGGCGGCGCGACCTGACGCTGGTTGGACCGATCTCAGATATTTTATTCGACGAGCTGATTGGCGCGGGTTGTGTCTCGCGAGTGATGGCTGCGTGGGTTGGAAATGTTTCCGCGGGTGTGGGGTATTGTTTCCGGCGTGCGGTGGAGCAGGGAATACCGCGGCGGATTGAAACGGTCGACTATTCGAATTTTACCCTGGCGCTGGCGCTCCATGCCGCAGCACTGGGCGCTCCGTTCATGCCTACGTACGCGACGCTAGGGAGCGATTTGCTGAAGAAAAACGGGAACCTGCGCGAATTTGCGTCGCCTGTGAGTGAAGAGAAACTGGTAGCCGTGAGGGCGCTGCGGCCCGATGTTGCGATCATTCATCTACAGCGGGCTGATGCGCAGGGGAACGCGCACATTTGGGGCGGCCTGGGAGTTGCCGTCGATGGGGCGCGTGCGGCGCGGAAGGTAATCGTCGTCGCGGAAGAAATTGTGGATCCGGTTGTGATCGCGTCGGATCCAAATCGCACGCTAATTCCGGGATTTCTAGTTTCGGCTGTCGTGCACGACCCGGGCGGCGCACATCCGTCACCCGTGCAAGGGTACTACGGGCGCGACCACGCTCTTTTCGAACAGTATCACGAACAATCGCGACGAATCGAGGATTTCGAAGCGTGGCTTTCGAAATGGGTGTTGCAAGCTTCTGACAGGGGCGAATACCTGAGGGCGCTCGGCCCCGAACGCTTTGGCGCGCTCCGAGTGCGAGAGCATGCGCTTTCCGCTCCTGCAGATTATGGATACTGATGACTGACGATATTCTTGCGAACATCGAGATCACTCCGCGCGAAGTGAAAGAGCTGATGAATCGCGGCGAGAAGTTTTTCTTTGTGGATGTGCGCGAAAAATGGGAATTTGAAACTTCGCACATCGAGGGATCGCAACTGATACCGCTGCGCGAAGTTCCCGGGAATCTGACGAAGTTCGAAAACGCGGACCAGGTGGTAATTTTCTGCCATCACGGGATGCGAAGTCTGGATGCCGCCGCGTGGTTGCGTTCGCAGGGAGTGGAGAGCGCGCGATCGATGGTGGGCGGGATTGATCGTTGGGCGGCGGAAATTGATCCAAGCGTCCCGCGATATTGAGAGGGCTGATTCGATGAGCGTTCCGCAGCATGATAAGCCGCGTCGAAGGATTCGAGTTCTACACAAACCGACTTGAACCTCTTGCCGCAAAGCGAGAGGTCTCTTGCAAAAAAAGAATGTTGAGCTGGAATTTCGCGATATGGATAAGGACCGGCTAACGGCGGAAGAACTGGATCGGTTGATCGGCCAGCGCGATTACCGGGAATTTCTGAACACGAGGAACGAGTTGTACCGCAGGAAGAAAATGAAAGAGAATCCGCCTTCGCGGGAAGAAGCGATCCGGATGATGGCGAAAGAGCCGAACCTGATTCGGCGGCCGGTGATACTGGCGGGTGGGCGCATCGTGCTGGGGTTTGATGAGGAAGCGATCGACAAGCTTTAGGCTCGGGCGCCGCTTGCACCAAATGAACGAATCTTCAATCCGGAAATAGCTGCAGGGGTTCAGTTGGCACCTGTCATCGATATTCACATCCACATTACTCCTATGGAGGGCTTCAAGCCTGAGGCGCAAGAACTCGTCAGGCGTGGACGCAAGGATTTTGACGATGCGGTCCGGTTTGCAGCGAGTCCTGCCGAATTTTTGAAATTCATGGACGGAGCAGAAATCGAGCGCGCCGGTTTGATTAACTACGTCAGCCCGGACGTGATTGGTTTCACTTCGGAAGTAAATGAATGGGTGGCGCGTTATTGTGCGGCCGATCCGAAGCGTCTGCTGGCATTCGGTTCCGTTCATCCGAAATACGTTGCTGATCCCGGAGCTGAAGTTGACCGGCTGAAGAAAATTGGAATTCGCGCGCTAAAAGTTCATCCATCGCATCAACTTTTTGCGCCGAATGATTATCGCAACGGCTTCGGTCCGCTGCGAGGAATGTACGAACGGGCGCAAGCGAATGCGATGCCAGTGATGATTCACACCGGCACTTCGATTTTTCTCGGAGCGCGCAATGCATATGCTCAACCGATTCTCGCAGATGATGTGGGCGTTGATTTTCCTGATCTCGTCGTAATTCTGGCCCACGGTGGCCGGCCGCTCTGGATGAACGAAGCGTTCTTCCTGGTTCGCCGCCACAAAAATATGTTCATGGATATCTCCGGAATCCCACCGCAAAAGCTGCTGGAATATTTCCCGAGATTCGAAGAGATCGCTGATAAGGTGCTCTTCGGCACAGACTGGCCCGGTCCGGGAGTTCCCGACGTGCGCGGCAATATCGAAAAGTTCCGGGCGCTGCCGATTTCGAAGCTCGCACAGCAAAAGATCCTTTACGACAACGCGGCGCGGCTTTTTCCGCAGCAAGCTTAGTTGCGGGAAAGCCGGCGGGGACGTGAAATGGAAATTAGGACAATCGGAGTAATTGGAGCTGGCGCCGCGGGCAGAGAGATCGCTTGCGCGGCTCTTCTCGGTGGCTTCGAGACGATTCTCGAAGACGTTTCGCCGGAGATGTTGGAACAGGGAAGCGGCTATATAGAGCGAGCGCTATCCGAGTGCGTGGCGCGCGAAGAACTGACGCCGCAGCAAAGAGACTCGGCTCTCGCCCGGTTTTCGACAGCAAATAGGGTGGATGTAGTGTGCCGGGTAGCAGACATGCTAATCGAGACCGTGCCGGAAGAAATGGAAGTGAAGCTCGAGATCTTTACGATTTTCGACAAGTTTGCCAAGCCCAACGCGATTTTGGCGAGCAATACGTCGCTTTCGATCACGGAAATAGCTGCGATTACATTTCGCACGGAGGATTGCGTGGGTATGCGCTTTATCGATCGAGCAAAGGGCACTCGACTACTGGAGATTGTGCGAGGCCTGGAAACGTCGGACGGGACCGTCGCTTTGTGCACGGAAGCGGGCCGCAGGATGGGATGCGAAGTTATGGTCGTGAGCGAAACGCCTGAGTCAATTGCGATCACAGCGCAAGCGGAACATGGTTTTCGCGTGAAGGGTATTTCTGAATGATTCTCGCGGGCCGAATCGAAATACTGCAGGGCGACCTGACTGAAATGGACGTCGACGCGATCGTCAACGCTGCGAATAACGACCTGCAGCTCGGCGGCGGTGTGGCGGGAGCCATCCGACGCAAGGGCGGGGCCGAAATTCAAAAAGAATGCGATGTAATCGGCACGATTCCCGTTGGCGGGGCAGCGATCACGTCTGGCGGAAAGTTGAAAGCACGCTACGTGATCCACGCCGCAAGCATGGCGCTCGGCGGTCGCACCGAAGCTCACGCGCTCCGAAGCTCTACAGCTCACTCGTTGCGAATCGCCGCACAGAAACGATTGAAGACGATTGCATTTCCGGCCGTCGGAACCGGCATCGCGGGATTTCCTCTTCGCGAATGCGCTGATGTGATGTTGCGCGAAGTGGTGAAGCATTTCGAAGCTCCTACATCGATAGAGAAGGTCAGCTTTGTACTTTTCGATCAGGAGGCGCTTGGCGCATTCGAAGGTGTGTGGCACGAGATGCAGCAGAAGGGAATGGCAGCTTCGTGACGCCGATTGACGAGATCGTTTCGAAAGTGCAGCACGAACTCGCAAAGTACGAGCATCCTCTGTTCGATTTCGAAGCGCGAAATGGAGTGGCGGATGAAAGCGTGGATGTGCTCATCCGGTTCAAGCCGGCGCGCGAAGACGTCCACGAGTACACCTTTCGACTGCGCTCGCGCGAAATCGAACATTCGCAGTTTCCTTGGACGTTTCAAAAACACCTCTACGACTGCCTGCACGACTATGTGATTGAAATGTTTACGCGCAATCCTCAACGGGAAAATTGATGGCTGTTCGGGTCGAGCCGTCACCACTCAGCGAGTTTCTAGAAGCGGAGATCAACGCGCGAGGACGCATCACATTCGCCGAGTACATGGATGCGTGCCTCTATCATCCCCAGCACGGTTACTACGCCAAAGCGGAACAGGACGCGCGGCGGGATTACATTACGAGTGTGGATGTAACGCCGGTATTCGGCCGACTGCTCGCACGGCAACTGCAAGAAATGTGGGTGATTCTTGGGCGTCCTGAGATCTTTTGGTTAATCGAGGCGGGCGCGGGCACGGGCGAACTCGCCAAGCAAATTCTTGATATTGCGGTAGATTCGCTTCCTGAATTCTATTCCGCGGCGCGATACGTGGGCGTGGAACGATCGGCGGCACGGCGCGCCGCGCAAGTGGCGAGCCTCGAAAATCACATCGCAAATGGGCGATTTTCGAATTCTGCAGAATTGCCGGACGAAATATTGTGCGGCTGCATATTCTCAAACGAACTTCTGGATGCGTTCGAAGTGCATCGAGTGGCGCAACAAAACGGGAAACTGCGAGAAATTTACGTTGCGCACGACCAGAATGGGTTTTGCGACGAAATTGGATCGCTCTCGTCACCGGCAATCGCCGAATATTTCGACGCGATGGGCATTCGGCTCCGCGATGAACAGATGGCTGAGGTTTGCCTAGCGGCATGTGATTGGATTGAAGCCGCGGGGAAACGAATTCAGCGGGGGTTCGTTCTGACAATCGACTACGGGCACGAAGCGCGGGAGCTTTACGACGAACGGCACATGCGCGGCACACTTCTCGCCTATGGTCGCCATCGCGTGAGTGAAGATTTCTACCGGGCGCCGGGCTTGCAGGACCTTACCGCGCATGTGAATTTCACGGCGCTCGACGTTTGGGGCGGTCGAGGTGGCCTCGTGCGATCGGGACTTACCTCGCAGACGAATTTTCTGCTGGCACTTGCGAGATGGGTGAATTTCGCGGACCTGTATGCTCCTGGAGCGAGCGAGCACGAACAAATCGCTGCGAGGTTACGATTCAAGACGATAATCCATCCGGAGGGAATGGGCGAGACGTTTAAAGTGCTCGTCCAACACAAGGGAATTGAATCGCCGCAACTGACTGGGTTCGAGCCGTTTTGAATTTTTGAATCGAGCCGGTAGGGCGATCACACGCCCGATCCGAGGAAAGGACTACGGCTCGGGAGGACGCTTCTTCAGCACGGGCCGATCGCCGGAGGAAGCGGACGAGCCAGACTGCGAACCGGACGGAGTAGATGCGGACGCGGTGCCGGCTTTTGTGTCGCTGTCGGCCGGTGACGGAGTATTCGCGGCATTCACCGCAGCATCGGGCGAATAAGGCTTCTGCAAGAACCGAATAGCTTCTGCCTGAGCGCCGGCCGTATCGTCGCCCGTGTGTTGCGCGAGGCTGTATTCGTTTACCGCGCGAGCACGCTGGTCGAGCAAATCCCAAATCTTTCCGATGTAGATGTGACTCCAAACGTCCGTCCACTTGGGATCGAGATCGCCGCTGAGCGCCGAGCGAAACGCATTCGCGGCAGCCTGGTAATTCTTCTGGTAAAACATCGCCTCACCCATCCGGAAATTCGCCAGCGAATTTCCGGGCTGCAGGTCGAGTGCGTGTTGGTATTCCTGAATTGCTTCGTAATATTTGCCGAGCTCGGCGAAACCTTCACCGCGTGCAATCGCCGCATGAACGCGAAGCCGGGGGCTCGATTTCAGGAGGTTGTTGTTCGGATCGATCGTGATGCCATTGGGTTTCGGACGTCCGAAAGTCTCGATAATGAAATTGGAAGTAGTGCCGGTGACGAGAATCTTCTTAAATTCTGGATTGCCTTCCGTATCGACGCGTACTTCGACGGGCATTCTGAACGTATCAAGATCCTGGTGGATTTTTCCGACGACTTTAAAGCCCTTGGCGGTGCGATAGGTGATGTATTCGAGCTTGAATTCCGGAATGCCGGTGGAATTCAGCCACTGTGCGAAAAACGAGACGAGGTTTATAGGCGCCTGGCCTTTGACGGGAGGGGTCACTTTCGTTTTCGCCATTGCTTCAAATTCCGGAATTGTCGCCGTCTTGCCTTCGTACTTTTTGTAGAAATCGTGCAGCAAGGAATTGAACGCATCGTCGCCCAATTCGGTGCGGAGCATATGAAAGACGAGCGCGCCTTTGTCGGCAACTACCGAGCGGTATTCGTTCGAGAATGTCGCAAGGCGCTGTGCCTGAGTGATGGGGGCTGTGTCTTCGTACATCAGCGCGCCGACGGCAAAGTCTTCGAGCGCCTTGTGCAGGCCAGCAACTCCGTCGGACTGCTCCGCGTACATTGCCTCGGCGTAACGCGAAAGTCCACCGGTGAGCCACATGTCAGACAGAGTGGCGGGCATAACGCGTTCGCCCCACCATTGTTCGGCGGCGAGCTGTGAGAGCATCCGCTCGTTGGCCCTGGCAGTCCACTGGCGCGCGCTAATTAACAACAAGCCCGGCGCTGAGTAGCCTTGTAAGGTGCCGTCAGGCAGCTGAGCGATCGTCCATGCCGGCTCAGATTCGAGCGGGCCGAAGGTCTCGGAGAAATACGAAAGGATGTGAGCGAGCGAAGTGGCGTAGACGTTTGCTGTGGTCGCCTGCGCGGGTGGCGTGTACATAGAAGCGGTGAAGCCTTCCGTTTGAACCGGCGAAAGCTGCAGGCTACCGGCAACAAATGTTCCGACGGGCCCGGCCTGATCACAGTGAAATGTATACGCAGATTTTGCGGTGTCGCCCCTGCCAAGCGCAGGCTGGGCGACCGGCGAATCGGCTTTTCCCGTGCCAACGACGGCGAATGTATCGGGGACGATTAGCTTGAATGTTCCGGTGTAACGGTTGGAAGGAAAATTCGTCAGCGGAAACCATCGTGCAGGGAGCAGAAGATATGCGGATGTCTTGTCGATGTTCGCGAAACGCACGCCTCGCGTGGGACTATCGTCCTCGCTCGAAATTGGCCCGGCGTAATCAAATTGCAACGAAACTTTTTTGCCGGGAGCAGCGGCTTCCGGGAGGCCGACGGTAATTAGGAGCGGCAAATTTGTGTCGCGGCTGAATTCGAGCGGCTTGCCGTTCGGCGTGTGGATCGTGGCGATCTTCAGGTCGGGATGCAATTCGACGACGAGATTCTTTGATACTTGGTCAGCGACGAAATCCACCTTCACGGTGGCCGTAATGGTTTGATCTTCCGGATGCAGAATTACCTCAACATCATAGTTCGTCGCGTGAAATGGGAAGCTGTGGGGCGCCTGCGCTATCGCAGGGGCCGAGAAGGCAAGAAAACCCGCGAGCAGAATGACCAGTCGATGAGTTTTGAGCAAGAAAAAGCCTCTCTCGAGCAGCTTGTTGACCCTGCATAAGTAAGATACCAGACGGGCAGGCATAGTTGCCTATCCCGAAAGATTACAACATCCCTGCAAAAATGTCCGCGGCACGCTCGATAGCACCGGCGGGGCCAAGCTTCGCGCGTACTTCGGCGAGACCTGCTTTCATTTCTTCGCGAGCACTGTCTGATTCAAGAAGGCACCGCACTTCCT
>Ga0210387_10001258_pt1 | contig 19015 bp, 17 predicted proteins | sample IncBWC7OmetaG_FD_160108 | JGI IMG/M metagenome (GOLD analysis project Ga0210387, IMG submission 160108) | Forest soil microbial communities from Barre Woods Harvard Forest LTER site, Petersham, Massachusetts, United States - Inc-BW-C-7-O ...
CCGCCCGATAGCAAACTCGAAGTCGCTCGTTGCAGCCGCAACGAACGATCAACAAAAGCACTTCGAAATGGGGCGTGTGAATATGGGGCGTGCAATAGCACCACGGTCGCTGCGGTCGTTCGCAGCATTCAATCTCGGTGACACCGAATCGGATCGTTACTCCGGCAAGAAGGTCTCCGCGGTTGCGGGACTGATCGTCGTGGCGTCGGTCGGCGGCGCCGAAGCGCAGCAGTCAAACCTCCCGCCGGTGACGGTCGATGCCCCTACCGCCCGACCGCGTCCTGCCTCGAAGCCGACGCCGGACCAGGTTCGCGCGCGCGATGCGCTCCGCCGCGCGGCGCGGCGCTCGGCGCAACCGACACACGCGGCCGCGGTGCCGTTCCCGAACGCCGGCGAGCTCCCGGCCGACCGCGACCCCTATGCGGATGCGGCGGCGCCCTACAAGGTCGATCATCTCGAACAGTCCGGGAAGTTTCCCGAGCCGATCCTGAACACGCCGAAGTCGGTCACGGTGCTCAGCAAGGAAGTGCTGGAAGACAAGAACGCGACCAATCTGAAGCAGGCGCTGCTGTCGACGGCGGGCGTGACGCTCGGCAGCGGCGAGGGCGGCAATGCGTTCGGCGACCGCTTCTTCATTCGCGGCTTTGACGCCCGCAACGACATCTTCATCGACGGCGTGCGCGATTCCGGCGTCAGCGTCCGCGAGAACTTCTTCACCGAGCAGGTCGAGATCCTGCGCGGCCCGGCTTCCTCCTTTGCGGGCCGCGGCACCGCCGGCGGCGCGATCAACATCGTGACCAAACAGGCCACGACCGAGAAGAGCTTCTACAACGAAGACACCACGTTCGGCACCGACGCCACCAAGCGGGTGACGCTCGACGTCAACCAGGTGATCAGCCCGACGCTGGCCGTGCGCGTCGGCGGCCTGTATCAGGATGCCGACGTCGCCGGGCGCAATTACACGACGGATAATCGCGACGGCGCCTTCGTCGCGACGACCTGGAAACCGATCGACGCCCTCAAGATCACGGCTGACTACATCCACACAGAACTGTACGGAATTCCGGATTTCGGCGTGCCTTATTATCGGCCGAGCGCCGCGTCGACGGCGGGCGGTCCGTTCCCGGAGTTCGGGGTCGATCGCAACAATTTCTACGGCTTCGTCAATCGCGATTTCTTCCGCACCGGCCAGGACATCGGCACCCTCAACGCCGAGTTTCAGGTTACGCCCGACCTTCTCGTGACCAACAAGTTCCGGGATTCGAGCTCGAGCCAGATGTACATCGGCACACTGGCGGAGACGCCGGTGCTGACCAACCCGCTGTCGGCTTCCACCTACAGCGCCAACCCGCAGAGCCGGTTCCAGGTCACGGATGTGATCGCCAACCAGACGGAGGCAACCTACAAGGTCAACGACGGGCTTGGCTTCAAGCATACGGTCCTCGCCGGTGTCGAGGTTGACCGCGAGACGTCCTCCATCAACAGCTTCACGGGCCTCAGCTCGGAAGTCACGACTGGTACACTAGCGTTCACCGGCTCCGGGTCGCTGGTGGGTGGCAGCGTATTTGCACCGCAGTTTGCCAACCTTCCGTTCGGTCCGACGGCACTTGGCGTTCACCCGACCAATATCGGCATCGATACCAACAGCGGCTATTTGCTCGACACCGCCAACTATCATGATCTCGTTATCCTCAACGGGGGCGTTCGCTACGACGACTACAAGGTCAGCACGGCCGGCTGGGGGTCGGGAGCTACGGCGAACGTGTTCGGCACCCAATCCGCGGAGTTCGGCATTCCGGACTTCAACCTCGGCCTGACCCTGAAGCCGTTGCCGAACGGCAGCGTCTATGTCGCCTACGCAACTTCGGCTAACCCCGTCGGCGCCGAGTTCGACGGCACCAGCACGGCCTATGGCGGTCTCACTTCGGTGCTGAACGGCGGAAACACTCAAATCTTCGGTCCGGAGAAGAACAAGGCTGCCGAGATCGGCACCAAATGGGAGCTGTTCGACCGCCATCTGCTGTTGACGGCGGCATTGTTCGAGACCACGAAGGATAACGCCCGCGAGGCGCAGAACGTCAGCAGTGCCGCCGCCGCGGCCCCGCTCGGCTGCACTTACGCGCCACCGACAGGATCGACGACCGTATCCTGTATTACGGCGGGCGCCTCGTATTACGTCCGCGGCATCGACCTCGGCGTCGGCGGCAAGATCACCGACAAATGGAGCGTGTTCGGCGGGCTTGTCCTCATGCAATCAGCGGTGACGAAATCGCTGGCGCCGCCGGCCGATCCGTCGCTCTACACCACCAATGTCGGGCTGCCGCTCGCCAACATCGCGCATCAGTCGTTCAGCATGCTCACCAAATATCAGCTCACCGATGTCTGGGAGCTCGGCGGGCAGGCGGTCTACCGCTCCAAGATCTATGGCGGCACGCTGCTGGCGGCCAACCAGGGCACGTCGATCCCGAGCTATTGGCGCTTCGACGCCTTTGCCGAAGCCAAGATCGACAAGCACTGGACGGTGAAGCTGTTCGTCAACAACATCTTCAACAAGCTCTATTACGACGCGCTGTATCAGAGCGCAGCGCCGTTCGTGCTGGAAGCGCCGGGTCGTGCCGCCTATCTTGTGCTCTCGGCGCGCTACTGATGCTGGTTTGTGTACCAGAGATCCTGAGCAAGGCTGATGTGGCGGAGTTCCGCCGCATCATGGATGCGAGCGACTGGGAGGACGGCCGTTCGACGGCCGGCGCCCAGTCGGCGATGGTGAAGCGCAACGAGCAATTGCCGCCCGACAGCGAGGTTGCGCGCAAGCTTGGCAACCGCATCGTCTCGGCGCTGACGGCCAATCCGCGGTTTTTGTCGGCTGCCATTCCGCTGCACATCTTCCCGCCGCTGTTCAACCGCTACACGGCGAGCGACGGGCATCATTTCGGCGTCCATGTCGACAATGCCGTGCGTGGTGACCGGCTCACGGGCCTTCGCATCCGCACCGATCTGTCGGTGACATTGTTCCTGTCCGAGCCGGAGGAATATGACGGCGGCGAGCTTGTGATCGAGGACTCCTATGGCTCGCACGAGGTCAAGCTGCCGGCCGGCGACCTCGTGCTTTATCCTGCGTCGAGCCTGCATCTGGTGACGCCGGTGACGCGCGGGGCGCGGGTCGCCTCGTTCTTCTGGCTGCAAAGCATGATCCGCGATGCGCATACGCGCAGCCTGATCTACGATCTCGACAATTCGATCCAGGCGCTGGTGGAGCGGCTCGGGCGGGACGATCCGGAAACCGTCAGGCTCACCGGCATCTACCACAATCTGATCCGCCTTTGGTCGGAGATGTAACAATCCGCCTTAATGCCAGCCAAGTTCTGGAGGCAGGTCAACTTAGAGCGGTTCTGGTTCAATTCGCACCCAATCGGCTTTAGAACTTACAAGTGACCCCTCCAAGGCCAACCTTCTGACGATCAAGGCTTGTTGCGCGCTCAAGGGTTTCTTGCACCCGACCAGCGCGCTTCAAGACCTTTTGTCCGATCGCGCCGGGAAGGGGCCTTGAATGACCGGGATAACCAGCCTAACGACTGCGCATCGGCCGGAGACAGTGCGTTAATGTTTAGAACCATTCTTAAATCGCTGACCGCGCTGTCGTTTGTGGCGCTGGCTTGCGCGGCGTCCGCGCAGCAGCCCACCGCCGCTCCTGCACAGTCACCGGCCGTCGCGCAGACCGCGCCGACCCAGGCACCTTACGCAACACAAGCTCCAGTCGAGCCTTCCAATGCTCCGGCCGCGTCCGAGACCGCCGCGCAGCCGACCGTCTCTACCGCGGCTCAAGCGCCGCTCGAGTTTTCGCCATGGGCGATGTTCCTGAGGGCCGACATCATCGTCAAGGTTGTGATGTGCGCGCTCGCGTTCGCCTCGCTCCTGACCTGGACGGTGTTCATCGCCAAATCGATCGAGCTGGCATCGGCCCAGCGCAAGCTGAAGTCGGCGCTTCGGAAGGTCGATGAAGCGCGCTCGCTCGCCGAAGCGCAGATGGCGCTCGGCAAGAAGACCACCGTGCTGTCGACATTCCTTGCCGCGGCCATGCATGAGGGGCGGCTATCGGCCGGCGTCAATTCCGACACCGGCATCAAGGAACGTGCCGCGCTGAGCTTCTCTGAGATCTCGCGCGCCGCTGCACGCCGCATCCGCGTCGGTATGGGCGTGCTTGCCACCATCGGCTCGACCTCGCCTTTCGTCGGCCTGTTCGGCACGGTGTGGGGCATCATGAACAGCTTCATCAACATTTCGAAGTCGCAGACCACCAACCTCGCGGTGGTTGCGCCTGGGATCGCCGAGGCGCTGCTGGCGACCGCGATTGGTCTGGTGGCCGCGATCCCCGCCGTCATCATCTACAACCACTTTGCGCGTGGCACGCGCACCTATCTCGAGCTGGTCAGCCGCGCCTCGGGTGCGGCTGCGCGGCTGCTGTCGCGCGACCTCGACCGCATCAACAGCGGCGTGATGCATTCCCGCGCGGCAGAATAGGGCGAGGAATTGGATCATGGGCGCTTCGATCGCGGAAGGCGGGTTTGACGACGACGAGGAGTTCGCGGAAGCGCACGAGATCAACGTCACGCCCTTCATCGACGTCATGCTGGTGTTGCTCATCATCTTCATGGTGGCGGCGCCGCTCTCGACCGTCGATCTGCCGATCGACCTGCCGACCTCGAGCGCAACCCCGCTCAAGCGGCCGGACAAGCCGACCTTCCTCTCCATCAAGCCCGACCTTTCGCTCGCGATCGGGGAAAATACCGTCAAGCGCGATGCGCTCATCGTGACGCTGGACGGTATGCCGGAGCTCGGCAAGGACCATCCGGTGTTCATTCGCGCCGACCGCTCCGTGCCTTATGGCGAGTTGATCAACGTGATGGAGCTGCTGCGCCAGGGCGGCTACACCAAATACAAGCTGGTGGCGCTGGAGGGCGTGGCTCCGGCAGGCGCGGCGGGACAGCCGGACGCGGCTGCAAAACCCTGATGACGGTCATCTCCGACTTCGACATCGACGAGCAAAGGCCGTCCCGGCGCTTGTGGGTGATCGCGGGCGTGGTTGCGCTGGCGCTGCATCTCGGCGGCGCCGCGTTCGCACTCATCCATCTGGCGGCGGACCAGGATGATGGCGGGTTGGGTGCGAACACCGACGAGTTCGCCGTCGAGATGGTCTCGCCGAAGGTCCTGGACGATAACCTGCCGCAGGGACCCGACACCGATGCGGCGCAGGCTTCGCAGCAACAGGTTGAGCAGAAGGCCGATCCGCACAAGACCGACCTGCCGCAGGACAAGCCGACCGATCAGGATGATGCCGATCGCGCCGTCTCGCCCAACAAGGACGAGAAGACCAAGGAAGACACCAAGGTCGCCACCGTTCAGACCGAGGCTGCGCCGGAGCAGCAGGCCTCGGAAGCGACTTCACGGCAGGCGCTCGATCCTGATGCGCCGACAGCGGATCTGGCAAAGGCGCCGAACCCGCATGGCCTCGGCAAGGACAAGCTGAAGCTCACGGCCGAGTGGGGCAAGAAGATCTCCGCCACCTTCAAGCTGCACCAGCGCTATCCGGCGGATCGATTCAAGGCGGCCGTCGTGAAGGTGGCCATCGTGCTCAACCGTCGCGGCAACATCCTGTCCGCCAATGTCGTGCAGTCGTCGGGCGATTCCGCCTTCGACGATGCCGCGATCTCGATGATCCACCGCTCCGACCCGGTGCCGCTGCCGCCGGCAGCCCTGACCGACGATCAGTTCAGCTTCAGCCTCGATGTGAACTTTACCAAGCCCAAGTAAGACGTTGCGGCTTGGCCAAGCTTACGATCGTCATGCCCGGCCTTGCGCCGGGCATCCACGTCTTGCTTTCTGGCCTAACCAAAGACGTGGATGGCCCGGGATACAGGCGAGCGGAAGCGACGCCGTCCTTTGGACGGCTATGCCCGGCCATGACGACGGAAACATCGATCGGTTTCGTACTCAGCTCTTCTTCACCAGCGCGCAGACGCTCTTCTCCAGAGGCAGAAAGGCTTCGTCCGCCGGGATGGTCGCGACCAGCTTGTAATAGTCCCAGGGATATTTGGACTCGGAGGGCTGCTTCACCTCGAACAGATAGGCCGGGTGAATCTTGCGGCCGTCGGCGCGGATCGAGCCCTTGCCGAATAAGGGATCGTCGGTCGGCAGCTCCTTCATCTTGGCCACCACCACGCGGCCGTCATGCGGATTGCCGCCGAGCGCCTCCAGCGCCTTGAAGTAATGGATCAGCGATGAGTAAACGCCGGCCTGCACCATGGTGGGCGGATTCTTCGGGAAGCGCTGCATGAAGCGCTTGGAGAAGGCGCGAGTCTGGTCGTTCAAGTCCCAGTAGAAGGTTTCCGTCAGATTCAGCCCCTGCGCGACGTTCAGGCCGAGCGAATGCACGTCGGTAAGGAACATCAGCAAGCCCGCAAGCTTCTGGCCGCCCTTGACGATGCCGAATTCGGCCGCCTGCTTGATCGCGTTGGTGGTGTCGCCACCGGCATTGGCAAGGCCGATGACCTTGGCCTTTGAGCTCTGCGCCTGCAGCAGGAAGGACGAGAAGTCGGACGTGTTGAGCGGATGCTTGACGTCGCCGAGCACCTTGCCGCCGGCTGCGGTGACGGCTGCCGTCGTGTCGCGCTCCAGCGCCTGGCCGAAGGCATAGTCGGCCGCGAGGAAGAACCAGGTGTCACCGCCGGATTTCACCAGCGCCTTGCCCGTGCCGGTGGCAAGCATGTAGGTGTCGTAAGCCCAATGCACTGTATTTGGCGAGCACTGCGAGCCGGTGAGGTCGGACGAGCCCGAGCCGGAGTTCAGATTGACGACATTCTTTTCCTTGGCGAGGTTTGCGATGGCGAGCCCGACATTGGAGGCGGCGAGATCGACGAACACATCGACCTTCTCGACGTCGATCCACTGCTTGCCGATATTGACGGCGACGTCGGGCTTGTTCTGGTGATCGGCCGAGATCACGTCGATCTTCCAGCCCTTGGCCAGCAGCCCGGAGTCCTCGACCGCCATCTGCGCGGCCACCATCGAGCCAGGTCCGCCAATGTCAGAATAAAGGCCGGACTGGTCTCCTAGCGAGCCGACCTTGACCACCTTGTCCATGGTTTGCGCTGATGCGGTGCCCGCAAGAGCCAGGCTCGCCGTCATCATCAGTGCGGCAATGGATCGTTTCATTTCCCCTCCAACTGGATTTCTTATCCTCAGCGGCCGCATTATGCCCGGCAATATCTGCGCCGCCTAGAGACGCCGATTGATCGCCATGCGGAATTTCAATCTTGCAGAGAATTCATTCGCCCTCTCATCGCCGGCCGCTATGCTGCCGCGCGTTTGGGGATACCGCATGAATATGTCAGATGCTTCCTCCGTCGCCGCCGCGCCATCGTCGTCGGCGATCGGTTCCCTCAAGGCTAATATCACGCGCCAACCTGCGGTCTGGATCACGGCGCTGCTGGCTCTGATCGTGCATGCGGCGACAGCCGGCCGTTACGACGCGCAGCGCAACGAGCTCTATTTCCTCGTCTGCGGCTGGCATCCGGATTTCGGCTATGTCGATCAGCCGCCGCTGGTGCCGCTGATCGCCTCCGCCACGCAACTCTTCGGCATCAGCACCTGGATGCTTCGCCTGCCGGCAACCATCGCCGCCGTCGTGATCGTGTTCCTCGCGGCTTCTTTTGCCAGATTGCTCGGCGGCGGGGTGAGGGCGGCTACCTTCGCTGCGATCGCGGTCGCCATTGCGCCGGGTCTTGCGGGCTTGATGTCGCATCTGACGACGTCGACCTTCGAACCGATCGCCTGGCTCGGCGCCGCCTTCCTGCTGACGCGCGCTATCCTGAAAGAGCGCCGCTCCGACCTGATCTGGATCGGCTTGCTCACGGGTCTCGCCATGGAAGCCAAATGGGGCATCGCGGTCTGGCTGGTCGCGCTCGGCATTGGCGTCGCCGCGACGCCCGCGCGCCGCATCCTGTTGTGGTGGCAACTCTGGTGCGGAATTGCGATCTCGGCCGTCCTGTTTGCGCCGAACCTGATCTGGCAGTGGTGGCATGGCTGGCCGTTCTTCCAGGTGATCCTGCCGCACCTCGAAAGCCAGAAGGACTTCACCGGTCCGTTCTGGTCGTTCGAGTTACGACAGGCGGCATCGATGAATGTCGTGCTGGCGCCGCTCTGGATCGCCGGCGCGCTCGGCCCGTTCATCGATCGGCGTCTCGCGGACGCGCGCTTTCTTGCGATCGGCTTCGTGCTGACCACGGCGTTCTATTTCCTCCAGCGCGGCACCAATTACTATCTGTTCCCGGCCTATCCCGCCATGTTCGTAGTCGGCGCTCTGTTCTGCGAACGGCCGAATGCCTGGATCACGCGTGGCTGGATCGCGGTCTCGCTTGTGGTCAGCGCGGTCGCCGCGCCGGTCACGCTGGCGATCCTGCCGCCGGAAATGCTGCAACACTACATGCAGGCCATGCACATCAAGCCGCCGGCCATCGAAGCGGCCGGCGTCGGCGCGCCGCTAACCCAGAGTCTCTCGGACGAGTTCGGCTGGCGCGATCTGGAGGCGAAGGTCGCCGATGCCTATCGCAAACTGTCTCCGGACGAGCAGAAGCGCGTCGCCATCGTCGCCGCCAATTACGGGCAGGCGGCCGCGATCGACGTCTATGGCAAGGCCGACGGCCTGCCGCCGGCGCTCAGCGGTCACAATCAATATTGGCTGTGGGGCCCGCGCGGTTACGACGGATCGCTTGCGATCCATGTCGGCGGCGAGGTCGAGCGCTGGCGCCGCGGCTGCAGCTCGCTGGAAGTCGTGGGCGAGACCAGGAATGAATTCGCGATGCCCTATGAGAACAACCGGCCGATCTTCATCTGCCGCGGCCTGCGCGTGCCGATCACGGAAATCTGGGATCGCCTCAAACGCTACCGGTGATGCGGTGAGCCGGGTCGAGGCGGGCTCTCGCCGCTCCGACCCGGCACTTCGTCATGTGAGACCGCTTTGCCTAACCGTTCCCTTGATCAGCTTCAACGATAACTCTGCCCAGGCGCCGGATGGTCACGCCCTGCTCAATGAGCAGGCGTGCTGCGGGACTTCGCGTTTCCGGAAATATCTCGAATAGCACGTTGACGCCGGTCACTGCGGGATATCCTACCTCTTGAGCATGGAACGCGGCGCGCCGCTCGACGCGCCGAAATGCCGCCGTTGGCTCTGCACCGGCGCCGCCTCCAATCACGATATTCTTCAGCTCGCTGTCCAGATATTCGGTAAGTTTCCGCCTCAACTGACCGAGATCGGCGTTGCAGGCCTGCAAGATCGCCGCAGCATCGGCGTCGTCAATGAGCGCAAGCAGCAGGTGCTCCAGCGTCGCGTATTGATGGTGGCGCTGATCGGCGTACAGCAGCGCTCGCCGCTTCGTGTCGTCGAGCGTTGGCGACGAGAGGCGAGCCGACGAGTCGAGCAGCGTGTCGATCCTCTCCAAGCGCAACATCGGATCGAGCGCCGCCAGCAGTTCATATTTGTGCTGGATCGGCAATTTCATGCGGGTGGCGATGAGATCGGCGATACGTCCAGGCTCCCGTGTTTGGTCGGACAGAAGCCCGACCTCCGGTCCAAGCAGTCCGCGGGCCGCGGCGTAGTCTTCGAACCGCGCGACGACCTTTCGGACGATTTCAGTCGCATTAGCGGCAGTGCCCTCGCTGATATCAGCGACCTCGGCCTCAAATGCTCCCGTTTCCACGCCGAAGCGGCGGATCATGACACGCCGGAGTCCTCGCGTCAGGACCGTGATGGTGCCGTTGGCCGGCTGGAGTTCGAGGAGCTGGGCGAGCACGCCGATCTCGTAAATATCTTCAACGCCGGGCTCATCGGTGCCGCCACGTCTCTGGATGGCCAGCACCATCTGCCGCGGTCCTTCGAAGGCCTGGTTGACGGCGCGGATGGACTGCTCGCGTCCGACGAATAGTGGAAGTAGCGCAGCCGGTAAGGGAACGAGATCTCGGATTGGCAAGGCCGGGTAGATGGCCGTTGCGGCGTGAGATTGCGCCGTCGTGATGTGACGACCGTCAGCGTGGAGCAGCGCCGTCAGCGTGTTCCAGTCGGCAACGCCGAACATTCTGGAAACCAGCTCTAGGCTCTCGCTGTGGCTGATGGTGATGGCCTTGGTAGTCAGGGATTCGCGCAGGGTCTGCGCCATGGCCAAGGCATCGCGAAAATCGCGCATCGGTGTGTCCTCTGCAGGAGCGAACCAGGTGTGTCAGGTGGTTGCGTTGCTGACCCGGTCGCTCGGGCAAAGGGAGGCCGAAAAGGCTCGATACGTTCACCATTCCACAAGGGATGCAACCGGCGGATCGTATCAACCCAATGCAAAACTGGCGCAAAGATCGTTGAGCGTCAATCGCCTCTCACTGGAGACGCGAGTAGATGTGAAGCTACCGCCACAAATAGCGGATGCCGACCCAGACCACGACGAGGCAGGCGAAGATCAGCACCACGGGAAGCTGCTGTTTGCCCGGGAAGCTAAACGGGGTCTGCGACTTGGGACGGGGCGCGGGGCGGCGGAAGGCGGTGACGTTGTCGGCGACGGGTTCGGCCGGGCGCCGCTGCACGTCGGGCGGGGCGCCGATGCCGCCCATCTCGGCATAATAGGCCTTGTACAGCGCGAGGATGGTGATCTCCGTCGCGTCTGACTCGGACATTTCGCCGAGATGCTTCTTGTAGGTCGCCAGGAAATTTTGTGCCTCGGCTGGCAGCGCCGAAGCACCGTTGAGCTTGGCCATCATTTTCCAGGTGGCAAAGTCGGCGCGGGCCCTCGTATCGGCACGTCGCGCAATCAGCATATCCGCAGCCTTGACCAAGAGCCCCTCGGGTTCTTTTCGCCCTTTTCGACTAGGCGTTACCGGTTAACAAAAGAATGATGCCAATGATCGCATCGGTGGCTTTCCGCAACGCCTGCGAGATAACATCAAGATTTAGACCGAACTGCGAACCCGCCAAGGGGAGCAGGATCAAAATTGCGATCAGGATCAGCATTCCGAACGGTTCCAGCCGCGCCAGCGGTATTGCGAGCGGCCGCGGCAGGATGCCGACCGCGACCCGCCCGCCATCCAGCGGCGGTATCGGCATCATGTTAAAGACCGCCAGCACGACATTGATAAGGACGGCATTTTTGAGATTGTCTGCCACCCATTGCGCATAGTCGTCCGGAATGAGCGGGAGCAGGTGAAAGCCGGCCGCGGCGGCCAGCGCGAGCAGGATGTTGGTGGCGGGCCCGGCCAGCGCCACCATGACCATGCCGAGCCGGGGATCGCGGAGCGCACGGAAATTCACCGGGACCGGCTTGGCATAGCCGAACAGAAACGGCGAGTGGGCGAACAGCAGCATCGCCGGCAACAACAGCGTGCCGAAGGGATCGATGTGCCGGATCGGGTTGAAGGAGACGCGGCCCAGATTCCAGGCGGTGTCGTCGCCGAACCGATACGCGACAAAGCCGTGCGCGGCCTCGTGGAAGGTGATGGCAATGACAAGCGGGATCACCCAAACCGAAAGCGTATAGAGGTTCATGGGTGATGGACCATTTCGTCAGGTTTGCGCAGCCGGGGTGCGCCGCGCGGTCTGGATTGTAATGGCGGTTCCTTCGATATGGCCATGCGTAGATGATCTGCCAGCAGTGCGCCCGCATGCGACAGGTTGGCGGCGCGATGCAGGCATATGTCCGCGGCTGGTAGCGGCGGCAAGCCGTCGCGCTCCGACAACCGGCGCAGCCGCGAGGGAAACGTGCCTGATTTCACCACGGTGACCGCAAGCCCCTGGGCTGCAATCGACTCCACGGCGGCAAGGCTATGGCTGACAAAGGCGAGGCGCCAGCGGCGCGTTGCCGCGTCGAGCGCCTCCATCGCCCAGCGCCGGAACAGGCAGCCCTGCGGATAGAGCGCAACCGGCAGCGGATCCAGTTCTTCGGGCGCGTGCTCGGCGCTGGTGGCCCACACCGCCTGCTCCCGGCAGAGGAACTCGCCATCGCCGCGCCCGACCGGATGCATGGCGATCACGAGGTCGTAGGCTTCGCCCAGCCGCGCCGGCATCGAGGACGTGAGCCCCGTCTCCATCTCGACCTGGATCAGGGGATAGCCGGGGAGAAAGCTCGCGAGCAGCGGCGGCACGATCAAGGTGCCATAATCGTCCATCACGCCGAGCCGCACCACGCCCTCGACCTTGTGCTCGCGCAAGTGCGCGATCGCCTCATCGTTGAGCGACAGGATGCGACGGGCATAGCCGAGCAGGCCTTCGCCGGACGGGCTCAAATCGACATTGGCCTTGGTGCGGTGAAACAGCTCCACGCCGAGGCGTTCTTCCAGCCGCTTGATCTGCATGCTGACCGCCGACTGGGTTCGGTTCAGCGTCGCGGCGGCGCGCGTGAAGGAGCGCTGGTCGGCGACCGCCACGAAGGCCTGCAACAGCTCCGGATCGAGGGCAGGGACGTTCATCACGATACGTGATTTCCTGTATCAAGGAAATTCGATTTCGTGATTGATAGCCCCACTTTATGATTGCGCGCAAGCTTGGAGTTGAGGGAAGGGCATGGGAGAGGGCTGGGGTGTGTGGGCGGCGGTGGCCTCGAGCGGCCTCGGCGGCACCTCGATCGGCGCCACGCGCTATCTCGTGAACGCGATCGATCCGCTCGCCATCGGCTCGTTCCGTTTCGGCATCGGGTTTCTGTTGCTACTGCCGGTGGCGTGGCTGCAAGGCGGCCGGTGGCCGGGGCGGCGCGACTGGCTCGGCACGGCCGGGCTCGGCGTGCTCTATTTCGCGCTGTTTCCGATTCTGTTCAACGCGTCGCTGATTTTCACGACAGCCGCGCGCGGCGCGCTCGCGCTGTCGACACTGCCGCTGCTCACCATGGTCGTCGGCGCCGCGCTCGGCAGCGAAGCGTTGTCGGCGCGCAAGACGGCTGGCGTCCTGGTCGCGATGTCGGGTGTTGCGCTGGCGCTGCTGTCCGGGCTCGCCACCGCGCCCGATGGCGCCTGGCGCGGCGATTTCCTGATGGTCGCGGCCGCACTCTGCATGGCGCTCTACAGCATCTGGTCAAAGCCGCTGATCCGCCGCTCGGGCCCCATTCCCTTCACGGCTGTCTCGATGGGCATCGGCGCCGCCTGCCTGATCGCGCTCTCCTGGTGGCGAGGCAGCTTTGCGCCGGTGGCTTCCTTCGGCCCGCCGCAATGGGGAGCCGCGTTCTATCTCGGCGCCTTTGGTGCCGCGTTGACCTTCTATCTCTGGGCTTTTGCGCTCGAACGCACGACGCCGACGCGCGTCGCAATCTCGGTCACCGTCAATCCGATCACGGCGTCAGCGGTCGGCGCGCTCTTGCTCAATGAGCCGATCGGATGGAACCTCGTTCTCGGCATCGTGACTGTCTTTGCCGGCATCTGGATCGCGACGACGACAAGTCGCCGCGCTGCCTTCACCGCAAATTAACGCAAGCGGCGTCCAGTGGATTGTCCGCACCTCTGCGGGAGAATAGCCATGTTCAAAGACGGAACCTATTCCGCCTGGTACAAGTCGCCGCTTGGCGAGGGGACCGGCACCGCGCATTTTGCTGGCGGCAAGCTTCGGGGCCGCGACAGCATCCTGCTCTACGACGGCACCTATGAAACCGCGGGCGACAATCTCAAAGTCGTCGTCAGGACCCGGCGTCATTCCCCGGGACACCCATCGATTTTTGGCGTGATGAGTTTGAGCTGAGGCTCGAGGGAACGGTGCTCGGCAAGACCGTCGTGTGCAGCGGAACGGCTGACGTTGCGCCCGGCGTGATTGTCGAGGTCACACTCATTCCCTGTAAGTCGGAACCGACGGCCGTCGAGCCGCCGCGGACGCGAAAGCTCGACGCGAGCAAGCTGCCGAAGCTGCCAAAACATTCACGCGGACGCTGACGCCTACTATTCTACTTTGACGCCGCTTTCCTTGATCGGCGCTTCCCACTTCGCGATTTCGCTTTTGACAAAGCCCGCGAGATATTCCGGCGTCGTGCGGTCCTTGGACACGACCTGCACTCCCAGGCTTGCCAGGCGTTCGCGGAACGCGGGCGTGTTCATGGCCTCCACAGCCGCGGCGTTGAGTTTCTTGACGATATCTTCCGGAGCGCCCTTGGGCAGGAACACCGCGTTCCAGCTGTAAGCTTCAGCGTTAACGCCTTGCTCCACCGTGGTAGGCACGTCAGGCTCCGCCGGCGAGCGCGTTTTGCTCATCATCGCAAGCGCCTTGACGGTGCCGCCGTCGATCTGGGGCTTGACGGTGCTCATGAGGTCGCATTCGAAATCGATCCGGCCCGCGATCACATCCTGCATCGCAAGTTCGCCACCCTTGTAGGGGACATGGGTGATGTGGGTGCCCATGGCGGTATCGAGCACCACGCAGCCGAGGTGGGAAGCAGATCCCGGTCCGCCCGAGCCGAACTTGAGCTTGTCCTGGTTCTGTTTGGCGTAGGCGACAAACTCCGCCAGGTTATTCACCGGTAGATCCTTGCGCGCAAAAAGCACGATCGGCACGTCGGCGAGCAGCGCGACCGGCGTGAAGTCGGTCGTCGCATTGTAGACCGGGTGATCGTACAGCCACTGATTTTGCGCGTGAGTTCCGACCGTGCCTATTCCGATGGTGTAGCCATCGGGCCGGGCATCCGCCAAACGCTTGGCACCGTTCATTCCACCGGCGCCGCCGATATTGTCGACGATGATCGTCTGGCCGAGAATTTCACCCATCCGCTGGGCCAGCATGCGCCCAACAAGGTCCGTCGGTCCGCCAGCCGCGAACGGTACGATCATTGTGATCGTGCGGGTGGGATAATCTTGCGCGACGGCGGGGCAGGAGAGCGTGAGAAAAAGTCCGAAGGCTGCGATTTTGTTTTTCATTGTCATGACTTTCTGTCGGTCGCGGCAGCGGCTCTCCAGCCGAAAGGACGTGCCTTATTGGATTTGCGGAATCTTGGCCCTGGCAATGAGATCCTTGTAGAACGCGACCTCCTTGGCGATGCGCGCCTTTGCCGCCTCGGGTCCTTCGGCGGTCGGAACGAAACCGAGATCGATGAGGCGCTTCTTGATGTCCTCGCGTGCGACGACCTTGAGCGCGGCCTTGCTGATGCGCTCGATCTCCGCCGGCGGCGTGCCCGGAGGCGCCAGGAAGAAATGCAGGTTGCTGAGACTGACGTCGGGATAGCCGAGCTCCTTGAAGGTCGGCACGTCAGGAAGCGTTGGCCATCGCTCGTCCGTGCTCAGTGCGATGCCCTTCATGGTGCCGCCGCGGATTTGCCCCTGGGCGCCCGGGAGCGCGGTCGACAGAATATCGACGGTACCGGTCATCAGAGCCTGTGTCGCCGGCCCGCCGCCATTGTAGGGAATGTTTGTCACCGCAGTGCCGGTGGTGAACTTGAACAGCTCCATCATCAGCTGCGGCGTCGTGCCGTTGCCGGGGCTCGAATAGTTGAATTTCTGCGGCTCGGCTTTTGCGCGTGCGATCAGGTCGGCCACCGATTGGATGCCGTCTTGCTTGGGGCTCACCGCGAACACAGTTGGCGCAGCCGGAAGCAGGCCGACGGGTTCGAGCTTGCTGTAGTCGTAGTTGGCGTTCTCATACAGCGACGGATTGACGACGAAGGCGCTGGTGGTGATCAGCAGCGTGCGGCCGTCGGGCTTTGCGCGGGAGACCTCGCTGGTGCCGATATTGCTGCCGGCGCCGGCGTGATTTTCGACGATCACCGTCTGCTGCAATTCTTCCTGCAGGGGTGCCTGGAGCAGGCGCGCCAGCACGTCCGCCGAGCCTGCGGGCGCAAAGGGAATGACGATCCGGACGACGCCGCCCGGGCTTTGCGCCAGGGTCGCGCCCGGCGTAGCGCCAAAAATCGCCGCCAGCACAACGGCCGCTACCAGTTTCCCCCGCCTCATATTTCCTCCCTCTATTGGTATACCAGCCGTTTGCCAAGGCTGATGTGATCGGTCAACGCCGACGAAGGTCCAAGCGGGGGCTTCGCTCAGGCCGCGTGCCAGTCTTTGACCTCGCCAACCATGTCCCAGTTCAGCGTATCGAGGTCGTCGCCGATCTTGGAATTGTTGCGGCTGGTGTTGGTGAGGGCGGCCCAGCAGAAGAGACACGTTGCCTACAAGCACAAGTTGATACAGTATTTAGGTCTAGAGCACTTTGCATCTTGACATCTTGGAGTCTCCCTCGGCGCAACGCTAATCGCGGACCGATACCCTAATTAAGGAGTATTGATGTGAGAGCGCTTCAATTTATTTTCGAGTTCGCTGCATTTTTCGGCATCATAACCTTGCTGGTATTCGTTCCGCTTACAAAAATGATCGTAGGCGCGATCTTGACAGTTGTCGGCGCGTTCATGCCCGGACAGCTGGCCAAGTCTGAAAAGGGACAAGGCTCGCTAAAGCTTCTTGGAACCGACATTAGCTTTGTGGGCTCTTTGCGAATGGGAGTGGTCGTTGCAGGGTTGGTTGTACTCGTCTTCGCAACTACAGAAACGGCTACGAATGTGGCTTCGGTAAACAACCAAGCCGGCGCGCTGGCCGAAACGAAGCATGGTGACGATTTTGAGACCGCTCTCACCGACCGAAGTGCTCGGGCAACACTTTTGGCGAAAGAAACGGTAGAGAAAGACCGGAGCTTATATCTCAATCTCTATATGAAGCAGTGCGTCAAGAAGACGGCAACCTTGGAGAAGATAGCGGAGTTTGCATCCTACAAATCAGATTGGAAGGACGTGTGTGATAAACTTCGCCAAGGTCTGGGGATCAATAAGGTTTCGGCTTACATCGCGACGTATATGGGCGGACCGAAATGAATCCTCCAAGAAACTTGCCACTGCTGAAGACGAGCGATGCTCTCGCCGCGACCCTGGCGCGGATGTCTGCAGTTCGCTGAATTTCCATTGCGCGCGGAGCGAAGCAATCCATCTCGCCGCATGGATAAAATGGATTGCTTCGTCGCTGTCGCTCCCCGCAACGAGGGGTAAATCGGTGATCGAACCTCAGATCATCGCGCTTTAGTAAGTGGCGCGTCCTCCCGAAATATCGAACACCGCGCCGGTCGAGAAGGCGCAGTCTTCGGAGGCGAGCCACGCCACCATGGCTGCCAGTTCTTCCACCAGCACGAAGCGGTTCTTCGGAATCTTCGACAGCATGAAGTCGATATGCTGCTGCGTCATCTGGTCGAAGATCGCGGTCTTGGCAGCCGCAGGTGTCACCGCGTTGACAAGGATGTCATGCGCGGCGAGCTCCTTGCCGAGCGATTTGGTCAGCGCAATGAGCCCGGCTTTTGACGCCGAGTAATGCGCCGCATTCGGATTACCTTCCTTGCCCGCGATCGAGGCGATGTTGACGATGCGGCCGTATTTCTTCTCGATCATGGCAGGCACGATCGCCTTGCAGCAGATGAAGGGGCCGTCGAGATTGATGCGGAGCACCTTGCGCCATTCATCGAGATCGGTGTCCCACACCGTCTTGTTGATACCGGCGATGCCGGCATTGTTGACGAGGATGTCGATCTTGCCGAACGCCTTCAGCGTTGCGTCGCGGGTGGTTTCCACTGCCGCGAGACCGCTGACATCGACCTTGAAGGCGGACACCGCGTTGCCGATTTCCTTTGCGGTCTTTTCCGCCAGTGCCTGATCAAAGTCCCAGATCGCGACCTTGGCGCCGGATTCGACAAAGCGCTCGGTGATCGCGCGGCCGAACCCCTGCGCGCCGCCGGTGACGACGGCGATGCGGCCGTTGAGATCGATCTTGTTCTTGCCCATGGTGGAAACCTCTGGTCGGCCGGATGTCAGAGCATGTAGCCGCCATCGACAACGAGGTCGACGCCGGTGGTGAACGCGCTTTCATCGCTGGCGAGATACACGGCCATGGCAGCGATTTCCTCCGCTGTACCGAGCCGGCCCATCTTCTGGCGGGAGATGAACATCTCCTTGCCCTGCGGGCCGGCGGCGGCGGCTCGGTCGAGCATCGAGGGCGTTTCCACCGTGCCGGGACAGACGCTGTTGCAGCGGATACCCTGGGTGATGAAATCAAGCGCGACCGCGCGCGTGAGCAACGAGACCGCTGCCTTGGACGCACTGTAGACATAGCGGTTAGCCGGCGGCCGCAGCGCGGCGCACGAGGAGATGTTGACGATACTGCCGCCTCCGCCCGCCAGCATTGCAGGCAGGAATGCCTTGATGGTCCGGTGCATGGACTTGACGTTGAGGTCGAACGAGAAGTCCCAGTCCTCCTCCGAGCAGTCCATGATGGTGCCGTGGTGCACGAAGCCTGCCGCGTTGAGCAGGACGTCGATTTTGCCGACGCGCTTGGCGAAGGCGTTGACGTCGGCCGTGTTGCGAACATCGAGCCGTGCCGTCTCGGCGATACCATCCTGGGTCAGGGCGGCAATGCCCTTCTCGTTGATATCGGTGGCAATCACCGTGGCGCCCTCGCGCGCGAAGGCGATGGCGCAGGCGCGTCCGATGCCCGCCGCCGCTGCGGTGACAACGGCGCGTTTGCCCTTGAGGCGGTTTGACATTTTGTTCTTTCCTTCTTGTTTGTCATTGCGAGGAGCGAAGGCCTCGTAGGGTAGGCAAAGCGAAACGTGCCCACCGTCACAAGCTCAACACCGAAGGTGGGCACGGCGCAAGTGCGCCTTTGCCCACCCTACGGCTGTTCGTCGCTTCGCTCGCAACGACGATGGAGCGTTAGTGATTATCCCTCGCCACGCCCACCGTGCCGGCGATGTCGTGATAGCGCGTGGCCAGCTCCATGCAGGCGCCGGTGGCGTGCTGGCCGACGGTGGTGCGGTAGAGCTCCTGCCACGGCGTCTGGTTGGCCGGATGCGGGAAGCCGCCCTTGGCCTTCAGATCGGCGTGGCGCTGCTTGATCTCCTCGTCGGAGATCAGGATGTTGGCCGAGCCCTTGTTGAGGTCGATGCGGACCCTGTCGCCGGTCTTGAGGATCGCAAGCCCGCCATTGGCCGCGGCCT
>Ga0210387_10001260_pt1 | contig 18989 bp, 19 predicted proteins | sample IncBWC7OmetaG_FD_160108 | JGI IMG/M metagenome (GOLD analysis project Ga0210387, IMG submission 160108) | Forest soil microbial communities from Barre Woods Harvard Forest LTER site, Petersham, Massachusetts, United States - Inc-BW-C-7-O ...
TGCGCTTGCCACCGGCATTTTCGTGGCGGGTTCAAATATTGGCGCAATCGTCACCCCTCTAATCGTGCCTTTCATCACCTATCGCTGGGGCTGGCGAGCCGCTTTCATCATTACAGGATCCTTCAGTGCGGTGTGGCTCGTGCTTTGGCTCAAGGTTTATCGGCGGCCCGAGGCGCATCCTCGAGTGAGTCCCGCTGAGCTTGCGTTGATCAATAGTGATTCGCGCGAGGCGCGGACACCGTCAGGGGAAAAGATTGCATGGCGGCAGCTATTGCGCGTACCCGAGACTTGGGCCTACGCACTCGCCAGATTCTTGATTGATCCAATTTGGTGGATGTTTCTTTTCTGGCTGCCGGATTTCTTCGCGAAGCGCTACAGTTTGGATCTTGCGCACTTCGGTCCGCCCCTTGTGGTCGTGTACTTGCTATCGGACTTGGGTAGCGTGGCGGGAGGCTGGTTGTCCTCGCGGTTGATTCGCGGCGGTGCCAGCGTGAATAGGGCGCGAAAGTCCACCATGCTGCTTGCCTCGGTGTTGGTGGTGCCCGTGACGTTGGCAATGTACGCGGACGGATTGTGGTTAGCCGTGGCGATCGTAGGGTTGGCGACAGCCGGCCATCAAGCATTTTCCGCGAATCTCTATACTTTCCCCTCTGATGTGTTTCCCAAAAGGGCGGTCGCTTCCGTGGTTGGCATTGGCGGGACTGCAGGAGCGGTCGGCGGGATGCTAATGGCTAAATACGCCGGTTGGGTATTGGATAAGCTCGGCAGCTATACGCCGATTTTCGTCGTGGCGGGTGCGGCGTATCTGCTGGCGCTCGCCGCCATACAGTTTCTCTCGCCGCGCATGAGCCTAGTGACGCTGCCTGAGCATACCCCAGGCCGATCGAATTCGACCATAACGTAATACCTATCGGCTCGGCGTCTCGCGCAGCTGCTGCATCGTAAAGACGTAGCTGTCAGATTCCTTTGGTTTGTGACAAGCGAGGCATTGCGCTTCATTGAGTTGATCCTGGCGCTTACCGTCTGCAGCAAAGAGAGCGTAGTCCCAGTTCTCGTTGCGCAGCACAAGCGGAATGTCGTTCCCCCAGTTGCTGTGCGATTCCATCCCTGCATAGGATTGCACCGGACCCGCGATGTCTTTGCCGGCCGCGTCCTTTTGTATTTTGTAACTCACTTGCAAGATCACCGATCCGTCTGGTAATTGTTTGCCGGCGCGAGCGGCACTCGCTGCCGTGGCGTTGGCGTAACGCCGAGTCATTGTGTTTTCCTCCGTTTCCGTCTGGTATAGCGTGAATCCTGCCGGGAAGGCTTTGGGAAATTGCATACGGGAATGGATGGCGCTGCTTACGGGACCACGACCAGACGCCTCGGGAGTGGGTTCTGCAGACATGCTCGCCCAATACGCCGCGAGGTCATGGATATTCGCGTCGTTCAGCTGTGCGGCGATGACATTCATGAAATCGTTGTGGCGGTCCTTGTTGCGAAAGGCCTTGAGTTGAACCTCCAGATAGGCTTGCTTTTGTCCCGCCAGATTGGGAATGGTCGGATTGAGGCTAATGCCGGCTGGACCATGGCAGGCTCTGCAGGCTTCAACATTGACGGGTGCGGTGCGGGGCTCCTGAGCGTGTGCGGACATCAATATCGTCAGAAGGACTGTGGTGGCAGCGAGTCTACGCATCGGGCCCCGCGGCAAGATCTATCCATTTTGCCATTTGGACCCAGCGAAGCAAGCAGCCCGACAACATCACGCAGCCAAGCAAAAATGGTTTTGGAAAGCACCAAAACAGCCAAAGTATCGCCGCCAATGACGATATCGCGGCCGCCGAAATCGCGGCAGAACGGAAGCGCGTTAAAGCGCTCATCCGGCTTCAACCGGAACAGCGATTGCAGTCGAACCGCGCCCTTTAGCCATTGAGACAATGCCTTGCAAGCGTCTTGCCGCCAGATGCGCGAGCTCTCGTTCCAGTGCGCGGTAACCAACCACTACAGACTCGCCCAATCCAGTCAGGCACACGCCGCCGCCGCGGCTGCCGCCTCTTCTCGCGACCGTCACCGGTAATTGAAAAGCACGATTCAGACTGTCAACCAGAAGCCAAGCATGCCGATAACTGATCCGCAGGTCCCGCGCGGCCTGGGAGAGCGTGCCGGCTGTTTGAATGGCCTCGAGCAGATCGATCTCTCTCCAGCCTACTTGAGAGTGTTGCGCGAATTGGATAGAGAAGCGAATCACAGGGTCAGGCATCTCTGCGCCACCCGGCCGCCGCTGGCAGCATGGCCGTGAGCGTATCGTCTCGCCGCCAGAGGTGATGGAAGAGCGCGGCTGACACATGCAGCACAATGAGTGTCATCAAGGAGAAACCGACTGCCTTATGAATGGTCAGCAGCCGGTGAGCCAGAAGTGAATTCTTTTCGATCAAGGCCGGCAATTGCGCGATGAAGAACAGGTTCACGTGATCGCCATGAGCGTTCGTCTGCAATAGTCCTAGAATCGGCTGCGCCAAGAGGAGGACGTAGAGGGCATATTCGCTTGCCACGGCGGCGACCCGCATTGCCTGTGACCTGTCGCCCGGCCAAGCGGGATATTCGGCAAAGTTGCGCCACGCCAAACGGAAAAGCGTCACGCCCCAGACAGTCAGACCGACGGATCGATGAAGCTGCAGAAAAGCGCTGTGGGCGCTACGAGACGTGGCGAGATCGATGGAGAACGCGAGTACAAACACGGATAGCATGAGGGCGGCGGTCAACCAGTGGATCAGGCGAGTCGCCCGATCAAATACCCCTCGGTTGGAATTGCCGATCGCGTGCATCGTTCTGACTCCTTAGAAATTAACTCGCTTCAAGGAGGAGGACTCTCGGCCGCGTGTTTTTATTCCATTTTTTCATGGCGCCCGTGTGTCGCCGCGATCCAAATCCATCGCTTGGCGGACCAGCTGAAGGCGCGGCTATGCTCGATTGCGGGCGACCAACAATGCGATCAAGAGTTAACCGAGGTACTCGTGAGGTGGCGAATCATTCCCGGGCGGTATTCGTCCAAGCTAAGGGGCGTCTTGCGTGCCTATCTCAAACCCGCAATCAGTCGGTGAAACTGTTGGTCCATCTCGTGTTCTGTGATGGAGTAGTGATGATCCATCCACCATACGATCAGCGTCATGAGCGTACCGGCCAACTGTTGCGCCAGAATCACGGCCGAAATGCCATCCGGTATCTCCTTATCGCGGCGCATCGCCAGTACTCGCTGCTCGAATACCTGGGCGATATTGTTCTGCCACACCTTCATGATGAACTCGGTCTTGCGCGCGCGGAATAGCGAGTCGAAAAGAGGCTTCATCTGTCTCACGTGTTCGAAGAACCAGCGAGCTGGGAACCGATAACTTCCGAGCGTCTCGTCCCAGTCAAGCCTTTCGCCGAGCGCTCGGCCAAAGACCACCGTATGGCGGATGAATAACTCATCCTTGTCCTGAAAGTGCGCGTAAAACGTGGAACGTCCGACGCCGGCGCGATCGCAGATGTTCTGTACGGTGATCTCGTCAAAGCCCTTCACGTGCATCAGCGCAATCAACGCCGACGCAAGTTCGCCGCGCGTCCGTACCGCACGCGCATCGTCCGAGTCCCCTGGAATGGCAACGAAATTCGGCACAATTGACCCTTGAATGTCCTGGAACTCGTCGTGCCTGCTGACGACCACGCAAGACTCGCATATCGTCTCGGAAACTGCACCATAGAGAGGCTCATGCGATACGAATCTCGGTACGGCGCGATGTTGATTGCAGGCTCGGCGGTGCTGTTGGTGATGGGCATGGTGCACCCAAGCACCATTCCTCTCGGCGATCGCGACGCGCTGGCGCGCATGAGCCTGGTGGACGCGATGGCGCACAGCTTGGCAATCATCGGCACATGGCTGGTGCTTGTGGGACAAGTGGGCTTTTGTCGCATGCTGGGGCTGCAACGAACCTTAGTGATGGCGGCGCTGGTAGCAGCCGCGCTACCGGCTGCAGGCGTCATAGTCGCAGCGGCACTCGATGGCTTTGTGATACCGAAAATTGCGGACCAGTGGATGGGCGCAGACGCCGGCACACGGGCAGATCTACGGCAACTCATCCGATTTTGCGTGCTCATCGCAAGCTCGCTCACGCGCATCTATGCGTTGTTGGTAGCGGCGGCGATCCTGCTCTGGTCATGGATAGTCTACCGTGACCATCTAAGTCTTGGGCTGCCGTGGGTCGGCGCAGTGATAGGTCTGGCCGGCATCGCAACGCTGTACGGTGGGCCCGCTTATGTCAACGTGCACGAGCTGCTTGCACTGGTGGTGGGCCAATCAGTGTGGATGGTTTGGGCGGGGTTGCTGATGATTCTAAGGCCGAGACCGTAAAGTCGGCCGCCGATCATTAGGTCCTTTATACTGCCTCAGGCTTGAAGCAGCACTGGGAGCGAACGATCGTGGACACGTTGAACGCGGCGCTCGCGCATCACGGCTATTCGATCCTGGCCGCCATCGTATTTCTCGAGGCAATTGGTGTACCCGTGCCGGCAGCCGTCGCCTTGCTGATTGCGGGCGGCGCGGCAGCCCATGGCGTCATGCAAGCCCAGTATGTTTTGGGCGTGGCGCTGGTCTCGATGTTGGCCGGCGACACGCTGATGTTTCTGCTGGGCCGCTACACCGGATGGTGGCTGCTGGGACTGCTCTGCCGTATTTCCCTCAACCCGGAATCCTGCATCCTGCGATCGGCCGATTCCTTTTACCGGCGGGGCCGTACGCTGCTGGTGATCGCCAAGTTCATTCCGGGGATCAACACCATGGCACCGCCTCTTGCCGGCAGCATGAACATGCGCTTGATGACCTTTCTGCGTTTGGATCTGGCCGGTGCAGTGCTTTATGCGGGATCCTATTTCATCGTTGGCTTCGTTTTCTCGGGCGCCTTGCAGGCCGTCACGAAAGGCTACGACTCAGTCGGCCGCGTGGCCGGTTGGGTGGTGATGGCGCTTGTGATTGCGTACCTGTTATTTCGCGTTTGGCTTTGGGTGAAGGGCCGTGCATTGAGCGCCGTACCATTCGCCGCGCCTGTGGATGTCCACCGGGACATGGCGGCGGGCGCACCGGTTTACGATGTTCGAAGCCACGGATACTTCGATCCTAAGGCCACACGCATTCAAGGTTCGCGGCGCCTTGATCCGAATGCACTTCATCAGTCAGAAACCGAATTGCCTGCCGAGGGGACGGTTTTCGTTTACTGCACCTGCGTCCGCCAGGCCACCAGCACGCGCGTGGCGCGGGAGCTGCAGACCATGCTGCAGGGAAAGGTCGTGCGCGTCTGCGTGATCCAGGGCGGATTGCGCGCTTGGATAAAGGCCGGCCTGCCCGTGGAAGGCGTGCCTCCGGGTGAAGTGGCGATGCTGCCCGTGTTCGACTGAACAAGCATAAAGCTGAGCGCAATAGAACCAGTAGGGCTCGCACTGAGCCGCGATTCTGCGCTCGCGTGTGGCGGATCGAATCGTCTCGGCGTTTACAGTGTACACATGGTTGTGTACACTGTACGCAATGAGTAAGGATCGAATCTTCAGCGCCGCGAAGACAGTTCTCGAGCAGGAGGGCATCGCCGGCTTGTCGATGCGCCGGATAGCACAGCAGTCCGGCATGTCGCCCATGTCGCTCTACCGCCATTTCGCTGACAAAGACGCACTGCTCAATGCATTGATGGCGGACGGTCTCGGCGCGTGGGAGGAGCGCGTGCGCGCCATTCAGGCGACAGCGCCGCTGCAATGGCTGGAGCGCCTTACGGATGAGTTTCTGGCGTTCGCACTCGAAGAACCGCATCGCTTCGATGCCGCCTTTTTTCTTCCCGCGCCAAAGGCGCGCCGCTATCCCGATGATTTCGCGGCGGGCCGCTCGCCCGTCATCGCCATGGCGGTACTCAAGATCGATGAGGCGCAGGCCGATGGTGTTCTCGGCGGCGCGCCGGCGCTCGATGTCGCGCTGGCCCTGTCGGCCTTGGCGCAAGGCTTGGTATCGATGCATCGCGCTCGGCGGTTTTCAGGTGACGCAGAATTCTCGGCGCTGTACCGCTCGGTGCTGCGCAGGTCTCTCAAGTCATTGTCGATTGAACCTAAGCGAAAATCCAATTGAAGCCGGTGTTGGCAGCGCTGTTGAGTGGCCTACTGCTGTATCTGTCGCTGGGACTGAGCGATCTGTGGTTTCTAGCCTGGTTCGGACTAATACCCATCTTGTGGCTCGCGTACGCGAATGTGCCGGTCTGGCAGTTGATTCTCGCCGCAATGTGCGCATGGCTCGCGGGGCAGATCTATGCGTTCCAGTGCTACGGGTCGGTATCGCCGTTGCTCATTCTCTCGGGGCTATTGCCTTTGACGATTCTATTTCCTCTGGCGCTGATGTTTGCGCGACTCGCGCAGCGGCGCGCTTCGGCGCTGGCATCGCTTTTGGCCTTTCCTGCGTGCTGGACCGCCTTCGAATATCTGTATGGCTTGGTGGCGCCCAACGGCAGCTTTGGCTCGCTCGCTTACAGTCAAATGTCGGCGCCGCTGCTGATCCAGTGCGCGTCCCTGCTGGGCATGTACAGCATTACGTTCTTGATTTGCCTGTTCGCCAATGTGGCGGCGATGGCGCTGCACCCGCCGCTGCGATCGAGCCGCCTGCTCGTGCTTGGCTTTTGCCTCTGCGCTTTGGATGTCGCCTTTGGCTACGTGCGCCTATCCCGGCCGCATCCGATTACGGTCACGGCCAGCGCATTCGTCGACGAAAGCGCCATGCTCGCCGCCTATCGCAGCGACACGCTCGAGTCCGCGGTCGGCGTCTCCGCAGCCTATGCGAGCGCGATCCGACAGGCGGCAGCGCAATTCGCGGTGACGCCGGAGGGGGGCATCGTGACCCGGCAAGAGTGGCGCTCTGCGATTCTGGCACCGCTGTCAAGTGTTGCGCGCGAGACCGGAGTACAGATCATTGCCGGTGTTTATGAACGCGTCCCCCCTGCCGATTTGGCATTTGCGTTTCAGGCTGACGGCGCACCACGCAGGTACGCCAAGCGCCATCTGGTTCCTTTTGTGGAAAACGAGTTTACGCCTGGCCACTCTTCCGGCTGGTTGGGCGATGGGCGCGCAATGGAGATCTGTAAGGACATGGACTACCCGCGCACCATCCTTGGCGATGCGAAATACGGCATACGTTTGATGGGCGTGCCGGCAGGCGATTTTGGGAAAGACGCATGGCTGCATGCCAGGATGGCAATCATGCGCGGAGTCGAGAATGGCTTTGCCATTGTGCGCGCGGCCAATGAGGGACTACTCACCGCCAGCGATGCCGAAGGGCGCCTGATCGCGCAAAAAAATGCCGCGCCCTCGGGCATGACCGTACTCATTGCCGCCCTGCCTCTCGGTCCGGGTCCCACCTTCTATACGCGCATCGGTGATGCCTTCCCGTGGTGCGCCGTCGTACTGTTCCTCGCGATCGGTGCGCTCTGCGCGAGGCGTCCTAATCCGTCGGTCCATGGATTACGAGCCGTCCGCTCGGTGTAGTATCGCCATCCAGTCGCATCGCTGCGCCAGGTATTCTGAGGCCACGCGGATGACGATTGTTTCGAAAACAATGAAGAGGTTAAACATGCGTCAGCACATGTTCAGCGGGCTCTGTCTGGTGGTAGCGATGCAAGGAGCCGCGAGCGCCCAGGAGGCGCCGATGACACCGCTGCGACCCGATCAGGTCACCTTTCGCGCGCTCTACAAGGAACTGGTGGAAACCAACACGTCGCTGTCGGCCGGAAGTTGCACGCTGGCGGCCGATCGAATCGCAACCCATTTGCAGGCGGCGGGTTTCACCGACAAGGAGCTGACAAGCTTCAGCGTGCCCGAACATCCCAAAGAAGGCGGCCTGGTGGCAATCCTTCCAGGCACATCGAAGACGGCAAAACCCATGTTGCTGCTCGGTCATCTCGATGTGGTCGAAGCCAAGCGCGAAGATTGGACCCGCGACCCGTTCGTATTGGTCGAAGAGAATGGGTACTTTTACGGCCGCGGAGCAGCCGATATGAAGGCCATGGATGCGACATGGGTAGATATGTTGATGCGTTTCAAACAGAGCGGCTATCGCCCCAAGCGAACCATAAAACTGGCCCTGACTTGCGGTGAGGAGACCACCAATGCCTTCAACGGCGCAGAGTGGTTGGCAAAGAACCGGCCCGAACTCATCGACGCGGCCTTCGCGTTGAACGAGGGCGGCGGCGGCCGCACGGACGGGCATGGCAAGCTCATCGTGGAATCCATTCAAGTGGGCGAGAAGGCCTCGCAGAACTATCGGTTGGAAGCCGTTAATCCAGGCGGCCACAGTTCCATTCCCATCCGCGACAATGCCATCTATCAGCTTGCCGATGCGCTCACCAAAGTGCGCGATCACGAGTTCCCGGTCAAGCTCTCCGATACCACACGCGCTTACTTTTCGGCGTTGGGCGCTTCACGTGGCGATGACATGGGACATGCGATGGTGGCGCTGTCGAAGAATCCCGGTGACATGGCCGCCGAGGCGATTGTCTCGACGGATCGCAGCTACCACAGCATGCTGCGTACCACCTGCGTCGCAACGCTCTTGGAAGGTGGACATGCGAATAACGCGCTGCCGCAGCGTGCGGCGGCCAATGTAAATTGCCGCATTTTCCCCGGGGATACGGTGGAGGGCACGCGAGCGGCTCTTGTGGCCGCGATTGGCGATCCCGGCGTCAGCGTTACCGTGGTTCCGCCCGTTCGTCCCATCGCTGCGCCACCGCCGCTCGATTCAAAAATCTTGGGACCAGCCAAAGCGTTGGTGGCGACATACTTCCCCGGCGTGCCGCTGATTCCTTCCATGTCGACCGGTGCCACCGACGGTATTTTTCTCGAAGCTATCGGCATTCCCGTCTACGGAGCCCCCGGGGGCTGGGGCGATCCCGACGGCAACGGCGCGCATGGACTCAACGAGCGCAGGAGTGTGCGTTCCGTATATGTGGGCCGGGATTTCTTGACCGATTTGGTGAAGCGCTATGCCGATGCGGAATGATTCGCCGCCGGTCAACCCGGCGCAATCGCGGGCACGGTCGGTTGCTCGAACTTAAGGTCCGGCCGCATGCGGAACGCCAGCAGCATGCCGACGCCCATGAGCGTCATGCTGCCGACAAACGGCATTTGCCAATTTCCTGTCTGATCGATGATGAAGCCGCCCACCACCGGACTCACCATGGCGGCCAGCGCTGAACCCGTGTTCATGATGCCGCTGGCAGTGCCGCAGTGATCCGGCGCGATGTCCATCGGGATTGCCCACATGGGGCCGATGGTCATTTCGGCGAAGAAAAAGCTCACCGTTAAAAAGAGCACGGAAATGACCGGTGTGTGCGAGATCATCAACGGCAACAGCGTGATCAGCGATAGGAGCATGCACACCGACACCATGTTGCTGCGGGCGCGACGTAAATCGCCGGTACGTTTGAGAATGCGATCGGTAACGATGCCGCCGAGCGTGTCGCCGAGCACGGCACCAAAGAAAACCACGGACGCCGACAGGGCCGAATGTTTGAGGTCGAGATGTTGGCTGTGCAGAAAGTACTGCGGAATCCAGGTGAGATACAACCACAGCGTCCAGCCATAGCAGAAATACACAATGGTCACCGGCGCCATGCGCCTGAGCAGCGGACCCCACGGAACTTTGGGTGTTTGCGCCGGCGGTGTGGTAAGTGAGGCGAGTTCGGCGGCTGTGATTCGCGGATGATCCTTTGGCAATTCCGTAAAGGTTAGCGCCCACAAGGTAACCCACAAAAAGCTGATGCCGGCGCACACATAAAACGAGGCGCGCCAGCCATAAGCCGCCATGATCAGCACGACCACAGATGGCGCGACGGCATTACCGACCCGCGAGGCGGCATGGGTGATGCCTTGTGCATAACCTCGCTGACCCTTTGCCACCCACCGCGACATGGCCGCCGTCGCGGCCGGGAAGGTCGCGCCTTCGCCGATGCCGAGAAACACCCGGGCGATGAGCATCGATGTCAGTCCGCCTGCGAGGCCGGTGAGCGCAGTGGCGCTGGCCCAAATGAGCGCGCACACAATGAGGGTGCGACGCGCGCCGAAGCGATCGCTAATCCAGCCGCCGATGATTTGAATGAATAAATACGGGTAGGCGAATGCGGAGAAGACGAAACCTATTTGCGTCTTGCTGAGGTTGAACTCTTTGCCGAAGCCCTCGGCGGCGCTGCTCACATTGGTCCGATCCAAGTAGGTGATGAAGTACATCAGGCACAACAAGATCAAGACGATGTGCGTCACTCGTAAGCGCTTCATTCTTCCTCCCGGCTCATTTGAGGCATGCGATCACCCGCTGCGGCCCGATGCAGGATTGCTACGTCCTTGCGCAGACGTTCTTTTATGCCACTTTTTGTAATGATGATTGCGCGTGATGCGTGCTGAAATAATCCATGGCCGCGTGCACACCGCTGCCCGCGAGTTTGACGCCCATGAGTTTGAGACCCATCTCGCAACCGGCCAATGTCGCCAGCAGCGTCAGATCATTGCTGTCGCCCAGATGTCCGATGCGAAACATGCGTCCCTTGACTTTGCCGAGCCCCACGCCCAAGGACAAATCGAATCGCTCGAAGATCATTCGGCGCAACGCATCCGCGTCGACGCCGGCGGGCGTAATGACGCCGGTCAGCACCGGCGAGTAGAGGCGTGGATCGGCACACTGTATCGGCAGTCCCCAGGCCGTCACGGCGCTGCGCACGCCTGCGGCCCAGCGATCGTGCCGAGCAAAAACCCGCTCCAAACCTTCCGAGAAAATCATGTCCAGGGATTCGGATAACCCGTAGAGCAAGTTGGTGCTGGGTGTGTAGGGCCAATAGCCGGCCTTATTGGCCTCCACGATGTCGTCCCACGCCCAGAAGGAGCGCGGCAGCGTTGCGGTCTTCATGGCGTCGAGTGCCCTCGGCGACAGCGCGTTGAAGCTGATGCCGGGGGGTAGCATCAAGCCCTTCTGCGAGCCGCTGATGGCGACGTCCACGCCCCAGGCGTCGTGCTGGTAATCGGCGCAGGCGAGACCCGAAATGGTGTCCACCATGAGCAATGCAGGATGTCCCGCGGCATCCATGGCTGCGCGAACGGCGGCGATGTCGGAGGTGACGCCGGTAGAGGTCTCATTGTGAACAACGCACACGGCCTTGATCTTGCGCTCGGTGTCCTGGCGTAAGCGCTTCTCGATGAGTTCGGCCTGCACGCCTTGGCGCCAATTGGGAGCGGCGGGCAGCTGCTCATCGTCGCCACGTCCTGCCAAAACTTCGGTCGACAAATGCAGGCGCGCCGCCATCTTTGCCCACAGCGACGCGAAATGGCCGGTTTCGAACATCAGAACCTGATCGCCCGGCGACAGGGTATTGGCAAGAGCCGCCTCCCAGGCGCCGGTTCCGGAGGCGGGATAAATGATGACCGGGTGCCGGGTCTTGAATAGTGTCCGCATGCCGGCCAGAACCTTGAGTCCCAGAAGCCCAAATTCGGGACCTCGATGATCGATCGTGGGCAGACTAATCGCCCGTAAAATCCTGTCGGGTACGGGGCTGGGCCCGGGAATCTGTAAATAATGTCGACCGGATGGGTGGGAATCGAGTTGCAACATCGCCGCTCCGACGTGACGTAAATATCGCGATCAAGGAATACTACCCGAACAGCGTGGGGCGCGCCCCGTCCCTATAATACGCCTACATTGCCACGCACAATTCTTTCAGGAGATTTTCATGCCGCTGGTTCGAATCGAGGTTCGCAAAGGACAAGACGCGGGTTTCCGACAACAAGTCGGCCACATCGTTTACGAGGCCATGGTCTCGAGCATCGGTGTGCCCAAGAATGACAATTTCCAGGTCATCGGCGAGCATGCCGCGCAGGATCTGGTCTTCGATGAGGATTATCTCGGCATTCACCGCACTGGCGGCTTTATATGCATTCAAATTTTCCTCAACGAAGGCCGTACGCTCGAGCAAAAGAAGGCGCTGTACAAGGCCATCGCGGACGGCCTCGCAAGTTCACTCAGCGTGCGCCCCGAGGATGTGCTCATCAATCTCGTCGAGGTGAAGAAGGAGAACTGGTCCTTCGGCAATGGTATTGCCCAGTACGCTTCGTGAGCGCTACGGCCGAATGCGCAGGCCGTCCTCCGCAAACGTCACGGTTCCCGAATAGTTCTGACGAATGGATGCCAACACGGCGTCGCGATTGTTCTCAGTAGCAGGCGAGAGATGGCTCAGGAGCAGTCGATGCACGCCCGCCTGCTTGGCAAGCTCGCCGATGTCGTGCGGAGCCGTGTGCAGACTATAGAGGATGGGCGGGGATCCGGGCGGATCGAGCACAACGCTGTTGAACACCAATAGGTCGCTTGCATTGGCGATCTTTGCCAAGTCGGCCAGCCCCTGCGCGTCAATGTCCCCGGAAAAAGTGATGCTTTTTCCCGCGACATCTAATCGGTATATGACGGCAGGGGCATCGCCGTGGTGGCCCGCGATGGCCGAGATCGACAGATTGCCCTGTTGAAGGATCACGTGCGGCATGACGCGAGCGTGAATCCGTGCGGGAATGTCGTGCGCGTGAATCGTGATGGGCGCCGCAAAGTCGCTCAAGTAGGCGAATGCGCCCTGGCTGCCGAACTGCAATTGCAGAAAGCGGCTGGTTGCGGGGAAATAGGCGGCCTGATGCCCCTCTCCCGACGCGCCTGCGGGTCCCCAAACATCGAATACGATGGGACCTGAACTCGACACCGCGCGTGCCTTGAACAAGCCCGGTAGTTCGCCCACATGATCGATGTGCAGATGAGTGAGTAAGACGATGTCCGTGTCCGAGAGCGACAGTTTGGCTTCCCCGAGCCTGGCAAATGAACCCGGTCCGGCATCCACCAGCACCCGCGCCGCACCGTCGATGAGCAACAGATAACTCGATGCGGCCCGCCCTGCGGCTCCCGGGCCGCCGGAGCCCAGTACCACCAGTTCGACCGACGAATCGGATGCGTGGGCAAAGCCGGGGGTGCCCATCCCGGAAAGCAGGGATAGGAGCAGCGCGGCAAAAGGCGCGTACTTAAGGCAAGGCACAGCCGTAGGCATTGGCATCGGCTCTCATACTAGTGCATGCGACGCTTTTACGAGAAAAATACAACCAGCCCCTTAATTCGCAACAGCAAATTTACGCGCATGCGCTCTATGGTTGCCTGCTGGGCGATCAGTCGGCGGAGCGTCAATGAACATCTTCCTGGACTCGATGGTGTATGTGAAATCGCTTCCCGTCGAACAGATCGATTTCTGCGATATGCTGCACAGCGACTCGGTCACGGTTCAGCTGCCGCGTGTGACGGTCAGAGAGTTGGAGCAGCTCACGAGTGTCCATCCTTCGCCGTGGATTCGAGATCGTGCCGCTCACGTGTTGGCCTCAATGGACTCGCTGATCGCGGCGGGCGACGAGACTCAAGGCGGCGTACACGTGCATTTCATTCCCACGACGCCTCATGTGGAAATGACCAAGTACCGCTTGAATCCCGAATGGAGTAATGACTGGCTCATGGCCGCCGTCCTCGAGTGGAAGGAAGGTCACTCGGCATCAGACACTGTCCTCATGACCGATGGTATCGACGCGCGCTTGACGTGTCGCCATCTTCGAATCGACACGCTCGAACTGCCCTCGAAGTATCGCCAAAGACAAGCGCGCAACGCGCAGAAATACGTCGGAGGACTTCGCTGAGACGGCCGTTGCTGATATCGGCGGCGCTCGTTACGGATTTTTTACAAGCGACGCCCGGGAAAACAGCAACTTTTTTACATCGCCGACGCTATCGTCTTCAGCATGGATACTAAGCTTCAATTCGCGCGACGCTACGGCCTGGCACTGCTGGTCGCCCTTGTCGTCGCGCATGGAAATCTCACCGCAGATCTCAGCGGTAAGGCGCCGAATTCGTGGGGAATGACCCGGCTCGAACGTGATTTGACGCGACGGGCGAGCACCGAACAATTGCGGACCCAGCATGTGTCGGAATGGGCGTCATCGCGCAATCGACGCGGTCCCAATGCCTGATTCATCTCCAGTCGCGATTCTCATCGAAGACGAACAACACATACGCCGTTTCGTGCGTGCCGCGCTCGAAACAGAAGGTTGGAACGTTCACGAGTGCGGGACCCTGGCGCAGGGGCTCAAAGATGCCGGAACCCGCAAACCCGATCTGGTCGTCGTTGACCTGGGACTGCCGGATGGCGACGGCATGGATTTCTTGCGCAACTTCCGCGGTTGGTCGCAGACACCGGTCATCGTCCTTTCCGCGCGGGTTGGCGAACACGACAAGATAGAAGCGTTGGACATCGGCGCGGATGATTACCTGACCAAGCCCTTCGGCGTAGGCGAATTGCTCGCCCGGGTGCGCGCGGCATGCCGCCGCCGCCGCGCATCCGGCAACTCATCGGCCATTTTCAAATTCGGCGACGTGCAAATCGACATGAATGCGCGCACGGTCAAGAAACGCGATGTCGAGGTTCATTTGACGCCGATCGAATACCGATTGCTCACCTTGCTGGCGGCCAACGAGGGCAGGGTCATGACTCACCGCCAGATATTGAGCGAAGTATGGGGCCCCACTCATGCCAAGGATGGCCACTACTTGCGTGTCTACATGGGCCAGCTGCGTGAAAAGCTCGAGGATGAGCCGGCGCGGCCGCAGCACATTTTGACGGAAACGGCCGTCGGCTATCGTTTACTGCAAAACATCGGCACGCCATCGCGCGAAGAACACGAGGCCGCCAAGCGGTAACTCGACGCATCTTGAGAATGCGTGCAATCAGCGCATTCCCGCACAATTTTTACCGGAATTTTACAAGACCCGCTCGCATCTCATCGTTATTTTTACGTGTCCGCCCCTAGCATGGGCCACCCGCAATCCGTTGCGCTCGACAATTCCAAGGGATCAATGTTCATGAGTACCGTCACCGTCCGATTTTTCCGTCTCGTCGTGGGAACCACGTTGCTGTCGATCTTCTCCGCGCTCGCCAATGCCGACAACGGCACTGCGCCTGCCGGCAACACTGCGATCGTGAGCGCCAATACCACAGCGCCGGGGACCATCGTCGGAATCGTCACGAACGCGTCAAAAGCGCCGGTGGCAGGTGCGACCGTGACGGCCGTTCGCCAGGGCGGCGGCATTCGCGCCACCATATCGAATAGCGAAGGCATCTATTCGTTTGCAGATGTTGCGCCCGGCTCGTGGTCTCTGACCACCACGGTGGAAGGATTTCCGGATGTCCTGGTGCAGGGCGTCAACGTCCTTGCCAGCAAGGCCACGCGGCGTGACATCGTCATGAACGTGCCCGCGACGCCGGGCGCGCCCTCGCTCGCACTGGTACCCGTTGCTCCGACGGCCGTTACTCCGGCGGCGGCAGCTGCGGCGGCAGCAGCTGCGCCCGCGGCTGCTCGGGCTGCGGTGGCCGCGATGGTGCCCGAGGCACTTCAATCGCCGGAGCCCGGACCCGAAGTAGATACTAAAACTCCCTGGGCCGATATCGGTTACGTGGGCTGGATGAACGGTACGTCGCGGGAAAAACAGCCCGTTTTCGACACGAAATTCTTCACGCCCGAGGTTCGCCTCGACGTGAACTACCTGCAAAGCCTCAATCACCCGCAAGACCACACCATCGTGGGCTCGACCGAGGAGTTTCGATCCGGCGAATTTCAGATCGAACAAGTGAGCTTGGGCGGTGATTTTCACTGGGACAATGTGCGAGCCCGCTTTCTGTCGATGTTTGGCATGTTCGCGACGACCACGCCGCGCAATGACGCGAGCTCAGCCGTGGGCCAGTGGGATCTGCAAGACGCGTACCGCTACTTTTCGGAGGCGTGGGCCGGATATCACTTCGACGTGAACCACGGACTGAATGTCGATGCCGGCATTTTCGTGTCCTACATCGGCCTATTCAGCTATTACAACTTCGACAACTGGACCTACCAGCCGTCGTTCGTCTCATCTAACACACCGTGGTTCTTCAACGGACTTCGCGTGCAGTGGTGGCCCACGCAGCACCTTAAAATCGAGCCCTGGCTGATCAACGGCTGGCAGTCTTACGCCAAGTTCAACAGCAAGCCCGGTGTCGGCGGCCAAATACTTTGGATGCCCAACGACTCCTTGAAACTGGTGTTCAACAGCTATTCCATCGGCCAGGATAATTTGAACTGTCAGTCCGGCGGAAATGGCATTCGGGGAACTGTCGACGTCAACTGCCAGCCGCAAAACGGCGGCAACCCGCTGGCCTCCGCGGGCTCCTTCGTGAACGCCGGGCCGCCCATCGACTATTCACGCGTGAAGCGCATCCACGAGGACGACAGCATTTTGGTGAAGTACTACGATGCGCACGGCGCAGGCGGCGCGGGAATCTCCAAAATGGCGTTCAGCTATACGGTGGATATCGGCTGTCAGTACGGCGGCGGCATCAACTGTACTCATGGACCGAACAAGGACAATTTTTTCGGCATGATGCTTTACAACCGTGCCTGGTTCCACAACGACTTGTACGCGGTGACATTGGGCGGCGGCTTTATGAATAATCCCGGCCGCTACCTGGCGTTGACGCCGCCCATCAATGGCGCGACCGCGGCTACCGGCTCGCCGTATTTCACCCAACAACCCGGCCAGAAACTCTATCAGTGGGACACGCAGTTGAACTTCCAGTACATGCCCAAGGATTGGATCACTTGGTGGACTGAGGCCACGTTTCGTCATTCGAACGTGCCGTACTGGTCAGGCTCCGGCGGCGTGACGCCGCCCGGCGGCAACAACGGCGCGCCCACCAGCTGCGTCGGCGGCGGGGCCGATCCGACCACGGGCAATTGCAACGCCAGCGATTGGTTTCCGGATCTGCGCACACGCGAAGTCGTGGTGGGCGCAGGTGTATTGGTGAAATTCTAGGGCACTACGTGCGCGGAGGCCGACTGTGGATATCGTGTTCTTGGTCAGCGGAGTGCTTCTTTTGGTGGCAATGCTCGCCTTGGTAAAGGGCTGCGCCGCGCTGGAGCAGAAAAAATGAATTGGGCCTATGGATTAAGCGGGGTCATTGCCTTCGCCTTGCTGGTTTATTTGCTGATCGCGCTCATTCGCGCCGAGGATCTCTGAATGACCGCGCAGGCGTGGGGCTCGCTCGCGATTTTTCTGGCCGTGCTGCTCGGCCTGGCGTACCCGCTATCCATCTACATCGCACGCGTTGCCGAGGCGGCACGCTTCAAGGGCGCGATCGGCCGGATCGAGCACTGGCTGTATCGAATAGCCGGTGTTGATGACGCACAGGACATGTCGTGGACGCGTTACGCCGTAGCCGTGCTGCTGTTCAACGCGCTTGGGTTTGTCGTGGTCTATGCGATGCAGCGGCTGCAACTGTGGCTGCCCGGCAATCCGCAGCATTTCGCCAATGTGTCGCCGGACTCCGCGTTCAATACCGCCGTTAGTTTCGTCACCAATACCAATTGGCAGGGGTACGCCGGCGAGTCGACCATGAGCTATGCCGTGCAAATGGTTGCGCTCGCCGTACAGAATTTTCTGTCCGCCGCGACGGGCATCGCGGTCGCGTTTGCCTTGATACGTGGCTTCGCGCGGCGCTCGGCCAAAGGCATCGGTAACTTTTGGGTCGATCTGACGCGCAGCACGCTCTATATATTGGCGCCGTTGGCGTTCATTTTCGCCGTGATCCTCATGGCGCAGGGCGTGATTCAGAATTTCGACGCCTACAAGGATGTCACGACCATCGAGAGCGTGACTTACGACAATCCGAAGCTGGACGCCGCCGGCGCGCCACTCAAGGACGCCAAAGGCAACGCCATCACCGAGCCCGCGACCACCAAGACCCAAACCCTAGCGATGGGACCGGTGGCCTCGCAGGAAGCCATCAAGATGCTGGGGACCAACGGCGGCGGATTCTTCAATGCCAATTCGGCGCATCCCTACGAGAATCCGACGCCGCTCACGAACTTCCTGCAAATGATCGCCATGTTTCTCATTCCGGCGGCGCTGTGCTTCGTCTTCGGCCGAATGGTGAGCGACCTTCGCCAGGGTTGGGCGGTATTCAGCGCCATGACCGTCATCTTCGTGGTCATGAGCGTGTTTTGCATCTGGGCCGAGCAGCAGGGCAATCCGCTGTTCGCGCAATTGGGCGTGGACCAGACGCACACGGCACTGCAAGCGGGCGGCAACATGGAGGGCAAGGAGTCGCGCTTCGGCATCGTGGCCTCCGCGCTGTTCGCCACCATCACCACGGCGGCGTCTTGCGGGGCGGTGAATACCGCGCACGATTCCTTGACGCCTCTGGGCGGCTTGGTACCCACCTGGCTGATCGAGCTCGGCGAAGTGGTCTTCGGCGGCGTGGGATCCGGCCTATATGGGATGCTGATCTTTGCCATCATGGCGGTGTTCATCGCGGGACTCATGATTGGCCGCACGCCGGAGTACATCGGCAAGAAGATCGAGTCGTTTGAGATGAAGATGACCGCAATCGTCATCCTCATCACGCCCTTCCTCGTGTTGGTGGGCACCGCCATCGCCGTCATGAGCGAGCAGGGCAGACTGGGCATATTCAATCCGGGAGCGCACGGCTTCACGGAAATTCTTTACGCGCTGTCCTCGACGGCGAACAACAACGGCAGCGCGTTCGCAGGCCTTTCGGCCAACACGCCCTTCTATAACACGCTGCTCGGCATCGTGATGTGGCTTGGTCGCTTCGCCTTCATCGTGCCGGTGCTGGCGATCGCCGGATCACTGGCGAAAAAGAAGCGCATCGAAGCGACCGCCGGAACGTTACCCACGCACGGCGCGTTGTTCGTGGCGTTGCTGATCGGCACCGTGGTTCTGGTCGGTGCGCTCACCTATGTGCCGGCCCTCGCGCTTGGTCCCGTGATTGAACATCTGCAGCTGTACGCCGCGCACTGAAGGATTCCATCGTGGTTCGAAAATCTCTGTCATTGTTTGATTCGGAACT
>Ga0210387_10001261_pt1 | contig 18988 bp, 15 predicted proteins | sample IncBWC7OmetaG_FD_160108 | JGI IMG/M metagenome (GOLD analysis project Ga0210387, IMG submission 160108) | Forest soil microbial communities from Barre Woods Harvard Forest LTER site, Petersham, Massachusetts, United States - Inc-BW-C-7-O ...
TCCCATCCCATTGCTCTGGCTATTCATGGGGTTTCTCCTCGTTCTGCCAGCTTGGGTGGTGATTGGGCTCTGGTTCTTGTTGAATCTGAACGGCGGTGTTTCGTCGCTTGGCCTCGGTCCGTCGGGTGGCGTCGCTTTTTTTGCTCACATTGGCGGGTTCTTGGCCGGGGTGCTGGCAGTGCGTCCGGCGCTGATCGGTCGCGAGCGCACCGCCGGCAGCACCTTCAGTGGTTTCCGCTACGTGCCACGCGGTCGCTTTGGTTTGCCACCTGCCCCTGGCGGCTCGCGTGTGCCCGGCCCTGGCCCCGGCCGCTGGGATTCGTGGCGCTAGCATATCGTCACATCGTCTGGGGTAGAATCGCACGGCCCCATGGCTTCGTTACCGCGGCTCTACAACACGCTCACTCGCACGACCGAAGAACTCAGTCCGAAAGGAGAGCGGGTCGGTGTCTACTGCTGTGGCCCCACCGTTTACGACGTGCCGCACGCCGGCCACGCCCGCGCGGCCCTTGCCCCCGACCTCCTGGTACGTCGACTGCGCAACAAAGGCTTCGAGGTCAACTATGTGCGCAACATCACCGACGTTGACGACAAGATCTTGATGCGCGCCGAGAAGTACGGCGAGCCGCCGCTCGAGCTTTCGCGTCGCATGGCGACCATCTACCAAGAGCAAATGCGTGAAGTGGGCTGCCTCGCACCCGATCACGAGCCGCGCGTCAGCGAGCATTTGACCGATATCTATCAACTGATCGCGACCCTGCTCGAAAACGGTAGCGCCTATGCAATCGACGCCGGGGCAGGTCGAAAGGACATCTACTTTTCGGTGCGCAGCTTTGCCGAGTACGGCAAACTATCGCGCCGTCGGATCGACGACTTGATCGCCGGTGCGCGCGTCGAGAAGGACGAGGCCAAGCACGATCCCCTGGATTTTGCGCTGTGGAAGAGCGCGCCCGCCGAGGAGTGGGGGTGGGAGAGCCCGTGGGGTCGCGGTCGCCCGGGTTGGCACATCGAGTGCTCGGCGATGTGCAGTCATTTTCTGGGCCATGGCTTCGACGTGCACGCGGGCGGAATGGATTTGATTTTCCCGCATCATGAAAATGAAGTCGCTCAGAGCGAGGCGGCGCATCCCGGTCAAGGACCGCTCGCCAAGCTCTGGATGCACAACGGCTTCGTGAACGTCGACAAAGAGAAGATGAGCAAATCGCTCGGCAACTTCGTCACCGTGCGCGATGTGCTCGAGCGCAACGACCCGGAGGGTTTCCGCTGGTTCTTGCTCAGCGCACAATATCGCGGACCGCTTCAGTTCGATACGGAACAGCTCTCCACTGGGCGCGTGGTGTTTCCCGGCGTGGACGAAGCTGAACGCCGCGTGGACTATGTGTATGGCGCGGTGCAGCGGCTGCGCGAGCTTGTCTCCGCGGGGCTGACCTCACCCGGCAAGTTGCCCGCGGACTTGCAGCCATTTCGTGATCGTGTCGCGAAGGCCGAAGCCGCAGCCGACGCCGCGCTAGACGACGACTTGAACACGCCGGTAGCGCTCGCGGCGCTGGGCGAAATGGCGCAGGCAGCCAATGAAGTCGCCGACTTGGCGAAGAAGCGTAAGAAGGACGGCGGGTTTCAAGGCGCCGCGGGCGTCTTCGCCCGAGTCGCGCTCACGGCGATCGGCAAGCTTGCTCGCGATCTCGGGCTTCTGCATGCAACCCCCGAGGAGTATTTCCAGCGCGTGCAAGCGCGACGCATGGCGTTGCGCGGGCTGACGGCCGCGACGATTGAGGCGAAAGTCGTAGGTCGTACCGAGGCGCGCAAGAACAAGGACTTCGCCGCCGGGGATGCGATCCGCGACGAGCTGCTCGCGCTCGGCGTCACGCTGTGCGACACGCCGACCACCACTGAGTGGTCCATCGCGCAGTAAAGCCGAAGCGCGCGTTTGGCGCCGTGCGCGCCTGACACGTGCAGAGCTACCCCAAAAATCACACGCCGATGAATAGCCGGTGCGCGAAATTTCGCTCGAGCTTCGCGCGCAGGACCTTGTCCGCGGCGGTCTCGATGTCGTATTCGACGCGCTTGAACTCGAAGCGCTTTCGCGCGGAGTCGTACAGCGTGAAGCTGGCGCGGTTGTCGTAGTCGCGCGGTTGCCCGACCGAACCGACGCTGACGATATACTTGCGATCGGGCAGCAAATCGAAGTCGATGGGCGGCAATTCCTCGACCGTGGTCTTGGTCAGCGCGAACACCTTACAGAGGTGGGAATGGCCGATCAGCGTGATGTGGCCGAGCTCGTCGAAAATGGGCAAACACTCGCGCGCTTGCTCGGGCGCAAAAATGTATTCGAACTCTTCGAGCCGCACCGGCGAGCCGTGGCATAAATGCACACCGATTTCGTCGAACTTGAGTTGGTAGGGCAAGCCCTTGAGCCACTGCATGTTCTCTTCTGAGAGAAGCTGCGCGTGGGTGTCGAGCGCGTGCCGCGCGGCCTCGTAGTAGTACGAGTAGTCCATACGACCCGCGACGGCTGCGTCGTGGTTGCCGAGGATGGTCGCTTCGACCAGGCCGCGAACGATGTCAGCGCACTCGTTCGGTGAGCCGCCGTAGCCGACGGTGTCGCCAAGACAATAGTACTTGTCGATCTCTTCTCGTTTGAACGCTTCAACAACGGCACTCAACGCTTCGTAATTCGCGTGGATGTCGCTCAAGATGCCGAGGCGCATGGGAGACTTTTCAGAGTAACACGCTCCCAAAGGAACGTAAGGCTTGGTCTTCGCCTCGACTGCTTTCTGGCGCAAGTAGGAAACGCCGACGATTTACCTAAGCGCGCGCTACGGGCGTTGGTTCCGGGCGGCGCGCCCCTCCTCACTTGAGAAATCGGCGAATCTTCGCCATTTCTGAGCACTAGATTTCAGTCTCGCGCGACTCCCGGCTGCGGCGGCGCGCGTTTCCCGGCAGTCAGCCCTAGCGCCGCTTGGGCGATTCGGGCATGCCCTCGGGTCTGAGGGGCGCACCCCGAGAACCAGCCCGAGCGCGAATGACCGAGTTCCAGCCACCTCCCGAGCCCATCCCCGACTACGTGAGCGCGTGTCTCGAGTACGTGCGGCGCGCGTTGAAGGTCGAGCTCGACTTCACGCCGGAGACGCTACCCCTGCTCGATCACTACGCGACACTGTCTCGCGAAACCATCCGAGAACGCCCCGAGCTCGAGCCCTTGATCACGCGCGCGGCGGGTGCCTACTTCGGTGAGGTCGTGCGTGCGCGCTTTGGTGGATTTTGGAAAGTGCCAACCATCAACGTGCATGATTGGGCGATCTGCGAGCGGATCGTGTTTCTGTGGTTCAATCCGATCGGCATCGCCTACGACGCGGTATTTTCTGGAACCGAGCACGACGGGCCGCGTTCGATGCTGCGCGTGGCTCCGGAGGATCACGAATTTTTGGCGCAACGCTTGGCAGCCCTACCGCCTCTTCCGGAGGACGAGTATTTCTCGTTCTCGACGCGCTTCGAAGCGATCGAGGTAGCCGTCGAGACCCTGCACGCCAGGCTGGTCGATGGCGGCTACGAAGGCAGCGAATTTGGCGAGGAAGACTACGGAGTCGGCCCGCGCGTGCTCGACTCGTGAGGCGTCGTGATGGCTAGCGGTTCTTTTCGGGCTCATCCCCGAGGCTGAAGCGCGCCGGCACTTCGACTACCTTTGCCGCTTGATCCTCGGTGCCGAAAAAATCTCGCGCAGCGATCAGGTATTTGCCCGGGCGTAAGCCGAGCAGCAGCTGTTCGCTGCCGGGTGGTAGTCGCGCGGCCGGCACGCCGTCGACGCTGATGTAACGCAGGCTCTCGCTGTGGTTGGCCGCGAGCAGCCCGGCTTTGGGCGCGCCAGGATCCGGGCGCTCGCTGCGTGCCGCAGGTCGAAGGCGAAGCTCGCCGAGCTCGCTGTCCGAGAGTAGAGCGGTGGGCGGTGGCGGTGGAAGCTCGCTCTGCCGGAACTCGGCTCCTGCCGGAGGCATGGCAAACAGCGACGGATTCAGGTCACTATGCCGTGTGATGCGTGACACCTCGAACGCGAAGTGTCCGCCACCGGGCCAAGAATAGGCCGCGCGTAGCGGCACCAAATCAGCGCGACACGTGGCCAGAGCGGGCGAAGCCCCCGCCAGCTCGACCAGCAAGTGACACAGACTCGCGCCGCTCGGCCACGCGCTATTTGCAGGCTGCGGGTTGTTTGCTCGGGCCTGTTCGAGCTCGAGCTTACCAGTGGGCGTCGACAACTCTTCGCGTTCCGTGGCGAGTCCGAGCAGCGATCCGTCGGGCAATGGGCCGACTTTCGCGCGCACTAGCGGGACTACGTCCGCGCGTTGTTCGGACAACATGCTGCGTAGCGCGCCCGGCGAGAGCACCGTGTAGGTCGTACGGTTGGGCCAGAGCAACGCGTGCCCGTACAGGTCGTCGCGCGCGTGCAACTCCGCGCCCGGGGGCACCGTGAAGGCGCGCGATGCGAAGGCGAGACGCATGCGAGCACCGACGAGGTCGATGACTAGGTCGAAAGCAACGGCGTCGCGCAGGTGCTGCAGGCCGTCTGCGTTCAATTCAGGGCTGCGCATGGCTGGCGGGACGTCCGGCCAGCGGAAGCGCGCGATCAAGGTGAGCCCGCTAGTCTCGCGCGGAACTTCGCTGGGTAGCGCCTGATCCTCACGCAAAGAGCGGGGCTCCGGCGGTGCGGCGTCCGAGGTGCCCGCATCGGCGATCGGCTTCCCCGCGTCCGGCGGCTTACCGATGCCGGGCGGGTCGGCGCCGCTCGCGAGCGGCGCCGGCAAAATACTGGCGTTTGGGCTCGGTTCGGTCAGGCCCGCGTCGCGCGTGCTCGGACTCCTGTGCTCTTCGCAGCCCGTGCCGAGCGCGAGAGAGAGCGCGAAGACGGCGCTTCGCAGGTGCGCCTGATGCGCTCGTGACGGACCTGGCACGCCCATGACCTTAGCTCGATTCGGGTAGGATTTCGCCGCTCGTCGGGTCGAACGTGATGCGCATTTCGAGGGCGTCCTCGGCTGTGTCCGAATAGTAGCCGCGACGCACGCCCGTCTGCCGAAAACCGGAGCTTTCATAGAGCGCGATGGCGGCTCGATTCGAGCGTCGCACTTCGAGCAAGAGTAGGCGCTTTTGGTTTTGTCGCGCGTGAGCGATCAGCGCAGCGAGCAGCGTGCGGGCGACGCCTTGGCGGCGTCGCTCGGGGTGACTGGCGAGCTCCAGCAAATGCAGCTCGTCGGCGACGCTCCAAGCCAACAAGAAACCCGCGACGAAGCCGTCTGGCGCGCGAAGCACCCAAGGCAGGGCGATGTCGCGCTTCAGCTCGGCCGCCAAATCGACGTGCAGATCGCTCGGCTCGAGGATCGCTCGCACTGCGTCGAGATCTTCCTCGGTCAAGCGCGTGATGAGACCGGGTAAGCTCGGTTCGTGCTTCGTCATGGCGCGTCCACCGGGCGCAGTGTCCAGGCACGCGCTGCCACCAGCGGCGCGTCGAGCGCGAGATAGAGCGAGCCGTCCGTCTGCAAGATCGCGCCGCCGTACGGACCCCGTTCGGCGATCAAATCGGGCAGTGCGCGCAGCCCGACTTGTTCGATATCGCCCACGGCATCGAGCCCGATGTGGATCGGCGCGATGCCATAAACGGTCAGCTCCAGAGAAAGCGGGGCCGCGCGTGAGCTCGCCTGGCCGAGGCAGCGCGCGAGGCGCACGGGCGCTGGCTGATTCGGGCTCACGCGCTCGACGCGACCCGTGAAGCTCACGGGCAGGGCAAAGCGTTGCCCGAGCTCCTCGAGCCAGAGCACCTCGACGACAGTGTGATCGTTCGGAACCTCGAACGTCGCGGTGAGGCCACCACCCGCGCGACTGCGCAGACGGATCGTCCCGCCCAGACGACGAATCGTGTCCTGCACCAAGTCGAGGCCGAGCCCACGACCTGCCAGGAGATCCGCGCGCTCGTGCGTGGTGAGGCCCGGCAAAAACAAGAGTGCCAACAGATCGTCTTCTTTGGCGCGCGCCGCGGCTTCTTCGCTCACCGCACCCGCGGCGATGGCCAGCTCGCGGATGCGCTGCACATCGGCGCCGCGTCCGTCGTCGGCCACCGTGATGCGCAGCCATTCGCCGATTTGCTCGGCCGACAGCGTGACTTTGCCGAGCTCCGGCTTGCCCAGAAACGCACGCTGCTCCGGGGCCTCGATGCCGTGCACCACCGAATTGCGCGCGAGCTGCAGCACCGTGTCGAGCAAACGCTCTGCCAGCCGACGATCGATCGGCACGTCGCGTCCGATCATCTCGACTTCGACGCGCTTGCCTTCGCTGTCTGCGTCGCGCGCGATGGCTCGCGTCACGCGCTCGAACAGCCAGCGCAGGGACGTGCGGCGTAAACTGCTCAGCTCAGTGCGCATTTCACTGGTGCGCGCGTGCAAAAATTCGGCATTCCGTCGAAATAAATCCGCGCCACGATCCGCGTTGGCCGCGCTGGTGCGCAACTTTTGCCCCGCGACTTCAATGCGCGCCAGAGCGCCAGTCATGTGAGGGTTCGGCTGCGGAGCGGCAACTTGCCGACGCGCCTCGCTCAAGCTCGCTCCAATGTCGCGTAGGCGATTGGCCAATTGGCGGGCGGTTTCGCTGGTTCGGAGCAACTCATCGTACACGAGAGCGACGTGCTCCAGGCGCTCACTCAGAGCGTCGAGCGTGTGTACGGGCACTTTGACGGAGGCCTCGGCGTCCGGCTCGAATTCGCCGCTCGGGGGTCGACTTGGCGGGCGACTGCGTCTGCGCGGCCGTGCCTGCGCGGGCGGCTCGGCGACGCGACGCTGTGCGAGAGCGCGTAGCGTTTCGAGGCCTCGCGCTTGATCCTCGAACAACAAGGTGAACAAGGCGCGGTGTCGCGCTAGCTCGACGAGCGCGTCCACCGCGCGCTCCGCCTGGCGCGGTACGGCTCGCAGCGTCGTTTCGAGCCCATGACAGTACCAAGCGGTCACGTCGTCGCCGAGCGCTGCCGCGGCGCCTTTCATGGCGTGCACGCCACGCTGGGCGCGTTCGAGCCCACCGAGCGCATCGTCGGTGCTCGCTAGAACGACGTCGAGCTCGCCGAGCCGGTCGCGCATCGCGGTGTAGTATTCGGCGCGGTACTTCGTATCGAGCACCGACGCCGCCAAAAAGGGCGGTGGCTCGGGCCAAACGCTGGCAAATGGCGGCAGATTCCGGCGTAGTCGTTCGAGCACGAATGCGAGCAGCTGCAGCGTCTCGGCTCGCGCGTCGGGCCTCTGTTCGCGCACCCGATGACTGTGCTGTCCGATCACCAGCGCGAGCTCCGGGTGCCCAGCCATTGCCGCCGACCCCTTCAGTGAATGGAGCGCGGCGCGCACTTCGATCTCCGGTGCATTCGGGTCGGACAAGAGCAGCACGCGGCGCGCGATCTCGCCCGCCAAAAGCCGACTGAGCTCCGCCGACGAGCTCGTCACCGTTCGCGTTCCGTATCCTGCGACGTGGCAACGAGCGAGAGCAGCGGATCGAGTAGCTCGCGTAGCGCGGCCACGCCGAGTGGCGAGCGCTGCGACAGCTCGAGCAGTGAGTCGGCCAAGGTCTTTACCTGTCCTGCGCTGCTCGCCAAGATGCGCGCGGCCTCCGGATCCGTGCCGAACGCTTCTGCCAGGTCGATGTGCACCTCGCCCAGCAGAGCGCTCGTGAGTTGGCTCTGTTCCTCGGCGCGCGTGAGCGTTCCGCGCAGCTCGCGCGCGCCGTCGCCGATGTGCGCAAGGTCCGAAAGGCAACGTTCGCGGTCACGATCGGCCTCGGCCAAGAGAGAGGCATGTTCTTCCAGCGCATCGATGGCCCGCGCGAGCAGGTTGCGAACCTCGTCGCCCATCACCACCAAGGCCTTGCCGATGGGCTCGCCTAGCCGCGCGCCTTCCAGACCCGCGTTCAGGGCGGTCAGCTTGGCACGGTCGATTGACTCGCGCAGCAGCAGCAAGCTGTTTCGGATGTCGCGCCCGCGCGCGCCGAGCTTCTGTCCAGCCTCTTGCAGGGCGTCGAGATCGCCGTGCTGGCGCACGACGAGAGCACTTGCCGACTTCTGGTCGGCTGCGCCGCGCGTCGCGGCAGTCTTGGCAGCGCCCAGTGCCGCCAAGATGCGAGCGCCTTGCAGCGTTGGCACCCCGCTGTTCGAGAGCTTAGAACTCGGATCGAAACCTTGGCTCATGGTGGGTCGTCCTCGTGCTGCGTGGGGTGAGTTTGAAATTGCGCCAGCGCGGACGCTAGATCGAGCGCGGGGACGATCGCGTCATCGACGCGCACCCCCGTCCCGCTCTCTGGAAAGAAGCCGGCGCGTTCCGCCGAGAGCCCGGAGAGCGCCACGGATTGCCCAGAAATATCGCACAAAACCAACAAACCACAGGGCTCAGCGAGCTCGATCACCGCGACCACCTCGCCCCCGACCAGTGCCATTTGCACTGTGTCCCAAGGCACGCGACTCAGGCGCGGCAGGGGCACCAGATGCCTCGCAATATTGGCTGGGATGAACAGTCTCTCGCTGCCGCGTCGTACGAGGAGCCCAGCGCGTGGCGCCATGGTTCAAGCGGCGCGGCGCCGCACCAGGCGTGAGTTGAGGAATTGGTACATGATTTTGCACAGCTCGAACGAGCTGCCACCAGCGAGATCGACGATCTCGCGGATCGTGCGCTCGCCGTCGATCGCGCTGAGCACGGCGCGTTCCTGACGCGTCAGATTGGCGTCCTCACCCAAACGCTCGATGGCGACGGTGTCGTGATACAGCACTTCGTCGAAGTCGAAGCTGCCCTCGATCAAGCGCCACTCGTCGACGCGCCGGAAGCCCTCCATCACTAGGCCGCCGGTTTCGAAGCCGAGCGCAGCCTTGCTGGCGGCGAGAGTTTCGGCGCCCACGGTGAAGGCGAAGCGCCCCTTGTTCCAACGCACCACTTCATAGACGAGCTCGGTGGTTTGGCGCACGAGCGCGCGGCGCACTTGCTCTTCGGTGGCCATGCCCAACTGGATCAAGAGCTCACCGAGCAAACGCTTCGAACCGGCGCGGTTGTCGAGCACCGTTTGGAGCTCGTCTCGTGTGATCGTGCCGTCTTCGACCAAGTAGCGGCCGATGCGAAATTCGACGCGCAACCCGCGCGAGGCCGCGAAGTCCAAGCGACCTTGTTTCACGTACAACGTGATCTCGCTGTAGCGCGTGAAGATACTGAGCACACCGGATTGCCGCTGCAGGTCGAGCAATTGCAACACTTCCGCGATCGAGATCACGGAAATGTCACCGGCCAGCGCGTCGCGCGTGTTCTCGCCGAAGTTCAGCGACTTGAGCAAGGTCGAGATCGCACCCATGGAGTCGGGCGTGATCGCGCGCTGCACCGCGAGCCCGACGGCCTCGGTGATTTGTGGCGAAAGCTCCGGGATTTTGGCAAGTTCCGGGGTGACGACGCGGCTGAGCGCGAGCCCGAATTCCTGCGCCGCCTGCACTTTGCGGAGCCCCGGATCTTCACTGAAGCTCGTGCGGCTCGGGCGCAGGCTCTCGGTGCCGGAATCCTCGTCCTCCGGCATCGTGTCGGCTTCCGGAACGGGTCGACCTCGGCCTTCACCGTGCTTCTTCAGCGCGCCTTCGATCACGGCGATCAAGCCACGCGCGTCGAAGGGTTTGGTGATGGCATCGATCGCGCCGGTCTGCTGCACGAATTGGCCGCGGATCTTGTCGCCCTTGGCGCTCATCAGCACGACGGGCAGATTCTTGAGCTCCGGATCCGCGCGCAGCTCGCGACAGAACTGGTAGCCGTTCATGCGCGGCATGACGAAATCGAGAAGAACGAGGTCGACCTTCTCGGTGCCCAGCATCTCTAGCGCCTCTTGGCCGTCACCCGCGAGCAGGGCTTGATAGGCCCGTGCCTCCAGGATGGACCCCACGACCTTGCGAATCGTGGGGCTGTCGTCGACAACCAGAATGCGAGCGCTCATCGGCGGGTTTCCTCCCAGTTTCGCCGAGAACCCGCGGTCAAGTCGAGGACGGAGAATGCGCCGCCCGGGACGGGGCAGCGCGCCGGACAAAACGGCTCAAGTCAGGTCGCGGGTCAGCACGAGTCACCCGCCGAGAACCCGCTTTAGCTCTCGCCGACGGTACGGATCCGGAGCTCGGCGAGCTGGTTTGGTCCGACCAGACCGGGCGCGTCGCTCATCAGATCCGTCCCCTTTTGGGTTTTCGGGAACGCGATCACGTCACGGATGCTCTCGGTCCCGGCGAGCAGCATGGCGATGCGATCCATGCCCAGGGCGATGCCGCCGTGTGGCGGTGCGCCGAAGCGTAGCGCCGACAAGAGGAAGCCGAATTTCTCTTTGGCTTCTTGATCCTTGATTCCGAGCGCGGCAAATACGCGGGCCTGCACATCCGGATCGTGCAAGCGAATCGAGCCACCGGCGATCTCGAAGCCGTTGAGCACGAGGTCGTAGCGGTAACAGAGCACCTTGCCTGGGTCGCTCTCGATCAGGTCCACGTGGTCGTCGTGGGGCCGCGTGAACGCGTGGTGCGCGGCGGCCCAGCGCTTGTGCTCGTCGTCGTACTCGAACAGGGGCGGTTCGACGACCCACAAGAAATTCCACTTCCCGCCGTGCCCAACCTCCGGGATGAGTCCGAGCTTCTTGGCCAAATGCACGCGCAAGTTGGCGAGCACCATGTGCACGAGCGACGTCTTGCCGAACTGAAACAGCAGCAGATCGCCCTCTTTTGCGCCGGTCGCGGCGTTGATCGCCTTGGCCATCTCCGGCGTGACGCTCTTGGCGAGTGGTGATTGCACCCAAGTGCCGTCCGGACCGACCTTCGCACGCGCCAGCCCGCCAGCGCCCATGCCCTTGGCGAGTTGCTCGAGCTTCTCTTGATCGGTGCGCGACAGCGGTGCGCTCGCGGGTACGACCAAGGCTTTGACGATCTCGGCCGGCAAGTCTCGCCGGTAGGCCTTGCTCTTGAACTTCTCCGCGATGGGTTGCCAGAACGGAACACCGCCGCCGTCGTGCTCGATCACGACCTCGGTGATGTCGACGTGTGGCAGGCTGAAGCGCAAGTCCGGCTTGTCGTTGCCGTAGTCGCGCATCGAGTCCTCGAACTTCAAGCGCGGGAAGCGACCATCCGGATAATGCTCGTGCAAATCGATGCCCAGCGCGGCCTTCCAGATCGTGAAAACGAGGCCTTCGACGAGCTGAAAGAGGTCGTCCTGGTTGATGAAGCTGAGCTCGATGTCGATCTGCGTGAATTCAGGCTGACGGTCGATGCGCAGATCTTCATCCCGAAAGCAGCGCACGATCTGAAAATAGCGATCGTAGCCCGCAACCATGAACAATTGCTTGAAGAGCTGTGGGCTCTCCGCCAGCGCGTAGAACTTGGAAGCGTGCAAGCGCGACGGAACCAAGAAATTGCGCGCGCCGCCCGGCGTGTACTTCACGAGCACGGGCGTCTCGAGCTCGAGGCAACCTTGCGATGACAAGTAGTTGCGCGTCGCGAGGTTCACGTTGTGGCGCATGCGCAAAGCTCGTTGCAACGGCTGGCGCCGCAGATCGAGGTAACGGTACTCGAGCCGCACTTCCTCACGCGTATCGAGCGTGTCTTCCAGAGAGAAGGGCGGCGTTTCAGCCTTGTTGAATACGAACGCCTCGATCGCGCTGATCTCGACCTCACCGGTTGGGATGTTCAGGTTGGCCGCGCTGACGAGCTTGCCCTCCTTCTTACTGAACTGTTCGCCGCGCGAACGCACGGTGCCACGAATGCCGACTACCCACTCGGGGCGTAGCGTATTCGCGATGTCGTGGGCCTGCTTCGAGGTCTCCGAGTCGAACACGATTTGCGTCACGCCACCGCGGTCTCGCAGATCCACGAACACCAACGAGCCGTGGTCTCGGCGGATCGCGACCCAGCCGAAGAGCACGACCTCTTTGCCAATGTCCGAAGCGCGCAAGGCGCCACAGTCGTGAGTGCGTTTGAGCTCGTCGATGAAGCGCGCCAAGAGGTCGTCCTTTGCACCCGGCCGTCGGGGCCGGAGAGCCCGCGTTCTAGCGCTTCAACCGGTGCTGCTCAATCTTTCTGCAGAAAACTAGGCCGAAATCTCGCGTCGTGGCACCGAGAGCAGGTGACCCTCGAAAGCCGTCCCCGCGCCTCGACCTCGAGGCACTGGCTCGACACCGTCTTCCGACGTGCGGCATTCCTCGTGCCTTTGCTGGTGACCATCTTCCGCGCCAGCCCGTCACCCGTCTGGCGGGACGACCTACCCATCGTGCGCGCGCTCGGCTTGGTGCCGGCCGGGACTGAAGGACGGATCACGACCGTGCTCGTCGAGCTCGCCTCGCTGATCCCGCTCGGCGGCCGCTGGCTGCGCGCGTCGTGGGTTGGCGCGCTGTCACTCGCGCTCTCGGCGTACCTAATTTACGTGCTCGCGCGCCGCATTTTGGAGCGGGCGATCGACACACCGCGCCTGACTCCGGCTCTGGCCTTGGCTGCTGCGCTGACGGCCACGCTCGCGCAAAGCTTTCAGCTCGAAGGCACCGTCGCTGGTGGCTCGGCGCTAGCAACGGCGTTGGTGCTCGCCGGATTGCTGCTCGGGTTCGAAACGGTGCGCCGCAAAGACGCGCGCTTGTCCGTCGCGCTCGGCGCGCTCACGGCACTGACACTCTCGGAGGCACATGCGGCTGCGCTGGTGCTGGTGGTGGCTTTGGTAGCGCAAGGTGCCGCCCATTGGGCGTTGCCTCGGGTCCGCACTCTGCTGGCTTTTCTCGGTGGATTTGCGGTCATTTTGGGGCTGTCACTGCTGCCGCTGCTAGTGCGCCCACTGGCGTCGCACGCGGGCCTGGATTTTGGTCACGGCCTCGACGCGTCCAGCCTGGTGCTGGTCGACGCCTCGGGTGCCCGCAGCACCGCGCTTGCCTCGTGGCTCGCCGACGTGGGCGTGATCTCATTCGGGCTCGCGGTCGGTGGACTCGTCATTGGCGTGATGCGCCAATGCACGCGCGGCTCATTCGTGCCGCTGCTCGTGTTCGTGCTGGGGGATCTGGCAATTCCCGCGCATCGCGTGGGCTTGCTCACGCCGGATGCGCTGGGTGCGCTGCGCTTGCTGGCGATCGTCGCCCTCGCCGTCAGTGCTGCGCTCGCGGTTCAAGCCAGCGCAGTGGCGCTCACTCGCGCGCGCATCCCGTTTGCGGAGACCGCCAGCGTGCTCTTGGTCGTGTTCGACTTTACGCTGGTTTTCGTGGGCGCCGAGGATTCGGCATTCGCCGCCGATCGCACCAACGAGGCCGCCGCTCAGGTTTGGACCGATGAAGCCCTGGCCAGTGTACCGCCGGGCGGCTTGCTCTTGCTGCGCTCGGAGGCCATCGCCTGGCGGTTGTTTGCGGCGCGCGTAGTGTGCGGCGAGCGGCCAGATGTCGTGGTCGTGCCCATGCCCCTGCTTGAGCGCGGCAACGTCCGGGCGCGCCTGCTCGCCGCTGAGCCCGCGCTCGCGCCGCTGATTCGCGAGGTCGCGCTCAGCGGTCGACCGAGTGAATACGCGCTCTCGACGTTGGCGGACGCTCGCTCGCTGTTCGTTGAATTCGATCCGCAGTTCGACCATGCCCAGCTCGAACACCTGATTCCGCAGCCATTTTTCATGCGTTTTGCGCCAGAGCCCTTAGGTCGCTCCGATCGCGTGGCAGGCTTGCTCGAAGGGCTGGACGAATTCCAAGGCGTGATCGCCGAGACCGAGCACGACGGGGCGCGCGACGCCGCGACACGCTCCGTGCTCTCCGCTGAAACACGCGGCCAAGCGCTGGTGGCCGCCGCGCTCGGCGACCGCAAGAACGCGGACGACGCGCTGACGACCTTGCGCCAACTGGACCCAGACGATGCGCTGGCGCGTGAGCTATCCGTGGAGCTCAAGGCGAAACCGCGCGGTGAATTGAGCTTGGCTCGGCTCCTACCCGCGCAGGGCTCTCGACCACGTTGACGGAACGGCGCGGGTGGCGCGCGAAAAGTGCGCAAATCGCCGCAATTCAGGTTAGCGTCGCGCGCATGAGGTCGAGGGCTACTTTGGCGTTCGCGCTTTCGCTGATCGGGCTTGCAGGTTGTGCCGGGTCACCACCCGCTGCGTCGCCGCCGCCGGCTTCTTCCGCCAGCGTCGCGCCCGCGGCTGCGGGCGATGCGCCGATGCCAGCCGGCGCTGATGCCGTCGTACCGACGCCCCCCGCCAACAGCGCAGACACCACGTCAGCGCCTGCTCCTGCCCCCGCGTTGATTCCAATCTGCGACGCTAAGTGTGACAAGCTGGTTGCCAAGTGCGGCAAGGTTTCGGTCGAGAACTGTCGCGTCAACTGTGGCAAGTACGATCCACCACCGGCGGGTTGCGCGGACCAAGTGCGCGCTGCGCTCGAGTGTGCGCGCGACGCCAAAGATCTCACTTGCGCGAACGTCGCACCCGAGAGCTGCTCGGCTAAATTCAGGGAAATAGCCGCCTGTTCGTCCGGTACAGCCACTCAAAAGTCAGGGGACGCCCCAGCCGTTTTGCCCGAAGGCTGGGAGCGCGTCAGCGATTCCGCGAACGGTTTTTCAGTGGCCATGCCGGGTGGCTCGGTCGACAAGAAATCAGGCGACAGCACCGTGCGCGCCGTCACGCTTGGCGAGACCACGTACACCGTGAGCGTGCTCCCCGTGCCGACCGAAAAGCCCAGCGAGAAAACCTTGCTGCGCGTGATGATGAAAATTCAGGGCCGCTGCAGCGACAAGCTCAAGCTCGACGGCTTCGTTGAAAAGGCCGGTCGCTCGTCGATCCACTTCATGTCGCACTGCCCCGACAAAACGGACTGGGACGGCATGCTCTACATCGGCGCGAAGAACATGGTCATGCTGAGCGCGCGGGCACCTGCCGGCAAAATCGGCCTTACTGAGCCGTTTTTCTATGAATTCGAATACACCAGCCCCTGAATTGGGGGGTCGCCTCGCGGGTCGCGCGTGTGCGCCAGCGCTCTCGCGGCTCGGGTTTGCTTGCGCAACGCCGAGATCGGTGTCAATTCGAAGCCGCTATGGGGCCGCTGGTCGTCGCACACGTCGTCATTCCGGAAGCCGAGCTGCGCTGGACAGCCGTGCGCGCCTCGGGCCCGGGTGGTCAGAACGTCAACAAGGTCGCGAGCAAGATCGATCTGCGCTTCGACTTCGAGCACAGCAGCGCACTCAGCGACGAGCTCAAAGCGCGCCTTCGCGTGAGCGCTGCAGCGCGTCTGGACGCTGAGGGCCGGCTGCAGGTCACCAGCCAACTGACCCGCAATCAGCCAGACAATTTGGAAGACGCGCGCCAAAAACTGGCTGAGATCGTGCGCGCCGTCACGGTCACGCCGAAGAAGCGGCGCAAGACCAAACCGAGTCGCGCCAAAAAAGCCGCGCGCGTCGCCGAGAAGCGCGTGCACGCCCAAAAGAAGCAGACGCGCGCTCGCGTCTCGGTGGATTGAGTGCGCCTGTGTTTGGCGCGCGCTTAGCCCTTCACCTCGAACGGCGCGCGCCCGAGCTCGACGCCATCGGCCGTCGATACCACCGCGACCCAATGCCCGGGGTCGCGAATCAAGCGCGTGTTGCCCCACGTGCGGTAGTGCGGTTGCGAGCCCGGCACGCTGAGCTTCACGTGCCCGACGGTTGCCTTCGTGTCCTCGTTTTCGAAGAGCAGACGCACGCTGCGCGGTGCGCTGCCCGAGTTCTCGAGCTCCACGAAAGCGTATACCGGCCCACTCCCGAGCTTGAAATCATCGCCCGCCACTGGCTCGCGGTCCTCGATTTTGCGCGTGACCACGAAGCGCTTCAACTTGAGTCCCTGATCGCTCACCTTAGCTTTGGGATCGCCCGAACGCGCGGTCGCTAGCGCCGGCATTGGCGTCGTCCCGGCGTTTACCACAGTAGCGACGGTGCCCAAGCTCGAAGCGGGCAGGGGTAACGCGCTCGCGCTCGCCGCAGCGCGCGCGGCCTCAGTGACGCTCACGTCGCGCGCGCTACACGCGACGCCCGCAAACGAAAATCCGATCGCGAACATGGCCGCGCCGAGCGCACTCACCGCAACCCAGCGCGTATTCTCTGAACCATTCATCGGCCTAACCTCCACCAGCATCCACGCCGGCACCTACCCCCTAGAGCAAACCCCAGACCAACCAAAAATCGCGGAAATGCAGGCAATACTGAGGGTTCGTGTGCGTCTCGGCTACCGCAACCGCGTGTCGGTTGAGCCGCATCAGCCGTCCTTAAATTCGCGACCCGTTTCCGCGCACGTCGGTGTAGGCTCCCCCGCCTTCCCGGAGGAGTGGCCGAGCGGTTTAAGGCACCGGTTTTGAAAACCGGCGTACTCGTAAGGGTACCGTGGGTTCGAATCCCTCCTCCTCCGCAGATTAGAGAATCGAATCAACTGGTTGGGGGGACGAGGGTCGGGGGCTTCGCGGGTCGATCAATGCAGAGCCCGTGGACGACGAGAGGGTCATCTCAACCTCCCAGGTGTTCTTTGCACAGATGAACTTGGCCCGCTGATGGGTGAACCCAGCTCGCAGGCTTTCCGCAGATTCGGGAAAAGAACCGTCTCGGTCGCCACTGACAGCGGGCGAACCCATGAATGATGGTGTACTTGGTAGCGCGACCGGGGTGGCATTCCGCGAAGTGCTGTTCAGCTGCAATCTCCGCGGATTCTCGAGTACGGAGGTCGCAGTCCGAATGGAGACGACAGGTCCGGCAAAGCCACGCAAACGGTAGCTGGTCAGCAATATCTGGCGTTGGATCCATCTGAGGCCCAAGGTTGCGCCGGCTCACCGTCGGACTATGGATCGCGACAATCTGACGTCCAATGGTCGACAAAAAACTACTGTTTGCACACGTCGGCGCGCGGTGCCGGAGTTCGCGTCCAACGCCCATCGCGGCGTCCAGTGCTGAGTGAGTCGCTACGCAAAGTTGCACAGGTTGACGCTTCCCTCGCGCGGTAGAGCATCATGGGGGGCGATGGTTTGCGCCGGCAACGAGGCGCACTTGGGCAATCGCCGCAGGGCCGTTGCCCGACGCCTGCTGCAGCCGTTCGATGCATCAGGCCAGAGTGTCGTGAATGGTTAGCGCCTCTCCAGGAACCCTCTGCCTTCGAATATCGCTGGCACCGCCTTTTCGATTCGTGCCAGCCGCGTCGCCGACTGTTTGGCCGCAGCAAAGTGGTAGAGGTAGCTTCTCTGCCGCCCCGGCGTCAGTGCCTCGAAGGCGCGCTTGAAACGCGGGTCTCTTCGGAACCGCGTTGTCAGCTCTGGGGGAACCGGAAACTCCGAGGTCTTCTTCTGCTCCATCCGCAGCCCAGCCTTCTCGACTGCGATGGCCTCGCGCACATAAGCCTTGATGGTCGTCGCCTTCGCCGTGATGTCCCTCACGCTGGTGAACTTCATCACTCGCCCGGCGTGCACCTGGCCGAGCTGCACCAGCACCTTCTTGGAGTCCTTCAGCAGGGCGCCCTGAAAGAAGCCCAAACCGAAGTACTCTTTGAAGCCCTGCATGATGACGATGTTCTTCCCATCCACCGTGTAGGTGGGCTTACCCCACTTGCACTCCTCCTTCATCGCAAAGCCGGCGAGCACCCGCCGCATCTTCGCGATCTCCGCCTCCCACTGCTCGCGATACGCCATCTCCATGCCAGCGGTCTCCTTCGCCCGGCGATGATATCAGTCGCGGATTGCTCAAGCAGCACATCACGGAATACGACGTGAGCAGCTTGCCTCGGACCGCAGCCATCGGCGGGGTCCGCGGGCTCGGCCTGGCCAATGTAATGGAGAGCGGAGCACGAGCGGCTCGCTAACAAGAGCTCGCTCCGCCCAGGCTGGGGCTCTGATCGACTTCTCCCGCTTGCCGTCGGCGTTGTCGGTGGCTTGGTCGAACAGCGCGGGCCAGCGGCCGCGGGCTTTGACGAGTTTGGCCGAGGGATGCTAGGTAGGCCTCGAATTTCTTTGGTGGGAGATCAGCGAAAATGCGCAAATGTGGGCGAGCATGGGGTCGTGCGGCGTTGGCCCTGTTCATGGGTCTTTCAATTGCGGCGCGTGCCGAGGCTGAGCCCAAGGACGGCGCTGCGCCTCCCCCCGACATCGTCCGCATGAAGAACGGCGGTTTGTTGCGTGGCACCATCGCTGAATCGGTCCCTGGTGGCTCCATCACCATCGTGCTCATGACCGGTGAGACGCGCAAAATTGCTTCTTCGGAGGTCGACTACGCGGGACCCGCCGACGCGGCGCCCAGCCCAGCGCACAAGAAACGCTCTGCCAACGAAGATGACGACGAAGATGAAAGCGGCGCCGACTCGAAGCCGCCTCCGCAACGGTCTCGCAGCTCCGAAACCGATAAGCCCTTCGTCACCGTGCATGCGGCGGAGGCAGATGTCTCGTTCAGTTCGACGCCTGACGGGCACACGCTCTACCGCCGAGACGGCACCGCGACTGCCTTCGCCAGCAATGGCTTCGGCGTGGTTGCCACGGGGTTCTCCGAAATTTGCACTGCCCCATGCCAGGCATCCTTGCCCGCGGGCACGTACACCTTCGGTGTCTCCAAGCCGAAGGGCGTTGCGGTGGAAGGCGATCAGGTCACGCTGCCGGCGGGCTCGTCCCACCTGCATGCGGATTACACCGACAATTCCGGGCTTCGTATCGCAGGCTGGGTCACCGTGGTCGGAGGCGTAGGAGTCGGGTCGGCTCTGCTCCTCGAGGGTTTGCTGTCGGGCGGTCTCGATTGTTCTGGCGACACCGGCGAGTGCACTGAGAAGCCGAAAAACACCACGCTCATCTATGCCGGCGGCGCGTTGGAGGTCGGCGGACTCCTCGTCGGCTTGATCCTCATCAACCAGAAAGATGGCGTCTCGCTCGCGGTAACGCCCGGCGGCCCGGAGAGTGGTCGTCGTTCCCCCGTCGGCAATCAGGCGACCGCGGACCGAGCCCTGCCGAAGGGCCTAACGTTCTCAGGCCGCTTCTGCGCGCTTCG
>Ga0210387_10001263_pt1 | contig 18985 bp, 17 predicted proteins | sample IncBWC7OmetaG_FD_160108 | JGI IMG/M metagenome (GOLD analysis project Ga0210387, IMG submission 160108) | Forest soil microbial communities from Barre Woods Harvard Forest LTER site, Petersham, Massachusetts, United States - Inc-BW-C-7-O ...
GGGCAGAACGAAGTTCAAAGCAACGGCGCTTTGAACGTAAAGGATCACATCCGCCTTGATGATGGTTTTGAATCCAGGCTTCGAGACCTGAACGTGGTAGTGGCCGGGAGGAAGAATTGGAACAAGATACATTCCAGAGCTGTTCGTCTGTGCCGGGAAGATGACTCCCGTGGCGTCATTGGCGATCTTGACGTCCGCGTTCAGGATGAGATTGCCGGCAGGATCCGTAACTGCGCCGCTGATCGTGGCGTCGGTGGATTGAGGTAGGGCGAGCGGCGGGGAAAGACACAAACTGATTGCAAGGATCCAGCGTTTCATGCAGCGGCGCTCCGAAGGGTCGAGTGCGGATTGGGTACACTCCGTCTACGGCTGGCCGATCAAAGCTGTACCACTCTTTTCTGATTATGGATGATTCGAGGCAATTTGCAGATAAGCGCGCAAAAGCCGCTTGCCGGTAGGTTTCGTACTTCCCCCAGGGGGCTCGACCGTGACAAACACCATGTTCAACCGGGCCAGTGTCTTGGGGTCGTTGCACCGGAGCACCCATCTGTTGTGACTATCATCCTGATAAAACAGCCCTAGGCTCACGGGCGACCGGTCGCTACCGCTGCCCCATACTTGAAAGGCCGCATCCCTTTCGAGGCCGCCTTGCTTTTCCAGGTCGAAGCCGTAAAACACTAACGAGCTGTCTTTGGTGTAGAAGATTCGGCCAAACTGCTTAGCGGTTTTCCCGGACTCCGTCGTATCGAAGATATCGGCAATATACAGATTTCGTGCCCCAATCAGATCCCGAATATCCCGGTCGTGCGATAAGAAATCCTTGTCCAGAGCGAGCATCCGTTCCTTGTCGTTGAGCGCGTTATCTGCTTCATCCAGCGATACATTCAAAGCCTGGACCTTTGCCTCTAACGTGGCAACTCGTTCGGTCTGCTGGTCTGCGCCGGCTCCCGCCGATGTCAATTTTGCACCTAGCGTTTGGATGTCCGTCTGCGCCGTCGCAAGCTGCTTGCTCAAAGCATCCCTGTCGGAGGCAATCTGCTCTCGCTGTGTCTGTTCAGCCTGTAACTGCTTTCGAAGGGTTGCAATAGCCCCGTTCGAGTCAACCGTGTGGGCTTCAACCGCAGCAAGTCGTTGTTGCAGCTCTGCGATCTGCTGCCGGGATTGATCCAATTCATGCTGCTGCTGGTCATCCGCGGCGGTATCGTTCGACGAAACTGGAGGTTTCGCCACCCGGAGGCTGGGAGTAGTTAGTGCTGACTGATCCTTTCTGATTCCTGCAAAGTGGACACTAGCAGCCGCAACGAGAACCAAAAAGCACGCGGCAACTGCTCCAAGGGCCAACCGCCGCGAAGATTTCGCCTGTACGGGTAGCTTAGGCTGGCTGGAGACGACATGTAAGCTGTTCATCATCCGCTGCTCGGCCGCGTCGAAAGATGATGCCGATTCGATCGGTTCCGCTTTCGACTCGGCGGCCACGGACCCAGCCATCGTTGGGATAACGTCTTTAGCTATCTGTTTGTATTGCTCGAAGTTGTTCCTGCATGAGTCGCAGTAGGCGAGATGGACCTGCAGCAGCGCCCACTCTTCGTCGGAGATCTCTCCCGAGTAGAAGAGAGCACAGAGGGCAATAAACTCATCATGAAGTTGAGGATTCACCGGCTCAGATCCTGTGCGGTGCAAATGTCAATCAATTCTCTCACTCTAAGAGCGCTTTTGGGGGAAGAGGTTCGAGCGGAGTCGCTCCAAAGCTCGGTAGTAATGATGACGCACATTGCCGATTTCCTGATTGCTCTGCTCTGCGATCTCTCGGAAACTATACCCCTCAAAGAAGTGAAGCTCCAAGGTTTGCAGCTGTTCCGGGCTGAGCTGCCCTCTCAGCCTGTCTAGAATTGCTTTGCCGTCCAGTTGGTTCGTCGATACTTCCTGTACTCTGGGGCCGAGCGTCTGCTCATCCAATGCCTCAAGCTTGTAGTGCTGCCGGAAGCTCAAATATCGTCTCCGATCGATGGCTCGGTGGTACGTCACCTGGACGATCCAGGACAGGGCGGTCGCCTTCCGGGGGTCATAGAGTTTGGCGCGCTCGAAGAGGTACAAAAAGATATCCTGGCGAAGGTCATCCGCTTCTGACTCGTCTCGAAGGATTCTCCAGGCGACATTAAAGACTACGCGGCCATGACGTCGAAAGAGAACGCCAAGGGCATCTTTCGAGCCGCTTCCGACCGCTTTGAGCAGTTCTTCGTTGGAGCGCGAGTCTTCCGCGCATTCTAACGGCTGAGACGCGATGGCTTGAACTGTTAGGCGCTGGGGCCCAGGTAAGATACTTGGCTCTACAAGAGCCTTCGTAAGTTGGAGCGCAGCTTCACTCATCGCAAGCCTCGACAAAAATTAACTTGATATGCAACTACAAGGAGACCTCGGAACGCAATTCATGCGTAATTTACTATCCGTAGTATTACTCGGTGTATTGAAGTCTGGTGTCTGGCCACACTCAAGTTGTGGCTACTCTCCGGAAACTGTTCGGGAAAAGACTTCGCGCGTTCCGCAAAGAGCGGAACATGACGCAGGAGGAATTTGCCGAACTGCTTAATATCTCGGTGGATTTCCTTAGTCTAGTGGAACGCGGCCTGAATGCTCCTTCCTTCGAGTCCATTGAGGTCTTCTCTATCACCCTCGGGATTCCGGTAAGAGACTTCTTTGATTTCTCCCCGGAAAAGTCTTCTAAGGCGTAGTTATCGCCCAATGTATTGATACTATAACCCGTAGTAATACTCGGTGTCATTAAGCCAGACGCTTCACCACACTTTGATCAGTGAAGCGGATAGAGCCAGTTCAGCCTAACTTCGGGATTCGGATCAAGAAGCTGCGATTTGACTCAAACCTGAGTCAGCAGGAACTGGCGGAACGGTGTGAGTTGTCCGTGGATCAAATCGCGAATATCGAGCGTGGGAAAAACTTTGCGGGCGAAACCACCATCGCTATGCTTGCGGATGCGTTCAAGGTTCCCCAGCAGGCTCTCTTCGACTACTCCGAAAATGAAGCCTTCGTGAAGAGCGGAGGAATGAAATGGCGTGCTCATCGAAGTTCAAACACTATGCAACTGAGGAATCGAAAGGTTCATATAACGATCCGTGGTAATCGTAACCGATGAGAAGGTCCCTATCATCCGGCCTGAAACGCTGGAGCAAGCGTGCGGCCGGGTGATAGCCGAGTTTCGGGAAGAGCAGAGCTTGTCTCAGATGGATCTTGCAGTCGCGACAGGTTCCTTGTGCACATGCGCGCGCAGATGACGTTGCCGCAAGGAACGGCCCGCTGAGGAGGGTAACGGAGGATGCAAAGGAGCCGAAGCCAGGAAGGATTGCGTCTTCCCTCAACCAGAAGCTTCGACTTCCGGGAGGATAATAGGCGTGACTAGGCGGATAGACTTTTGAAGACTATGCGAACGTTACAGTCGATTGTTGATCCCTTCGTTAAAGGCGTTGGCGGCGAGTTGGTGTCGGACCTCATCGCAAATAACAATCCCACATCGAATGCGGACTATCTCTTCCGACACCACAATGTCATCGCGGAACTCAAGTCCCTGCAAGCGGGCGGTTTCGTGGAGTCCTTTCACCGAAAGGTCGCTCAACTGATGGGCAAATGGGATCGGCAAGGTCGCTTCCGCGTGTACGGGACCGTCCGTGTGGAGAGCAGCAAACTTCCCGCAGACTGTCGTGACGAAATGTTCGCCGTGATGGGGGAATCAATCCAGAAGCATGTCGTCGCTGCTGCAAACAAACAAATCAAGAGCACAAAGTCGTTACTGAATATGCCGGACGCAAAAGGTCTTCTGTGGGTCGCGAGCGACGGGAATGAAGACTTTCAACCGGACATCGTTTGGTATCTCCTAACCAAAGCGCTGCAAAAGAAAAAGGAGAGCGGCGATCCCGCGTACTCAAGCGTCAATGGACTCGCGTACTTCAATCCGCGGATGCCGGCGCAGGTTCCACAAGCGAGTGAACCAGCCATGTTTTGGTTCAGTGGGTGCCGTAACCCGGCTCAGGACGAACGTCTGCAAGCCTGCCTGAACATCTTGTCGAATGGTTGGCCGCACTATGTGGCCTGGGCGCAAGGGGTCACAGTACGCAACGTAGCGGGCAAACCGGAAGATGCTCGTTTCCTAGGTGTGGAGCCGAAGTTGCCCAAGATCGCGATTAATTACAAATGACGGACACCGGAAAGACACATCCCGCCATCAGTGACACCCTCAAACTAACTGGACTCTTTCTGGGAGCCGGATTTTCCTATGAAGTAGGGATGCCACTGGTCATGGAGTTGACCTGCAAGCTGAAAGAAACGTTGACTCGGCCAAAGTGAGAGACTTCAACAAATTTTGGCGGGAGCAAGGAACCGGGTTTTCCGATGCAGTGATTGAGGATTTTCTGGCGGGGATATCCCGGACGGACATGCTCTATGAAAGCGTTCTGGGATATCTGGAAACTCAGCAGCACCGCAGTGCTTCATTACGCAACGAATACCACGGGATATACGCTTGGTTTGTCGAGTCTGTCTCGCAAATCTTGGTTCGGCATCTTACGTTGAACACCACCTACATCAGCCTAAGGAACGGAAGCTGAAAATGCACACTACGCCAATTAGACGAATTATCTGCTTTCCAGCTGGCGGACCACGGAGACCGACGGGAGAGAACACTGTGGGCGCTTGCTTCCGGAGAATTATCTGAGTACGAGGTTTCTGGCGAACTCTGATTGTCCCGTTGACCAACCGGGTGGACCCGACTATCGAGTTCGGCGCGGAGTCATGGTTCCGCCCGAGGCGTGATTTGCCCCGTGTCTACGAAGATGTTGCAATGAGCAACTATTCAATCCTCTACTATGCTGCATCGGCGTCTGAGCACATCGGTATCGTCCGATCGCAGATCGGTATGAACCAGCACTCTCAGCTTGAGTTGCCCTTTTTCTTTCTTCAGGTTTGTGTCGAAAACGTGAAGACCTTGCATTCGACATCGCGCCAGTTGCTAGGAAGACTCCACGCTCCATGTAATCTTCCGAAACATCCAGAGAAGGTCTATCGGGTGATTGGAGCATATCGAAATGCGTTCACGCATGATCCAGTAATGGGCCGTGCCACGACTCACGGCAGAGAGATGATTCCTCCGGTCGAAATGCTGCCTCGGAGGGGAGCCAATCGACAGTTTTTGAGATGGAGTCAAACGGAAGCCATTCCGAGCGAACAAATGGTGGATGGTTTGCTGTGTCTTGAAGGGATCTGGAATCAGTTGACTGAATTTCTCCAGAAGTTGTCGTGTGCTCTTTCCGCTTGCTTCGAGACGGCTCGCGCCACGGAAACATTTCAGCGCGAGACGGGTCTGTAGTCGCTATCCTCTGATCCTTTGATTGTCGGAATTCCTTCTATGGTGAGCCCATATGCTGCCTCCGGTACGATCATCCTACCCAGCCAAGTGAAGACTTAGTCACCTGTAAGGCTCTTATCAGATGTCCGAGATCGTGGCCCGTGCGATACGATTTCCCCTGAGAGGTGAGGGCAATGCCAAATCCTACCGTCTCCGTAACCGTCGTGCCATCGAGAACGAGGGAGCCTTTCGAGCATCTTTTTGGGCTCCCGGAAAACTCCATGGGGTGATATCCATCACACATGGCAGTGATAATCTATCCGGCATGAACACCAAAGCCCTTATTGCACAAATAGACACTGAATTAGCAAAACTCCAAAACGCCAGGACCGTATTACTTAGCCTCGATTCCGCACCCACGAAGGGTAAGCGCGGACGCCCGAAAAGATCTGGCGCCAAGAAGGCCGCTCCAAAGAAAGGCCGCAAGATGTCAGCTGAAGGTCGCGCAAGGATCGCGGCTGCTCAGAAGAAAAGATGGGCTGCCGCTAAGAAAACTGCTGCCTGGGCCAGAGTGGCGGTGATAACCCGCCGACGAAGAGGACAATAATGGACGCGAGGAAGAGCCAGAAGAGACCTGGGCGTGCCGCATCAGCTTCCGCTGCACCCCACAGGCGCTCCGGTATCATCCAGCCACGACCGATAGGTGTGCGTATATGCACTGGAGTGACAGCAAGCACTGGAGGAAAGACAGGCCGGCGGATGGACCTGGCATGCCCACCTCCTCGATATCAGAACCAAGTGATCGCCTGGCAGACCCATTCGTCGCACGCGGGTCTCGGCTTCTTGCTCCTGCCTGCTTTATCTCTTGAAGGCCTTCTTTGCTGACGATTTTTTCACCGCTCTCTTTGCTGGAGCCTTCTTGGCGGCCTTCTTCGTGGCGGCCTTCTTCACCGCTTTCTTCACCGGCATCTTCGCGACGTCTTTCTTCGCGGGCGCTTTCGTGGCAGCGCGGCGGTAAATGGTCGCCGCCTTCTTCTCGCCCCTAGTCGCAGGGAACGCTAACCGCGCCAGCCTCTCCAGGCTGTCCAGAGCGGGCGGTTGCTTCCCCGGCATCTTTCCCTCCAGAGCAACTACCTCAATCTTGTCCGGCGACTCGACAAACTGGTTGACCTTGTCGTCGTAGGTAATATCGATGTCCGGCTGGGGTATGTAGAAGACCAACCTAACGAGAGGCCAGCCCAGCACTGTCGAACTCGACGTCTTCATCTTTTTCTGGATGGCCGGCCAATACCAGCGGCGGTTGTACTCCAATTCGAGATAGTCACAGGAATACAGGTAGAAGTCCCACTCGATGCGCTTGTACCGCCGTCGCAACTCCGCGACCCGCTCTCCGTCCGTGCTTTCCAGGGTGATCGTGTGTTCTTCCGAGGTACTCTGCTGCACGCTGTAAGACGTCATCAGGCTCATCGCCTGTTCCGTGGAGTGCGTAACCTCATACTCTTCTTTCGTGAGGATGTCCGCTCCGAACTTAAAGCTCGAACCCGCAACGCTGGCTCCGATGCCGGACGAGATCTTCGTCGTCAACTGATTCAGGATTCGGTCCGTGGTCACGGCCTTGATACTGTCAGTGATCGAGGTAATCCCGGTGAACACCTGCTCCCGTTTGAACTTGAACTCCCGCTTGGTGGGACCGATGTTCAGCTTTCCAATTGCGGGGCCATGATAGTCAAAGCCCGACTCACTCTGCGCCATCAGAATGCGCGCACGCGTTGCGGAGAAGCGGTGCTTGTCCAGCTGCCGCCAACTTAAGAGGTTCGAGAAGTCCGCTGAAGGGGAAACTTCCCAGAAATAGTTTGTCGGCACTTATCGCTCCGTGTGCATTCTTAGTCAGCATCATGGCACGTGAGGTGGATTAAAAGGAAATGAAAGATCTGAATCCATCGCGCAGTTAAAGTCAAAGAAATCCATTGACACCATGAAATAGGCCGCTGTATAAGGGACGCCCCGATCATTCGGGATTCTGACAGAAGATCAAAGTGAGGGCGAAATGTCGAGCGTGAAAAACGTCAAGTTGATTGTCTCAGAAGCGAAAGCCCACGTGGCCGGGGCACAAGAAATCCAAATCTCCCTTGTCGATGAACATCTAAAGCCCGCGAAACCTATTGGGGCTCGCCTTTGTGGCGGAACATCGACCTGTATTGCAGTCGTCGAAACCGATTAGCAATTCAGCTCTATCAAATTCTGGAACCGCGAAGTCTGTCCTGAACCAGTTTCGGACGGATGGAACAGACTGTCGTCGGCGATCTGATTTTCGGACAATCTGGTCTTTCGATCCAGCTTGTGCGACGAATGAGCCCCTATGAAAGCGTCGATCTACAACTTTGCTGTTCCCAAAGCAGACGACGCTTGGCTCCTGTTTAACGCCCGTACAGGGAAGATGCTCAATCTTGATGGACCAAAGATCTCATCGCTCGTGAAGAACCTTATGGGTTCCGAGGCAGCGGAGGAAGTTGAAATCGATCGTGAGTCGCTCGAACTTCTAACTCGAGATCAATTTGTCGTGGACGATACTTTTGACGAATTGGCGGCCATTCGATCTGTCTTCTGGTCGGCTCGAAACGATGCACCCGTGGTTATCACAATCACGACAACCCTCGATTGCAACTTGGGCTGTTTCTATTGTTATGAGGAACGCAGCGGCGATTCCCTCGGAGAACAAGACATCCCTTCAATCCTACGAAACGCGAGCGACCTGCTCTTGAATTCCGGCAAACGGAAACTGCACGTCGATTGGTACGGAGGCGAACCGACGCTTAATCTTCCGTTTCTCGAAGCGGCGTCATCGCAGATCCAAAGTCTGTGTACTTCGCTCGGAGTTACCTACTCTGCGTCGGTAATATCCAACGGTACGGCGTGGCCCAAAGACGTCAGAGACTTAATCAAGCGGCATCGCATTCGGCAAGTGCAGATTACGTTTGACGGGATGAAGAAGACTCATGATCAGCGTCGGACATTTACCAGGAAGAGTGACCGCGGACGGTCGAGTTTCGAAGAAGCTTCCTCGGTGATATCAGAACTCGTGAACGAATGCCGAGTGGATCTTCGCTACAACATGGACAATAGAAACAAGAGCGAGTTCATCGCGTTTGTTGAGTTCGCGGTTCAGCAGGGATGGTTCGCTGCCAAACACCGGGCCACACTTCAACCTGCCAGAATCGCCGCGTACACGGAAAAAAGCCGCTTCGTGGATCGGATCGGTATCCCAATCGGTGAGTTTGAAGCTCTCAAGAAGCGAGCAGTCCCTCTCTTGCCGATGGGCACCATGGAAGAACCTGAGACCATCAGCGGCTACGCAACACCCAAGACTTCCGTCTGCGCGGCCCTGTCGAAAAATGCCATAGTAATTGGTGCTGATCAGAGAACCTACCGATGTGGTCTACAGGTGTCCGAACCACACCGGGCAGTTGGCAGCCTGAATTCAAGTCCCTTCCGGATTCTCAGCAATCAGGATGCTCCGAGCGACGATCTGTGGTGGGACGCCTTTGATCCAACCACTCTGGCTTCTTGCTCCGCCTGCTCGTTCCTGCCTATCTGTCTGGGTGGATGCCCGAAGAAACAGTTGGAGCGAGATCAGGGAGCGTTGGATGCGCAGAGCATCTACTGGCGCGACAATCTAGCTCGATTGATCTGCAAGACGGCAAACATACCGGAGATTCCATTCAGATTTAGCGAGCAAGAGCAATTTCGGTAGGCGGGATAGAATTTTCGACGTACCACGCTTTTGTCCGCCCAGATGCAGCATGTGCCGTAGTCTTACGGAATACGAATATCACACGTTGCGAAACGGCGGACGCCATGCAATTTGAAAAGATCGCGCCATACCTCAAGGATCCGCTGGTTCTTATCGGATTCTTTTTATTTCTTGCGTTCCTGTTCTGTCGATATGTCATCAAGCAAGGGATCGTTCCCGCCCTTCCTCCCACATTGGGTTTCACGATACTGCGCACAATCCTGCTCTATGGTTTTATTCTTGGGCTCTTGCTTGTGGCGCTTGGGTTCGCACTCAAGTATCGCGAGGTTCAGGCAGGCGAGCGAACACAAGCGGCACAGGTCGCGGAGACGCGCCGCAAGAATGAAGCTGATCTTGCCGATCGGCAGAAGCAAGAGGCGCTCGCTGCACAAAGAGACGTTCTGGAACAAAAAGCTCAAGTCGATAGGCTCGACGTAGAACTGAATCACAATCTAGCCGTTGCGGATCAGTTGAGAAAAAATACGACCGTTATGGTGGGTGAGTTCAAGACGCTTTCCCGGATCGTGCGGACGCCAGGCATCAAAATACTTCCGATATTGTTCCCTGAAAAGAACATTGATCTGACCATTCCAGATGATCAGTCGATCAACAATGCCGACCAGACAATGGACGCATTGGGGGCCTCGGGGTTACTCAACGACCAACTTGAAATGCAAAAGGTCACGGCTGTTGCTGGCGCTATTTCCCGGACTATTCAGGTCACTCTCTCAACGGTGCAATCGCTTCAAGATCCAAATGGAACGCGGTATGTCTTCTCGGACAGCGTCTGGAAAGGTGACCAAGCAGCGATCGAAAAGGTCATTCTTACTGACCTGACACCTTATCAAGTGAGCTACGGCGATTTGGAGTTACTACGGACCAACTACGACATCGTGGCGCAACACTTTGTTGAATATTTGATCGACTTGCAGAACTTTTTCGACCCGTCGAAACATTTGATTACCAGAGACAGTCTCAGGAAGATTCTTGCAACCGAACGGTACACAGAAAGTCTTCTTGTTACCTACACCAAGGCGTTGATCAAGGAGATGGATCAAATCAGGTCGTTGAGGAGCAAGCTTAGTGCCCAAGGGCACGCGCCGCAAGTCTGATCGGGGCCAACGAGCTGGGCTCCTCAATCTCCGGCAACTCGTACGGCCTTAAACCGGACGAAGAGGTGGGAGTGCTCTATCGCGAACCTGCTGCTTCTCCTGATCCTCGGAATTTCGCTGATGGACCGCTGGGAACAGGCGTTCGTCATCCTCATGTTCGTAGTGCTGCGAAATGGGTGGCTCAAGCGTCACCCGTGGATCTGCGTATCCGGCGTGGTCGGCGGCATCAGTGTACTGTACCCACTTCTGGCCCGCGGGGTCGATCTATCCGGCTTCACAGACCAGGCTTCGGGCGGCGGTGCGATTGCTCTCCTCGACGCTTTGCAGGCGCGTGGCGGGTTCTTCCTTGCGGTCGTTCCGAAGATCATCATGAGCGTCGCCGGGCGGGTGATTACACCTTTCTATTTCTTCGGGCAATACTCGACGCTTGATCCCAATGATCTGCAGAATCGTTTCGTCGTCCATCTCCATTCCGTTGCGCTCTTTGCGCTCTTCGGCTGGGCTCTCTTCAAAGGGAAGTTGAGCCTGAAGGAGCCCCTCCCCCTTTTCATCGCCCTCTACCTGATAGTGACGGCGGTAAACCCATTTATCCAGCCGCGCTATGAGTATCCGGTTTACGTGCTGCTTTGCCTGCAGGTAGCCATCACCACAAAGCCTCGCGCAACGGTGCCGAAGTCTATTATAGAAATGCAATCGAGCGAGAAAGCTATAGCCACCTAATCAGTACCCCTGACCAAGAAATGATGCTGCGGGCCTCACCAACCTTAGTAGTTTATAAGTCCAAATCAAAGGTATACGTGATACACCAGCTTGATCTTGGCCAACGCTCAGTTATGACCGACGATGCACTTAATCGTGCCTCCTCCGGTTGAAGTTGTGGACATGGCAACCTCACTGATGATGAATGAATAATCGCCGATAGCGGTTATTTCGCCCAAGACATTGATCCCATTCCCGCCGATCAGGCTGCAGACCGGAACGGCATTTGCATCCGAATACCCATCCGGGAAAAAGATGTTTGCAGACGTGCAGCTATTTCCGATTGCTCCTGCCGTAATCGAACACCCGGGACCAGATGTAAGCTGGAGTCCCGTATTATTAACGATCTTTGTAGTCGAGATGCCCACCATCGAAGCTTGTCCTGCAAGTCTAAGGTTGCCCGCTCCATCAATGCTGCCATTATCCTGGTACCCTGCTGCTGTGTTTTTCAAGAAGTGGATCGTGTCCCCCCCAATATATGCGTTCCAAATATCTGCCTCCGCGCTTCCGGCCGTAGCGTTCCAAGCAAGCCCCACGGTATTGATATTGGACACGCCTGACGACGGGAGGTTCGTAAATCCATTGGCGTTCCATCCAAACGCGATCATGTTTTCAAATGTGTTTCCAAACCTCTTCCAATTTCCACCGTTTACTAATGTAAGTTGGTATCCGTCAATAACTTCGCCCCATATTCCCGACTGCACCACGGAGGAACATGATGAGCATGAAGATGTGGCAATCAGATTTATAAAGTGGTTTGAGGCACCTGCATCATTTACGTCAACACCAGCCGCGTTCGCTGAGTTTTGCTCTACATCTGGACTAATGAAGGTGTTGTAGCTCGAGGGGGATAGAATTGATATTCCGATCTTGTTACCCTCAGATGTTCCTGATGTAAAGGTCATTGAGTTTGCGCTTGCTAAAACCCACCCAGCCCCGGTAAGGCCCTCAGCTGCTGCATCCGTAACGGTTCCATCGGTGGTCTGATATCCGGACGCCGCCGCGTCAAAATAGAATTCATGCGCGGGGGCAGAGTGGCCACTGTCGTAGATGCCTATAGTGGTAGCGTCATTCGCCGATGTTCGATCTCGATAAAAGGTGTCTGTCACAGCAAAGGCTGTGTGGATGCCGCTTGTGGTTACGCCCCATGTGTAAACGTCTCTAAGTTCAGAGTGATGGACGGTGTTGAAGTAAACCGCATCGTTAGCGTTTGCGTTATCACCGTATATAAATAACCCGTCCAGTGACATCCCAGTCACGAATTCTGTCGAGCTATTGTATGTGCCAATTACACAAATGATGCAGCTTGCAACCGTGGTCCCCGTATATTCGATCTGGGTGGAGAAAGGACCAAATCCCTTGAGATGTATTCCGGAATAGGGTATCGACCATGCGACGGTCGTTTCGATGTGCGCCGAAGGAAGCAAAACTGTGAGATTAATATTCGAGTACAAAGAAGCAAGCCCGAGAAACGGATTAGAGCCGCATGTTTGTACCCCAGAGAAGTGAGTAGCATCGACCACTACGGAGTTGTGCCCAAGTGCGTATACCATCGCCGCATTGAGCTTGGCACAGAAGTCTGTTCCAGCAAGCTGATCAGCAAGAGGTATTCCGTTAATGTAGGGGAAGTTCGTATTTCCCTTGAGCGTACCACCTACCAGCGGAAGAGCCCCCGGCGTTTCCACCCAGCCCGATGGAGTGCAGTTGTAGTCCACAGTATTCGTTGTATCGGTATACGGCTGTCCATAATTCGTCGAGCCACAAGAGATAGTGGGGGCTCCACTGCCCGTTACAGCGGGCCAGTTGATCTGGGTGGCGGGGTTGATTGTTTGAGCGATGCCGGACGAAGAAAGTAGCACGAATACACTAAGCAAGTGGGTGAAACGCATGAAGGTCCCTCAAACGTAGCTGTCAGAAATCTTGAATGTGGCGGAGGTCAAGGAAACCTAGATCCCATTGTTCCTAAAGTAAATTACCTTTTGTTTTCGTACATTGCTGTCAGTAGTTCGTACTAAAAGCACGTCACCCTTGGTGAGCCCGATCCGACGGCTTTCGGCCAACTGATCCGCATGGCTAAATTAGTCTGCAGACGCCCTAGCACAGGGTAGCAAACAAACAAAAGGTCTCCAATATGCAAAGTTTCGGATCCCTATTCTTTTGAGCGTGTCCGCCCGGGGGAATACACTGTAAGCTATTCCGGCGGTGCGTAGTATGTTACCAATCACCACGAAATGTCATGTTCGATAGGACGTGGCCAAGAATTCTCACAAGCTTTCGAATTCTTTACTCGAAGTAACCGTGGGGTGGGTCTGGTGTCCTGTTAGGCGTTCTCGTAAACGGAATTGATGGGTTGTTATGTCGAGCAATAAGTCGCCGACACTATTCATTTGAGTCCTTCCACGGGCGACTGAGGGAAGAGTGTCTACGAGCCAACTGTTCAACGCCCGCGCGAAATCACGGACTGAGAAAGGAGCACAACGAAGTTCGACCGCACCGCAGCCTCGACTACAAAACGCCCAATGAGTTCGCTTGGGCCTGTCGGCAACTGCATCAACCTTCAGCAAAAGTCGTAAGTACAAACAGGCGGAATGGGGGCAGGCCACGCTCTCCACCTGCCAGCTCGACCCCGCGTGCGGGAGGGGGGGGGTGATGTGGAGATTGAATGCAACATTAGGGAGTTGTCTGCGTCGGGCTCGCGTTCCAGCCGAGCTTGGCTCCGCTACCGAATCGGAATCCGTGTTCCCATCGAAATACAGCCCAGGCAAACTCTGGTTGAAGGATCCTTTGAGGTTGATCGACCACTCAGTGATGTTCTCGCGTGATTTCCAATGATGGTGGAGTATGCGATCAGATCAATCGTCGGAGCCACACAATGCGCCAGACGAGACCCATCCGCCCAGAACCCAGAAATCTGGAAGTTTTGTGCCCCTGCTGCCCGGTGAGTGACTTAGCGATTTTGCATAGGGCGAGCAACGCCCCGGCTGAAATCACAGGTTCCTGTGGCGTTTATGGGGATCTATTCCAAATTTGGCTGACAAAGTGCACTCAATGAGTGATTTGGCCTGAGGGTGTCACCTCAGAATAGAACGGTTGAGCCCGCCCGACTTTGCACGCATTCCTGGATTGTGTCCGATTTGTGCGTCATGGACCCGAGATGTTTCCAGCAGCCTTTGGGCGACAGAGCATCGATATTCCCTCGACAGCATAGTTTGAACTCTTCATGAGTAGCGGCTAACCATTTGGACGGTTTACCGTGATGTCGGGACGACATTTGAGACAGCTTTCAGCGGGAGAGTACTTCGGCACGGCCCGGGACAGTCGCAAATTCACGGACTTTCCTGTGTCTAAAGTTGGATATGCCTCGCGGTCTAGAAATCCGCGACATACGAATGAGCAGACTCTCCTTGGCTTTGTGATTAGGGGTTCATACGAGTGCCTTTCAGACGCAAACATGGAAGCGAGTGGTCGGCAAACCGGACTTTACTCCCTTCAGCAGCAATCTCAACTACAGAGCCGCCCATGCTTGAACAACCGTGTTTTGAGCAGCAACAGAGTTTGACCCTTGATCCGTCACCTGTCGGTGAGTGCCAAATCGCCGAGCCACTCACCGGAAACACAGAGACAGGGGCAATGCAGATACATTTGTCATCGGCAACGCAATAAGACTGGACATGGCATCGGTACGCATTCATCTCTCGAGACTTGCCGAGACTAACAGACTCGCTGGGGTTGAAAAAGTAGTTGACACAGGGCGTTGAGCTACATATATTCTCGGAATCGATACTAATTGGCCTGTTGAGCCCGGTACTCCATTCTCTTCCAGAGAACCAGATTGAGAGATGTTACCGCGCGGCACACATGCACAATATGGTGACTTATCGACACTATTCTTCAACCACAATTTCACTTCACCAATTTTAAGCGCAGGGAAACTTTGTTGCTCACAACTACGAGTACGCTCTCGCCCTTCGAGAGTTCAATCTGCCAGAGATTCTTGGTGGATTTCATACTCGCCACCGATTTTGTTCCTGCGCCGAAAACTTATTGGCACGAGCACGGCGGGGCCAATTACCCATTTGCAGTGAGATTTAAGTATAAGTGCAACTCGCCATCATCGAGGAGAAAGACATGACTCTCGCGTTACGGTTGATCCTGGCGACACTCTCCATCGCGATTATTGGACCCTCATGCACCGCTCAGGATTTAGGAGCGCAGATCAATGCTTTCGGGCCAGCTGGAACATTTTCCATCACCAACGGAACGTACACTGTCACAACTCCAATTTCAATTACCCAGTCCGGCTCGCAGACACTTCATATTGTTTGCAGTTCCCGCCAAGCTGTCCTTAACTTTAGTGTCACAGGCAATGCAATTTCTATCAACGGGTCGCGGTCCCCCACCGCGCAGGTGAGTATAGAAAACTGCACATTAAATGGGAGTTCCTCAGCTGGAGATGCGATTTACGCTTACGACTCTCAAAATTTGAGATTGACGAACAACAGTATCTCTGGCTTCACCTCTGGCGCAGGTGTGCATGGCTATGGAATGATTGGGGCGCTTCTTCTCGGTAACAATATTTCTGGGAACAAATATGGAATCTATCTCCAACCGGACGCCGCGAATAGCTTTGCGTCCAATGCAAACCGAGTATATGGCGGAAGTCTCACATACGATTCCGTTCTCAACTTTTGGGATGAAGGCAATGCTAGTGTCTATGGCGGAGATACATCTAATACCTTGGATGGAGTAACGTTTGAATCCAATACAAACGTACCCCAATTCCTCGTAGAGGGAACGTGGAATGACGCGATCATCAACAGCTATATCGAGTACATCGGTTATCCGACCTCTTCGGGAAATCTATATGCTGGAATTGTCGGAAATCTTGCTGGTAGTGGATATGGAAGCAACACGACCTACCCCGCTAATAGTTTCCGACTCGACAATGTTTTTTTTATAACTCCGCGCGCTGGCTCTGGTTCTACCACGGCTTCGATTCTTGCCGAAAATACAGCCAATTTGAATATATCAACCATAACTGATGAAGGCGCACCCACTTATTTTATGGCTTTTAGTTCGGCAGCCGATAACGTAACCGCGACGGTGGGACCCAGTCACGTGGGCTGGCAAGTAGGCCAATATCTTAGCCCTCCCCCTAGTGCCTCTCTATGGGTTGGCGCAGTAGGTATCGGGTTAAATTGCACCGGCGGCCAGGTCGTTACGAATCCGGTTTATGTGCAGGGCATCTTGACCGGTGGCACATGTCAAAATCCATGACATTTCTTACCTCCGGCATGTCAATTGTTGCTTCAATCGCCAAAGCGCTCATCGAAGTGGAGTGATGGGACTGTTCTCGACCAGGTGAAGATGCATCTTCTCGTCTGGAAGAATACGGAGCAAGCGCGCAGGTGCCATTTGGACGGGGCTAAGTATTCTTCATAGTCGCGCGGCTTCAGAACGTGGTCATCCGGTCGTGGACCGGAGCCACCAACTCATTTGGGTCGCGGGTCAGAATGGCGAAGGTGCGCTCCCACTGGCCCGCCTTCGGATTCTTCCAAAGCTTCCAGACCGCCGCCATATCGAAAGGCTCCTGCCCTGGTATGGTGATCTCGTATCTGGGCTTCTTCTTCCTTTCCAACATCTCTTCCACTCAAAGACGGCAGCGCCGGGTGCGATGGCGCTACGGTGAGGAAGGCATCCTTCCAGAAGTTCGCCCCGGGCAATGCCCTCGGAACACGCATTGAAGAGGAGCCGATCGGGAAGCTTGAATCCCGAGCGCATCATCTCGACCTGACGCTCGCCCGCCTCGTTCGTGTAGGTGACAGACTGCATGGACTGTGGACGCAGGTCGTCGCCGGGGGCGAAGTCGGCCTCTTCGAGACCGGCCTGCACCTCAAGACCCGCACGACCTTCTGCTTGTCGGATTTGCGCTTGAACCGTTCACACATGGCAAACCTCCTGCGGCGCGGCGTTCGGCCTCCCAACTATTCTGCCCTTATTCTGCAGCTACTTACAAGATAATGCACAGCTTATGAAGCAAGTCGAGTTGACGAGGTGGTTCCCCAATAGGCGAATATAAGGCGAATACTCTTATGGCCGCCGCTCACGCAATCCGGGTTCAGATCGAAGCTACGCTGGCTCAGCGTGTGCCCGCTGCCCTGACGCTCAAGATAAAGCAGGCCCCGGAACTGTTTGCGACAGGCATGGCCGAAGTAGATGAGATGCTGGGCGGCGGCATTCCGCGAGGCAGCATCACCGAGGTAAGCGGTATGGCTTCCACGGGTAAGACTTCGTTTGCCCTGTCGACTATCGCCTCCATCACTCAACTTGGTAACGCCTGTGCGTGGGTAGACGTGAACGATGCGCTCTCTCCGGAGGCGACCGCTGCGGCGGGAGTGGAGTTGCGGCGTTTGCTCTGGCTCCGCATTTCTGCCGAAAGTGGAAAGAAAGTGGCGGACAAGCCATGGTCGCGGCTGGAACAAGCCTTGAAAGCGACCGATCTGTTACTGCAAACGGGAGGCTTCGGGGCCATCGTGCTCGATATGAGCGATGTGCTGCCACAACACGCACGACGCATTCCGCTGGCGACTTGGTATCGCTTTCGGCTGGCTGCAGAACAGGCGCGTAGCGCATTGGTCTTTCTCACGCAATCATCCTGCACCGGCAGTTGCGCGTCGTTGGCGCTTCGTTGCGATCCCAGCCAAGTGGTGCCATTCAGCAACAAGGGCGAAACGCCGTTGTTCGAACGGCAACAGTATCAACTTTCACGAAAACGCAACCGCAATGAACGTTCCCCCTTCATGCACAGGAAACCAGCGCAGCATGTGAGTTGGCCTGCGGAGACAGTCTGGGGGAGGGCGCGGTAATGTATGCCGTTCTCCATCCACCGAACTTCTTCGCCCAGGCCGCCGCGCATCAGCGTCCGGAACTGCGCACAAGACCGTTTGTGGTGCTCGATGGAGAGCCGCCAACCGAGACGGTCTTCGCGGCGAACAATCGGGCACGCTCTCTGGGCGTCGAGATCCGCATGACCCGGCTGCAGGCCGAAGCATTTTCCGAAGTGCTGGCGCTCCGTCGTGTCATCGAGCATGAGCATACGGCTTATGCCTGTCTTCATCAAGTCGCGTGCATGTTCTCTCCTCGTATCGAATCGGTGGACCGTCCCGGCACGTATGCGCTAGACATTCGGGGGATGGATCTTCTCTATGGTGATGCCGGACAACTTGCAAACAAACTGAGGCAGAGTGTGATGGCGACGGGTTTTCTCGCCAATATCGCCGTTGCAGAAAACTTCCACGCGGCGGTGTCTCTTGCAAGTGGCAGAACAGGCATCTCCGTTGTGCCGCCCGGCTGTGAGGCGTACGCCATCGGTCAGCTTCCACTCACTGCGCTACAGCTAGCGCCGGAGCATGAAGCGACCTTTGCGGACTGGGGTATTCGCACCTGTGCGGAACTGGCCGCGCTAGCCGAGACCGACTTGATTGCGCGTCTCGGGCAGGCTGGAAAGAAGTTGCACTCTTTCGCTTGCGGTACATGGCCGCACTTGATGTTCCCGATGGAGCCGAGCTTCGAAGCAGGTTTAGTGGACCGTATCGAATTGGACTTCCCAGTAGCGGAGCTGGAGCGTCTGCTCTTCCTGCTCTCCCGCATGACGACGGCTCTACTGGAGCGGGTTCGCGGGAAAGCACGGGCCATCGCCGTACTCCGTGTCGTGCTCCGCCTTGACGGCGGTGGGCAGTATGAGCGCACCGTTCGTCCTGCGCTGCCATTGCAGGATACGCCGACCCTGCTTAAGCTGTTGCAACTTGATCTAGAGGCGCATCCGCCGAGCGCGGGAATTGTCGGTTTGGAGCTGCACGCGCAGTCTGCCGCTCCGTATCGAGCACAGCACGGTCTCTTTCTCCCACAAGCGCCGGAACCGGGACAGCTCGAAGTGATGCTGGCACGGATGCGGAAACTGCTGGGTGAGCAACG
>Ga0210387_10001265_pt1 | contig 18981 bp, 18 predicted proteins | sample IncBWC7OmetaG_FD_160108 | JGI IMG/M metagenome (GOLD analysis project Ga0210387, IMG submission 160108) | Forest soil microbial communities from Barre Woods Harvard Forest LTER site, Petersham, Massachusetts, United States - Inc-BW-C-7-O ...
GCCCCTCCTCTCTCGCCTAACGTCGACGCCCGAACTCCCCATACTCCTCATCGGCGGCAAATCCGTTGGCTCAATAGAGGAGATCCGCAGCCTGCACGAGACGGGCGAGCTGCAACAGATGATCACTGCGTCAGGTGCAGTCCTTAATGGCACGAAGAAGCCAAAGGGCAAAAAGTGATCTTTCACCTCACGTATACTTCATGACTTGGATATGTACACGGACGTGGACGATTCTTCCTGTCTTTACAGTTTGTCTATCTCCCCTACGCCACAGCAATCCTCTCTTTTTACTGGCAGATTTTCACTGCTGCTATCCCGCTTGTGCTTTAATTTTATTCTTTCCTATACGCATTTTTTCTCCTGCTTGACTGATATCTTCCTGTGCCCCCTCGTTCACTAACATCTAACGTCCCCGATCTCAGTTTCAGTCACCTGGAACTGCTGATTTAAACTCACCACCTCAGCTCTTGTCATCACCCTTACCCTTGATTCAATTCTGTTGTCACTCTATCCTCGAGTTTCTCTAATATAACGTCACCCGGTTATATCTTACGGGTACCAGAACGATTAGATCTTACATACATGGACCTTCTCTCTTCTCCGTAGAGTCTATAGGTTACCGGAGAAGTTCAATACATTACTTCTTCTTCGCTTCCTTGCATTGTTCTCCAAGAACATCAGCGACCGCGCTTCCATGCTGTGGATTTGTCATAGGCAACCGTTACGTATCTAAAACGGGCGTTTAACAGGTCTATAATAATATCGTATAATCCAAAATGGTGAAAGTTTTTATCATTTCCTCCGAAATGCACCTAGTTTTGTGGACAGACATAGTTGTAAGAGGGTAGGTAGATGGCCAAACATAAATACAAGATCTATTCCTTCCTAACGTGCACATATCGGCTCGACGTATAAATGGGGGGATACGTGCACAAGTAAATCAATGACGAAATCAAGAAAAAAATTAAGCACGAAATCAACGAGTAGATGAACGAGAAGATAGATCAAGGCGTCGCTCCGAAGCTCGTCAGGGCCATGCAACCCAACCATGCCATCTCCACCACCGCCCGCCCAATTGGACTCAACACTGCTTGGGGCTCCCTCTCCTCTCCGTCTTCGCCCGGGGAAGCCCTAGCAAGCACAGGTAGACACAACCCCATCTTCACCAGCCCCTCAGGGTAGAACTCCATCCCCGCGTCGCGCGAGAAACACACCCCAATGACAAAGTCACGCAGGTTCTCTTCATGCACGAACGGAGGCGGCATAGTCGTCCACGCGTCGTACAGGGGCCCAGTGACGCTCAGACCTTCATCCGGGACCCGCACGCCCGTGCCAAGCAGTTCGTGGTACCCGACCACGCGTGCGCTGACGTGGAAAGACGAGAAGAGGACGTTCCGGTCGTTTCGTGGGCCTGAATTGTTCGAGGACGTGGGCGACCCGTGAGATCCTCCAGACCCGCGCGACCCGCCAGATCCACGGGACCTCTTCTTGCTGGGCTCCTTGTCTAGCTTGGACGTGCCGGGCTCCTGTTCCATGGTCCTATCTGATGGCTTGTAATAGACGAGGAGGTACTGGCGGTCTTCCGTGGCGATATATGGCTTCTCTGTTGGGAATGCCTTCTCCGAATACGGATCTGTCTCTCCAGGCCATAGCGGCAGCAACATATAAAGCGAATCCGACGTCACTTCTTCAAAGATATCAGCTATTTTCTTAACTCCACGCATAATCTTCCTCTGCTGGTGAGGGGGATGTTTGGGTTTGGACGGGGACGGCAGTAGCCCAACATCCTTAAATGATGTGTTCAGATTCTGGACGGCGCGCTGCTGTTCCTCCTGCTTATTCCTCGGGGCCATCGTCATCCAGGGCGGTTTGAAATTCGCGTCGAGTGGCGAAGTAGTTGGGCCTGGGGCGGAAGCATTAGATCGGCCATGGAGACCCCTGGTGAAGCGCTGGAATAATGAAGAGTTAGAAGTTGATTCGACAACATGGTGACCCCGGTGGTCGTGGCGAGGACGTAATTGTTCGATGGCACTTGAGTCGATCGTCCCAAACGCTTCGCTGTGGGGTGTGCGGGAGGGCAGCTCGTCAGAGTCCAGGTCCAGCGAGTCGCGACGACGAGAGGTATGGGAAGAGGTGTAGGAAGAGGTGGAAGAAGAGGTGCGGACGACGGTGCGGCTACTTGAGGCGGGGTTTCTGGATGAATATGAGCTTTCCAACGATGAGCTCGATCCTGGAGGATAAGTGTGCAAGGTCAGAGCAGACTGCAGAGGCGGCCCCGCCACCTTTGAACCACCATCCATGTTAGGCCTGGCAGTATCCGTCTCGTTGAAACCTTTAGCGTTCCTTAATTCCTTCTCCTTCTCCTGCTTCCTCTTCAGCTTCATCTTTGCCCTGTGAGCTGCCTCCTCCTCTTTCCGCTTCCGCTCCCGCTCCCTGTGATTCCTCCTCCCCTGATCGTCCAGCAACCCGTGCGACTCCAACTTGCGCGTAGTCGTCGTGCTCGTATACTGCTCTTGCACCCTCCTCGGCGCGAGCATAATCATATTCGACCGCATGGCGTGATTGGCACCACCATCTCTCGAAGGCGGCGGCTTCGGATACCCACGGCCACCATCCCTGGACGGTGACGGCTTGAGCATCATCGGTTTCGGCTTGTAAAACCGACTGATGGAGAACGCCATTGCCTTTGAATGCTTGTGCACCGTCACCGGCGGGCCATTTTGCGGGACCTGCACCTCTGAGTAGGGATCGTGGAAATGGTGCACATTTAAGCGTTGCTGGGGTGGTTTTGCGGGGTCGGCGGCTGTAAAACATCAAGATCAGCTGACTGTGGCTGCGCAACGACACAGTAGAACAGAGACCGATACTGACCTTTGGCAGCGCGTCTGTCGACCTTGAATCGGCCGAGGAACTGATGCCTCCATATCTCCTGTGAGCCAAGCGGCATTCCCTTCATAACCGTCCTTCCTTTCTTCTCCTTCTCTTTCTCGCGGCCCCCCTCCCTTTCCCGCTCGACATCCCTATCCACAAACCCAGCTCCAAATCCAACCCCGCTTCTACCCCCACCAACACGCTCACTGATACTCCCCCTTCCACTAATACTCCCCCTCCCTAAAATACTCCCACTGTCCGCCATCTCCCTCTTGAAACTCCAATCTCCCTTCTGTGTCTGATACACCCCGTCCCACTTACCCAACCTTCTATCAAACATATCCCCAGCACTAATTGTCACGGTACTTGGCCTCCTCCCACTCCCACCAACACTCCACACACTCATCCAACTCGACTTCCTGGGTCCAGCTCCAGCAGAGTTGAGAGGCCGTACAATATCCTCGGTCGGACTCAGCGACGTGATCCCGCCCTGGATCTCCTTCATCCAATCCGCATCGAACCCTTCTAAAGCAGAACTCGCCACCTCGCCCTGCCTCTCCTTTCCTTTCTGTCTCTCCTTCGCCCATGCCTTGTCCTGTTCCTGCAGACTCTTCCAATCCAACGTCTCGTTCTGTGGAGCGGACGCGGACCCTAAGGCCAAAGGGTGACTCCCGACCACGTCATTCGAAGAGGCACCACCTGTAAGGGAGTTCTTCCTAAAATCGTCATCCACACTTCTGCTCAGCCTCCTAAGCGTAGCCAGACTCCCCTCTCTTTCCTTTCCATAAAACCCTTCATTTCCAGTTACTCCACCCATCCCTCCTACATCACCACTCGAACCAATAATGGCCATCGGCAAGCTCCCTCTCCTTTCGCTACTAAAGCCTCCACCCCCACTTCCATGCTCAGAGCCCCCACCATAGGCATATAACTCCCAATCCCGATCCCTGTCTCTGCCCAGCCCATCCTCTCCACTCCCCTCATGGATGGCCGAGCTAATCTCAATCTGATACCTTTCCTCCTGCTCGTAGTCAGACTCATACTCATAATCGTCATCACTGCTAAACTCCGCCCCACTCTGATCCCTCCCATAGTCGGTTTCGTCAGTATGTTCATCATCAGTGTTAGCGGTGGTGTTTGTGGTAGCCCGACTCGCACGGGAGCCCGTGCGGGAGTCCTCAGCGCTGGAGAGGGAGGTGGCGGACGCTGATGCAGATGAGGTGCCGAATGTGTGATGGGAGGCAGTGTCGGACCGGGATGCTGAGTGACCGCGATAGGACGACGGAGTACGATTGTCCCATGGAGTGCGGTAGTCCCGCACCCCCGACACAGAGTCAGAGGTAGTGAGGCGGGACCTCCTCGATCGGTGTTCCGGAGGTGGAAGCAGATCAGCATTCTTATCGGGATTGGACGCAGAACTAAGCATCTGCTTCTCCAGAGGAACAGTCGCAGGGGACTGCGGTGGATGACTGCTAAAAGGGGCTTGTTGATTACCAGATGTAACGGTGTACGTGTGTTCATGTCCGACAACGGAGGGACGCGGGGTGACATCTATATTTCGACTGAGCGGAGATACTAGATCATCCTCTTGTTCGTCTGGCGGGAAGATAGGAAGCCGATGAACGGCGGAAGAAGTAGAAGTGGATTGGGCCCCAAACGTAAACGTTTTGAGCGAATCATAGAGGTGGAGATCATTGTAGTTATTTTGGTTAGATGGCGAGAAGTGGGCTGGGGAGATCTGACGGAGTGGAGGAAGGTCCATGGGGTTGTTGCCTAAGGGGAGGGAGGGACGGCGTGACGTTGATGTGATGGGATCGGAAAGACCAGCAGCCACAGCTGTACTCGTACCTGCGCGATGAGGAGCCGGGGGAAGCCGATCATGGATGTGCGGGAGGGAGTAGTTCCGGGTTGGTAGACTGTTGGCCAGTATAATTAGAATCTCATGTGTACCACATATCGTAAATACGCACGGGGTAATGGAGGTGCTGTATGGATCGTCGGCTCCATCATCGGCAGTGCGTGTGCTGACGATCTTCCTGCCAATGTTAAGCCTCGCCATTGCATTCGTTATTGATTGACCCGCTTGGGCGGTAGTGTGGCCAGGGGACGACGAGGCCATTTCACGGCGATCACTTCCCGCAGCGAAGGAAGTTTGCGCGGCTTGCGGGTCTAGTGGATCCAGAGGAGCTAGCGGTAGCCTAGGACTTGGGGGTGAAGTAGTGCTGGTTGAGAGAGATGGGCGACGAGAAGAGTTGTTTGTGGGGTGTGGGAGTGAAGGCTGTTGTTGCTTTTGAGGGCGATGTGATGGAGAGGTGTCAGTGCGAGATGACCTGCGATTTGACCAAATCATGGACAGTTGTCGATGACGGCCAACCGAATTTGCTATAGACTTTTCAGTACTAGCAGTGGCTCAGGGCTGCAGACGGCGAGGACGAGGGGGACGACGAGCAGGCAGGAAAGAATACAAGGAGAGAAGTTAAAGAAGCCCTGCATCCAATTCAAGACCTCACACGTGGCGAGGATCCTTTAAGTTTAAGGTACCCGTTTCACACTCCGTTTCCTTCCTTCCTTCCATTTACTACTCCCGTAATATAATATTCATCGCTTCTTACAAATCCCCTTTACCCCCATCACCGCTCTGCACCGCTCTCCGGATCACCTCCTTCACCTATCTTCAAGTTTAACATACTCACTGCACACGTCTTCATAGATCTCCTCATCTTCCCCAGAATTCGGCTCGACGTTAACGTAGGCATTCAATATCGCGACCCTGACTCCGCCATTCCTGATCAGACTCTTGATATGTTGTGTCATCATGTCTGTCAGTCTCGGAGCCGATCGCCTGGCAGACGGAATCTCGCTCGCAACCTTGTTATCCACGCAACTTACAAAAAACCCAATCCTACGTTGTTCGAGTCCCTAGCAAAACGACGGCGATAACAACATCCCAAAGTTTCTGCTAGCAGACTAAGCATACTTATGCTGGCCCACTTATATTGGCCCTTATGTCATATCCTCGCTTAGAATATTCGCAGGAAACACCGTGACGAGGCACCACCTATTTTTTTTACTCCGCACCTGATAATTTAAGCCTATTCCGGCGGACTTGGTGACATAGGGGCAAAGGTCTCTTACGATCGTTGATGACGGGCAGTGGTCTTCACCGATCCTGCCCTCGCGTATCTTCCTCTGGTGCTTATTCGTCACTAGAACTCCTCAATCTGATGCCAGTTTTTTTTCCCAACAGGCTCGATGATCGGATTCTGCTTGTTAATTTCAATAACTTGCCGCATCTGCTAGTGGTTATCTAACAACATGCCGTATAACCTCTAGTTCGGTCCGTCACAAGTTATCCCCCAAAAAAAGACCGGAGCCGACTGAAATAACGACCATATATCTGACATGGTCCACAACGTCGGTAAACTCCAGGTCCTCGTTGCTCCCTCTCCCAAACCACCTCCACATCAGCAGGTAATACTCGACCATGCTTATCTCAGCGCAATGACGTTGACCGACATGATTAGATCGCACATTTGAAGTTGATGATCCACTTCCAGCCCCGTGCCGCCTTTGCCAAATTATAGCCACATGCCCAACTCCGAAACCGAACCCCCCATCAATCATACTTCTGGTCCCTCATTCATGATCCACAGCCCTCCTTTCATTCCTGCTAAAACAAATGTAGGTTCAATCCTCGTCGCCTCATGTCCTTCTAACCTACATGATCACCGTCCCCGTTTCTGATCTTCGTAACAACTGCAGGTCTCCACTACTGGCTAATAAACAATTAGCCTTGGCCCATCTCCAGACTCCAGGAGTGTTTTCCCCACCAATTCTACGATAGTTTCCTTTTTCTTTTTCCTGTCCAATTTAACCGCACAGCAGGTAGGTCTCCACACAGCTATGTTTATGGATGCCACTTTCACTTTCGCATTTATACAATGTAATTCGAATCAACACCTCGGCTCGCCTGCGTCGTGACGGTGTTTGGGACTACCTGTCAAGCAATAACCACCTTACTTTCCTCAGGCTTGCGAACTTCAAGCCACGACTGATTTGGCTGAACCAACATCATCCAGACGACCCTCAGCGTGGTTGTTGACCAGATCCCTTGATTTCTTCGTCACGGTGGATTTGCTCGACATTTCGATTCGATGACGGGCTTCTTCGCCCCCAGAATCAGAATTACCCATCGAAGTTCCTCGGCTTCAGTCATGCCTCACCCTTCACAGGAAACCCCTCGATTCTTCTGCCCAGGTGAAGTAACCATTGGTGATCATTGCTCCTGATTTATTGCCCTCCTCACCCTGCATATTACACCATGTCTATATACACCCCGAGCAGCCAATTCATGGTTTCACCTGTGCCGCCATTTGAAAGGTACTCCACACAATATCAATCTCTTTGACGGCAGAGTGAACGCGTTCGTGTTCTCCATTGTCACTCGTGGGAGGCGCAACATATGGCATATAGCATGGTTCCTTGTTGTTGTGGGTACAACTCTTTATTCGCGCAGATTCCCCACCCCTGATTGCCGTAAACTGGTGTTCATCTCGGCGATCATAAATACAATTTGACTTGCGGTCAAGGTTGACCGTAAAAGGAAAACATCAAGCCAAAAGAGGATGCAACAGAACGGCGTCTACATTCTATAACGGGCGAATGAAAAAGGGTTTAACATCCACCCTGGTCCAACACCGTGGACTGATTGTGGTATGTACGCTCCATATGAATTTCTGGAAACTCCTATCCTATGTACAAAAAACGTGATACACTGGTATTCGTTTCTCGACATGATCCGAGGGGATAATCCTGAAAGCATAGGTGGCTGAAAGTGCCAGCTATTAACTTGATCACCCCGTACTTTGCTCAAGTTGCATCGAATCACCACAGGTCCTTGACCATTTCTCATCAACTTGAATGCTGTTGTCTAAATAAGTCAAAGCATAGGCCTTCTACTTCTGAAACATCATGAGAGGCGGAACAGCAAACAGCAATTACCACTGTTAATGAAGCAGTTAGAGGAGCATCCTCTATCAAACAAATGAGAACACAAGGGGTCTAGACTGGAAATGCGTCAATTCCTATGCGACTACACAAGCTGTAGTGATATCTAATTGGAGGCCAGCCAGCCAATGTTACGCGAGCTCTACATAGCCCTACATATTGCCTGTAGCACGTAGCCACGATGTGTTTCCAGATGTTAATGTACAATCAAAAATCACAGCTTGGCCTTGCTCGTTCCTGCGAGGTTCTCGATATCGCGATATTTGTAATACAGCTGCAGAGACTCTGGGTTCGCAACTGTGCCACTCGGTTTCAAGTCAGACCCCGAAACGATCTGCTTGACGGCAATTTCTATCTTCTTCCCATTTACGGTGTACTGCAACACGGAGTAAGGTAAAATTCAAATACTGTGAATATCAATCGCCGACGAACCGGGATATCCTCAATCTCAAAAATGAAGGCCGGTACGTGTCTCGCGCTGAGCCTTGTCCGGATCGCACTTCGTATTCGGTCTACCAGGGTCCCGGTGAACTTGTGCCCAGCGCGCATCTTGAGGAAAAGAAGGACACGCTCGTCTTTATCGTGTGGTCGCCGTTGGCCAACACACAGGGAATCGTCTAGAAGCGCGGTGAATTGTTCGAGGACAGAGTAAATCTCCCCTGAGCCAAAGCGCACTCCGCTGGGGTTGAGGACACCGTCGCTGATGTGGCACGTCGCGCACAAAGTATCAGTCAACCCGCAATTCGAGAGAAATTCGTTCACTGACCTCCGGCCCAATATCATGATACCTTTCGTTCGTGGATTGACAACCATGAAATCGCCTTGTCGCCACACACCTTCCAGTTCCCAAGTTATCTCAGCACAAACTAAAGGTGTGTCATCATAGTCGAGCTTACCAGGATACATGCCGAAATACGCATCGCGGAACTTCTCCCCAGATTCATCGCCCCAGAAACATACAGGTATAGAGGGATGTGGTCGCGTGCAAACTAGTTCGCCGGCCTGACCAGTGTGTTCCACATTGTTCCCGGACGGGTCGAAAACTTCTACTTTCATACCAAGCGATTTACATTGAATTTCTGATGTAGTTGCATAATCAGCCGGCATGTGAGGTTACATAAGCGAGAGGACGTACCCCCAGCATATACCGGTAAACACGGAGAACCCGTAACGACTATCAGGGACAATGAACTTGAGTTGTTTGAGTCGAACGCAGGGAATCAAGCTGATACACACAGGATGTACAAATATCTGTCCCTCCAGAAGTAGAAACCAGATGCGTTTGTTCACCGAAAGCCTTCTGGGTCCATTCAAACATAGGAGGAGTTAGAACAGCCCCCGTGCACAAAATCGTGCGGAGGGATTCGAAGGTTGCTAGGCCAACTGTAATTACCATGCATCAGGGGAAAGACTCCGAGGAGAACGTGGATCAATGGGCTATTCACGTGGATTTATACCCTGACCCTGGACTTCCGTAAGGAAGCGAGGACTGGTTCCAAGGATGGACACACTGCAGAATAAGTCAGTGTGGGTGTGATCTATGAATTGAAGGTTGAGGTACCCTTGGTCATTGATGAATTTGAGGAATGTTCGTACATCAGGATGGAATGGCGATCCGTCGTAAAGGATGACGCGAGAACCACAAGCAAGGCCAGTGAGTATGACTGTCCACATCATCCAGCCTGTCTTTTGAGTTGGAAAGTACGTCATGAATGTGGATTGAAGTGAAGGACTTCTTAATTTGAGCGAACATACCGTTGTGTATTGGAAATAAGTGTCATCGGGGGAAGCATTAAAACCCAATGCGAGTTCCTTTTTGGTTTGCAATAATACACCCTGATGAAGGTATAAATTTATTTTAGAAAATAAAAAGGTTCGAAAGATAATTCAGAAAAGAACGCTCACCCCCGCCGAGTGAACGATACATTTAGGAGGACCACTGGTCCCAGACGAGTATAATATGAACAGCGGTTGACTAAAGGGTAGCTGTTCGAACGACAGCTGTCTTCCGTCTCCCACGGCCAGAAACCCAGATAAGGAAATACTGGAATATGTAGTCTTCTCAGAACCTCAACAGTACTTATCACCAAACCCATTCAACGATAGACTACGCACCAGTTGGACATATCCTTCAGCTGTCGGTCCTTTCCCGTCAGAGTGCTCGGCAGTAGAATGGCAATCTGGAGACCCTTGTCGCCGAGATCGCGAACAACATCCGTAACTTTTTGTACGAGGTCGATGGTTTTGCCTGCATATAGCACTTCCGTCTCAGCAAATACGAATTTGGGCCTGATTTGGCGATATCTATCCAGGATTCCCTGTTGGATATTAGAAGATTCGTGACGGGGTTTTCATGATGTTGAGTATTTCGGAAAAGGTTGCTTACCTGGGTACCCATGTCTGGTGCGGTGCTCGAGAATATACCGCCTATACTTGCCGTGGCAAGAGCAATTACCAAGGCAGTGACGGAGTTAGTCACGATGCCTGGGAGTGGGTAAGATTCAGATCGTCCGACACATTTCTATGAACCTGAGTCACCTGCAACTCTATCACCTATTGCCAACCCCTTGACCCTCATAGCCGCAGCCATCTCCCTAACCAACTGGCGTAGTTCTCGGAAGCTATAATGTGTCACGATGCCAGATTCTCCTCCCGCTGAACATGCTAGGGAGTCATCGTTGCGGGGGAGAAGGTTCTCGGCGTAGTTCAGTCTTGCACCTGGGAACCATAAAGGAACCTCCTCAGAGGAGCCTTTATCGATGACCTGAAGCAAGAGTGCATTGTGAACGGAAGTTTGAAGGGCATCCATTGTCTGTGGACATGCACCTTCTCCGGTGGGGTGGAATAAATGATACCGAGGTATTCCCAGAGGTCCAGCCAGAACGTGTAGTCATTCACAGAGTATTTGTGTAAGTCATAATAGTCCTCTGAACAATGTTGACGTGAACCCTTGAAGACAGGAAGCAAGATTGAGGGGAAATACTAAGGTTTAAGCCATGTTTACGATTGATCATCCTGCGAAATAACTCTATACGAGTGTGTCTGGGAAGAGCTGGCATCCAGATGAGACGGGATTGATCAAATTGAGAACTCATGCTGGTTGTAGATGGCGGGAGCTGAGTGAAAGAACTAGTGGTGCGGAGAATAAACGGAACACGGCCCTCCGTTGTGGATGACGTTTCGGAGGACACGGATCACTTTTCTCAGAAACACAGAACTAACAAGACCCAGAGCAAGAAGGGGAATGGATTCAAGTTGTATGGAACCAACTGAGATCATCTTTGCATTGAAAAAGACATGCGAGAAGAAATGGCCACCCCGCTTGAAAAGTTGGTTGTATATGTACAGCATCTTGCGCAGCAGACCCCGCTAATGACACTTTCCGTTAGCGAGCATCCGCCGATATCGATGGTAGCATGAGGGAATAACTTGAAGTACTCGGACTCCGAAAACCAGGCCAAAACCGTTTTACTTCAAACAAGATGGTCGTGACTTACATAAGTACCAGCTGCTTTTCCACGTGCCCATGACCTAAGGGTGCCAGCCCATTGATCCACTTCACTCACCTTCCCTGGGACGCAACTTCTCCTTGCTTTCAGTATATTCTCTTTCTATTGTTGCATACATCACGAGCATACCTCAACGATTAATGGATTCGACGGTGCCCCGACAACCACCATCAGTTTCAAAGCTAGTAGACAGCTCTGACTTGCTGGCTGCTGGACCTGTACACGCTCTTAACGGCCACACCCCAAATGGCACACCGAATATCTCTCCGGACAGCAGTTTGGAAAGGCTTCAAATAGTCAATGACGAGAAGAAGTTTACGTGCGTGCTTTCTCGTTTGACAAACATGGACCGTATCTTATATTCGCACAATGCCACAGGTCAGACCTGAGTGCTCAAATTGGGCGGTGGGGTCTGCGGGAAGCTGGTTTTGGCTATAACATCGTTGCTGTCTTTGGGTCCCAGTCGACCGGAAAGAGTTAGCAGGCCACAATTCTGAATGCAACGTTTCACCGAACTGACATCCGTGTCGCAGGCACCTTATTGAATGGGCTATTTGGCACTACTTTCGACGTCATGGATGAATCGAAAAGGCAACAGACAACGAAAGGTGAGCAATTGAGGCCCGGCCTTTGCTTTTGCCTTCGAGATTTCATGCAGTATAAGGTATCTGGATGTGTCGGGGGAAGGGCATGAATGTCATGGTTATGGATGTTGAAGGAACGGACGGCAGGGAACGAGGGGAAGACCAGGTCCGTCTGCTGTTCCATATATTTCCTACTTCTTTAAATCTCTTTCCTAGGATTTCGAGCGCAAATCCGCGTTGTTCTCGCTGGCCTCTTCAGAAATCCTCATTATCAATCTTTGGGAACACCAAGTCGGTCTCTACCAGGGTGCAAACATGGGCCTTCTAAAAACCGTCTTCGAAGTCAACCTTGGTCTTTTCGGCAAGAAAACCCAAGACGGGTACGTAACCAATATCTCCATTTGTATCTCCCACTATATCTATTATTAACTCACAGCACAAACGGCCGAACCCTCTTACTCTTTGTCATTCGAGACCACATCGGCACCACCCCCCTCGCCAACCTCCAAGCAACCCTCACGGCCGACCTCCATAGAATCTGGGAATCCCTGTCAAAACCCACTGAACTACAGGACCGCCAGCTCTCTGACTACTTTGATTTGGCATTCACCGCACTCCCACACAAACTCCTCGCAGCGGAAAAATTCGAATCAGAGGTACAGAATCTCCGGAGACGGTTCGTGGACAAGGAGAATGAGGAGTTTTTGTTCAAACCTATGTATCACAAGCGGATCCCAGCGGACGGTGTTGCATTTTATATGGAGGGTATTTGGGTCAGTCTAGGGTTTGAATCTCCACAATCATGGTTTATGCATTGATCGTATTATACATTTGGACAACAGGAACAAGTCCAAACAAATAAGGACCTCGACTTGCCTACACAGCAGGAATTGTTAGCGCAATTCCGGTGCGATGAGATATCGACTGTGGCTCTGGCCGAGTTCAACGAACAGGCCAAGTCTCAGAGACGCCCGATCGAGGCAGGGCGTGTCGTCGATGGGCTGGGTGGCTTGATGCGGAATTGGAGAACAGATGCTCTCAGTGAGTGCTCCTTGTTTTGCTGTTCCATCCCACTCTCACCTGTGCGTTCAAGACCGCTATGACCGCGATGCCTCGCGTTACCACCAAGGTGTATACAACCGCAAGCGGACCGACCTCCTCGCAGCGCTTGATTCGATACTTTCCCCACTGTTCCTGGGGCAGCTGAAGAACTTGCACAAATCGTGCCTTGTTGCGTTCAAGAAGGAGATGTTGGAGGGGATGCGTGGTGTTGAATATAATTTTGCGGATGTGGTTTCCAAGGCGAGAGAGCGGTGCGAGGGTAGGTTCAGCGCGGGTGCGAAGGAGGCGCTAGTGGAGGGGACGGATTGGAGTTGGGAGGATGAGCTGGAGTTATTGAAGGAGGAGGTAGGGAGTGTTGCGGATCAGTGTAGGAGGGATGAGACGAAGAAGATGGTCAATCTGATCGAGGTGCGTTTTGGTTGTAGTTGTTGGGTGGACAAGAGTCGGACCTTCACAATTCTTTCTCTTCTGTGGATAGCGGAACTTCAAGAAACAGATCTCGGAACCTGTTGATTTATATCTCAACAAAGCTTCGCCAGACATGTGGGATGGTGTACTCCGGACGTTCAAAGAGACGCTGGACAAGGCTGAGACGACCTACTTGACCAAGGCCAAAAGTGCGTACGAGTCGTCCCACTGCCCCTCAGTCATCCCGCAGCCCCTCGATCCACTAACCTTCCCAACATGGCACAGGTTTCAACTGCACTGAGGAGGAGAATACTTCTTCACTAGATGCACTCCGGAAACGTGCCTGGCTCGCCCTACGAGCAAAGATTGACGAGCAAACGGCGGATACGGTCATCCTTGGTAAACTGCGTGGGCATTTCGAGGAGCGGTTTAGGTATGATGAACAAGGCGTGCCGAGAGTGTGGAAGCCCGATGACGATATCGATGGGGCTTTCAAGAAAGCGAAAGATCAGGTAGGTCAAGCGTGGCTTGACTTCGCGAATCTAAGCTCGTGCTGATCGTGAACTCCCGCTCCGTTTAGACACTAGAACTCATTCCCCTGTACTCAAAAATCTCCCCCATCGATTCCTCGCTTGAATATACGCTCCCTTCCGACACCACCGACTCGCTCTCCGCGGAAGACTTTGACTTCCCCTCCACGCTCATTGTGTTCACCGAAACGAAAGCCCTAGACCTGTCGACCAAGTTCCGACGCGACGCCGATGCTTACTACGTCGAGGCGAAGCGCAGTACCGTGTCGAGCGTGGCGCAGATCCCGTATTGGATGTATGGAGTGCTGGTCGTCCTTGGCTGGAACGAGGCGATGGCGGTGCTATTCAACCCGATGTATTTTGCGTTTTTGCTGATTGCCTTGGCCTCTGCGTGAGTTTTCATGCCAATTGTTATATAAGTGCTGTTGTTTGAACTGATGTGGGTGATACAGGTGGGCGATTGTCCAACTTGGATTGGTTGGGCCTCTGTTCCACATTACACGGAGGATCGGGGACGAGGTGGGTTCATCCCGATCTTACTACCTTTGGTATGTTAATTGACTAAGTGTACGTTAGATCCAACGAGAAGCAAGTAGGCGTTTGAGGGAGCACTTCTCTGAGCCCCTTCTTGCTGAACCCGTGCGTGCACGACCGCTAGAAGAGGACGAGGATATAGCCCAAGATTTGAGGAGACGGCAGGCGGAACCTATGTAAGCCTAGGAATTATGATCAACGAGCATTATTAGAGGTACTTTCGATGTTTTGAACGTGGAAGTAATGAATATTATAGGTTATCACGCACTTGTCATGTGAACGGAATGGCATATGCGGTTCTACTAGTATGTCGGATCTGGCCAGGGATATTGATTTGGACCCAAGTTTCTTTGTGACAGGCTGCGACTGACAGCCTGTTTTTCTTTCAGTCCTTGGTGGTGCTGTAATGATTGTTCCAATTTGGTTCCAATGCCCCATCCCTGGCTGGTGGGCCAGACTTCCACCTCCACCTGTCCTGGTTAAAGGTAATGAGGAGTTTGAGGTTGACAAGATCCTTAACAGCTGCATCAATTAGTGCTGTGTTGAGTATCTTGCACTGGTGGCATGTTGAGACCTGCAAAATCCAATGCAAAATCATTATTTGCTTGTCAAAAGTTAGCAGCCCTGTGAATTTTTAAAATAATTGTTAAACACCTTCCTAATAAGGGAAATTTTCCCTGTTTGACGTCCAAATGTTGGTGCTAAATTTTGACAAGCAAATAATGATTTTGCATTGGATTTTGCAGGTCTCAAAATAACCTCATGCCTCCAGTGTTGTCAAGTGGAAAGGTTAACAATGGACACAACAGCTGGACTCCCAAGATGAAGTTTATAGGACCTGATAACTGAACAAACGAGAAGAGATCTACTCTAAGTCAGTAAGATAAAGAAAGGCATACCTCAGTGCATGTGGAGACAACAACTGAGGAAAGAAGGAATGGGGAAGATGAGCTTTAAGTATGAAGTATTTAAGAGTCTGATGGAACATGCCGAAATGCCATAAATGGAATGTGAGAAGAATGGGGAAAGGAATGAAGCTCACAGTGTAGAATATGGAGGGGTACCCCCTCCAACAAGGTTGTGGCCTTCTACTGCCTCAATCCCAGAGCTCTGTGTCTGGTCAATGCAGCTGCATTCAATTCAATCCCCTTCTCTCAAGCAGATGCTGCTTGGAGGTCCCTGCATCAGGGCACTGTGCCTTAAGGGGGGGTAAATGTCAGGGGACACCCATTTCCAACCCCTTCTGACCACTTCTGTCATATATTTCATGTGTGTATCATGCTGTGTGGTTGTGCATGCACTGTGCACACCACACACTCTACCATGTTATGCCAGACTTACATACATATCTTATGCCTGACAGCCAGCTTGGTGGCTTAGTACTGTACAGTCATTGCATATACACATCACTTACCTTAGTTGGGGGTCTCCTCAGGTTTATCTCTTTGGATTCCCCCTTCTAGGTAAGTAGGGTACACCATGTATTTAGACCTTGCTCACTTATATACTTTGGATTCCTCCTTCTAGCCTAAGTGATCTCCTCAGAATTAGGGTTGCCTTTACACTTTCACTCCTATCCTAATATTATTCTTTTGGATGGTTAACCTTGAACTGTACATTAGACTCCTTACTGATTTTGTCTCATTTCAAACAGTTTTTTTGATGGTAGATGGATATTATGTAAATAAGATTTAGAATACCTCTCCTGTGATCAGATTTTTGTAAAGATTCTGAATATCTCATTCTCTTTAAATCAATATAAGAAAGTCAACCTATTCTACAATGTCTTTCACAAACCTTTTCATATGAGAGACTGGGTCATGCCCAAGGTGTTAAACAGTGTTTTGAGACAATTTGATTAAAAAGGGTGAGACATGGCAACCTAGTATATAATATGATTGTATGTGGGTGCCCCACATACTTAAGGGTGAGCTTGCCCAATCTGAATCCTCACACAATTACCTGGGTTTCATGGTTAGTATGTCACAGCTAGTTAACTCTGGAGGTCACAGGCAATACCATGTAGCATGAAAAATTGGAAACATAATTTTACAAGTTACAAATTGTTTTGTTAATTTTCTGGTGATTTTATATAGTCTCTCCTATCCCACAGACACCATTTTCTGCAAAGGGAAACCCAAGTCCTGTCCTTTTTTTAAGGAGGGTTTCTCATGTTCTCAGGTGTCTGAATAGAATTATCCAGAGGAAATTGCTTCCCAATGTTTATATATTTATAATCTGCAATGCAGATGGAATTTGGAAATGGAATGAAAAGTAGCAAAGCTTAACTTTTAAATAACTGAAAATCATGTGCTCAACAGACTGTGGCTGTGTACATGGACTTCACAACTCTCAGGTTGTTGGAGTTCAAACTAGCTCACTGATAATGTATCACAAGTATTGTATTGTCTCTATATTTTGATTCTGTTGTTTGCCTTATTATCTTTTCCATAAAAGGTATATCTCAGTACATATGTTTTACCTCTAGGATTTTTACACATTCATACTACTTACATGATCCTCAGACATTAATTCGTCCCTCACTGAGTGCACAATGCTGGTGAGCAACTTTGATATACACTGGAGGCAATGAACAATGCTTGGTCAACAAACATTATACCAAACATAGTGGACTAAGATTAAATTAAATTATAATGTTTGGTCACCAGAAATTTATGAAATATTCTGCATATTTAATATGCAAAACATTCTACCATACATGTTTGGGCTAAAAACATACCTGCCCAACATGTTTTTTAATCTAACATAGATTAGATATGCAGAATATTTCTTAAAATTTTGGTGACCAGACATTGGTCATTGCCTCCAGTGATACTTACTACTTCAGTCTCATTGTTAACTTATTATGTTTATCTCATACATTACTGTATCTAGCACACTCACATCTGTCTCAACTCATTACACAGGTAAACATCTGGTAGCAGTGTAATAGAGAAGCCTGAAAAGCCTGAAAAATTGATTGCATTGGTTTCAAATTCAGGTGACTCAAAAAGTCCTGTAAAGGTTTGTGGCAGTAGCTAACCCTAGTTTGAGGGTAAGTTGTTTTGTGATATGGAAGGCCACTAAGAATTGGCCTCCTATACTAACAAGTGGACTTGCAAGCTCACCCAACATAGTCATCTCTATGGGTTTGATGATGGGTAGGTGCAGAAGGGTGTGGAGGGCTTGACATATATTCCAATTCCAAGTCATCAACAGTCAATTGTAAGAGCAGGTGGGGATGGTGAAAGTGGCTGAACATATCCAATGCCAGCAAGAGCATGTCTTGATGCTCTATCAATGCACTTACATACCACATGTGCAGGGGTTGCTGTTGGCAACTCCAACACAACTGGGGAAAATTGGAATGGCATTTGATTTTGGCCATTCCCATTGTTCATCAGCAAAACCACAAATTGCTTGCTGACTTTTCAATGCTTTTCAGTGCTTTTGAGCTTGTTGGCCAGCATACAAGTTTAACAAGACCTACAAGATAGCAAATTCTAGTATTATGTTAAAAATTTGTGACTACGATGATCAATAAATAGGTTAACAAAATAAGCACAGAATACATCAAAGGAATCAGAGAAATGGAAATCCTCAGGTAGAAAAGAAGATCCATACACAAGAAGTCGATGTATTGCTCTTACTACACAGTAAGATGAATAATGTTTAGAGTGTGACATCCATTACCCTTGAATTCTGGTTGTACCACCCACATTTCAGTATCCTTGTCTGGTTCATTGCCCGAAACTAGCCAATGAACAAGAACACGGGGATAATATGTGTCTCCAAACATGAATGAGAAAAAAAGGAGTGCATGTCATAATAGCTATAAGTGGGCTATAAAGTCTGACCATAACCATTACACCAAAAGGACCATAACAGTACAACTTAGTTGTGCTGCCACCAGATTCTATATATGCACATTAGGAGGACTGTGGTAAGCCCAGGATTACACCCTTCTGCACCCCAGAACAAGACCCCCTTATGTTTGGCCCCCCATCCCTTACAGCAACAGTGACATGAGGTTCTGCTATGGGTTCTCCAAGGTAGAAAGTGGCCATATATGTGATCTTGAAGGTTGCCCTTTGAGTTGGTACATTCTGCCATGGGCCTGAATTGATGACCATAACCATTACACCAAAAGGACCATAACAGTACAACTTAGTTGTACTGCCACCAGACTCTATATATGCACATTCACCAATCATGAAGAACTACCAATATATCTGTAAGAGAGCCTGCACAAATTGGACCATGTACTGACCTCATACTCAACTTCACCTCCAGTCAAGTATTTGGTTGCTATCAATTGGGGATGGGCAATGTGACATTATTTGTGCTTGTTGTAGCCACCTACTAAAATACTGACCCAATGTAAAGGATTCCTGGGTAATGTCACTCAGTACTTAGATCACAACTCCCAATGCACACAACCAATGTATATAGCAAAGGGATGCAGGAGTAGTGACA
>Ga0210387_10001266_pt1 | contig 18978 bp, 18 predicted proteins | sample IncBWC7OmetaG_FD_160108 | JGI IMG/M metagenome (GOLD analysis project Ga0210387, IMG submission 160108) | Forest soil microbial communities from Barre Woods Harvard Forest LTER site, Petersham, Massachusetts, United States - Inc-BW-C-7-O ...
AGCAATTGATTGCGCGCGCCCGTGTCGCCCGGCGTCTCCTCGACGGTTTCCGAGCCGTCCTCGTTGACACGATTGATCGTGGATATTTCCGCTTCGGCCAATTTGTCGTGCGCCGATGCCGCAGGTTTGGCCGACGCGGTCGCAGCGGTGCCGTGCGTGGCTGCGGCAGGACTGGCCGGCGCGTGCTGTCGCTCGCACGCGCACAGTACGAGCGCCAAGCCCAATAGCATCGACAGGCGCACCGTCCGCATGTCAGCGAATCCCTTCCACGTACGATGCGAGATTGCGAATATCGTCCGCGGTGAGCCGCTTGGCGATAGTTTGCATGATGTTGTTGGGGCCCGTGGTTCGGGCGCCGGACGCATAGTCGTTCAACTGCTTGATCACGTAGGCCGGCTGTTGGCCGCGCAGCGCCGGAAACTTCGCGGGCTCATTGCCCTTGCCGGTCGGTCCGTGGCAGGCCATGCAAGCCGGGATGCCGCGGGCGGCATCACCGCCGCGATAGAGCTTTTCGCCGGCCTGCCAGTAGGACGGATCGGCCTCCAGCCCGGTGTTCATCAGGCTGTCGAAATAAAGGCCCAAGTCAGCCATGTCGTCCGGGCTCAACGGCGCCGCCATCGGCTGCATCACCGGGCTCACACGCTTGCCATCTTTGAAACTCTTGAGCTGCTCAGCGATATAGTCCGCGCCGATTCCCGCCAGGCTGGGCCATTCCGGGTTGGTGCTATTGCCATTGGCGCCGTGGCAGGCCTGACAAGTGGTCGCCTTGGTGGCGCCGGCTTCTACGCTGGGAGCCGGGAGTGCGGTGCTGCTGACGATCGTGCCGGAAATTGTTGCTGCGAGAATCCAAAGCCGCTTCATGATCGCCTGATACCCCGTTTTATTGTGAACCTGTGTCAACCCTAAATTGTACACTAGAGTCAATAATTTGCGTCCCGCCGGCGGCCATGTCGACTTATCCCAATGTGAAATTCGTGACCAGCGCGGCCGAGGCCCATCAACTCGCGCCGGATTCAGGGCGCGAGATTGCCTTCGCCGGCCGCTCGAACTCGGGCAAGTCGACCGCCCTCAACACCATCACGCACCGGCACGGACTCGCACGCGTGAGCCGCACGCCCGGCCGCACGCAACTGATCAATTTTTTCGAACTGGCACCCGAACGCCGTTTGGTGGATCTGCCGGGCTACGGCTTCGCCAAAGTCCCGGAGCGGGTGCGACTGCACTGGCTCGCACTGATGGAGCATTACTTCAATGTGCGCGAATCTTTGGTGGGCCTGATGCTCATCGTCGACAGCCGCCGCGGACTCGGTGCACAGGATGTGGTGATGCTGGAATGGATACTGGCGCGCAATCGTCTCGCGCACGTGTTGTTGACAAAAGCAGACAAACTGAACCGACGCGATTCGCAGCGCGTGCTTAGAGAAACATTGGCCGCAGGCGCAGACGCTGCCGTCTCCGCGCAACTGTTTTCGGCGCACGACAAAATCGGCATCGATGAGGCGCGAGAGGTCATGGATCGCTGGCTGCACGAGCCATAAAAAAAAGCCCCGATGGTTGCTTTCGCAGCCATCGAGGCAGACCAACCCGGCATGGGGATGACAAACCGGGTCTTGCCCGCTCAGGGAGAAGAGCGGGGAGCGTCTAAAACGCTCAATTGGTTAGATGGGGATGCTTCCCGAAAGTTCCAGTCCTTTGTTAGCGAGATTTTGCAGCTCGCTTTCCTTCAATCCCGCGTGCGCCCGCACGCTTAAAGTGGTTTGATTTTGCACCACTTTTTATTCGAACGCACCTATTAATGAGCTTCATCCCAGTTGCGGCCAACCCCTACGTCCACCTTGAGCGCGACCGATAACTCCGCAGCGTGGATCATTCTTGTCCGTGTTTGTCCTACGACGCTGTCCACCGCATCGTCGGCAACCTCCAGCACCAATTCGTCGTGCACCTGCATGATGAGCCGGGCCGGCACCCCCGAGCTTTGCAACCAAGAGTCGACGTCAATCATCGCGCGCTTGATGATATCGGCGGCGGTTCCCTGCATCGGTGCATTGATGGCGCTGCGCTCCGCGTATTGGCGCAAGGCCGCGTTGCGCGACTGGATTTCAGGCAGATACAAGCGGCGCCCGAAAACCGTTTCCACATAGCCGAGCTCGCGCGCTTGGCGGCGCGTCTCTTCCATGTAACGCTTTACGCCGGGATAGCGCTCGAAATAAAGATCCATGTACTTCTGCGCGTCGCCGCGGCCGATTCCCAATTGCCGCGCCAGTCCAAATGCGGACATGCCATACATGAGTCCGAAGTTAATCGCCTTTGCCGAACGCCGCTGATCCACGCTCACGCGGTCGAGTTCGATGCCGAAGACTTCCGCCGCCGTGGCCTGATGGACATCTCTGTCCTCGGCGAACGCACGCACAAGACTCGCATCGCCCGATAGATGCGCCATGATGCGCAGCTCGATTTGCGAATAATCGGCCGCAACCAGCGAGTAGCCCGCGGGCGCCACGAAAGCCTGGCGAATGCGGCGCCCTTCCTGCGTGCGGATCGGAATGTTCTGCAGATTCGGATCCTGCGATGACAGTCTTCCCGTCGCGGCCACCGCCTGGTGATACGACGTGTGAATACGCCCGGTTGCCGCGTCGATTTGCAGCGGCAGATTGTCGGTGTACGTGGATTTGAGCTTGGCGACGCCGCGGTACTCCAGAATCAGCTTCGGCAGCGGGTAGGATGCCGCGAGCTCCTCGAGAACGTCCTCTGCGGTCGAGGGCTGGCCGGTGGGCGTCTTGCGAATGACGGGGATGCCCAGTTTGCCGAACAGGATTTCCTGCAGCTGCTTCGGCGAATCGACGTTGAATACGCCGCCGGCTTCTGCGTGGGCCTGCGCCTGCAGTTCCAGCATTTTCGCCGCGAGCTCGGCGCTCTGGGCCTTGAGCAAGTCGCGATCAACGAGCACCCCGCCGCGCTCCATGCGAAACAACACGGCGACCAGCGGCTGCTCGATTTCCTCGTAGACCGAGCGCAAACGCGGAGCGGCCTCGATCTGCGGCCAGATTTTCTGATGCAGCTGCAGCGTGATGTCGGCGTCCTCCGCCGAGTACTCCGCGGCGCGATCGACGTCCACTTGGTTGAACGTGAGCTGCTTCGCGCCCTTGCCTGCCACGTCTTCGAAGTGGATGGTTCTCACGCCGAGATATCGCTCCGCGGTGGAGTCCATGTCGTGCCGTGTGGCGACGCTGTTGAGCACATACGACTCCAGCATGGAATCGAACCGATGACCATTGAGGGCGATGCCGTAGTTCGCGAGTATGTGCGCGTCGTACTTAAGATGATGTCCGAGCTTCGCCTTCGTCACATCCTCGAGTATGGGCTTCAAGGCGCTCAGCACTTTGTCGCGATCGAGCTGATGCGGCGCGCCGGCGTAGTCATGACCCAAGGGCACGTAGGCCGCCTCGCCGGGCGTCACGGCGAAAGCCACGCCCACGATGCGCGCCTGCATGTAGTCGAGGTTGTCCGTCTCGGTGTCGAATGATATGAGGGGCGCCGCGGCGAGTTTCGCGAGCCATGCGTCGAAGGCATCCTGCGACAGCACCTTGTGATAGTCGCGCGGCGTCGGAGCGCTGATCACTGAAATCGCACCCGTCACCTGCGTCGCACCGGCCGCGTCCGTGGTTTCCACGACGAGCACGTCGACCTCGGTGATGCTGCCGTTCTGTGCCGCCGCGGGCTCGGGTCCGAGCGACTTGAGCAGCGCGCGCAATTCCAGCCGTCCGTACAGCTCGCGCAGTTTCGCCGTGTCGGGGACTCCGGGATTGAGCTGTTCGACCGTGCTGTCGAGGTGGAGCGTGGTATCAATGGTGGCGAGCTTGCGCGACAGTTCCAGCATCGGCAGCTCGTTGCGCAAGTTCTCGCCCACCTTGCCGCTGATCTCGGCCGCGTGCGCGATCAGCGTATCCAGCGTTTGATATTGATTGAGCCACTTCGCGGCGGTCTTGGGGCCTACGCTGGTGATGCCGGGAATATTGTCCGAGGTGTCGCCGACCAGAGCCAAGTAGTCGACGATCTGTTCCGGGAACACATCGAACTTGGCTTTGACGCCGATGCGGTCGAGGCGGGTGTTGCTCATCGTATTCACCAGCTCCACATTCGGGCCCACGAGTTGGGCCATGTCCTTGTCGCCGGTGGAGATGAGCACCCTGAAACCTGCGTCCGCGCCCTGCTTGGCGAGAGTGCCGATGACATCATCCGCCTCCACGCCCGGTACACGCAGCAGCGGTACTCCCATGGCCGCAACCGTGTCGTACAGCGGCTGAATCTGCGAGCGCAAATCATCCGGCATGGGCGCGCGATGCGCTTTGTACTGATCGAAGAGATCATCTCTGAAGGTGCGGCCCGGGGCATCGAATACCACGGCGATTCGATCCGGCGCCTCCTCTTTGATCATCTTGTTCAGCATGTTGAGCACACCCAACACGGCGCCCGTGGGTTCGCCCTTGGAATTGGTGAGCGGCGGCAGCGCATGAAATGCGCGGTACAAATAGCCCGAACCGTCGACCAAAATGAGTTTACGTGCGCCCATGAATGTCAGTCCGCTCAACAGCTACGGGTGAGGAATGGAGTCCGTGGGCGAAGGGGTGCTCGGCGAGGCGGGAGGCACGGGCGTGGGCGCGGCGCCCTGGCCGGCGGGCGCCGGCGTCGCCGGAGTGCCTGCCGGTTTGGCAGGAGTCTGCGGCAACTTCGGCACGGTGCGTTTGTGTTTTGGCGGCGTATCGGGCAGTACCAGCGGCCCTTTTTGACCGCAGCCGAAGGCCGCCCCGCTGAGGGCAATGAGTAAACACAGGCGCGCCAATCGCATGATGTTAAGTATACCCGCGACGCGCCGGCCCGTCGGACCGGAACTTCCCGAGCTGCCATCCGGTCGAATACGCTGTTGCCCTTGTGGAGGTGTCGATGTTGCGGATTTCAAAGGCGCTCGGTGCGTTTCTCGCGATTGCCGCTTGCGGCGCCTCGACGGCGGCCTTGGCGGCGGATCCCGTGGGCTTTTATGTGGGCGCCGGCGTGGGCGAATCGCAGATCAGAAGCGACGACGGCAACTACGGCTATCCTTCCTATTACAACGATTATCAAGTTGCCTGGAAGGCATTCCTCGGAATTCGCCCGCTGCGGGTGCTGGGTGTCGAAGCTTCGTATATTGATTTCGGCGAGCCGGGCAATTGCCACGGCAACTACAACGGTTTTCACGACGGCAATTGCAACTTCAATCAACGCGGCAACGACAGTCACCCGACGGCGCCTGCGCTGTTTGCGGTGGGCTACTTGCCCATCCCCATCCCTTACATCGATATCTTCGCCAAGGCGGGCGCGGCTCGCTTGAGGCTGGACGTCAATCAATTCTCGCAGCAGCCTTGCGTCACCGGCAGTGCCTGTCCTAACTTCGTATTCACCGGCCGTCAGGCCGTGACCGACACGAAGTTCGCGTACGGCGCGGGAGTGCAAGGCAGGTTGCCTTTCGGACTTTCATTGCGTGCCGAATATGAACGCATCAGCTCGCAATTCGGCGATCCGGATGCGTTGATGGTCAGCGCGTTGTGGACTTTCTGACCTAGCGAGTAACGTCGCCGCGCTATACTGGCGCATGGGACATTCACTGCGATGGCGCGCGACTGCGAGAGCGCGCGCTTGCATTTTTGGCGGCTGTCTGCTTGCGGTCACCGTGAGTGGCTGCACGCACGCGGACCTCTCCCCGGCAACACACCCTGCGGATTCCGCCGCCGCCATAGCGGCCGAAACGCGCGCGTTGCGCGGCGAGATCGACACCATCGTGGTCATCTACGCCGAAAATCGCGCATTCGATAATTTGTACGGCAATTTCCCCGGGGCGCGGGGCCTTGGCGAGGTCGTGGATCGCAATGGCCGGCCGCTGCCCGCGTACCGGCCGCAGGTCGATCGCAACGGCCGGGTACTGCCCGCATTGCCGCCGACCTGGGGCGGCGTGACGGCACCCGGCATCAGTCCCGTGGTGACGCAGCAGCAAAGCGTCGGGTTGCCAAACGCGCCATTTTCCATCGAGCACGGCTACACGCCTCAATCCGGCGTCAGCTTGTCCACTGCCACCGTCACGCGGGACTTGGTGCATAAATTCTTCGAGCATCAGATGCAAATCGACGGCGGCGCCAACGATGGCTATGCGGCATGGTCGGATGCGGGCGGTCTTGCGATGGGATATTACGACTACAGTGCTTCAGCGCTGTATGCGTTGGCCAGGGAATTCGTGCTCGCGGATAATTTTTTCCAGGGCGCGTTCGGCGGCTCGTTTTTGAATCATCAATACTTGGTCTGTGCCTGCGCGCCGCAATATCCCGGTGCGGATGCAGCGCCCGCGAAGCCCTCGATCGCCGTGCTCGAACAAGATGCGAGCGGCCATTATTTGCCCCGGCTGAAAACCGCGCTTACGCCGGCGCCATCGGCGCTCGATGAGCCGCCGCGGTTCGCGAACAGCGGCAATATCGCGCCGCGCAACTATTTCGGCGACAACAAATTCTATGCCGTGAATACCATGCAGCCGCCGTATCAACCAAGCGGCAATGTGCCTGCGGCGGGCGACGCGAGCCTGGCGTACGCGGATCCCGGCCGCGCGACCACGCTGCCGCCCCAGACCGCCGCCACGATCGGCGATGCGCTGGATGCAAAACACATCAATTGGATTTGGTACGCGGGTTCGTGGAACGCCGCGATCCAGGATGGCAGCCAAGCGCCGACGAAAAAGCGCGAGGTCATCTATGCGCCGGCAGCTCCCGGGGGCAACCCCGATTTTCAGCCGCATCATCAGCCCTTCAATTACTACACCGCATTCGATCCCGCCACGCACGCCGAACATCGCGCCGCGCACCTCAAGGACTACGACGATTTGCTCGCCGACATCGCCGCCGGCCGATTACCCGCTGTCGCGTTCTATAAACCGCAGGGCAACTTGAATCAACATGCCGGCTATGCCTCGATCGCCGAAGGCGATGCGCATCTCGCCGAGTTGGTGGCGAAACTGCGCGCGGGACCGCAGTGGAAGCACATGCTGATCGTCATCACGTACGACGAATTCGGCGGCGCCTGGGATCACGTGCCGCCCCCGCAGGGCGACCTTCTGGGGCCAGGTACGCGCATTCCGGCGCTGATCATTTCGCCGTTCGCGAAGCGGCACACCGTGGATCACACGCCCTACGATACGGGTTCCGTATTGCGGTTGATCACGCGCCGCTTCGACCTGAACGTGCTGCCCGGCATCACCCAGCGCGATCAGGCGCTCACCACGCACGGTGCTCCGCCCATGGGCGATCTCACCGATGCGCTCGCGCTAAATTACTAGCCCGTCATCGACCCTGGGGTGTGCCCGGCGGCGCGCTGGGGGCTGTCGTGCCATTCGGCGCCGTTGCCGGTTTGGCGGCCGGTACCGCGCTCAATACATTGACATCGAATATCAGCAATGAGCCGGCCGGAATTTTGGGTTGGGACCGATCCCCGTAGGCCAGTGCGGGCGGTACGAACAGTTGCCATTTGGCGCCCGGCTTCATCAATACCAGTGCTTCCTGCCAGCCCTTGATCACGCCGTTGACCGGAAAGGTCGCCGGCATGCCGCGCGAGTACGAGCTGTCGAATTCGGATCCGTCGATGAGTTTGCCGCGGTAGTCGACAGTAACTTTGTCGGTGGGACCGATGGCGGGCGCCTTCGCGTCGCCTGCGGAAATAACCTTGTATTGCAAGCCTGTGGGCGTCGTCATCACGCCTTTCTCTTTACTGTTGCGCGTCAAGAAATCCTTCGCCGCCGCTTCGTTGCGCGCGATCCCTGTTTGCATGGTGGTGCGCACAAAATTTTGCACCTGCTGCTGCTCGGCTTCAGTCGGCGTTTTGCCCGCCAGTGCCGCCTTCACCCCGCGCGCGAGACCCTCGGCGGTGATGTCGTTGGCGCCGACGCCTGCGCTATGCATTTGCGAGCCGAAATTCAGGCCCAGCAAATAGCTGATTTGATCGGGCGTGAGCGGCGGGCCGGGATCGGCTCCGGGCGCGGTGGCGGGCGGCTGCGCAAGGCACAGCGGCGCAGCCGCAACCAATAGCCACAGAGCGCCGATCTGCCGTAATTTTGCAAGGGTGGTATTTTTCATGGCGCAAAAGATACGCCTTTTCGTGCGTCAATTGCCAGCGCGGAATTTCAAAATCAAGGGGCGAGGGCACCGCGCTTGATTACGGCCATGGTGATGCGCGATATGCACACCAGCTTTTGAGCGTCATTGACTATTTCGATGGACCATACATGCGTGCGTCCGCCGATGTGCACGGGGCGTGCGGTGCCGGTCACCAGGCCGCCGCGCGCGGCGCGGACATGGTTCGCGTTGATTTCCTGGCCCACGACCTGGAATTCGCTCGAGTCGACGCACATGGCCGCGCCCATGCTGCCCAGCGTTTCGGCCAACGCCACCGATGCGCCCCCATGCAACAAGGCATAGGGTTGTATGGTGCGCCTGTCCACGGGCATGGTGCCGCGGACGAAGTCTTCGCCGATCTCGGTAAATACGATGCCGAGATTGCCGATCAACGTATCGCGATGTTTGCCGTTCAATTCCTCGATGGATTGCAAGCTGCGCCAAATGCTCATTCGGGGTCCTTGAGTTTTGCGGCCACCTGCCGGTAGGCATCGCGAAATGGCATGCCGTCCTTCGCGACCAGCGCATTCGCCGCCGCGGCCGCATGGATGGCAGGATCCAGGCGGATATTCTCGGCGCGAAAGCGCACGCCATCGAGTGCGCTCGGCAGAATCTTGAGCGTCTGCGCACAGGAATCGATGCCGCGGAACAAAGGCGGTTTGATGAGCTGCAAGTCGCGGTGGTAACCGGAGGTTAGTTTTTGCGTAATGCCGAGAACTTCGTTGAGCGCGGCCTGCGCCACGGCGCTGCGCCCGCGCATCAGCTCGAATACATCCGGATTGCGCTTTTGCGGCATGATGGAGGAGCCGGTGGTAAAGGCCGCGGGCAACGCGACGTAGCCGAATTCCTGGGTGTAGAACAGCAATAGATCGGCCGCGAGCCTGCCCAAATCTTGCGCAAGCAACGTGGCTTCAAACAGCAATTGCGCCTCGGCTTTGCCGCGCGACAACTGCACCGCCGTGACCGGTTCGTGAGTCACCGCAAAATCCAGGCGCCGCCGCGTCTCCTCGCGGCTCACATCGAGATTCGGCGTGCCAAAGCCCGCGGCCGAACCGAGAGGGTTCTTGCCGATGCGCCGCTGCGCGAGCGCCAGGCCTTCCGCATCATCGCGCAACTCCGCCGCGAAACCTGCCGCCCAGAGGGCGACGCTGCTCGGCATCGCCTGTTGCATGTGCGTGTAGCCGGGAATTTCCAGGTGCCCGTGGCGCGCCGCCAGTGCATCCAAGGCGTCCGCGACCGCCGTGGCTCCCTGCCGCAGCTCTTCCGCCGCGTCGCGCATGTAGAGGCGCAACGCCGCCAGCACCTGATCATTGCGTGAACGGCCCGCGTGCAGGCGGCCGCCGGCCGCGCCGACACGCGCGGTCAGCAAATTCTCGATGGCCGTCTGACCGTCTTCTTGATCCAAGGCAACGCTCCAGCGGCCTCGAGCGTGTTCTTCGCCGATGGCGATCAGGGCGGCGCGAATGGCGGCAAGATCCGCCGCCGACAGCAGCCGCTGCGCGCCGAGCATTTCGGCGTGCGCGATGGAGGCGCGGATGTCGTAGCGCACCAGGCGATTGTCGAGCGCGTGATCCTCTCCCGCCGTGTAATCCAGCACGCGCTCATCGAGAGACGCTCCTTTGTCCCAGAGACGCGTCATGGCTGCGGCAATTGTTCCGCCGCACTCAAGGCATTCAAATCGGCGACCACGAGTGTGCCGGTGCCCTCGTTGGTGAACACCTCCGCGAGCAGGCTGTCGGCTGATCTATAGCTGATGATATGCACGCGGCGCACGCCGCTGCGTATCGCATGTTCGATGGCCGTGGCTTTGGGGAGCATGCCGTCCTTGAGTTTTCCCGCATCGCGCAGACGCTTCAGCCCCGATATGTCGGTGTAGGAAATCACCGAGCCGGGTTCATCGACGTCCTCGAGAATTCCCGGCGCGCCGGTGCACAAGATCAACTTCTCGGCCGACAACGCGCCGCCGATGGCGGCAGCCACCGTATCGGCGTTGATGTTGAGCAAGGTGCCATGCGAGTCGGCCGACAGCGGGCTGACCACGGGCATCAGGCCGTTCTCGAGCAGTTTCTCGAGCACCGCGGAATTGACCGAATCGATGTCGCCGACAAATCCGTAATCCACCGTCTCGCTGGAGCCTTCGGAGATGCGCACCGGCGGGCGCTTGTGCGCGCGTATCAGGCCCGCGTCCACGCCGCTCAAGCCGATGGCCTCGATGTCGAGCGCGCGGCAGATCGCCAAGATGCGCGTATTGATCAAGCCGTTCAGCGCCATCGCGGTGACCTCGATGGACTTCTGGTCGGTGACGCGCCGGCCATTGACCATGCGGGTGTCTATACCCAAGGTCGCTTGCAAGCTGTCGAGCTGCGGGCCGCCGCCGTGCACCAACACCGTCTTGATGCCGACTTGGTGCAGTATCGCCACTTGCTCGATCAAGCCGCGCGTCGAGGCGTCGTCGGCAAACACTGCGCCGCCCGCTTTGATGATGAACACCTTGTTTTTGTACATGCGGATGTACGGCGCGGCACTCCTCAAGGCGCGCACGGCAATCGAAGGATCAGGCCGGTTCATAATCATGAAGAGTACTCCGAATCAGCGAACGGTCTTTGCCAGCATGCGATGCAAAACGGCCATCTGTACCGGCATTCGATTGAACGCCTCGCGCTTCACCACCGAGCGCGGGCCGTCGAGAAGTTCTTCGGCCACTGCCACATTGCGGCGAACCGGCAGGCAGTGCATGAGCTTCGCATCCGCCTGTGCCCCTTTGAACCATGGCTCGCGCACGCACCAATCCGATAGATCCGCGCGCAGCCGCGAGTCAGCTTCGACGTCGCCGTAGTACATGGTCGTGCCCCATTCCTTCGCGTACAGAATGCTCGCGCCCGACATCGCGGCGGCGCGATCGGAAGTCTCGGTGACAGAGCCGCCCGCCGCGGCGGCGGCAGCGCGCGCCTTCTCCATGATCGGCGGCGGCAACGCGAAACCCTCGGGACGCAACACCACCACTTCCATGCCGCGCATGGCCGCCATGTGCACCGTGGCCGCGGGCACCGCAAGCGGCAGCGCCTTTGGATGATAGGCCCAACTCAAAACGAATTTGGCACGCGTCGGCACGTTAAGTTCATCCAGCGTGCGCCAATCTGCCAGCGCCTGGCAGGGATGATTCATCGCAGATTCCATGTTGATCAGCGGCTTGTCGCACAGCTGGTCGAGCATGCCGAATAATCTTTCGCCGAGATCCGCGGCGAGATTTTTGCCGTCGGCGAATGCGCGTACGCCCAGCGCGTCGCAATACGAGGCCAACACCGGTACGCCTTCGCGAATGTGTTCAGCGGCGATGCCCTTCATGATGGCGTGCGGCTGCGTTTCCAATTGCCAAGTACCTTGGCCCGGCGTGATGACGAAGGAGCTGCCCCCCAGCCGAGCCATGCCTGCTTGAAACGACGCCAGGGTGCGCAGCGAGGGGTTGAAGAACAGCAACCCCAAGACCTTGCCCTCGAGCACGCGAATCTCGGGCTTGTCCTGCAATGCCTGGGCCAGCGACAGGAGATCGAGAATCTCGTCGCGGCTGAAGTTTGCCAAATCCAGGAAACGTCTCATGCTTGAATTTTCGATAAAGCATCGCTCAAGATATCCACGTGGCCTTCGTTCAGGATGTACGCGGGCAACAACCGCAGAATGCGTGGATCGCCGCTCGTGCCGGTGAGGATATTCTTCTCGAGCAGGGCCGCCTGAACTTCCTTCGCGGGACGCGAGGTTTTGAGTCCCAGTAAAAAGCCTTCGCCTTGGCAGCCGGTGACGGGACCGATGATGCAGCTCGAGCGAATGTAGGCCGACACCTGCCGCACGTTGGCCATCAGCGCTTCCGATTCGATGGTGTCGATGACGGCCTCGGCCACGGCGCAGGCCATGGGACCGCCGCCAAAAGTCGTGCCCATGTCGTCAAGTTTGAGTTTGTCCGCGACGCGCCGCGACAAGAGCAGCGCGGATACCGGAAAGCCGTTGCCCAAAGCCTTCGCCGCCGTGATGATATCCGGAGTCACACCATAGAAGTTGGCGCCGAACGGCGCGCCGGTGCGGCCGACGCCGCATTGCACTTCGTCGAAAATCAATATCGCACCCACCTCGTCACAGCGCCGGCGCAACGCGTTGAGCATGGGCTTGCCCACATCGTAGGCACCGCCCACGCCTTGCACCGGCTCGACGATCACCGCCGCCGTGTCGCGATCGATGAGTTGGTCGACGGCTGCCGGATTGTCGCGCGGCGCGAAAGCCACATCGAAGGGTGTGCGCGGAAAGCCGTACCATTTCTCCAGCGCTCCCCAAGTCACCGCTCCGGCGGCCGCGGTCCTGCCGTGCCAGCCTTGCTCGAGAGCCACGGCTTTGCTGCGGCCGGTAATCTTGAACGCCAGCTTGAGCGCATTTTCATTGGCCTCGGCACCGCTGTTGATCCAGAACACGGTGTCCAGCCCCAAGCCCACGAATTTCGTGAGGCGCGCGGCCGCGCGCTCGCGGACCGCCATGGGCAAGGCATTGGTTTGGAATGCCATCTGTCGCGCCTGGCGCTCGAGGGCGGCGAGCCAGCGGGGATGCCCATAACCCAAACCCGCCACTGCATGACCGCCGTAGAAATCCAGGATTTTTCGGCCGTCGCGCCCGTGCAGCCAGACGCCCTCGCCATGCGCCACTTCGATGGGATATTGCGCGAACACCTGCGCCAAGTGTCCCTGATGCGCCGCTGCCATGTTTGTTGCTGCCACGTTTGTCGCTGCCATAAATACCTCAAGTCCATCCGGGGGCGGGCGCGGTGAGGCCGGCCGTTTCAGGCATTCCCAGCAAGCGATTCATCCATTGAACCGCGCCGCCGGCGGCGCCCTTGTTGAGATTGTCGAGCACCGACATGACGGCGATGGAGCTGCCGTTGGTGACCGCACCCAAATTCGCATAGTTGCTGGTGGCCACATCCTTCACGCGCGGCGCCGCATCGCCGACGCGCACGAAGGGGCAGTCCCGATAGTAGGACTTCAGCGCCTCCAAGGCTTGCGCCGTGCTCAAGGATTTCTTCAGGCTGGCCTGCACGGTGACATGAATGCCGCGCGCGAAGGGACCCGAATGCGGCACGAAGTTGTACTCCGCCTCGATGCCCGTCGCAAGCTTCGCGCAGGCCGTGATTTCCGGGACATGCCGATGACTCAAGGCACCGTAGCTGTAAAAATCGCTGTGGCGATGCGGATGGTGCGTGCCCTCCACCGGCTTGCGGCCCGACCCCGTGCTGCCCGTGATGCCGGTGACGAACAGCCGCGTATCGGTGAGCCCCAGCGCCAAGAGCGGCACGCTTGCCAACAGCGTCGCGGTGGCAAAGCATCCCGGATGCGCGACATGCGGCGTCGGCGACTTCGATAAATGCTCGGGAACCGCGCAGGTGAATTCGCGGATGCGTGTGGGTGCACCATGGGGATGCTTGTATACGGCCTCGTACGCCGCCTGACTGGCGTAGCGAAAATCAGCCGAAATATCCACGCAATGCAGGCGCGTGCCGGCCGCGGCGGCAGCCGTCAGCAGCCTGTCGACGATGGCAGCGGAAACGCCATGCGGTGCGGCCGAGAACAATGCCGACAGCGGCGCGCGGCGCACGAGCGCCTCGATTTCCTCGAGACCGGTGAATTCCAGATCTGCATAGGCGCTGCGCAAATGCGGAAACGCGTCGGCCACCAGCGTGCCGGGCCGGCTGTCCGACAACACGGCGACGGCTTCCAATTGCGGATGCCCCGCGATCAGGCGCAGCAACTCGCCGGCGACATATCCGGTGCCGCCGAGCACGATCGCAGGCGTCGGCGTGCTCATTCGCCTGCCACCTTGGATTGGCGCACATTGCGCAGTCCAAGCGTGCTGATGACGTAATCCCCGAGGCCCGCCGGGTTGCTGATGGCGTTGAACGCCTCTACTCCCATTTGTTCGCGAATGATTTCGATGCCCACCTGGTTGTCGGTGGCGGGCCCTGTTACCACGCACGGCTCGATGCCGAAGCGCTCGCGCAACAGCTTGACGCCGCCCCACGCAGCCACCGGGTCGTTGGCCGATAACACCACCGCAGTCAAGGCGGCTTTGATGTCCGGCTGGCGTAGGATGGATTCGACGCCGTAAGTGCCGAGAAGGCCGTCCCCCAATTCGAATACGATGGCATCGGGCTTGCCGGTCGCCATTTCCGTGAGCATGGTGCGGGTGAGCGCCGGGCCGCACTTCTCCGTCGTGGTCACGATGCCCAAATCGGTGAACAACATGGTGCGCCGCGCCCCAGAATCCTCGAAGGCCATGATGTCGCGGCGCAGGGACACGCCTGTGGCTTTGAACGCATCCACGACCAATCCGCGATGACGCATGCGCGAGATGATGGCGGCCGCGGCTGCCGTCTTGCCGGCCTCCATGCAGGTGCCGGCAAGCGCCACCACGGGCACGCCCCGGGCATTCAACGGTGCGTCGTAGTCAAGTGCGCTGAAGCCCACCTTGGCGGGCACACCGATGCGCTCGCCGAGGTACGGAAAAGTCAGCACCGTGCCCAGCACTTTGCAGTCGAAGGGCTTGCCCTTGTCTTGCGTAGCCGAATCGCAAATGCCGAGCACCCCGCCGATGTTCAGCATCTGAATGATGTCGCCGGGCTTGAGCGTGGGCGGAATGTGGCCCGAGTAGCCGAACAGCGCCTTGCGATGGCCGAGAGCGCCCACCACGATGTCGCCGCGCACCACTTTGGCCATGCGGCCGCTGGTGAGTTCCAAGGTGTTGTAGTTGGCTTTGTTGTTGAGTATCTCAACCACCAGTACCAGACCTTCCTCGCAGGGAATCTCCTCGGCGATGCGCAGCTCGTGCGACAGGCCGCAGGCCTGCGTCACCGAAGCGATCTTATCGACGACCACTGTGCGCATGCCGTTCATGATTTTTGCGTACCCCCGTGATTCTCGCCGGCCCGTTTGTAGAACACGCCGGTCAGTGCCAGCATTTTCGAATAGCCCAGGGCATCGGTCGGGGTCCATTCTCCGGCGGACTCGCCGTACACCCCCTTGGATGCCGCCATCAGCGAGTAAGGCGAGTTCACACCTTCGACGAACACGGAGCCCGGCCTAAATAAAACCTTCACTTCGCCCGTGACTCGGGCTTGCGATGACTGCAATAGTGCTTCGATGTCGCGGCACACCGGATCCAAGTGCTGTCCCTCGTGCACCAAGTCACCGTAGGGTTGCGCCACGCTTTCCTTGATGCGCGACTGCTTACCGGTGAGCACGAGTTTTTCCAGTTCGCGATGCGCAGTCAGCAGCACATCGGCAGCGGGCGCTTCGAAAGCCACGCGGCCCTTGGTGCCGATCACGGTATCGCCCAAATGAATGCCGCGGCCTATACCGAAAGGACCGGCAAGCGCCTCCAGCTCCTCGATGATGGCCACGGCCGAGAGGCGCCTGCCGTCGAGCGAGTCGGGAATGCCTTGCGTGAATCCCAGCGTGTGCCGTTCAGGCGCGTGCGGCTTGGCGAAGGCATCTTTGGAAAGAACCCATGCCTCGTCGGGAATGCTGCCCTGGGAGGTGAGAGTTTCCTTGCCGCCGATGGTGACTCCCCAAAGCCCGCGATTCACGGAATACGCGCCGCCGAAGGGGGGAATGGGCAGCTTGTGCTCTTCCAGATACCTGAGCTGTTCGGGGCGCTTGAACGCGCGGTCGCGCACCGGCGCGATGATGTCCAGCTCCGGCGCCAGGGTGCGCAACGCCACTTCAAAACGCACTTGATCGTTGCCGGCGGCGGTGCAGCCATGAGCGACCATCCGGGTCTTCAGCGACAGCGCCATTTGCGCGATGGTTTGCGCTTGCAGCACCCGCTCGGCACCCACGCACAGTGGATACAGGTTGCCGCGGCGGACATTGCCCATGATCAGAAACTTGAGCACTTGATTGAAGTACGCCTCGCGCGCGTCGATCAGGTGATGTTCGATGGCGCCCAGTTGCGCCGAACGTTCGGCCAATGATTTTGCCGCCGCGGCATCGATGCCGCCGGTGTCCACCGTGACCGTGATCACCGGGCGTTGGTAGGTGTCCTTGAGCCAAGGAACGCAGAACGAGGTGTCGAGGCCTCCGGAAAAAGCCAAAAGAACGGGCTCGGCGCCCTGGGTTGCACGAGTTGTCATGGGGATTCAGCGTCCGAAGATGGCGAGGAGACGTTCGCCCAGCTTGCGCTGCGCGTCGACGCCGGCGGTGGCAATGAATATGGTGTCGTCGCCGGAAATGGTGCCGACAACTTCGGGCCAGCGAGCCGTGTCGATGGCGACCGCCACGCTTTGCGCCGAACCGATGGAAGTCTTCAGCACCGTAAGATTCGTGCCCGCAGTGAGACGAGCGTTGACAAATTGCTTCAAGGTCGAGAAGTCATTCTTGGGCTGCAAGGCCGTTTCGGGCAGCACGTAACGGTCGCCCATCTTGGCCACGCCCAGTTCGCGCAAATCCCGGCTGACGCTCGATTGCGTCGCGATATGACCCAGCTTGCGCAGCAGTGCCACCAATTCAGTCTGCCGGCCGACACTTTGTTCGCGAATAATCTTCGCGAGCATCGTGCGGCGCGCCGGCGCGCTGCTTGGGTCGGACTGGGATCTCAGCATGATTTGTCCTTGCATAAAATCCCGCGCATCCTGCATAAAAATGCAGAGATTGTCAAGTTGCTGAGTGTATTAACGATCCATGACAAATGTTGTGGCGCTCAGCCCGCGGTTTTGAGGAACAACCGTAGACTGGCCAGCTCGGCGTCGAGGCCCGCCCGATACGCGCCGCCCTGCGGTGCACGCCCCGAGGTGTAGCCGAAATCCGCCCGCAGCCGGCCGTCGACCACGGCCACGTTGCCCCAGCCTATGACCCGTTCATTCCACAGCAGCGGCAGCGCGTAGTAGCCAAGCTTGCGTTTGGGCGCGGGCGTATAGGCTTCGAAGCGATAAGCCCAACCCCAAAATAATTCGAAGCGGCGCCGGTCCCAGACGACGGGATCGAAAGGCGTCAGCAGGCGCACCGACTCGTCGAGCCGCCAGCGCACCGATCGAGGGTTTTCCTCGGCCGGCCAAAACCAGGTGATACCGTCGACACTCGCCGACCGCAGCCGTTGCTTGGCGCGAGCCAGCGCCGCGGCGCGTTCCCCGGTCCATTGGGGTGCCCCGTAGCGCAAACGGGCCACCAGCAAGCCGAGGCTATTTGCCGGCATGGGTGCGTATTTGCGAACCGCCACATCCACCAGCGCGTCCATTTTCGACGCGACGCCGGCAGGGTTGTCTTCGGGCAGCAACACCGCGAGCGGCTCACGCGCAATGTAGACGCGGGTACCGCCGTCGCGGCGCGCCACTCGTAACAGGCCGCGGTAATGCATGGCGTCCAGCAATTGCGTGCTGGCATTGGAGGAGCCGCCGAACCAGTTGGCCGCTTTGCCGTGCGAGAAATGCGCGTCAACTTCGCGAGGATGCGCGATGCCCCGTTCTCGAACGAAGGCCAGCAGCGCTTGGGCTTGGCGCTCCCGGAACGGGCTCCATTTGATTTGCGGGGTTCGCGGATGCATCAAGGCGTGGTGAACCCGTGGCACGAAACCATAATTGACGAAAAAATCCTCTTCGATGGGCAGTTGCGGGTAGCGGCGCTCGAGGTCGCCCGCGCGATAGCCGCTCACGCGGTGCCGCAGGGTCAGATCCTGGGCGCGCGCCGGTGCGCGGATGGGGTCCGCCTGCACGAATCCCAATTTGTCGATCGCGCGGCGCAGCGTGGTGGGTTTGAACAGCGAACGCGCGATGGCGTAGCGGCGCAAATGATCCAACGTGATCGGCATGCCGCGATGATATCCAACCGCCCGCCGTGCAGGTACATTAGCCGCCCCATGCTGGAAACCATTGAAATCGAAACGGCGCCCAAGCCGACCGCCGCGGTGATTTGGCTGCACGGGCTCGGGGCGGACGGACATGACTTCGAGCCCATCGTTCCGGAACTCGTCTCGCGAGGTCAGCGGGCGTGGCGTTTCATCTTCCCGAACGCCCCAATTCGCGCCGTCACCATCAACAACGGCATGCGCATGCGTGCCTGGTACGACATCAAAGGCTTGGATCGGCAGAATTCCGAAGACATCGCGGGATTCATGGACACGGATCGCCAAGTGGGCGAACTGCTGGAAAGAGAAGTGGCGCGAGGCATTCCCACCGGCCGCATCGTACTCGCCGGGTTTTCCCAGGGAGGCGCCGTGTCGCTCTACACGGCACCCCGTCTGGCGCAGAAACTGGCCGGCGTCATGGCTCTATCCTGCTATGTGCCGAGCGAACCGACTTTTGCGGCCGAGCGCAACCCGGCGAATGATTTGACGCCGATTTTTATGGCGCACGGACGTGCGGATGCCATGATACCCATGACAATGGGCATCAAATCCCGAGACTTCTTGCAGGCACAAGGGTATATGGTTGAGTGGCACGACTATCCGATGGCACATGCCGTGTGTCCCGAGGAAATAGGCAATATCCGTCGATTTTTATTCCGAGTGCTACCCTAACAATCATGGCAACGAAAACTGCAACCCTGCAAAAACTGCGCGCCGAAGCTGAAAAGGCGCAGGCCCGGGCCGAATCCGCCAAGGCGGAAGTGCGCGCGGCCAAGGCGCGCCTCAAAGACGCGCGTAAATTATTCAAAATCGCGAAGAAAGCGGCAAAACAGACCCGCAAGAAGGTCGAGACCGCGAAGAGCTCGCCGGTTCGCGCGCCCAGTGCCCCTGCACCCAGCGTTAGCGCTCCGAAAGCCGCGGCAAA
>Ga0210387_10001267_pt1 | contig 18977 bp, 19 predicted proteins | sample IncBWC7OmetaG_FD_160108 | JGI IMG/M metagenome (GOLD analysis project Ga0210387, IMG submission 160108) | Forest soil microbial communities from Barre Woods Harvard Forest LTER site, Petersham, Massachusetts, United States - Inc-BW-C-7-O ...
ATTGACGCGAAATCGGGCGACACCGGGAATGGCGTAAGCGAAATCCGTGCCGTCCTTGGCCTCGAAGCGCTCGACCGCCAATTTCGGCATGATCTCGTAAAGAGTGGCTTTGACCATATCGGCGCTGAGAGGCGCGTCGCTGATATGCTTCAATTCGCCGTACTGTCTGATGCGCGCAGGATCGCCCGCCAAAAAGTGCAGATCCGAGCCATTGCGCTCGAGCACTTGCGTCAGATATTGGTCGATGGCCGGCATGGGCTTATGGAGTAGCCGCCGTGGGTTCGGCGACAGGCGCGCCGGACATGTCGGTGACGAAGCGCTGGAATTGGCGCTTGTCGGAGGCATAAGAATAAGCGTGCTCCGGATCCACCTCTTTTGCGTTGATGGCCGCGAGCAGTGCTTGATCCATGAGCTGCATTCCATACTCCTTGCCCATTTGCAATTGGCTCGGAATCTGGTGAGTCTGGTCGGTCATGATGAGTTTGCCGATGGCCTTGGTCAAAACCATCACCTCGCAGACGGCGCGTCGCGAGCGTTGGTCCGGGCTCTTCAGCAATATTTGAGTGATGACGGCGATAAGACTGGAGGAGAGGAAGCTCTTGGTCTGTTCACGCTCCTCGGTGGGCAGCGCATCGACGATGCGATCGATGGTCTTGGTGGCGCTGGTGGTGTGCAGCGTACCGAGCACGAGGTGCCCAGTTTCCGCGGCCGTCATCGCCATCGAAATGGTTTCCGCATCGCGCAACTCGCCCACGAGAATCACATCGGGGTCCTCGCGCATGGCGGCGCGCACGCCTTCGGCGAACGACGGCAAGTGCGTGCCCAGCTCGCGCTGGATGACTTGGCTGGACTTGCTGCGATGGACGAACTCGATGGGATCTTCCAGGCTGATGATGTTGAGCGAGCGGGTCGAATTCAGATAGTCGATCATCGATGCCAACGTGGTGGTCTTGCCGGTGCCTGTCGATCCGGTCACGAGGATCATGCCCTGGTGGTAGTCGCACAATTTGCGCACGATGGGCGGCAGGCCCAGTTGGTCCATGCTGGGCATGGTCGTGGGAATGGAGCGAAACGCCGCACCGATACCGGTTTCCTTGCGGAACACATTGACGCGAAATCGACCGCCCTCGGTGGATACGTAGGAGAAATCGAGATCGTTGCCCTCACGCAGAACCTTGAGCTGCGACTGCGTGAGCACTTCCGTGATGTAGCCTTCGAGCTCGGCGTCGCCCAAATTACGGAATTTGATGGGCATCAGATCGCCGTGCATACGCAGCATGGGGGGTACACCCACCGCCAGATGCAGATCCGAACAGCCCTGAGCCACGCCTAACTTGAGGAACGCGTCGATTCTTGCCATAACGCGTAAGGCTACCCGTAAGCGATTGGTTTTTCGAGTTTTTAGGGCTGGATTAGCCCATAAACGTGAGGTACGTCAACCGTTAGAGGAATTTCTCGAGAGATAGGCGTAGTTCGTCCATGGTTTGCGCGCGTTTGGCCTTGTCGAGCGACATGCAGCGCATGACCAGATTATTCAGCTCCAGGGGCAAGGATTTGTTGATCTCGATCGGCTGGCGAGCCTTGCCTTGCACGTGCTGGTACATGACGGACATGTGGTCGCCGCGCGAATAGGGCGGCACGCCGCTCAACATCTCGTACATGATGACGCCCAAGCTGTAGATGTCGGCCCGCTCGTCGACTTTCTTGCCCAAAATTTGCTCCGGTGCCATGTACTTGGGCGAGCCGATGACATAGCCGGTTTTGGTCAACTGCGTATCGCCCTGGCTCTGAGCGGCCGCCACGCCGAAGTCGACGATCTTGAGCAACAGTTCGTTGTCGATGAGCACGTTTGCCGGCTTCAAGTCGCGGTGCACGATGCCGGCCTGGTGAGCCACCGCCATGCCGGTTGCGATGTCGATGCCGAATTTGACCGCGCGCTTGAGTTCGACCGGCTTCTCATTGACGATTTCGCCGCCCAACGTGTGCGACGGAAAATATTCCATGGAAATGGCGTAGTTGCCGCGGATGTACAGGAAGTCGTAGATGCGGATGACGTTCTTGTGCGTGATCTTGCGGCTGTAGCGCAGCTCATGCACGAAACGCTTCATCATCTCTTCGTCCGAGGAAACATTGGCGTTCAGGAACTTCAAGATCAGCCGCTCTTCGACCACCGTATCTTCCATCAGCAAGACGGTGCCGAATGCACCCTTGCCGATTTTTTCGATGAACTTGTAGCGGCCCTCGATGACATCGCCCGGCTTGAGGGTGGAGATGTCCAACTTGGCGGCCGCGGCTGTGGCTTCGTTCTGCCTGACCACGTTTGCCAGCTCGACATTGTCGATGAGCAGCGTCTTGGCGGGCTCCTGCATTTTCTCGGCACGCTGGTTCGCGGCGATTTGCTGCGTCGAGAAACGGTTGTCCATTTCCTGGATGGCGCGCGCAACGGCTTGGCTCAAGGTGCCATCGGCGCTGCCGGACAGCGCCTGTAAGCGCACTCGTATGGTATCGACGCGCCGTTCGTCGGCGAGTTTTGCGAGCGCGGCAATGGCCTCCACTTTGATTTCATGTTCCGGCCGCGACAGCATGGGAATCAGATGTTCGAGGCTCTTCTGATCGCCGACTTTGCCGATGGCGCGGATGACCGTGGGCAGCGACTTGGCCTCGCCCTGCAGCATGTCGATGAAGCGCGGCAGTGCCTTGCTGCTGCCGATCTCGGCAAGAGCATCGACGGCGCGCTCGCTTACCCACCAATCCGCATCGCGGGTGGCCTCGATCAATTGCGCAACCGCGCGTTCGTCCTTGGTTTGGTTCAGGATTTCGATGGCCGCGCGGCGGATGTCCTGATTCTCATCTTTGATCAATGAGAGCACGGCATCCACCACCTTCGGTCCGCCGATCTTTCCCAGCGCGTCCGCGGCCCGGGTACGCACCCACCAATCGCTGTCCGCAATGACTTCCAGCAAGAACTTGACGGATTTCGAGGTACCGATGACGTTCAGCACTTCGACGGCCGCGCGTCGCGCATATTCGTTTTCGTCCTTGAGCACTTCCACCAGGTATTTGACTGTTTCCGGATGATTGGCCTTCACGACCACATCGACGGCTTTGTTCTGCACATCGATTTCCGGATCGCGCAACATGCTGACGATCGTCGGCATATCGAAAGGACCGTCCATCTTCGAGAGTGCCGACAAGGCGGCGGAGCGAATGAATTTACTGTTGTCTTTGAGCAGCTTTTGGATCGCCTGGGACACTTTTGGCTGGTTGAAGCGGGCCAAGACATTGATGATATGCAGGCGCGCGACCGGATCCTTGCCCTCGATTCTGGCGATCAAATCATCAATCGAGGATTCATCGGCGATTTCGGTGATGATTTTGAACAAACCGGCGCGCTCGCTGGGCTCCTGGGTATACGCGGCGTTGAGCAGTTCGCGTACCGAAAAGCGCGCCCTCTGTGCATTGATCACGTCCAGCAACGCCTGCTTGGGCATACCTTCTTTGGATAAGGCATCCAACAAGGCGCTGGCGGGGTAGTTGCGGCTGGAAGACAAAGCCCAGGCGATTCCGGTCATTGCCCGGCCGCTGGCTTCGGCCATCGCTTTCAACAAGCGCGGCAGAGTCTTCGTGTCGATCAGGCGGGATAGCGCTTCCACGTAGGCGGTGGACTCGCGCTTTTCCGCGGTGGCCATGGCATCGATGATCGGCTCGATGGCGTCCGAACCCAGCGATACCAGTTTCTCCAACGCCTTTTGCGCCAGCGGACTAGCCGGATTGCCGCTGGATTTGACCTCCGCGATCAGCCGATCGGCACGGTAATTGGCGAATAAACTCATTCGGCGCCTAAGTTAATCATTCCCCGGAGCCATCCATTGTTACCTTATGTCAGGCGCCTTCCCTAGGCCTGATTCGCAGTTTCGAATTATGACACACGTCACGGATACCGCGCCGCCTGCGACGGACGTCACAGTTTTCGCAGCCTACGGTAGAATATCGCATCCCTATGAATCAACTGGTCGACGCGGAAAGTGCCATCCGCGACAAAGTAAGCGGCTACACCGATCCCTACCTCGGCCAAACCTTGGGCGAGGCCAAGGCCGTGGGGCCGATCTCCTTGGGAGAGGGCCTGGTCAACGTGAGCCTCACGCTGGGCTTTCCCTGCGCAGATTATGGGCCGGAGCTTCAGGCCGCACTCCAAGAACACCTGGCGCCGCTGCTCGCCGGTTCCCGCCTGGCGTTGAAATTGAGTGCGCAGATCACGGCGCACGCGGTGCAGCGCACCCTCAAACCGCTGGCCAACGTCAAGAATGTGGTCGCGGTTGCCTCCGGTAAGGGCGGCGTCGGCAAGTCGACCACAGCGGCCAACTTGGCCCTCGCCTGGTCCGTGCAAGGCGCGAAAGTGGGTCTGTTGGACGCCGACATCTACGGTCCCAGCCAACCTCTGATGATGGGCTTGAGCGGCGCGAAACCGGTAAGCACCGACGGTAAGCACATGACACCCTTGCGGGCGCATGGCATCGAGGTGATGTCCATCGGCTTCATGATCGACCAGGAGCAACCCATGGCATGGCGTGGGCCCATGGTCACTCAGGCGTTAACCCAGCTGCTGGGGGACACGCTTTGGGGTGATCTGGATTATCTGGTCGTCGATATGCCGCCGGGAACCGGCGACATACAGCTCACCTTGGCACAGCGAGTCCCGGTCAGCGGGGCCGTCATCGTCACCACACCCCAGGACATCGCGCTTCTGGATGCGCGCCGCGGCCTCAAGATGTTCGAGAAAGTCGAAGTGCGCGTGCTTGGGGTGGTGGAGAACATGAGCATGCATGTCTGTTCCGCTTGCGGTCATGTCGAACATGTTTTCGGCAGCGGCGGCGGCGCTCGCATGGCGGCACAGTACGGCGTGCAGCTGTTGGGCGAGTTGCCGCTCGATATCCGTATTCGCGAGGACGCCGACGGCGGGGCACCGACGGTCATTGCGGAACCGGGGAGCGAGCGCGCCAGTGCCTATATGGTCATGGCGCGCCGCACGGCCGCGCGCTTGTCCACCTTGAACAAAGACTACAGCCGGGCATTCCCCAAAATAACAGTTGAAGCAACTTAAATGAGCATCAAAAGCGATCGCTGGATCAGGCGCATGGCCGAAAAAGGCATGATCGAGCCCTTCTCAGCGCAGCAAGTCCGGCTGGAGAACGGCCACAGAATCGTCTCCTACGGCACCTCGAGCTATGGCTACGACGTGCGCTGCGCCGACGAGTTCAAGATCTTCACCAACATCAATTCGACGATTGTCGATCCCAAGAGCTTCGACGAGAAATCGTTCGTGGATTTCAAGGGACCTGTGTGCATCATTCCGCCGAACTCCTTTGCGCTCGCGAGTACCGTGGAATTCTTCCGCATCCCGCGCAGCGTACTGACCGTGTGCTTGGGGAAATGTGTCACGGGCGAAACTCGTGTGGTCGACGCCGATACGGGCGCCTATGAGTCCATCACGAAAATGCATTGGGGCAAGAGCACCCTGGCTTGGGACGGATGGCACTTGAAGCCCGCGAAAGTCTCGGCCTTCATACCGCAGGGCAAAAAAGAGATCTTTGAACTGCGCACCCGGACAGGCTTGCGTATTCGGGCCACGGCGAATCACCCGTTTCGAATGCTCAATCGGTGGGTGCCGTTGAGCGAATTGCGGCTTGGCGATAGAATCGCCGTTGCGCGGGAGATTCCCGTGTTCGGCAAGACGCCTATCCCCGATTGGGAAGCGACTCTCCTCGGTTTGATGATCTCCGAGGGCCAGCGCTGCACCCCCGGTCACAGTCCTACTTATACGACCGCGGATCCGGCCCTCGTTGCGCTACTCGAATCGACAATGGCTGCGTCCGGTCTGGGTGTAGTCACCTATAATGGGCGCCACGGCTATCGTCTGGTCAATCGGAAGGGAAGAGGCGGAATCGCTGCGCGGAATCGCGCACATGATTGGCTGCGAAGTCTTGGAATCAATGTCGGCGCGGCCGATAAGTTTGTGCCGCAGACCGTCTTCACGTCGCCCGAATCCTCGGTGCGCCTGTTTTTGCAGGCGCTATTCAGCGGCGACGGCAGCATTTGCCGCGCGGGGGAGGGCATCTTCCTCGAGTACTACTCGAATTCCCGCCGGTTGATCGAGGATGTGCACCATCTCCTGCTGCGGTTCGGCATCTTCTCGTTGATCCGTGAGAAGACCACCGCGATCGGAACTCGTGCGTGCAAGATCCAAATCACGGACAAGGATCAGATTCTGCGTTTTGCGGAGAGAGTCGGCTTCTCGCCGGGCTCGGTAAAGCAGCGATTGCTCGAGGAGACCGTGCTTCCGACTTGGGCGATGGCTTGTGCCGCTGCACGAGTTGGCGGAGCGAGTTTGAACTCGCTTGGCATTCATACAGCGCCTGATCAGTCGATGCCGATGTCCGCCGCGGTACGGCTTGCACGCAGGACCGGCGGCCCCTATATCGCGCCGCTCGTCGATGGGCCCATGTGGGATGAAGTCGAAGCGATCGACCCTGCGGGCTTCGAGGAAGTCTTCGACATTACCGTGCCGACGCATCATAACTTCGTCGCCAATGATTTCATCGTCCACAATTCGACGTACGCGCGCTGCGGCATAATAGTAAACGTAACGCCCTTGGAACCCGAGTGGGAAGGGCACGTGACGCTGGAATTTTCCAACACCACGCCGCTGCCGGCGAAGATCTACGCCAACGAAGGCGTGGCGCAGATGCTGTTCTTCGAATCCGACGAAATCTGCGAGACCTCGTACCGCGACCGCGGCGGCAAGTACCAAGGCCAGCGCGGCGTTACTTTGCCAAAGACTTGATGCGCATCGCGATCTCGAGCTTGCCGTCGCGCGTGCGCTCCGCCTGAACGGGCAGGAATCCCAACGACGGCGCAAACCACATGCGCAGAACGCGATTATTGCCGGTGCGTTGACTCGAGACGATGATGGTGTCAAGTTCCCCGATCGCGGTTCTGATTTTGGCCGTGCCTTCCTCGGTGTAGTTGAAGTCCTTGAGTTGATCCTTGTCGATGATGTGGAAGGTGCTCGGCAGGTTGCCGTTCTTGAGGTCCAACATCACTTCCACTTGACTGGACATGACATCCTGGGTGCCCTCCTTGAGCTCGATGTCGACCGGCTTGCCCTCCGACTGACCGGTGGCGCGTTTGTTGGGCCAATCGAAATTCAGCTCGACGCTGGCTGAACCCTCCGTGCCGAGGTATCTATCGGGACGCACGTGCTCCGCGACAATGCTCAGCCAGCTGGTCTGCACGATATCGTCGTGGTAGGCCAGGCGAAAAATGCCGCGGGCCGTGAGGCTCCAGGTGTATACATATTTGCCGGGTTCGTCGCCGCGCTTCAGCGAGATGTCGCTGGAGGCCACGCTGATGCCCTTCCAGTCCGCTTGATAGTGCGCAGAGAAGGGCGCAACACCTGAATCCGAAGCCGCCTGCGCCCGGAGCGGTTGCGAGGCCAGAAAAGCCAGTGCCGCGGCGCCGGCGGCCACGCTTTTCATCATGGCAGTGCCTCTTCGATGGCGCTGATTTGTATGGGCTCGCTCAAGGGTCGACCGTCCAACCAGGCCCTTCCGGCCTCGCAGCGCAGTCGGCCCTCGCAGAACCATCGTACCGCCAAGGGGTAAATGCGGTGCTCTTGCACCACGACGCGTTTGCTCAAAGTGGATTCGGTATCGCCGGGCTCGACGGGCACGCGCGCCTGGATAACGGCTGGACCGCCATCGAGTTGTTCGGTTACAAAATGCACGGTGGCGCCGTGCTCGGCATCTCGCGCTGCGATGGCGCGCCGATGCGTATGCAGTCCGGGATATTTGGGCAGCAGTGAGGGGTGAATATTCAGAATCCTGCCGGCAAATCTCTCCACGAATGGCGCAGACAGGATGCGCATGAAACCGGCGAGCACCACCAATGAGGGCGAACACTCATCGATGGCATCCGCCAACATCGCATCGTATTCGGTGCGATCGGTGCCCGTGACGTAGGCGATGGCACGCGCCGGGATGTCGAGGCCGCGCGCGGACTCGAGCGCGGCGGCGTCGGGCTGGTCGGAGAACACAGCGCATACCGAATAGGCGGCACCGGGGGCGCGGCTATCCTCGATCAGGGCTCGCATGTTGCTGCCGCGTCCCGAGACCAGGACCACAATCGGTTCGCGGTGCAACACCTTGGTCAAGCGATGATGACGCCGCGAGTGCCACGGCGAACCTCGCCGATCACGAGCGCCTCCTGGCCGGCATCGCGCAGAACGCCGATGGCTTGCGCTGCGTCGCGTGCCGCGATTTGTATGGTCATGCCGATGCCGCAGTTGAACACGCGGTACATTTCCGCATCGGATACTTGGCCCTCGCGTTGCAACCACTCGAATACCGGTTCGCGGCGCCACGCATTTCGCTGCAAAACCACCTCGAGACCGTCGGGCACCACTCGAGGAATATTGTCGACCAGGCCGCCGCCGGTAATATGAGAGAGTCCGTGCAACGCCACCTGGCTCATCAGTGTCAGCAACGGTTTGACGTAAATCCGCGTGGGCATCATGAGCCGGTCGATGAGGCTCACGCCGTCAAGATCGGCGTTCAGGTCCGCACCGGAGACTTGCAGAATCTTGCGAATCAGCGAAAAACCATTCGAATGGGGTCCGGAAGAGGGCAGACCCAATACCACGTCCCCGGCGACAGTGCGCGAACCATCGATGATCAAGTCCTTCTCCACGACGCCGACGCAGAAGCCCGCGAGATCGTAATCTGCCCCGTGATACATGCCCGGCATCTCGGCGGTTTCGCCCCCGACCAGGGCGCAGCCCGCCTGCACGCAGCCTTCCACGATGCCGGCAATGACCCGCTCGCCGACGTCCACGTCCAGTTTGCCGCTGGCAAAATAGTCCAGGAAATAGAGTGGCTCTGCGCCCTGCACGATGACGTCGTTGGCGCACATGGCCACCAGATCGATGCCCACGCCATCGTGTCGCTGAGTGTCGATGGCCAGACGCAGCTTGGTGCCGACGCCGTCGGTGCCGGATACTAGCACCGGCTTGCGATAGCGATCCAAGGGCACTTCGACCAGCGCGCCGAAGCCGCCGATGCCGCCCAGCACTTCGGGGCGCATGGAGCGCTTCACGCGCGGCTTTATCCGCTCGACGAGTTCATCGCCGGCGTCGATATCCACGCCGGCGTCTCGATAGGTTACGGGCGCTCGCTCAGTCATCTAACGATCCTTCATATAGGAATGGACCAACGCGGTTGGCCGGTAAGCTGTGGTATTTTACAACACCATGAGCGACTACTTGCGCAGCATTTCCAAGCGATATTGGGCCGTGCCGGCCATTGTGTGTCTGTGCCTCGCCGCGCTGCATGTCAGCCCGGCCCGTGCAGCGGCACGTACGGAGCTGTACCAAGCGACGGCACCCTTGACAGACCGTTCGGAGGCTGCGCAGACGACGGCATTCCAGAACGCCATGAGGACGGTGCTGATTCGCGTCACCGGCCGGCGTTCCGCCGAGGAAGACCCCGCGCTGGCACCGCTCGTAACCAATGCTCGCCGTTACGTGCAGCAGTATCGCGCCGCCGCCGACAATCAACTGTGGGTGGCTTTCGACGGCCCGGCCATCGAGCGGTGGCTGACGCAAAACGGGCAGCCCCTGTGGGGCCACGAGCGGCCCACTACTTTGGTGTTGTTGGCCGTGCAAACGGGTGCTTCCGGCACGGTGATCACCGCTGAGGATACCTCGGAGCTGAAGGCGTCCATCGATGCGGCGGCCGCTTCGCGAGGTTTGCCGCTGCTTTGGCCGAGCGCCGCGGACTTGCAGAGGACTCGACTGGACTACGCGGCGGTCAGCGGCGGAACGCCGCCCTCGACCGTGGCTGAAATGGGACGGCGCATCGGCGGCGAGGGTGTGCTCATTGGACGCGCCAGCGGCGGCGGCGCGAATGCCAATGTGCGCTGGGTGCATTTATTCCAGGATCGCAGCAGCGAATACTCCGGCACTGTGGAGGGCGTCAACCGCGCCGCGGACCTGTATGCCGGCATGTTTGCCGCCAGCGGCAGCGTCGTGCCGGTAGCCATCGAGGTCGTGGGCGTGAATGACCTGCGGGAGTATGCGAGCGTCGAGACCTATCTGGAATCGCTGACTTTCATCTCGCACGTGAGCGTCGAGTCCTTAAGCGGCAATGTCGTCAGATTTCGTCTGGCGACACGCGGCGGAGCGGATTCCCTGCAGCGCGCGTTGTCATTGAGCGGCCGTTTGCAGCCGGTCGCCGGCGGCGAGAATGGAGTCCAGCGCTTCCAACTGCATCGTTGATAGCGCATTGGTCCGTGCGCCACATCCCGAACTTCATCAGTGTGCTCAGAATCTTGCTGGTCGTGCCTGTGGCGATTGCCTTGGCAAGCCATAGGTATGTGCTGTCCATCGTTCTATTCGGGCTCGCCGCCGCATCGGACGCCGCGGATGGCTATCTTGCGAAGCGTTTTCACTGGCAGAGCGAGTTAGGCGGCGTTCTCGATCCGATCGCGGACAAGCTGCTGCTGGCAACCGCATTTGTCACCTTGAGTTTGCTCGATCTCGTGCCTCTGTGGCTGATGGTCGTCGTCGTTGCGCGGGACATCGTCATTGTGTCGGGGGCCGCGGCTTATCGGCTGCTCATTGGCCGAGTCGCGGCGCACCCCTCGATGATCAGCAAGTTCAACACCGTGTGCCAGGCCGCGTTCATCTTGGAGGTCATCGTGAGCGCGCAATTTTCGGCGCCCGCGCACTGGGTGACGCTGTGGCTGGGGGCCCTGGTATTCGCGACGACGATCGTCAGCGGCCTTGACTACGTGCTGGTATACGGCCGGCGGGCGGCGGCATGAAGCAACTTACCCTCGGCGTGAGGCTGCGCGACGATGCGGTATTCGAGAGCTTTGCCGCAGGACCCAACCTGGAAGCGGTGGCGGCGCTGCGTAATGCGCACACCACTCCCTTGTGGCTGTGGGGTGCGCACGGCTCGGGAAAAACGCATTTGCTGCAGGCGGCGTGCTCGAGGGCGGGCGACAAGGCGGCCTATTTTCCCTTGAGCCGTTCCGCCGCGTTGCCGCCGGAGGCGCTCGCCGGTTTCGAGCGCGCGCCGCTTCTGTGCATCGACGACGTCGATGCCGTGGCGGGCGATCAGGCCTGGGAGCAGGCGCTGTTTCATCTTTTCAACGCCGCCGCCGAGCTGCGCACTCGCCTGATATTTGCCGCAGGAGTGCCGCCGCGCCTCGCGGAGTGGTCCTTGGAGGATTGGCGGTCACGGGCCGCCAGCTGCGTGGTGTATCACCTGCGGGAACTCGATGATGCGGCCCGCCACGAGGCCCTGCGCCTACGGGCAGCGCAACGCGGACTGCAGCTGCCTTATGAAACCTCCGAGTACCTGCTAAAGCGCGTGCCGCGGGATTTGCCCTCGCTGCTCGCCATCCTCGACACGCTCGACGAAGCATCGCTCGTCGCGCAGCGGCGTCTTACCATCCCGTTTATTCGGGACGCCCTCGAGAAGCACGCAAGTACAAAATCATAGTGCAGAACCACGCGAAGACCAGCAGCAGGCTCATCGCCGCCACCCATCGTGCCTGCGGATTGACCAACAGCTCGGTGAGCGCGAACATCAGGTAGGGAACCGCAAACAAGGTGGCCCATGAATAGGTGTAGCGGCGTCCGCGCACCAAGCCGTTGAGAGGCGCGAGCAGGGGCAGCACCGCCGCCACGCAGATCAGCCAGGGATAGCCGACCGTCATCCACGCGAGCAGACTTGCGGCAATCGCGAGCCACAGCCAAATCGTGAGCGCATGCGCCGTGGAGCGAGTACTCACTTTCGCACGATCAACCGATCGGCGAGGGCAGCGACCCGTTGACCCAACGCTCGGGCCAATGCGCTCTCCTCGTTGGACAGTTCCCCATGCACACCGACGCCCGCGACGTGGCTTGCTCCGTAGGGCGTGCCGCCGCCGCGAGTTTCTGCGAGCGCAGTCTCGGTGAACGGCAGTCCCACCAAAAACATGCCGTGGTGAAGCAGCGGCACCATCATGGACAATAGCGTCGATTCCTGTCCGCCGTGCAGTGTCTGGGTGGAGGTAAAAACGGCAGCCGGCTTGCCCACCAAAGCACCCGATATCCACAGCGCGCTGGTGCCGTCCAAAAAGAATTTCACCGGTGCGGCCATATTGCCGAAGCGCGTTGGGCTGCCGAGTATGAGACCACAGCACTCCACCAAATCATCGTAGGTTGCATAAGGCGGTCCTTCGTCGGGAATGGGCGGGTCGAGGCGTTGGGAAGTCACAGCAACCGGCGGCACTGTGCGAAGTCGCGCCTGCATTCCCGGCACCGACTCGACGCCTCGGCATATCTGTCGTGCGAGCGCCGCCGTACTTCCTTGGCGCGAATAATACAGAACCAATACTTCATTCATCGGTAGTCTTCCGTGGAATCACGTGAGATTCTGCGCCCCTGCTGCGCGGGCGCAACGAATTAATTGCGCCTGGCAACAAATTCCATCGCGTAGTGGTTTGACGGCTTTGAGCGCTATTGCTAGTGTCATCGGATCCTATGTCGCGGTTAATGCTTGTCTTTGTCGGAGTCGCCTGCCTGCTCGGTTGCAGCAGCGGACCGCCCGTGCAGGAAATGAGCGATGCTCGCCAAGCCATAGTCGCCGCCCAGGCGGCGGGCGCCACCCGGGCCACTTCTCCCGAGTACGACGCGGCGCAACTCGCCATTGCGCGGGCGGAAACGCACCTCCAGGCTCAAGAATACACGCGCGCGAGATTGGCCGCGGTGCAGGCGAAAAAGCATGCGGCGGCCGCGCTGGCCGACGCGCAGCACGCGGATACTCCGGCGACAGCGCCCCATTAATCTGTCGCGCCGTTTTCTGGTGTTCGGCAAAGTGCAGGGCGTGTATTTTCGGCACGCCACGCGCCTCGTGGCATCCCGCTTGGGCATATGCGGCTCCGCCCGAAATCTCCCCGATGGCAGCGTCGAAGTGATCGCTTACGGCCCGCCGGGCGCACTCGAGGCGTTGGAGACATGGCTGCATGAGGGTCCGGAGCAAGCGCGAGTGGACGAGGTTCGCGTGTTCGAGTCAGATGAAGCGGCTATGCCGCAAAAACCCACGGAATTCACCGTACTTTAGAAGCGCCAGCCGCGCTCCCAGCGTTGCATCACCAGCGCAGGATAGGTATTTCTTCCCACGCTGCCGTTGTAGCGGGCGAGGGCCAACGACCAGTTTCGATGCTCCGCCCGCAAATAATAACGAAGAATCTCGCAGCCCATGCGAATGTTGGGGGCCACCTTCACCAGCTGATTCTGCACCCCTAGCTCACGCGGCCAGAAAGGCATCACCTGCATGAGACCCACGGCGCCCGCCGGCGAGACCGCCCAGCGATCAAAACGGCTTTCCACCTCCATCAGAGCCAGCACCAGGTCGGGCGGTATTTGCAGCGTGGGATCGCGCTTCGCCTCGCAGTACACGTGATCCAGAATCTCGACCCGCTCCTCGTGCGTGGGCACGAATTTGGCGAGCCTCGGCTCCATGGACTTGTACCAAACCTCGGACTCGTACTTGTCCGCGAAGCAATCGGAGCTGCCGATGATTTTCTGCAACAGCGCTTTGAGTTCCGGATCGCGCTGTTGGTCCGCATGGGCCGGCACCGCCCAGGCGAAGATCAGCGCCAGCGCAATCGACACCGCCCGGGCGCGGGGAGAGTTCGCGCGAATCGACCGCCGCATGAGGCATCCTCAGGCATTTAACTTATGTCGAATATAGCCTACCGGATCCGCAACGGGGATTTCCGTCGATTCCGTCTCGCGCCGATGGCGATATTCGAGCTTTCCGGCGCTCAAGGTGCGCTCGCCGATGACCAAGCGATGCGGTATGCCAAGCAGCTCGGAGTCGGCGAATTTGACGCCGGGGCGCGCATCGCGATCATCGAGCAACACATCGATCCCCGCGGCATTGAAGTCCGCATATAGCGCGTCCGCCGTCTCCTGCACGCGTGCGGATTTTTGATAGTTGATCGGCACCAGTACCACTTGGAAGGGCGCCAGGGCCTCGGGCCAGACTATGCCGTTGGCGTCGTGATTCTGTTCGATGGCGGCAGCGACCACCCGCGTCACGCCGATGCCATAGCAGCCCATGAACATGGTCAATGCCTTGCCCGCTTCGTCGAGAACACTGGCATTCATGGCCGCGCTGTACAATTGCCCCAGCTGAAATATGTGCCCCACCTCGATGCCGCGGGCGATTTTGAGGATCCCGCGACCGCTCGGACTGGGATCGCCGGCTTCGGCGTTGCGGATATCCACTGAATTGGGGGCAGCGAGATCGCGACCCCAATTGGCGCCCCGATAGTGCATGTCCTTCTCATTGGCCCCGCAGACGAAATCTGCCAAATGCGCTGCGGCGTGATCGACGTAGATCTTTCCGCCATACCCGAGGGGCCCGATGAAGCCTGCTTCGGCGCCGACGGCTTGCACCTTTTGCGCCCCCGCCATGCGCAGCGGATTGGCCACACCGGCCAGTTTCTGCGCCTTGACGGCGTTCAATTCATGATCGCCGCGGATGACCAGCGCGACGACATCGCCTGCACTGCCATCGACCAGCAGCGTCTTGACGCATTGCGCCGGCGCCACGCCGAGCAGCGCACTCAATTCGGCGATGCTGCGCGCGTTCGGCGTTGCGACCTTGGTGAGGGGTTCGGTGGCCGGCGGCCGTGGGGCGCTCGGCGGCAAGGTCGCCGCCATTTCCAAATTCGCGGCATAGTCATCGCCGTCGGAAAACGCGATCGCATCCTCGCCCGAGTCCGCGAGCACGTGAAATTCCTGCGAGGTGCTGCCGCCGATGTTGCCGCCGTCGGCTTGTACCGCGCGAAATTTCAATCCCAAACGGGTGAAGATGCGCGAGTACGCGTCGAACATCAGCCGGTAGCCTTCCGCCAGACTGGCCTCGTCGGTGTGAAACGAGTACGCGTCCTTCATCAAAAATTCGCGCGCGCGCATGACCCCGAAGCGCGGCCTGATTTCATCGCGGAACTTCGATTGGATCTGGTAGAAATTGACCGGCAGCTGTTTGTAGCTGCGCAGCTCGCGCCGCGCGATGTCGGTAATCACTTCCTCGTGCGTGGGTCCATAGAGGAACTCGCGATCGTGGCGGTCCTTGAAACGCAGCAGTTCGGGGCCGTACTTGCTCCAGCGTCCCGATTCCTTCCACAACTCGGCGGGCTGAAGCGTGGGCATGCTGAGTTCCAATGCACCGGCGCGGTTCATCTCCTCGCGTACGATTCGCTCGACTTTTCGCAAGGTGCGTAGACCCATCGGCAACCAGACGTAGAGTCCCGCCGCCAAGCGGCGGATCATTCCGGTGCGCAGCATGAGTTGATGGCTGATGACCTCCGCGTCGGCGGGCACCTCCTTGAGCGTCAAAATGGGGTATTGAGATAAGCGCATAGCCGCATATCTTACATCAGGCCCCCTGTTATTATGGCGGCCAATGAGCGACGACGAAGACTCGCAGGTACGACCGCGCGGTGTTTACTGGCTGCCAAACCTGCTGACCACGGGCGCCATGTTTGCCGGCTTCTACGCCATCGTGGCGGCCATCGATTTACGCTTCGAATATGCCGGCATTGCCGTATTCGTCGCGATGTTCTTCGACGGACTGGACGGGCGCGTGGCGCGCTGGACGCACACGGCAAGCGCTTTCGGCAAAGAGTACGACAGCCTGTCGGACATGGTCTCCTTCGGGGTCGCCCCGGCCATCGTCACCTATCAATGGGGAGTGGCACGCATCGCCGAATACGGGCCGCTGTGGCGCCGCATTGGCTGGCTGGTGTGCTTTTTTTACGCGGCGGCCGCGGCGTTGCGGCTGGCGCGTTTCAATTCGCGGGCAGCAGTTCAGGACAAGCAATACTTTGAGGGACTACCCAGCCCCGCCGCCGCCGCCATTGTCGCGGCATTGATCTGGCTTGCGAGCGACCAAACCAACGTAGGGTTACCGGGATTGATTCTGGCCTTCGTGGTGACGGCTTCAGCAGGCGCACTCATGATCAGCCGTTTCGCTTATAACAGTTTCAAGCAAGTGAATGCCGGCGCCAAGGTGCGCTTCACCTACATTATCCTGGTGCCCCTGGCGTTCATTTTCATCTTTCTGCATCTGCCGACGAGTTTGTTGGTGCTGTTTGGACTGTATGCCTTGTCCGCGCCATCCATTTGGGTGTATCGCAAACTCCGGCGGCGAAATCGCACGCCGCTGCTGCGTCATGAATAGCGCACTGCGCCAGGAATATCTCACGGCCTTGGGCCTCGGCACGTGGGTGGCGAGGCATCCTACGGTACTGCCTCCCGGGGAGGTCACGCCGCCCGCGAGCGTTATGCAGCCCGCCGCGAACGTCGCGCCACCCGCGAGCGTTGGCCCGGCGGCGCGTGAGGCGGGTGTGGACTGGCCCGAGCTTCGCGCGCGGGTGGCGGCGTGCACGCGCTGCAGCTTGAGCAGCAGTCGTACCCAGACGGTTTTCGGCGTGGGCAACCAGCATGCAGAGTGGCTGGTGGTGGGTGAGGCGCCCGGCGCCGAGGAGGATGCCCGGGGCGAGCCATTTGTGGGCCGTGCGGGTCAGTTGCTAAACTCTATGCTGCGCGCACTGGGTTTGGCGCGTGAGCAGGTATACATTGCAAATGTCCTCAAGTGCCGGCCCCCCGGCAATCGCGATCCCACCCCCGCCGAAGCGGCCGAATGTCTACCCTATTTGGAGCAGCAGATCGGACTGTTGAAGCCAAAAATCATGTTGGTCGTAGGACGGATCGCCGCACAGAATTTGCTGCGCACCGATAAGACACTGGGAAGTTTGCGCCAGCAAGTGCACAAGTTCGGCATATCGCAAGTGCCTTTGGTGGTGACCTATCACCCGGCGTATTTGCTGCGCACGCCGACGGATAAACGCAAGACTTGGGAAGACCTGAAGTTCGCGCGCGATGTGTGCTCGCGTGTCTAGCGTCAAACAAGAGATCGGATTCGCGACCGTCGAGATCAGGCCCATGCACGAGCTCGATGTCCCGGTGGTGGCCGCCATCGAAAAGTCCGCGTATCAATTTCCCTGGAGCGAAGGGATTTTCCGCGATTGCCTGCGGGTGGGCTATGTGTGCCGCGTGCTCGACGTGGCCGGCGACATGGGCGGCTACGGCATCATGTCGATGGGCGCGGGCGAGGCGCATATCTTGAATGTGTGCGTGCGCGACGAATATCGTTGTCGAGGTTTCGCGCGTAAAGCCTTGTTGTACCTGCTAGAACGAGCGCGGCTCGCCGGCATGCAAGAAGCGTTTCTCGAGGTCCGGCCGTCGAATGTCGCCGCTGCGCGCCTGTATCATTCCTTGGGGTTCGAGCAGGTCGGCGTGCGTCGCGGATACTACCAAGCAACGGTGGGCCGCGAAGATGCCGCCGTGCTGCGCCGGCTGTTGACGCCCGATTCCCAATAGCCACACGCGGCACTCAAATATGCCGCGATAAAAATTAGCAAAATCAGTATCTTATAGATCTTATCTGATCTGTAAAAACAAGTAACGATTTCCTCTACAATGCCGGGCCGCATTGGGGAACTGGTTACAGGAAATTCAAGATCATGGCGAGTGGCTTATTGGCGGAGGAAGTCTGCAGAAGAAGAACTTTTGCGATCATCTCCCACCCCGACGCGGGTAAAACGACGCTAACCGAGAAACTGTTGTTGTTCGGCGGCGCGATTCAAATGGCAGGTACCGTGAAAGGCCGCAAGGCTACGCGCCATGCCACATCCGATTGGATGCGCCTCGAGCAGCAACGTGGGATCTCGGTGACCTCCTCGGTGATGCAGTTTCCCTTCAACGGCTGCATCGTCAATTTGTTGGACACACCCGGCCATGAGGATTTCTCCGAGGACACGTACCGGACTTTGACGGCCGTCGATTCGGCACTGATGGTGATCGACTGCGCCAAAGGGGTGGAGGAGCGCACCATCAAGCTGATGGATGTGTGCCGCCTGCGCGACACGCCCATCATGACTTTCGTCAACAAACTAGACCGCGACGGCCGCTCGCCCATCGAACTTCTGGATGAGATCGAGAGCGTGCTGAAGATTCAGTGCGCGCCGATTACCTGGCCCATCGGCATGGGCCGGGACTTGCTCGGCGTCTATCACCTGATCGAGGACACGATTTACGTCTACGTTCCGGTCGAAAAGGGCCGCGTGGGCAGCCATGAAACCATCGTCGGAATCGCGAGCGATGAGGCGCGGGAGTTCCTGGGCGATCGGTACGAGGCCTTCCTCGAAGAAGTCGACCTGGTGCGGGGCGCCAGCCCGCAATTCGATTTGCAGCGCTATCTGGCCGCCAAGCAAACCCCGGTTTTCTTCGGCTCGGCGGTCAACAACTTCGGCGTGCGCGAACTGCTGGCATCATTCGTCGCGCACTCCCCGCCGCCGCTACCGCGCCCGACACTGCAGCGGCCGGTGAGTGCGCTCGAGGAGAAATTGACCGGTTTCGTTTTCAAGATTCAGGCCAATATGGACCCGGGGCATCGGGATCGAATCGCTTTCATGCGTCTGTGTTCGGGGCGCTACGCGCGCGGCATGCGTCTGCATCATGTGCGGCTCGACAAGGATGTACGGGTCGCGGATGCGCTGACCTTCCTTGCCGCGGATCGCAGCCAGGCCGAGGAAGCCTATGCGGGGGACATCATTGGCCTGCACAACCACGGTACGATCAATATCGGCGACACCTTCAGCGAGGGTGAGAACCTCACTTTCACGGGCGTCCCGAATTTTGCGCCGGAAATCTTCAGGCGCGCGGTGCTCAAGGATCCGCTGCGGATGAAGGCGCTGCAAAAGGGATTGTCGCAGTTGTGCGAGGAGGGCGCCACGCAGCTGTTCAAACCGCTGCGCAACAATGATCTGATTCTCGGCGCCATTGGTCAGCTGCAATT
>Ga0210387_10001269_pt1 | contig 18969 bp, 13 predicted proteins | sample IncBWC7OmetaG_FD_160108 | JGI IMG/M metagenome (GOLD analysis project Ga0210387, IMG submission 160108) | Forest soil microbial communities from Barre Woods Harvard Forest LTER site, Petersham, Massachusetts, United States - Inc-BW-C-7-O ...
TATGCGGAAGTATCCGGCCGTTTCGCTGGGTGGTCCGGTGACGGGGCGCTCGCCGGTGATCGACGCTGCCGATGCTTCGATCGGGGCCAACGTGATGTACGTAGCGGACAATGATGGCCTGGTGTACGCGATTGCGACAGACACTGGGCAAATCCTGTGGGTGCTGAATCCAACGGGGCAGACGACCAACGGATTTGAGGCGGCGCCCTCGGTGCAAGTGAAGTCGTTCAGTGACAGCACGTTCACACTCACCCACGATCTGCTGGTGGTTGGAACGCGCAATGGCGCGTCGACTACAACAAACCGCATCGTAGGCATCGACGGAAACACGGGTGCGACGCTGTGGCAGACAATCGGAAATGGAAACGCAGGGGCTGCGATGGACATCATCAATTCGACGCCAACCGTCGACTTGGTGAATCACGCGATATGGGTAACGAGTCGGAGCGCCGGCGGCACAGGCCAGCCAAGCCTGTGGAAGTTGAATCCGAACACGGGCGCTGTGTTGGCAAAGACGGCACTAGGCGATACGGATGCTGACCCGACGCTCACAATTCCGAGCGATGTGTTATTCGTGGCAAACAATGCCGGGACGATTTTTGCGATTAACCCAGTGACGGGAGCGACGCTAGCTTCCGTTGCCGGCGGTGACGGCGCCATCATCACGTTTCCGGTGGTGCTCGGACTATCGTCGCCGTATACCGTCATCTTCTCGGGCCAAACTGCGGTCCACGCCATGACCTACAACAAGTCTTCCAATACTTTTGCGACATTGTGGTCGACTACGATAACAACACCGTCGGCACCGGTCGGATTCACCGGTTCCGCAGAGATTTATGTCGGCTCTGGCGATGGCAAGATCCACGAACTCAATGTGTCGAATGGAATGGATGTCAAGCAACGAACCGCGAATACCGGCCAACCGGGCATTGTGGGCGACCCGGCACTCGACTTGACGCTCTCGAGAATCTACATATCGACTAACGACCAGCGCGCATACGGATTTGCGTTCCCATTTTAAGTGAGGAAAGAGATGCGGATTTCACGAATTCGTGCGGAGCGTCGAATGCGGAGCGCGGCTCTGCTTGGATGTGCTGCACTGGCGATGACGATTGGGCTTTCGGCTTGTCAGATGGGATCTACCTCGGCGAACGGTGGCGGGAATCCTTCGCCCGCCGATGCCACAATTTCTTTTTGTGACGATGGCAACGCGAGCTGTACTCCTGCAACTTCCTTCAGCGTCGCAACGACTCGTGACCTCGTTGTGAACGTGAATTGGGATAATCTGCCTACGGGGACGCACGTGCAGCTGCTCGAAATCTCGATGCCGGGCGGCGGCCTCTACCAGGCAGAACAGAGCTCGTTCCTCATTGCGGACTCCTCGCACGCCACGCTGACCACCAGCCGCAGTGTGCCCGTAGCAGGCGCATGGATCTCCCAGCGGAGGATTACGGGCGAGTGGAGCGTTCGCGTATCACTCGACGGCAAGGCAATTACATCTCAGACGGTACAGCTCAACCCCTGATGAGCCCATCATCGGCCTGCGTTACCGCCCGGATCGAATCCGCGAAGTCTTCCTCACGTCGAGGGACTGCCGCTTCCAACCAAATTGCCGAGAAGATTCGTACGAATGGTTCCGTATGTTTCCGTGTCTTTGGGGCGAGCATGTTTCCGTGGATTCGTTCCGGAGATCTAGTTTTTGCCCGAAGCATTGGATATGAGCAAGCCGCGCCGGGAGATGTGGTTCTATATGAGCGTGACGAGAGGATATTCGTGCACCGTGTGATCCTACGCGCTTCGCCCGATGCCAGGCTAATTACCAAGGGCGACGCGCTCGACCGGGAAGATGCGCCGCTCTCGCGCAGCGAGTTTCTCGGGCGCGTGATTCGAATTCACCGCGACACCCGGCATATTGACATCGAATCGCTCGGATGGGTGTTGGCGGGACGACTATTGGCGGGCATTTCCAGAGCGAGTTCGTTCGTGTACCGCCCGGGAAGGGCGCTCAAGCATTTGCTAGTGGGATAGGAAAAGAAATTCGTAAGCAGGAAAGGGCCTTCTTCGCTCAGTCCGCCGGCCGGAATAAAGCCAACCTTCTGAAAAACTGCCTGAGCTTTCGGTCTTCCTAGAAAATCAAGAAAGGCCTTCGCCGCTTATTGCGATTAGCGTGAGGAAATGGTGGGGTACCGAAGAAAGCGATCAGCCGCGGATGATCATCACTTCGGTGGACTTGATGAGAGCGGCGGCCGTCTGACCTTTCTTTAGACGCATTTCACGGACTGCGTCGGCGGTGATGATGGAAGTAATATGCTGGCCGCCGATCGAAAGAGTCACCTGCGCCATCAGCCCACTGGTCTTAATGTCCGTCACTCGGCCGACGAGCTGATTTCGGCCACTAATGCGGCGGAAATTTGTTCTGCGCTCCGCCACTTCGCCGCGCTCGGAGGCCCTGTAGAGAAACCGGTCGATTTCCTTTTCGGGGACACGGTGATGGCCGCCCGCGGTCTTGACCGTGCTGATCTTTCGCTTATAGATCCATTGTTTCAGCGTGGGATAGCTAACGCCGAGAACTTGCGCTGCGTCGCGTGGTGTGAATAGTTTCGATTGGGCCATGGCCAACCCAGCTTGGCACTTCAACTGCCGCTTGTAAAGATGTGGAACAGGGTGGGCAGGGTGCCGAGGCAGATTTTACGAGGGATTCACGGGCAAGCGCGTCATAACTGGGGTAGAATCGGGGCCTAAAGTCGAGGGTGGCACAGGCGCGAATCCGTTTGATGCGCGACCTCTCAGGGTGACGGTCTCCGGACTTCAGCAACGCCTTCAACGCGAGACCCGGCCTCCGCGGTACCGAGATTGATTTCGTTGGATAAGCGATGAGCTTCGAATTTCAAATTCTAAGAATTGGACGAAAAGAGGGAGACTAATGAGCACAACTGCCACGACCACCCCGCAAGGCCAGGATCCCAAGCGTTCGCAGAATCCGCTGAAGGAATTGAACAAGTTCGGACAATCGGTTTGGCTCGACTTTATCCGTCGAAGCCTGATTTCGACAGGCGAGCTCGCGCGGCTGATCTCGCAGGATGGACTGCGAGGAGTGACTTCCAATCCTTCGATCTTCGAAAAGGCGATCACCGGAAGCACCGACTACACGAAGACTCTCGAAGAATTGAGCGCGAAAAAAGGGCTGGACGCGAAGGCGATCTACGAAACACTGGCGATACGCGACATTCAGGATGCGGCGGACGTACTGCGCCCCGTCTACGACCAGACGAAGCGGCGCGATGGTTATGTGAGCCTAGAAGTGGCGCCGTATCTTGCGCACAAGACGCAGGAGACTCTCGACGAAGCACGCCGGCTCTGGAAAGCGGTGGGCCGCGAAAATTTGATGGTGAAAGTCCCTGGAACGACGGAAGGAATTCCGGCGATTCAGCAACTCATCAGCGAGGGAATCAACATCAACGTGACGCTGCTGTTCGCGCAGGACGTATACGAGCGCGTGGCCGAAGCATACATCGCGGGACTTGAAGCGCTTGCAAAATCCGGAGGCGACGTGAGCCGGGTTGGCAGCGTGGCGAGCTTCTTCGTCAGCCGGATTGATACGCTGATCGATAGCCAAATTGCGGATCGCATCAAGAAAACACAGAACTCTGCGGAGCAAGCGACACTCCATGATCTGCAGGGCAAGGTGGCGATCGCAAACGCAAAACTCACGTATCAAGCTTATAAGAAAATTTTCAGCGGTCCGCGGTGGGACAAGCTTGCTGCTGCGGGCGCTCAGACACAACGCGTTCTGTGGGCCAGCACGAGCACGAAGAATCCGGCGTTTACGGATGTGCTGTACGTCGAAGAATTGATTGGACCGGACACAGTGGACACGATTCCTCCTGCGACGTACGACGCGTTCCGCGACCATGGCAAACCGCGCGCGAGCCTGGAAGAAAACGTCCCGGCTGCGCAAGCTACGATGGACACCCTGAAGCGCGTTGGGATTTCGATGAAGGCCGCGACGGATCAGCTCACAGAAGAAGGCGTGAAGCTTTTCGCCGATGCTTTCGATAAGCTGCTCGCAGCGGTGGGAAAACATGCAACCACGTCTGCTACTTCCGCGGTAAACAATCTCACTTACAAGCTGCCTGATAACCTCGCTACCGCCGTCAAAGCGACACTCGAAGATTGGAAAACGAATGGCAAGGTGAAGCGCTTGTGGGCGCGTGATGCATCGCTTTGGACGAACGCGGACGAGGCAAATTGGCTGGGCTGGCTCACCGTAGCTGACGATGAGATTGCACATAGCCGCGATTTCAAGCAGGTAGCTGACGACGTTCGCCAGGGCGGATTCACGCACGCGGTTTTGCTGGGGATGGGAGGTTCAAGCTTGTGCGTGGAAGTATTGAAGCTCACGTACGGCAAGATCGAAGGTCATCCGGAAATTCTCGTGCTCGACTCGACTGATCCAGCGGAGATTCGGGCACTCGCGAGCAAGCTCGACATGAAGAAGACGATTTTCATTGTGTCAAGCAAGTCTGGCGGCACGCTCGAGCCGAATATTTTCAAACAATATTTCTTCGAACAGGTGAAGCAGGCAGTTGGCCGGGAGGAAGCGCCGAAGCGCTTTATAGCAATTACCGATCCAGGATCGCACATGCAGAAAGTAGCCGAGGGCGATGGCTTTCGCCACATTTTCTACGGTTTGCCAAGCATCGGCGGACGCTATTCGGCGCTCTCGAATTTCGGAATGATTCCCGGCGCCATTCAGGGTCTTGATATTCCAAAGTTCCTCGACCGAGTAGAGGAAATGGTGCATGCGTGCGCGTCAGTGGTGCCGGCCGACGAGAATCCCGGCGCAATTCTGGGCGCAATTCTCGGAACGCTGCAAAAAACTGGACGCGATAAGGTTACGATTTTCACATCGCCGGGTATTTCGGACCTCGGAGCGTGGCTCGAGCAGTTGCTTGCGGAATCCACGGGGAAGCAAGGGAAAGGGCTCATCCCCGTTGATCGCGAATCGATTGGAGCGCCCGAAGTCTACGGGAACGATCGAATTTTCGCCTATGTGCGTCTGCAGAATGCACCGGATGTGAAGCAGGATGCGGCGGTAGCGGCACTCGAGAAAGCCGGGCAGCCCGTAGTCCGAATTTCCGTGCCGGATACCGGCGAGCTTGGCCAGGAGTTTTTCCGCTGGGAGATTGCGACGGCGGTGGCTGGATCGATCATCGGGATCAACGCGTTCAACCAGCCGGACGTTGAGGCCAGCAAGATCGAAACGAAAAAACTCACGTCTGAATATGAAGCGAAAGGATCGCTCCCCGCGGAACATCCGTTCTTCGAGGGTGGCGGAGTGAAGCTCTACAGCGACGAGAAGAACGTCGCGGAGCTGAAGAAAACCGCTGGCGGGGACTTGACGTTAACCGGATACCTACGAGCGCATTTGAATCGCTTGCACGCAGGCGATTACTTCGCATTGCTCGCTTATATCGATATGAATGAGGCGAACGAGACGCAGCTTCAAACGACTCGTCATTTTGTTCGCGACAAGAAGCGCGTGGCGACGTGCCTTGGTTTCGGTCCGCGGTTCCTACATTCCACGGGACAGGCTTACAAAGGCGGTCCGAACTCCGGAGTGTTTCTTCAGATCACGTGTGATGATGCCGTTGATATACCGGTGCCGGGCCAGAAATACACGTTCGGCGTCGTAAAGGCAGCGCAGGCGCGCGGAGATTTTCAAGTCTTGGCAGAACGGGATCGCCGTGCGCTTCGAATTCACCTGGGAGCAGATGTCGCTGCGGGCCTGCGAAACCTCCACAGTGCGATTCGGCAGGCGTTGCTGTAATCGCACCGAAATCAGGCGGAGGCTGAATTCATGGATTCGTGTGATCCGGTAAAACCGGCGCAGGACGAGCGCGGCCAACCCGCCGAAGCCTGCGCCATGGTGATCTTCGGCGCGGGCGGGGATTTAACGAAGCGCAAGCTTTTCCCCGCTCTGTACAATCTCGCCAAGAGCAAGTTACTTCCGCAGAACTTCGCAATCATCGGCGCCTCCCGCGAGGAATATTCCACGGAGCAGTTTCGGCAGAAGACTACCGCGGACATGAAGGAGTTTCTCTCGGGAGCGTACGGAGACGCCTGGGACTGGTTTGCGAATCGTCTCTACTATATTCCGGGCGATTTCAACGATCCTGCGCTTTATAAAAAAATTCAGGATCAGCTCGCCCAAGTGGATAAGCAACATGAGACGTGCGGCAACCGGCTGTTCTACCTCGCGACTAGCCCCACTTTTTTCCCGATTGTCGTGAAGCAGCTCGGCGCTGCCGGACTTACCACCTGCGAAGGCGATACGTGGAAGCGCGTTGTAATTGAAAAGCCTTTCGGGCACGATTTTGCTTCAGCGGTGGCGTTGAATCGCGATATTGGCCAAGTGCTGCAGGAAAAACAGATTTATCGCATCGATCATTATCTTGGCAAAGAAACGGTTCAGAACATTTTGGCGTTCCGTTTTGCGAATGGGATTTTCGAGCCGGTGTGGAATCGCCGGTATGTCGATCACGTGCAGATCACGGTGGCTGAAGAACTCGGAGTGGAGCTTCGCGGAGATTATTACGACCGTGCAGGCGCCCTCCGCGACATGGTGCCGAATCACATCTGCCAGCTCATTACGTTGATGGCGATGGAACCGCCGATATCGTTCGAAGCGGATTCTGTCCACGACGAACAAACGAAAGTGCTGCGCGCGATTCAGCCGCTCAATCCCGAGCAAGTGCTTACACACGCAGTTCGTGGCCAGTACGATGCCGGCACGATTGGCGGCAAATCAGTCCCCGCGTATCGATCCGAGCCGAATGTTCCCAAGGATTCGACCACCGAAACGTATGTCGCGATGGCACTGCATATCGATAACTGGCGCTGGGCCAGCGTGCCGTTCTATCTTCGAACTGGAAAGCGGATGGCGACGCGCGTAACCGAGATCGTTGTTCGATTCCGCCGGCCGCCGTTTGTCTTGTTCCGCAAGACGCCGGTTGAAAGCATTCCTTCGAACGAACTGGTGATCAGCATCCAACCGAACGAGGGAGTCTCGCTGAGCTTCGAGGCCAAAGTGCCCGGACCAGTCGTGCGATTAGGCGCGGTTGATATGAATTTCGAATACGCGGATTATTTTGGCACCCAACCTTCCACTGGCTACGAAACGCTTTTGTATGACTGCATGATGGGCGACCCGACCCTTTTTCAGCGCGCTGACATGGTCGAAGCCGGCTGGAGCGTAGTTCAGCCGATTCTGGATGTTTGGAAAGCCCTGCCACCGCGAGATTTTCCCAACTATGCTGCAGGCTCATGGGGGCCGGAACAGGCAGATGAAATGCTTCGCCGCGACGGGCGCGAATGGCGCGACCCTCTCAGACAGCGCGGGAAGGTTCGAAACGCCACTGATGCGACGAAGGCCGCGGCCGCTGCGTCGCAACCGAACTCCACCACGAAAGCTTAAGTTGCACCCCTCGCGAACATCCTCAAGAATGACAAGTCGCTCGAAAGCACTTCGTTCGCATGGGGCGGGGAACAGTGACGAATTATATCGGCGCGCTTGATCAAGGAACTACGAGCACGCGATTTATCGTCTTCGATCGCGCCGGTAAAGTTGTTTCACTCGCCCAGAAAGAACACCGGCAAATCTATCCTCAGCCCGGATGGGTAGAACACGATCCGGAAGAAATTTGGGCGAACACACAACATGTCATTGCCGAGGCGATGAGGCAAAGCAGCCTTGATCATTCCGATCTAGCCGCGATTGCCATCACGAACCAGCGCGAGACGGTGGTCTTATGGGATCGCAAAACCGGACGACCCGCTGGCAACGCTATCGTATGGCAGGACACGCGCACCGACGAATATGTCAGCGAGTACTCACAGAACGGCGGGCAGGACCGGTATCGGTCGAAGACCGGGCTGCCCCTGGCGACCTATTTCAGCGGACTGAAAATCCGTTGGTTGCTGAAGAATATCGGTGGTCTTCGAGAAAAAGCCGAGGCCGGCGAAATCTTGTTCGGGAATATCGATACTTATTTGGTGTGGAAACTCACTGGCGGGTCGCCGAACGGCGAACATGTCACAGACGTCTCGAACGCGAGCCGCACGCAGTTGATGAATCTTGAAACACTCGCCTGGGATCGCGAAATTCTCTCTGACTTTGAAATTCCAGCGGCGATGCTTCCGCAAATCCGCTCCAGCAGTGAAGTATACGGGAGCGCGCAGCTCGATGCTGTTAAGGGTGTACGTATCGCCGGAATTCTCGGCGATCAGCAAGCGGCGCTCGTCGGGCAGACGTGTTTCAAGAAAGGCGAAGCAAAAAACACTTATGGGACGGGCTGCTTTCTACTCATGAATACGGGCGAGCGGCCGATCCAATCGCAGCACGGTTTGCTAACAACGGTGGCCTACAAATTCGGAGAGCAACCGGTGCGGTACGCTCTTGAAGGCAGCATTGCGATCACCGGTGCGCTCGTGCAATGGCTTCGCGACAATTTGACGTTAATCGAAAAAAGCTCGGACATCGACTCTCTGGCGAAATCCGTCGAAGACAATGGCGGGGTATATTTCGTTCCGGCATTTTCCGGCTTGTACGCTCCGTACTGGAAGGCGAATGCGCGAGGAGTGATCGCCGGCCTCACGCGATACGCGAACCGCGGACACATCGCCCGTGCGGCTCTTGAAGCGACGGCGTTTCAGGTGCGAGAAGTTGTAGAAGCGATGGAAAGCGACTCGGGCATACATCTCAATGTGTTGCGCACCGATGGTGGTATGGTGACGAACGATCTTCTGATGCAGTTCCAGGCAGATATTCTGGATCGCCCAGTGGCCCGGTCGGCGGTTCAAGAGACCACCTCACTCGGAGCTGCGTATGCAGCGGGGCTTGCGGTGGGTTTTTACAAGGATTGCGAGGAACTGTGTTCCCATTGGGCGGTCGATCGCACGTGGGAACCCGCCACGGACAGGGCCACTCGAGATAAGCTTTTCCGAATGTGGAAAAAAGCTGTCACGCGCACATTTGACTGGGTCGACTGATCGTTAATTCCGTCGAGCCGAGGAGGAATACTCATGAGCGCAATCACAGTTCCCGGATTCGTAAGCAAGCCAAGCAAATATTCCGTGCCTGAGACGATCGCCCGCTTGAGTGCGATCCTTAAAACGAAACGCATCGCGATTTTTGCGCTCGTTGACCACAGCGGCGAAGCCGATAAAGCCGGGCTGAAGATGCGCCCAACACAACTGCTAATTTTCGGGAATCCGAAGGGAGGTACGCCTCTAATGCTCGCAGCGCCTTCCGTCGCCATCGATCTGCCGCTAAAGGCTCTCGTCTGGCAGGACGAAGAGGGCAAAGTCTGGCTCAGTTTTAATTCTCCCGATTACCTGCAGCAGCGCCACGGATTTCCCGCTGATCTCGAAAAAAATATATCCGTAATTGAACCGCTCCTCGATCAGGCGCTCGCTTAGTTCGCGCCATCCTCCAGCCCGCGCGAACGGCTTCCAGACTTGCATCCCCAATACTCCGTAGTGTATACACTGGCGCAGGCCTTCAGCATTCAGCTTCCGAAACGATCTTTTCGTGATGTATTTCGTTCGTATAGACGGCGTCGAATGCCTCAGTCCGACGCGAATTCCAAATGGAGCGCGATGAGTGCATCTCAAGCAGGCGGATCACCCGCGACACACACAAAACTTACAGGTGAGCAGATCACTGGCTTTTGGGGTGCATGGGCTGGATGGACTCTCGATGGCATGGATTCGTTTATCTATGCGTTGGTCCTGAGTCCCGCACTCACGGAACTCCTTCCGAAATCCGGCATCGCGAGCACGCCGGGAAACGTCGGTCTTGCCGGATCAATCCTTTTCGCGCTGTTCCTAATCGGTTGGGGATTATCTTTTCTCTGGGGTCCAGTGGCCGACCGTTTTGGACGGGCTCGCGTGTTAGCGGCCACGATTCTCGTATATGCGGTCTTCACTGGCGCGGCGGCGCTTTCGCAAACCGTCTGGGAGCTTGCCCTGTTTCGACTGCTCGCAGGAATCGGCATCGGCGGAGAGTGGGCGCTTGCGGGAACATACGTGGCGGAGGCGTGGCCGGAAGATCGCCGGAAGATGGGCGCGGGATATCTTCAAACGGGCTACTACACGGGATTTTTTATCGCGGCAGCTCTGAATTTCACCGTCGGAGCGCACTACGGTTGGCGTGCGATGTTTCTTTGCGGACTTTCGCCGGTAATCGTTGCGTTTCTTATTCGCCTTCGCGTGAAGGAACCGGAGCGATGGAAAAAAACCGCAGAAGTGGTCGCGGTTCGCCGTCGCAGCACTCTCCGAGAAATCTTCAACTCGCAATATCGCCGCCGCACGATCGTGAATACGGCACTGCTGACGGTTGCTATAATCGGTCTGTGGGCTGGGTCCGTCTACGAGCCTACCGCCATTATTACTCTGGCGAAAAAAGCCGGAATGCCTGCCGTGGAGGCAGTTCGCACGGCTTCTTATGGAACCGGACTACTTTCGATCGGCACGATTCTAGGATGCCTCGCGTTGCCATGGCTCGCCGAACGCACGAGCCGCAGGCGCACGCTTGCGTTTTATTTTCTCGGCATGGGAGTTTTCATAATCCTGACATTCGGCTGGGCGTTCTACCTGCCGAACGCGCTGCACCTGTTTATTGCGCTCCTGTTCTTTCTGGGATTCTTCGGCGGCAATTTTGCGATGTTCAGCTTGTGGCTGCCCGAGCAGTATGAAACGTCGGTCCGCGCCACGGCTTTTGCGTTTGCCACGTCGTTCGGGCGTTTCGTGGGCGCGGGAGTAAATTTTGCACTGGGGGCGATGGTTCGGAATTCGGGCTCGCTTGGCAAGCCGGTGGCGTACACGGCTATCGCGTTTGCGATTGGATTGCTGATAATTCCGTTCGGCTATGAAACAACTGGGAAACGGCTACCTGACTGAACTGAGTATGCCAGTCGACGCGGAAATTGAGAGATGCGAGCTATGGCTCGAAGCGTAAACCCTTGTCCATCCAATTTGTTGCTTTCGGAATCGAACTAACCGTAACATAGAGACAATGCAGCGGACCCATCGCCAGATCGCCTTGATTCGAATCGCCGTCGTAATGCTGCTGGCGTCGCTGACTGTCTTTTCCACGCTCGCGAAGAACGCGCAATACCTGCCGAAATCGAATCTCGCGAGCTACCTCTCCATTGCCAGCAAGATGAAGACGGATTGTGCCCCGGTCACCGTCGAAGCCCCTCCCGTGGAGCGGCAGGCTAGTTCCATCGCGGCACCTGTTCAGCCGGCGCCATTATCGTTCGTTGATCGCGGCGAAGAGCGCGAAACACGGTTCGTCGACACTATCGGCGCGTCTGTTTCTGTGCGGCGCCGTCCTCCTCCTGTTTCACTCTCCTAGCACCATCGCGTTTCCTTAGCTCTACACAATTCGTTCAAATCGCAAGTGGGCCAGTTTAATTGTCGCTGAGTGTACAGCGTCGATTCCCATCGAAACGATTCGAGGAGCCTCTAGAAACTTGGAGCGCCGCGTGAATCAATGAATTCAAAGAGTTGTAAGTATCCAGTCCTGTTGCTAGCGGTTGCTGGCTTGTTGGGCGGCTGCGGCGGCACGAATAAGAGCAATGCCAGCGGCGTGACGAATGCTCCGCGCGTAGCCGTAGTCAAAGTCACGCGGCAAGATTTGACTAGCAAACTCGAGATTGCCTCCGAGTTTCAGCCATTTCAGGAAATCGATGTCTACGCAAAAGTTTCCGGATACATCAAGAAGCTGTACGTGGATTGGGGGACGCACGTGAAACAGGGGCAGCTGCTTGCAGTGCTTGAGATCCCGGAGCTGCAGCAGCAACTCGCGCAAGACGAAGCGGCCGTTCGTCGCAGCGAACAAGATGTCGAGCGATACCGCGAAGAGCTGGGACGAGCGCAATCGGCATACAGTGTTGCGCACGTCTCGTTCACGCGCCTGGCGGATGTGCAGAAGTCGCGGCCTGAGCTTGTGGCCCAACAGGACATCGACGTAGCGCAAGGGAAAGACCTGGAAGCGAGCGCCGCGGTTTCTGGAGCGAAAGACGCGCTCGCAGGAGCCGAACAAGCTGCGATCGCCTCGAAAGCCGCTCTCGAGAAGGATCGCGCGATGTTTGCGTATGCGCGCATGACGGCTCCTTTTGACGGAGTCGTGACGCAAATCAATGCGTACACCGGCGCCCTACTTCCCGCTGGTACTGGTTCCGGTAAAAGCGATTCGGCGCTTTGCCGCCTTTCGCAGAATGATTTGTTGCGCCTTGTGATTCCCATTCCTGAGCGAGCCGTCCCGGATATTCATGTTGGTGAGGATGTTTCGGTCAACGTCTCGGCACTGAAGAAGACATTCACGGGCAAAATTGTTCGATTCTCCGACCAAATCGATAGCGGCACGCGAACGATGCACACTGAAGTCAACGTTCCTAATCCCCAATTCGAATTGGTGCCCGGAATGTATGCATCCGTGCAGCTCCCCCTGCATACGGTGGGGAATGTACTCACACTCCCGGTTCAGGCCGTTCAATCCGAAGGAGAGGGCCGCGGCTCGGTGCTGGCCGTGAACCTCAGCAACCAGCTTGAGAGAAAGGATGTCTCGCTCGGCCTGCAGACGGCGAATCGCGTCGAAATTGTCTCCGGGCTGGCGGAGAACGAACTGGTGGTCTACGGAGAGCAAGGTCAGTACAGGCTGGGGGAACGAGTGGAACCAAAACTCGTTGAACCGTCCGAGATGGAATAGGAGTTTGAATGCCGTCATTTTCACTGCGACATCCGTATTTCATCGTCGTCATCTGCTTGTTCGTGTGCGTGCTCGGGCTGACGAGCATTGTCCAGATGCCCGTCGACATGTTTCCGCCGATCAATATTCCTGTGGTGCTCGTTGCCACGTTTTACAACGGCATGCCTCCCGAGCAGATCGAAGCAGACATCACTGACACGTTCGAGCGCTTTTTTACGCTGGGCAGTGGCATCGACCACATGGAATCGCGATCGATGTCGGGCGTGAGCCTGATCAAGATCTATTTCCAGCCGGGAACCGACGCGAACGCCGACGTGACGCAAATTTCAAATCTTGCGATGGCCGATCTTCGTCGTCTACCGCAGGGGACTTTGCCTCCCGTCGTGATGAAAGTGGACGCGTCGAGCCTGCCCGTTTGCCTTTTGACCGTCGACGGAAAGGGCTTAGACGAAACGCAACTTCACGACTACTTGCAATTTCAAATTCGCAATCAGATTGCTGGAGTCCCGGGCGCGACGGTGCCGCCGCCGTACGGAGGACGCACGCGCCAAGTGATGATTTACGTCGATCCGCTGAAGTTGCAGGCACATCAACTGAGCCCAATGGACGTGGTGCGTGCAACGGATGCTTCGAATTTAATTCTTCCTGCTGGCGACGTCCGCATCGGCCCGATGGATTACAACCTCTACACGAATGCACAGGTGGATGATGCTAAGTCGTTGAATGGAGTACCACTGAAAACCGAGGGACAGCGGTCAGTCTTTATTGGCGATGTAGGAAATGCCGTGGACGGAGCAGCCCTGCAGTACAACATCGTGCGCGTGAATGGGCAACGGTCGGTCTACGTACCGATCCTGAAGCAAGGCGGAAACACAAACACGATCGAAGTAGTGGACGGAATCCGCAAAGCCATCAAATCTTTGCGCGACATTCCGTCGCAATTGAATACGCACGTGGTGTTTGACCAATCTCTGTTCGTGAAGCAAGCGATTTCGACGGTGCTGCGCGAAGGGGGCGTCGGCTTGGTGCTCACCGCGATAATGATCCTTGTTTTTCTGGGTAGTCCGCGCGCGACCGCGGCTGTTTTTCTTTCCATTCCTCTTTCGGTGATGATCACGTTTTTCATCCTTCACTCAGCAAACAAGACGATCGACAGCATGGTACTGAGTGGTCTTGCGCTTGCGTTTTCGCGGTTGATCGATGATTCGGTGGTGGTGCTCGAAAACATTTTTCGTCACATCGAAATGGGCGAAGAACCGCTTGTGGCTGCAGAGCTCGGGGCCAACGAGGTGTCGCTGGCGGTGCTGGCGATCGTGCTGGTTGCCGTCGTCGTGTTCTTTCCGGTCACGTTGCTGTTCGGCGTGAGCAAGTATCTGTTTACGGCCCTCGCGCTCGGAATCGTGATTGCGCTCTTCGCTTCGTATTTTGTGGCGATGTCAGTCGTGCCTTTATATTGCGCGCACGTTCTGAAGGGTTTTCACGAGCATATCGGCCACGCTGAATCGAGAGGCTCGTTACTCACGCGGTTTCATTTTTGGTTCAACAACAGATTTGACCGGATGCTCGGATATTACGACCGTGGGGTTCAGAAGGCACTCGATCACCCAAAGTTGGTGGTATTCGGATTTCTCGGAGTATTTCTGCTCAGCTTCGCGCTCTATCCGCTTGTGGGAGTTTCGTTCTATCCGCGGACGGACGCTGGGCAATTCGTGATCAACGTCAAGGCCCCGACTGGCACTCGTCTCGAGCTGAGCGAAGCTTACGTGAAAAAAGTGGAGGAAGTCGTCCGCCAGGTGGTGCCTGCCGACGAGCTGAATACCGTTGTATCGAATGTGGGGTTGATGTCCGACTTGTCGGCGCTGTTTACTCCGAATTCGGGAATGCACACTGCGTTCGTGCAGGTGGGATTGAGGGAAGACCACCGCGTGAGCAGCTTCGCTTACATGAATCGTGTTCGCGAGCGCGTCGCCTCTGAGCTGCCGCAATTGCGTACATATTTCCAGTCGGGCGGCCTCGTCGATGCGGTTTTGAACCAAGGTATGCCAGCCCCAATTGACGTTCAGGTGAGCGGCATGGATTTGCATGTGGCAGACGGAATCGCTCAGGACCTGGCGGGGAAATTCAAGGCATTGCGGGGCGTAGCTGACGTCTACGTGCCGCAGGACATGGATTATCCCTCGTTGAGAGTGAACGTGGACCGAGCGAGATCAAGCGAACTGGGACTCGATCCTAAGGAAGTAGTGGACAACCTCATTACCGCGCTCACATCGAACGCAATGATCGCCCCGAGCTATTGGGTAGATCCGAAGAGCGGCAACAACTACTTCGTGACCGTGCAGTATCCGGAGAACCAGGTGAAATCGATCGAAGACCTGAAAACGATGCCCTTGCACGCACCGAACTTGAAGCTTCCAACATCGCTCGATCAGGTGGCGGACGTCAGCACGATGCTGACGCCGACGGAAGTGGACCACTATCAGCTTCAGCGAACGATCGACGTCTATGTGGCCCCATCCGGAGAGGATTTGGGCAAGCCGGTAAATGAAATCGCGCAAATTCTGAAAGATACCAAGTTGCCGGCGAACATGCGCGTGAACATCCGCGGCTTGGTTACGACGATGCAGTCGTCATTTCGTAGTTTTGGGTTCGGGCTGTTGCTCTCTGTCTTGCTCGTTTATCTTGTGCTGGTCGCCCAGTTTTCGTCTTTTGTTGATCCATTCCTGATAATTCTCGCGGTTCCGACAGGTCTCGTAGGCGTGATGCTGACACTCGCGTTTACAGATACCTCGCTGAACGTGCAGTCGCTAATGGGAATCTTGATGCTCACTGGAATGGGTGTCTCGAACAGCATTTTGATTGTGGATTTCGCCAAGCGCCTGCGCGAAGAAGGACGCAGCGTCCGGGATGCGGTCGCACATTCCTGTCGAATTCGTCTACGACCCATTTTGATGACCTCACTTGCAACCATCGTTGGCTTGCTTCCAATGGCATTCAAACTCGAAGTAGGTAGCGAATCATACGCGCCGCTCGCCCGCGTGATCATCGGGGGACTTACGGCAGCAGTGGCTCTGACGATCTTTGTCGTCCCGGCGGCTTATCTGTTGATGTATCGAGGGAGTGAAGAAACAGCTGCGCCCGCCGTAGCGCCGGAGGCTCAATCGTGAAATTTCGTAAATTTCATCTCAGCTTCATGATCTTGATTTTCTTCGGATTGGCCATTCAACCTGCCGTAGCGCAGTCACCGCAAGAACTAACGCTGCAAGATGCCGAAAAACTCGCGGTTCAGAATCATCCGCAGATCCAAGCAGCTACCTACCTCGCTTCGGCAGCCCAGGCGCGCGTCACCGAAGCCAAATCAGTCTACTATCCGCAGGCTTACGGCAGCTTGACGGGTGCATATGCCGAGACGAATAGCCGCATTGCAGCCGGCGGCCTGAACAATCCTATCGTTTACGATCGCTATGCGAACGGGATCACGATCAATCAATTCATTACTGATTTTGGACGGACGCACGAACTTGTAAAGAGTTCGAAGCTTCAGGCCCAGGCCGAGCAGCAAAACGTGGTGCGCACGCGCGCGGATGTGCTCTTGCAAGTCGACCAAACATACTACGGAGTGTTGAAGGCGCAAGCCGTGTTGCGAGTAGCTGAAGAGACTGTGAAAGCGCGCCAACTCGTCTCCGAGCAAATCACGACTCTTCAGAAGAACAAGCTGAAATCCGGTTTGGACGTGAGCTTTGCGAATGTCGACCTCGCGCAAGCGCAGCTCCTTCTAATTCAGGCTCAGAATGACTTACAAGCGTCCTGGGCGGATCTGTCAGCGGCTCTGGGACTCTCCGAGGAACGGACGTTCGTATTGACGGATCCGGCAGCCCCTGAACCACCCACGCAGGATTTTGAAACGGTCTTGCAGCAGGCTTTGCAGAACCGTCCAGAGTTGCTCGGGCAGCGTCTTGAGACACAGTCAGCACAAAGTTATGCCGCCGCCGAACGCGATCTTTGGCTGCCCACGCTAAGCGGCGTGGGAACAGCTGGACTGATTCCGTATCGCGTGAGCTCTCTTTCGTCCCGTTATGCAGCTGCGGGATTCAACATGAACGTTCCGATTTTCAATGGCCACTTGTTTGGTGCGCTGCGCTCAGAAGCGACATCGCACGCTCATGCTCAGGAGCAATACCTGCGAGACATTCAGAACAGGATTACACGTGACGTCCGCACCGCTTGGCTGAACGCAAACTCAGGCTATCAGCGCCTATCCGTCACGAATCAGTTCGTAGACCAGGCGCGGCAGGCGCTCGAGCTGGCGCAGGCGCGCTACAAACTGGGACTGAGCTCGATTATCGAACTCAGCCAGGCGCAGCTCAACGAGACCCAGGCCGAAATTGCAGACGCCAGCGCAAAATACGATTACGAGAATCAATATTCGGCGCTTAATTATCAGATGGGCCTTCTCCATTAGGCTACCCGGCGCACATCGCCCGAGATTGCACTCTCGTGCAAATCGGAATTCTGTGACAAAGTAGTGAGCGATGGCCGAATCGGGGACCTCTTCACTCTCGCAGAGAGTTGCTTTCACCAATCCAGGCTTCGCGCTTTTTCTCGCCGCTCGCTGGTTTATAATCGCTTGTTTGGAAATGCAGTCCGTCGCGGTCGGATGGCAGATTTACCAGATCACGCACCGCACGCTCGACCTTGGCCTCATCGGGCTGGCGCAATTTTTCCCCGGAATCCTGCTGTTCCTGGTCTCCGGCCACGCGGTCGACCGCTTCAACCGCCGAAGTATCTTATTTGCGTGCTATGCGGGCTTCACAATCTGTCCCGCCCTTCTATTCTGGATTTCCGCTCACGGCGTCCAATCGGTGCGTTGGATCTACGCGGTGATTGTTCTTCTCGGGGTCGTACGAGCGTTTAACTTCCCAGCTACTCGCGCGATCATTCCGCAAATCGTGCCCGAGGAACACTTGCAGAATGCCATCGCGTGGGCCTCGACTACATTTCAGAGCGCCACGATACTCGGCCCCTCCATCGGCGGCGTGATTTATGCTGTTTCGAAAAGCCCCCTGGCCGTATACGCAACCTCGATGGTGCTTTCCGCCGCCGCCATGCTTTCGATACTAGGCGTTAATCCGGTATCCAAAACCCGTCCTCGTGAACCAATCAGCCTCAAGACGGTTCTCGCCGGTCTGCACTACATTTGGCACAAGAAAATAATACTCGGTTCGATCTCGCTCGATCTTTTTGCAGTTCTTCTGGGCGGTGCCGTCGCGTTGCTACCCGCGTATGCTCACGACATTCTCAGGACTGGGCCCTGGGGCCTCGGCCTACTCAGGTGCGCTCCGGGGATCGGCGCGGCAGCGATGGCGGTTTTTCTCGCCTATCGCCCGCTTCGAAAAAAAACTGGCGTCACGATGTTCGTGTGCGTGGGCGCGTATGGAGTGTTCACGATTCTTTTTGGGCTTTCGCACAACCTCTACCTTTCAATGGTTGCGCTCGTGCTCCTGGGCGCCAGCGACATGGTGAGTGTGATCATTCGCGCCGTGCTGATTCAGGTGGCGACGCCCGACGAGATGCGCGGCCGTGTGAACGCCGTGGATATGGTCTTCATCGGTGCGTCAAATGAACTGGGCCAAGCAGAATCCGGATTCACCGCGAGCTGGCTCGGCACAGTGCCGGCGGTAGTGCTGGGAGGGGTTGGGGCGCTCGTGGTGACGGCACTTTGGGCGTGGGGATTCCCGGAATTGCGGCGAGCGGATCAACTTACGAGCGTGCAAAGCGACGCCTAGTGTTCCTGAAGCTCGCGCATTGGCTGGCGTGACAAGACGTCAGGCGATTGGCTTTTCGGGAACTGGTTGAGTGGCATAAAAATCTTCGCGGAAGCGTGCGCTGTAGGAATCGAGCAGCTCAGTGATGCGCTCCGGCTTGGGGGAACGCAGCACAAATCCAGCGTGATGATGTTTTGGCGTTCGATACACAATTTCGGGGTCGTTATAAGCGGAAGTGTCCGGGACTTCCTGCCGCGCAAGCGAAATAATCACGCCGGCATATTCGCGCCGCCTCTTCGGCAAGGAGTAGGGAACCTTTCCGGCGCCGAGTTCCAGACGAGCCCATTCGCGCCACAGGTTGATCCCCGTCGCCGCTTCAATCGCGTCCGAAATGTAGGCACCGCCTACGCGAGCCGCCACTTCAATGAAATA